>Ga0079305_1000360_pt1 | contig 102666 bp, 108 predicted proteins | sample LMS_cellobiose_e_FD_79183 | JGI IMG/M metagenome (GOLD analysis project Ga0079305, IMG submission 79183) | Rumen-fistulated moose microbial communities from Alaska, USA - LMS_cellobiose_enrichment | ecosystem: Host-associated > Mammals > Digestive system > Stomach > Rumen fluid ...
CAAAAAAGAAGAGGCGTACCGCAGAGAGTACACCTCAGAAGAGAGCTTTCGCAAAAGCGTTGCACAGTATATCGAGTTCTACAATGAAGCACGGCCGCATCAGACTTTAAAATACAAAACACCACAAGAGGTCGAGGACGCCTATTATGCTGCCGGATGAGAAAACGGTGTTGAAATAGCGTCCTTGAGCCGAAAAAAGTTTTTGGATTTCCGGAGTTTTTGGACTGAAGCGAATTCCAGCCGAAATCTGAAACCCCTTGATTTATCAGGATTCCAAACAATAACGAAGTCCGTTTTCCGAGAAAAATGTTCGAAAAACGGACTTCGTTCATATGGTTGCGGGGGCAGGATTTGAACCTACGACCTCCGGGTTATGAGCCCGACGAGCTACCAACTGCTCTACCCCGCGATATAAGGGCGGTTTTTCAACCGCCCATTTATAATAGCACATAGCGATGGGCAAGTCAAGGTTTTATTCCGAAAAATCGTTCGACAGAAAACAGACCCTATTCGCGGGGCGTGCCGGTCGGGGGATTTTCATTGCGGGGGCGGGGGCCGCCGTGGCCGCGCTTATGCCGGCGCTGGGGATTGCCGCCGGAGGGCTTTTTCTCGCCCTCGGCGCGCTGAGGGGGCTTTTTTTCCTGCGGGGCGTCTGCCTGGGCTGCGGGGGGCTTTGAGCCGCCGCGTCCGCGCCGCCCTCGGCTGCGCTGCGACTGGGAGGGCTGTTTTTCGCCGGACGCCGGGTGAGACGGCTCCCGCTTTGCCTCCCCGGCGGTCGCTTCCGCGCGGGCCTTGGCCTCGGCTGTGAGGCGGGCGTCCACCAGACGCCGCGGCTGGATCGGATCGCCCTTGCCCTCGGCCTTGAGCGCCAGATACTCCGCGCGCTTGGCCTTGCCGCCGAGGACCTCGACCTCCGACGCCTCAAAGGTCTTGATCGTGGGATCGACGGTGTCCTCCAGCCGGACGCGCATGGTGCCGCGCAGGAGGTTCACGTCCACGACGCTGCCTTTGCCGTTCGCGGTCTGCACGAAGGAATCGACCTTCGGCACGTTCTTGACGAGCTCCTCATAAGCCGCCTGCTCATATTTCAGGCAGCACATGAGCCGCCCGCAGGTGCCGGATATTTTCGTGGGATTGAGGGAAAGACCCTGTGTCTTGGCCATTTTGATGGACACGGGCTGAAAGTCGTCGAGGAATTGCGCGCAGCAGAACGGCCGGCCGCAGATGCCGAGGCCGCCGAGCATGCGGGCCTCGTCGCGTATGCCGATCTGGCGCAGCTCGATGCGCGTCTTGAAGACGGAGGCGAGGTCCTTGACAAGCTCGCGGAAGTCCACGCGGCCGTCGGAGGTGAAGAAGAAGATGATCTTGCTGCCGTCGAAGCTGTACTCCACGTCGACGAGCTTCATGTCGATGCCGTGCTTGGCGATCTTCTCCTGACAGATGGAAAACGCCTCGGTCTCCTTCTGGCGGTTCAAATCGGCGCGCTTCGTATCGGCCTCCGTGGCGACACGCAGGACGGGGCGGAGCGGCGGCACGACGGTCGCGTCGTCCACGCCATGATTCCCCTCGACGCATTCGGCGTATTCCGGGCCCTTGGAGGTCTCCACGATCACGGGCTGTCCCTTTTCCGCGGTGACGCCGTTGGGGTCGAAGAAATACACCTTGCTGTTGTTTTTGAATTTTACGCTGATGACTTCAGTCAAAATAGTTCCTCATTTCTGTAGGGGGCGTTGTTCGCCCAGGAGCCCTGCCGTGAGCAGCCCGATGATATGTACGCCGCTGACGTTGAAGCCGGCGTATTTCTCCGCCTCATCGAGCAGCCGGATGAGCTGCGTAAGCCGCGCAGGCGGAAGACCGCGCCGGTCGTCGCCGCGCAGGGACGCGGCCGCCGCGCTCTTCACCTCGGTGAAGAAGGCGGACAGCTCGTTTTTGTCCAGCTTTTCGAGCGAGAAGAGCAGCCGCATGAGCTCGGAGTCCGGCCCGCTTGCCAGCGTGTCCAGGAACGCGCCGGCGCGCTCGCTTATTTCCCGCTCCGTTTCCTCCGCCGGGGCGGCGAGAAGGGCGCAGCGCGACCGCACGGTAGGGAGGAGCAGCTCCGGATTTTCCGCCTCCAGCAGGAAGGCCGCAAAGGACGGCGGTTCCTCCAGCGTCTTGAGAAAGGCGTTCTGCGCCTGCGTGTTCATCGCGTCGGCCTCGTGGATGACGTAGACCTTTTTCGCGGCCTCGTTCGGCATGACGGCGGCGTCCGCGCAGAGAGCGCGGATCTTGTCGACCGTCAGTTCCTTCCTGTCCGGGTCGCGCGAGACGTTCACGATGTCCGGGTGGACGCCCTTTTCCGCCTTCCGGCAATCGGCGCAGCGGCCGCAGGGGCGTTCTCCCTCCGACAGACAAACGAAAGCGCGCGCGAGTCTCATAAGGAGAGCCGCGCGTCCTTTCGCGGACGGGCCGCTGACGATATACGCATGCGACAGCGCGCTGCCGTCAAAGAGTTCCAAGGCTTATTTGTTGTCGACGGTGTACATGTACTCGACGAGATCGAGCACCTTGCTGGTGTAGCCCCATTCGTTGTCATACCAGGCGACGAGCTTCACAAAGGTGTCGTCGAGCATGATGCCGGCCTTCACGTCGAAGACGCAGGACTCGGTGATGCCGCGCACGTCGCCGGAGACGATGGGGTCCTCGTTGTATTCGATGATGCCCTTCATGGTGGTCTCGGACGCTTCCTTGATCGCGGCGCAGATGGCCTCGTAGGTGGTCTTCTTTTTCAGCTCCACCGTCAGGTCGACGACGGAGACGTCGGCCGCCGGAATGCGGAAGGAGAGGCCGGTGAGCTTGCCCTGCAGCTCGGGGATGACGAGACCCACGGCCTTCGCCGCGCCGGTGGTGGAGGGGATGATGCTGCCGTAAAGGCTGCGGCCGATGCGCCAGTCGCTGCCCGCGCGGGCGTCGACCGCCTTCTGCTTGGAGGTGGAGGCGTGGATGGTGGACATGAGACCCTTTTCGATGCCGAAGTTGTCGTTCACGACCTTGGCGAGCGGGGCCAGGCAGTTCGTGGTGCAGGAGGCGTTGGAGACGACCTTGTACTCGGGCTTGTAGGTCTCATTGTTGACGCCCATGACGAAGGTGGGCGTGACCTTGTCCTTCGCGGGGGCGGTGATGACGACCTTCTTCGCGCCGCCGATAAAGTGGGCGCTCGCCGCCTCGGTGGTGAGGAAGGCGCCCGTGCCCTCCACGACGTATTCGACGCCGGCCTCGGCCCAGGGGATCGCGGCGGGGTCGCTCTCCGAGAAGACGCGGATGGGCTTGCCGTTGACGATGATGGCGTTGTCGCCCGCCTCGACCGTGCCGTTAAAGCGGCCGAAGACGGAGTCGTATTTGAACATGTAGACGAGCTGGGCGATGTCCGCGTTGCGGAGATTGATCGCGCAGACCTCCATGTTGTCGCGCCCGGCGACCTGACGGAGCGCGAGGCTTCCGATGCGTCCGAAGCCGTTGATGCCGATTTTGACAGACATAAGCGTTCTCCTATCTATATTATGATGGATTAAATTAAAATAAGTATGCGCTGATATTCTGATTATAATCCCGTGTGAAAGAAAAGTCCATAGATATTTTCGTCAGCGGATGTCGCGCGCGCGGTAATAGCCGCCGTGCACGGCGCCGCGCACCTGACCGAGCTCGACGCAGTCGCCGAACGCCTCGAAAACGGGCGCGGCGCAGGCGGAGAGCTCGTCCGCGACCGCGCGGTTCGGTTTTTGGCCGAGGGTGTTGATGATGAAGTCGGCCGGTATGACGGCGGGGCCGTCCGGCGTCTCGACCTCGACGGACCCGGCGTTCACGCGGACGCATTTCGTGTTCGTCATGCAGGTGAGGCGATCCTTCAGCTCGCCGAGGATATACCGGATGCCGCCCTTGTGGAGGCGGTTGGCCTGCGCGGCGACCTCGGGGAGCATCTCGATCACCGTCACGTCGTTCCCCTCGGCGGCGTAGCCGATGCCGACCTCGCAGCCGGAGAGGCCGCCGCCGATGAGGACGATCCTTCCGCGGGGCGTCACGCCCTGCTCGTAGAGCTGCCGCATGGTGTACGCATGTTCTTTAAGCCCCTCGATAGGCGGGATGACCGGGTCGGCGCCGACGGCGCAGAGGACCACGTCGGGTGCGAGAGAGTCGAGCAGCGGGACCGTCGCTTCCGTGTTCAGACGAAACTCCACGCCGCGCCTTTCGGCGGTGCGGATGAGATAATCGCGGAAGGCGACGAGGTCTTTCTTGTAATGATCCGCCTCGAGATAATTGAGCGTGCCGCCGAGCTTTCCCGTCTTTTCGAGCAAAATGACCTCGTGGCCGCGCGCTTTCGCCTCTATAGCGGCGGAGAGGCCGCCGGGGCCGCCGCCGACGATGACGACGCGTCGCTTTTCCGGGGGCGTCTCCGGCAGGTTGAGGTCGTAGAGGTTCATGCCGGCGCGAGGGTTCACGTCGCAGCCCTTCACGCCGTCAAAGAAGCGGCCGATGCAGTTGAGGCAGCGCGTGCAGGGGACGATATCGTCGGTTTTTCCCGTCATGATCTTGTGCGGCGTGTCCGGATCGGCCATCATCTGGCGACCCATGCAGATGAAGTCGGCGTCGCCGTCGCGCAGGATGCGCTCCATCGCGTCGGGGTCGCGGTAGGTGCCGACGGTCGCCACCAGCAGATCGGGCACCGCGCGCTTGACGGCCCGCGCGAGGGGGAGATTGACCTCATGCGGCAGGAAAATGCCAGGGAAGGTGTTCACGTTATTGAAGGAGCCGGCGCCGGCGGATATCTCGATGATGTCGATGTACGGCTTCGCCAGCCTGGCGAAGCCGATGACGTCGTCGATCGTCAGGCCGTTTTCCATGTGCTCGTCACCGGAGATGCGGCACTGTACGACGGCGTCGCGCCCGACGGCCTCCTTGACCGCCTTTAAGACGCGCAGCGGGAAGCGCGCGCGGTTTTCGAGCGTCCCACCGTACTCGTCCGTGCGGTGGTTGAGGGCGGGGGAGAGGAACTGCGCGAGGAGCCAGCCGTGCCCCGTGTGGACGACGAAGAGGCGGAAGCCCGCGTCCTTCATCTTCGCGGCCGCCTGTCGGTACTGCTCGACGGTCCGGTCCATATCCTCCTCCGTCATGGCCCGCGTTTTTTCTCCGCTCGGGAGCGTCATGGCGTCGGGGCCCATGGGCTCGCAGCCGTTGGCCGGGTCGCGGTAGACGAAGTAGCCGGCGTGCTGCAGCTCGATGGCCGGGACGGCGCCGTGCCGCGCGATGGCGGCGGCCTGCTTGACGAAGTTCATCTGCCCGTCGTAGCCCTCCGGCATGACGGCGACGCAGCCGTGGTTGTTCTTTTTGCTCCCCTGGAGAGAGACGGAGACCTCGTTCGTGACGACGGCGGCGGCCCCGCCGCGCGCCTTGTCCTCCAAAAACATGATCTGCTTGATATCCGGCGAGCGCGTGCAGTCGCCGATATCGACGGTGCAGGATGTGGGCGCGGCGATCATGCGGTTCCGGAAAAGAACGCCGTTGACGGTCACGCGGCTGAGAAGATGACGGTACTTGTCGTTCATGGAAAAACACCTCTTGCTTGAATAGAATATATATGGCGGGGCGCGCTCAATCCGACGCCGGACGCGTCAGATCGTGCACCCATGTATAGCGGTTGCAGTAGATGCCGTTGGGGATACACTTTAAGAGCTGGTCGGACTTGAGGAACATGTAGGTCACGATGGGCGACCAGTGGAAGACATAGGCGCTGAGGAAAGCGCCGGGCAGCACGAAGAGCCAGATGAAGCAGTTGTCCACGATGGCGGCGTATTTCGTGTTGCCGCCCCCGGCGACGATGCCGGACTCGATGGGGTATTCGTAGCAGGTGCCCACGACGGAGACGCACAGGATGTTGATGAAGGCGCGCGCCATCGCCCGCGCGTCCGGCGTCACGTTGTAGAAGCTGATGATGAAGTCCCGCGTGAGGAACAGCACGGCCCCGGAAATGAGACCGAGAAAGACGAAGATGATCTGGAGCTTTCGCGTATAGGGCCGGATGAGGTCCATCCGCCCCTCGCCGATCGTCTTGCCGATGGTGACGGAGGCGGCGTTGACGCTGCCGTTGGAGAAGGAGATAAAGAGCTGGTTGAGCACGGTGGCGATGCTCCCGGCGGCGATGGCGGTCTCGCCCATGTGACCGATGATCGCCGTGTGCGCCGACTGACCCACGCCCCAGAGGATGCCCGTTATCATCATGGGGAGGGAGACCTTGACAAAGTCGCCCAGGTACGACATATCGAAGGATAAAAGATGCTTCGGGCGCATTTTGAGCTTTTTGTCCCGGAAGAAGATGTAGCCCAAAACGATCAGCAGCTCTACCGTCCGGCTGGTGAGCGTGGCGATGGCCGCGCCCCGTATGCCGAGCTCGGGACAGCCGAGGTTCCCGTAGATGAGGCAGTAATTCAGGCAGACGTTGATGACGATCGTGCTGGCGGACATGACGGTGCCGATGAAGGCCGTCTGGACGCACTGGAGGGAGTACATGAGGACGGCCGACACGGCAAAGAGGATGTACGTCCAGCGCATGATGCGGAGATACAAAAGCCCTTCGGCCACCACGACGTCCTCGTTCGTGAAGATGCGGATGACCGGCTCCGGGAAAAAGGTGCAGGCCAGGAAAAAAATGAGGCCGGAGGCCACGGAGAATTTGAGTCCCACGGAGATGATCTTGCGTATCGGCGCCGTTTCCCGCTTGCCCCAGTACTGCGCGCCCAGGACCGAGACGCCCACGCCGATGCCGGAGACGAGCTGCAGCAGCACATACTGGAGCTGATTGACCATGGCGGCGCCTGACATGGCCGTCTGGCTGTACGCGCCGAGCATGAAGTTGTCGGCGACGTTCACCAGCATGGCGAAAAGGCGCTGTAAGGCGATGATGATAAAGAGCGGGAAGAAACGGCGGAAGAGGACCCTCGTGTCCTCGCTTAATCGTATCATGGCGTCACCTCACACCGTCAGCGCGGCTATGCGCGCGCCCGTATAGCCGATGAGAGCGGCGGGGGAGAGGATGAGCTGGCGTCCGCGCGCACCGGCGGAGACGGCGATCTCCGGAAACAGCTCCGCCGTCTCGTCGATAAAGGTCGGGTATTTCTTCTTCATGCCCACGGGCGAGCAGCCGCCGCGAACATAGCCGGTGAGGGCCAGAAGCTCCTTTACATGCACGAGCTCGACGCGCTTGTTTTTCGAGAGGGCGGCGGCCTTCTTGAGGTCGAGCTCCTCGGCGACGGGGATGCAGAAGACGAGTATTCCCGTTTTGTCGCCCCGCGCGACGATCGTCTTGAAGACCTGCCCGGCGGGCATCCCGATGCTCTCGGCGGCGTGTACGCCGGAGAGATCGGCTTCGTCATAGTCGTAGGACGCCGTGCGGAAGGGTATCTTCGCGCCCTCTAAAAGGCGCATGGCGTTTGTCTTGTCCATAGGTCCCCCAGACGGGCCGCCCGCAACTCTTTTCTTGACAGACGGCCGGAAATGAGTAATAATAAACTATAACGCTACCAGCGTATGATGTTAAGAGGTAATGCGATATGACTGCAACGGCTAAAAGAGAATTTCCCGCGTGGATCATCCTGACGTGCATCGTGCTTGTCGCGGCCGTCCTGCTCGTGCTGGTGAACAGCCTGACGGCGGACAGGATCAAGGCGCTCAATCTCGCCGCGGCCGACGCTTCGAGGAGGAGCGTCATGAGCCAGGCGGAGACCTTTACCGAGGTGCCGCTCGCTCCCGGCGCGCCCGTGGACGACTGCTGGGAGGCTTCCGCCGGAGGCAACGTCGTCGGGCACACCGCGCAGGTGACGGTCCGCGGCTACGGCGGACCGATCGAGATCATCGTCGGCGTCGACACGGAGGGGAAGATCACCGGCGTTTCCATCGGCGGCTCCGACTTCGCGGAGACGGCCGGCATGGGCGCGCGCGTCAAGGAGGAGGCGTTCCGCTCCCAGTTTGACGGACTTACCGCGCCCGTCGTCCTCAAGCAGGATATCGACGCCGTGAGCGGCGCGACCATCTCCTCGCGCGCCGTGACGAACGGCGTGAACACGGCGGCGGAGTATATCGCCTCAATAGCCGCGTGAATATCTGCGTTTTCGCCGGGGCCGCGCCCGGCGCCGACCCGGCCTGCGTGAGAGCGGCCGAGGCGCTCGGGGCCTTATTGGCCGGCCGGGGGCACACGCTCGTCTTCGGCGGCGGCGCTACCGGCCTCATGGGCTCTGTCGCCCGCGCATCGCGCGCGCGCGGCGGCCGCGTCATCGGCGTCGCGCCCCGCTTTTTCGATACCGAGGGCGTCCTTTTCCAGGACTGCACGGAGTTTATCTTCACCGGGACGATGCGCGAACGCAAGCAGATCATGGAGGACATGTCCGACGCCTTCGCGGCGCTGCCCGGCGGCATCGGTACGTTCGAGGAATTTTTCGAGATCATCACGCTGCGCCAGCTCGCGAGGATCGAGAAGCCGGCGGCGCTCTTTTCGATCAACGGATATTACGACCCGCTCGACGCGCTCGTGGACACGGCCATGCGGGAGGGCTTCCTCCGGCACAGGAAAGAAGAGCTCTACCGCTCCTTTGAAAACGCGGAAAAGCTCGTCGAATATCTGGAAAGTCATTTCATATCCCCCGACTGAACGTCGGGGGATATTTTTTTAGTTGTGATACAGTTTTTTGGTCTGGTACACCGGCTCGCACGTCAGGTTGACGCCGAGCTTTTTCATGGTGTTCTCGTCCACCTGCGCGAGGATGACGGAGGAGTGCGCCTCGCAGCCGCGCAGCTTCTCGAGCTGCTGCATGGCCGTCTCGGCGTCGGGGTCGGTGACGGCGCAGATGGAGAGCGCGACGAGCAGCTCGTCCACATGGAGCCGCGGGTTATGGTTGCCGAGGAATTTGACCTTCAGACGCTGGACGGGCTCGATGACGTCGGGGGAGATGAGGTGCCGGCTGTCGTCGATGCCGCCGATGACCTTCAGCGCGTTTAACAGCGCGGCGGAGGTGGCGCCGAGGAGCTTGGAGGTCTTGCCGGTGACGATGCGGCCGTCGCACAGCTCGATGGCGGCGGCGGGCTCGCCCGTCTCCTCCGCCTTTTTCTTCGCGGCGGCGACGACGGGGCGCGAGTCGGTCGTGACGCCGACGCTCTTCATCAAAAGCTCGATCTTGGCGGTGTCGGAGCCGTCGGAGAGGCCCTTCCGCCGGGAACAGAGCGAGGCGTAGTAGCGGCGGATGATCTCCATGCGGGAGGCCTGGCAGCAGAGCTCGTCGTCGATGATGCAGTTTCCGGCCATGTTGACGCCCATATCCGTCGGGGATTTGTAGGGACACACGCCGAAGATGCGCTCGAAAATGGCGGAGAGCACGGGGAATATCTCCACGTCGCGGTTGTAGTTCACGGCCAGCGTGCCATAGGCCTCCATATGGAAGGGGTCGATCATGTTCACGTCGTTGAGGTCCGCCGTGGCGGCCTCGTAGGCGACGTTCACCGGGTGCTTCAAGGGCAGGTTCCAGATGGGGAATGTCTCGAATTTGGCGTAGCCGGCGCAGATGCCGCGCCGGTAATCGTGGTAGAGCTGACTTAAACAGGTGGCCATCTTGCCGCTCCCCGGTCCGGGCGCGGTGACGACGACGAGTGGATGCGACGTCTCTATGTAATCGTTCTTGCCGAAGCCCTTTTCGGAGACGATGGTCTGCACGTCGGAGGGATATCCGTCGATCGTGTAGTGGCGGTAGACCCGGACGCCGAGCGCCGAGAGCCGCTTCTCAAAGGCCACGGCCGACGGCTGCTCCGCGTACCGCGCGAGCACGACGCTCCCCACGAAAAGGCCGAAGCCGCGGAAGGCGTCTATAAGGCGCAGCACGTCGAGATCGTAGGTGATGCCCAGATCGCCGCGCACCTTGTTCTTCTCGATGTCGGAGGCGTTGATGACGATCACGATCTCCGCGTCCTCCTTGAGCTGCGTCAGCATCCTGATCTTGCTGTCCGGCGCGAAGCCGGGCAGCACGCGGGACGCGTGGAAATCGTCAAACAGCTTGCCGCCGAACTCCAGGTACAGCTTTCCCCCGAAATCGCTTATGCGGCGTTTGATCTGCTCCGACTGCGTTTTCAGATATTTCTCGTTGTCAAAGCCCGTTCCTGTCACAAAATCACACCCCCGAAGCCGTTTACCCTGTAAATAAAAATAAGGCGCCGGAGCAAAATGCGGCGCCCGAAACTATTTTACGATTTTTATTCTTTCTCGTCAATAGCCCGAGGCGTAAAAAAATTATACGCCCATGGCACGCGCCAGACTCTCGACGATCTCGCCGATCGTCCGGAAACACCGGCCGAGCCCGCTTTTGGCGCGGCCGCGGCTCTCGAGTCCGCTGCAGAGCATGACGGCCGCCGCCGCGCCCGTCATCATGCCGAGGCCGATGCCCTTTACAAATCCGTTTTTCATCCCCATCAAGCTGATGCGCCTCCTTTTTGTGCGGCGTTATCCCGCCGCCGCGCTTATTATCCCGCGAGGACGGCGCGTTACGCTTGCCAATTTCAGCAGCGAGATGTATAATTTACCAACAGAATGAAGAGGAAAAGGAGGCGTGTCCATGCTGGAGACCGTGAACGCCGTGGATGCGGCCATACTGCTGTTCGTGCAGGAGCATATCCGCTGCGGCGCGCTCGACGCGGTGATGCTGTTTTTCACGCATCTCGGCGACAAGGGCGCGGTCTGGGTGCTGTCGGGCGTCATCTTCTTTGCCTCGCGGCAGTACCGGAAGCGCGGCTTCGACATCATCGCGGCGGTCGCCCTCTGCTGGTGCTGCAACGAGCTTTTGAAGCATATCGTCATGCGCCCGCGGCCTTTCGCCCTCATCGAACAGCTCACCATCCTGGTGAGCGCGCCGGCGTCGTGGTCGTTCCCCTCGGGCCACGCCTGCGTGGCTTTCGCCGCCGCGCTGGCTTACGCGAAGGGGATCGGGAAGCTGGGCGCGCCGGCCTACGCGGTGGCCGTCCTCATCTCGTTTTCACGCGTCTATGTGGGCGTGCACTATCCGAGCGATGTACTGGCCGGAGCCGTGCTCGGCACCGTTTTCGCGGCTATCGTGCTGGCCCTGAGCCGCCGCTTCATTCACATACCGGAGTATAAGCCGACGTATATCACGGTGGGCGGGACGCCGGAGGAGGAAAAACACGATGAGCCGGAAGATCAGGATTGAATACGCGGATGCGGGCGCGGGCGAGCCGCTCTTCCTGCTGCACGGCAACGGCGAAAGCCATGCGATCTTTGAAAAGCAGATCGCGTATTTTTCGGTCTCCCGCCGCGTCATCGCGCCCGACACGCGCGGCCACGGCGGCACCCCGCGCGGGGACGGCCCCTTCACCATCCCGCGCTTTGCGGACGACCTGAAGGACCTGTTCGACGAGCTGCGCATAAAAAGCGCGGACGTGCTGGGCTTTTCCGACGGCGGCAATATCGCCATCGCCTTCGCGCTGCGCTATCCCGAGCGGGTGAGACGCCTCATCCTCAACGGCGCGAACCTGCGTCCGTCGGGCGTTCGGGCGAAATACCAGATACCCATTACGGCGAAGTATGTGCAGGCCTGCGCCGCGCCGGGGAAGGACGAGCGGTCGCGCCGCCGGCGGGAACGGCTCGGCCTCATGGTAAACTGGCCGCGCTTTTCCCCATCCGATCTGAAAAAGATCGCCGCGCCGACGCTCGTCCTCGCCGGGACGGACGATATGATAAAGGAGAGCCACACGCGCCTTATAGCCTCGTCGCTGCCGAACGCGCGCCTCGTCTTCCTGCCGGGCAGCCACTTCATCGTCGGCGAGCGGCCGGACGAGTACAACGCCGTCGTGGAACGGTTTTTGCGGGAAACGGAGACGGAAATCTGACAAAAGAGAGGGAAAGACCATGTCATTCGAGATCATACACAAGGGAGAAATGAAGTCGGTCGTGATGCCGGACGGGGCTTTGCGCTCCATCGTCGCCTGCGACAGGGACGTGACGCTCGCGTATATGCGCAGCGAAAGATCCGGCGACGTCGATTCGACGCACAGCCACCCGCACCGCCAGGTGGTCTACGTCATGCAGGGCGCGGGCCGCTTCAAGATCGGGGACGACGTGCAGGAGCTCAAGGCCGGCGACTGCGTCAGCATCCCGTCGAACGCGCCGCACTGCTTCGTGCGCTTTTTCGAGCATACGGAGTGGCTGGAATTCTTCGCGCCGGGCCGGGAGGACCTCGCGCATGAATTTACGCGCGCATGACGCAGGGAAAAAGGGAATTTTTTGTAAGGCAAAAAAATATTTGTAAACTTTATTTTACACCAGTGAGACTCGAAAAAAACGCCTCACCAACTTGACAAAGCACCCCTCCAATGATATCTTTTAGTTAAAAAACAAACTTTGTTTTTAAAGTACAGTTCGAACAAACAGGGAGGGAAATCTTTTGGATAATCCAAAAGCGGTGGACGCTATCACCTCGGGCGAGGATATCAGAAGGATCAGAGAGCTCCTGGAAGTGAGACCTCTGGAACTGCTCCTCTTTGAAATGGGTATTTCTTCCGGCATGCGGATCAAGGAACTGCTGGGTCTGCGCGCGAAAGACATGACCGGGAAATACTCGTATTTGCTCACAGAGAAAAATCTGAAGGAAGCCTACGCCAAATACTGCGAGGTATGGGAGCCGAAGCCGGACGACTTTATTTTCCGCAAGCTGCGCAAAAACGAGCCGCTGGCCTTTTCCGCCGTGACGACGACGGTGAAATCATGGTTTGCCGAGTGCGGCCTGCATGGCAATTTCACGAGCCGCTCGCTTTATAAGACGTGGGAATATATGTCCATGCGCCGCAACGGCGAGATGGCGCCCGGCGTGTCGGCCTACGCGCTCTCGCCCATCGACCCGAACTCGGTGCAGAATCAGGTGCAGGAGCGCCTCTATAAGGCGATCATCACCGGCGCGATGCCGGCCGGCACGAAGCTGGTCGTGAGCCGGCTCTCGCAGCAGCTCGACTGCAATATGCTCCAGGTGCGCGTGGCGCTCGCCCATCTGGAGGAGCAGGGCATGGTGGAGACGCGTTCCTCCAAGACCTGCATGGTCCGTTCGCTGACGCCGAGGGACATCCGTGAGATCGCGTCGCTGCGCATCCTGCTCGAGGGCTACGCGATGGACCAGGAGCAGAGCGAATGGACGCCGGAAACGGCGGCCATTCTGGAGAGCGTGCTGGACAAATGGACCCACTCCTCCGATATCGCCGAATGTGTCCATCTGCACGGGCTGTTCCATGAGCTTTTATACCGCGATACGCATATGCCGATGCTGCTCCACTATATCCGGAACCTGGCCGACAGGATGAACGCCTATCATATCCGTTACTACATCAGCCAGCATATCTCGCATGAGCAGGCTGTGGACGACGAGGTGGAGGCGCACCGCGAGCTGCTCCAGTACATGACGAAGGGCGATTTCGAGGGCGCGCACGCGCGGATGATACAGGATGTCCGCGACGGTGAGAACAACTGCCTGACCCAACTGGAAAAGCTGAACAGGCAGAAGGGCAGGGAAGAGTAAGGAGAAAACCGCATATGAGAGAGGATACGGCCTATAAGAGCTTTCTCCAGGGGCCGGAAACCATAGGAAATCAGGTGCTCTGGAAGGCGTCGGGCTTTTCCGACGACGATATGGCGCGTCCCGTCATCGGCATCGCGGATTCCTTTTCCGACATGGTGCCGGGGCACGCCAATCTCCGCGACGTGGCGGAGCAGGTGAAATTCGGCGTTTACCGCGCCGGGGGCACGCCGGCGGAATTCGGGACGATCGCCTGCTGTGACGGCCTCGCCGACGCGCACGAGGGCGGCAACTATGTCCTGCCGTCGCGCGATACGATCGCCGATTCGGTGACGGTCATGGCGAAGGCGCACCGGCTCGACGGCCTCGTGCTGCTGGGGAGCTGCGACAAGATCGTCCCCGGTATGCTCATGGCCGCGGCGCGGCTCGACATCCCGTGCATCTTCGTGCCCGGCGGCTGTATGCTCTCGGGGCCTCCGGCCTGCGGCCAGAAGATCACCGACAGCACGACCGTTTCCGAGGCGCTGGGGCGCTTCTACGCCGGCGATATCGACTACGACGAGGTCTGCCGCATCGGGCACACCTGCGTGCCGGGCATCGGCTCGTGCTCCATCATGGGCACGGCGAACAGCATGTGCTGCTTTGCCGAGGCGCTGGGGCTGTCGCTCCCGAACTGCGCGCTCATCCCGGCCGTCTACGCCGAGCGCAAGCGTTCGGCCTTAATTAGCGGCGAGGCGATCGTCCGCATGGTGAAAGAGGGCCTCACCGCCAGAAAGATCATTACGAAAAAATCGCTCGAGAACGCCGTCATGACCATGATGGCCTGCGGCGGCTCGACGAACACGGTCATCCACGCCTGCGCCATCGCGCATGAGCTGGGGATCGATTCGCGCGAGATCATCGACGCGTTCGACAAATACAGCGAACTCATCCCGCTCGTGGCGAAGATAAACCCCGCCGGCCACGAGCACGACGCGGCCGACCTCTATATGGCGGGCGGCATGCCCGCCGTCATGAAGGTGATACGCGACTTCCTGCATTTGGGAGAGCTGACCGTCACGGGAAAGACGATCGGGGAGAATATCGACGGCTACCGCAGCCGCTACGCGCCCAATCCCGAGCTCATCCGCACGCTTGAAAATCCCCACAGCACGCTCGGCGGCCTCGCCGTCATGCGCGGCAACCTCGCGCCCGACACCGGCGTTTCCAAGCCCGCCGCCGTGCACGAGGACGTCCGCTTCTTCACGGGGAAGGCCATCTGCTTCGACTCGGAGGACGAGTGCGTCGCCGCCATCGAGCAGAACAAGGTGAAGGCGGGCCATGTCGTCGTCATCCGCTACGAGGGGCCGAAGGGCGGCCCCGGTATGCGCGAGCTCTATAAGCCCATGAAGCTCCTGTATGGCCAGGGCCTTTCGCGTTCGGCCGCGATCATCACCGACGGGCGCTTTTCCGGCACGAACAGCGGCTGCTTCGTCGGCCACATCTCGCCCGAGGCGGCGGCCGGCGGCCCGATCGCGCTCGTGCGGGACGGCGACGAGATAACGATCGACATCATGAAGAAGTCTCTCACGCTCCACGTCTCCGACGAGGAGCTCGAAAAGCGGAGAGAAGCCTGGCGCTATGAGCCCCGGAAAGGTCTCGACCCGTATCTGGCCCGGTACTCCGCGCTCGTCTCCTCGGCCGACCGGGGAGCGGTGCTTGAAGTATACAACTAAAAAGTATAAAAACACGCAAGACCGGTTATGAGCCGTGATATCAGAGGAGGGTTACTTATGTATATCAACTTTCCCGAGATCCACATCCCCATGCAGGGCATGGAGGATGTCCGGATCCCCCGCATGGTAAAAGTGAAGCAGCTTTATGACCCGAAGCGCATCGACGACATCGCGGGCCACGTCCGCGCGCAGATGGACGCGCTGCGCGACCATGAGCAGTACCGCGGCAAAAAGCTCTGCATCACCGCCGGCAGCCGCGGCATCCCGCATCTCGACCTCATCATCCGCTCCATCATCGACGTGCTGAAGGAGTGGGGAGCCGAGCCCTTCATCGTCCCGGCTATGGGCAGCCACGGCGGCGCCACGGCGGAGGGACAGCTTGAGGTTTTGGAGACCTACAACATCACGGAAGAGACGATGGGCGTCCCCGTGAAGTCCTGTATGGACGTCGTGCAGCTCGGCACGCTCGACGACGGCACGCCGGTCTACTGCGACAAGTTCGCCGCCGAGTCCGACGGCGTCATCCTGCTCAATAAAGTAAAGCCCCACACCGACGTGCGCGGCAAGTACGAGAGCGGTATGCTCAAGATGCTGGCCATCGGCCTCGCCAAGCACAAGGGAGCCTCCATGTTCCACATGAAGGGCTTTGCCGCGTTCCCGTCCCGTTTCCCGCAGATTTACGACGTTTTCATGCAGCATAACCTGCTCGCCTTCGGCTGCGGCATCGTGCAGAACGCCTACGACGACATCAGCTACATCGAGATCATGGAGAAGGAGCAGATCGCGGAGAAGGACGCCGAGCTCCTCGTCATTGCGAAAAAGAGCATCGCCAATCTCAAGATGAAGGACGTGGACGTGCTGATCGTCGACCAGATCGGCAAGAACATCAGCGGCAACGGCACCGACCCGAACGTCACCGGCCGCTCGAATTCGCCCGGCTTCGAGGACATCCTCAACATGAAGAAGATGTTCGTGCGCGGCATCACGGAGGAGACGCACCACAACGGCTGCGGCATCGCCGCCGCCGATATGACGACGCGCCGCACGCTCAACGACATCGACTTCGAAATGACGTGGACGAACGTCGCCACCTCCACCATGCTCATCGGCGGCAAGATACCGATGTACGCCGAGACGGACGAGGAGGCGCTGCGCCTGTGCATCCGCACCTGCAACGGCATAGACCTCTCGAACCCGCATATCGTCCACATCCGCGATACCTTGAGCTGCGAGTACATCGAGGTGTCCGAGAACTACCTGCCGGAGCTCCGCGGCAACCCGGAGATCGAGATACTCTCCGAGCCGTTCGACATGCCCTTCGACAAGGACGGCTTCATGATAACAAGCTGGGAAAACTGAAAATGTTTCAAAAAAACATGGCCGCCGGTTTGCCGGCGGCCATGTTTTTTATGCCTTCGGGAGCGTCACGGTGAAGACGCTCCCTTTGCCGGGCTCGCTCTCGACCGCGATCTCGCCGCCGAGGAGGGCCGTCACGCGCTGCACCAGCGCAAGGCCGAGGCCGTTGCCCTCCGTCGCGTGGGAGGTATCGCCCTGATAAAACTTATCGAAGATGTGCTTTTGCGCCTCCGCGCTCATGCCGCAGCCGGTGTCTTTAAACGAGACGACGACTTTTTTGCCCTCCGTGCGCTGGCACACCGAGATCGAGCCGCCCGGCTCGGTGAACTTGACCGCGTTGGACATGAGGTTGTTCCACACCAGCTCCAGCAGACTTTCGTCGGCGCTGACATACGCGCTGTCCTCCAGATCGAAGTCCGGCTCGATGTTTTTTGCCTCCCAGCGGCTCTCGAACTGGAGCAGGCAGTCGGCAAGCTGGCGGCAGACGTCGTAACGCCGGACCTCCGGCACGATCTTCTGGTTCTCGATGCGGTTGAGGCGCAGGATATTGGTGATGAGCTCCGTCATCCGGCCCGCCGCGTCCTCAACGGCCTGCGCGTATTCGAGGCGGTCGCTCTCCGCGATCTGCGGCATCTGCAAAAGCTCGGCGTAATTTTGGATGACCGCCAGCGGCGTCTTCATTTCGTGCGACACATTGGAGATAAAATCGGTTTTGAGCGTTTCCGTCGAGGAAAGCTCGCCGACCATGGTATTGAAGTCATCGAACAGCACTTCAAATTCATCTTTTTTGCCGTCCCTGCGCTGCGGCGGGAGGCGCACGGCAAAATCGCCCTTGGCGACCCGCTGCGCCGCCTCGGAGAGCGCGCGCACAGGGCGGAGCATGCGGCGCCGGATCAGCGCGAACACCCCCACGCCCACGGCGCTGAGCGCCACCACCAGCCCGACCATGGAGAAGATGAAGGACCGGTCCTCCGGCATCCCGGTCTGCGCGATGTATACCACCAGCGCCGCCGTGCAGACGAAGGCCGCCAGCAGGAACATGGCCAGATAGCTGCCCCATGTGACGGCCCGGGCGTTGATGCGAGGGTCTTTTTTCATGCCTGCGTCACCGCCTTATAGCCCAGACCGCGCACGGTCACGATCCGGAAGCCGTCGCAGTCGGAGAGCTTGTCGCGCAGCTTCGTGATATACACGTCCACCGCGCGCAGGCTCGCGTCGCTGTCCATGCCCCAGAACTCGTCCATGAGCTGCGCGCGAGAGAAGGTCTTGTTCGGGTAAGAGAGGAGCTTAAAAATGATGTTGAACTCCCGCATCGTGAGCGCCACCTCCGCGCCGCCCACGGCTGCGGTCATCGCGTCGGCGTCCAGCGTCAGGTTGCCGACCGTGAGCCTGCGTTCCTGCTCGATGTGCGCGCGGCGCAGCAGTGCCTGCACGCGCAGCCCCAGCTCATCCAGCTCAAAGGGCTTGACGATATAATCGTCGATGCCGATCTGGAAGCCCTCGCGCTTGGCGCCGATGTCGTCCCGCGCCGACATGAACAGGAGAGGGATGTTCCTGTTCAGCTCCCGCACGGTCCGGGCGAACTCGAACCCGTCTATCCCCGGCATCATGATGTCGGAGATGATACAGTCGTAGAGCTGACCGTACATCTCGTCGTAGGCGTCGGAGGCGCCGGTGACGCCCTTCGCCTCGTAGCCGCTCGCGCGCAGAAAGGCGCAGACCGCGCGGCAGAGCTTTTCATCGTCATCGACGACCAAAATCTTGACCATAGGGAGACGCCTCCTTTACCTTCGCATTATACCATGACCGTAGGGCATGGTATAATGTGCCATGCGGCGTGTCCTCACGCCGCGGCTAAAATCCAGTATAATGATTGCGTTGCAATCATTATACCATAGCGCCGAAGGCGGTATGGTATAATTTGTCGTGTTTTGCGGTTCCGTCCGCAGGACGGGAGCAAAACGACTGAAATCAAGTATCATGATTGCGTCGCAATCATGATACCATAACGGCGGAAAATGCGCAATCCGGCGGGGGCGGTCATGCCGCCCCGCCGGCGCCGACAGGCCGTTGCGCCGTCACGCAGACGCCTCGGAAACAGCCCTGCCGCATCTGCCGCAATAGCTGAACCCCGCGCTCGTCTTCTGGCCGCAGTGCGGGCAGACGAGCGTTTTGAGCTTTTTCTCGCCCTCGGCAGCCGTGATGGCCTCCCGCGCTTCCAGGATCGCCTCATAGCGCTCCATGATCGGGCGCGTGGTCTGGTCGCTCCCACTGTCGCCGGCGTCGAGCCGGAGGAGCGTCAGGCTGCCGATCTCCGAGGTGAGCGCGGCGATGCGCCTTTCCAGATCGACGATGCGGCCGTCCTGCTTCGTGTTGCTCATCGAGGTTTTGACGCTGCCCGCGGCGGAGGCCATCCCCGCGATGCACTTGCCCATAAACTTGTTTCCCATGATACTGTCTCCTTTATAAATAATATTTTGACGGTTTTTTCCGGGTTATATATCAGGCGGCGCTTATTGACGCGCCCGCTATTCTGCCGGTCTCCCGGAGCCACCTGATCTCGTCGCGGATGGTCTCGCGGTACGAGCGCGTGGTATAGCCGAGCTCGCGTTTCGCCTTGCTGGAGTCGAAGTCGTTGTTGCGGGCGAGGTTGTAGACGGAGAAGGTCGTCATCAGCGGCTTTACGCCCTTGCGCCGGGCCTGCGCCTCCATCAGCTTCGCCATCGCGTTGGCCGCCCAGATCGGCAGGAAGGACCTCATCGGTCTGATGCCGGCCTCGTCCGCCAGCAGCGCCGCGAAGTCGCGGAACATTACCTCGTCGTTGCCGAGGATGTAGCATTCGCCCGCGCGGCCCCTGTCCGCCGCCGCGATGATGCCGTCCGCGAGGTCGCGGGCGTCGCAGAGGTTGAAGGAGCCTGCGATACCCATCGGCATCTCGCCGTTCAGGATGCGGATCACGGTGCCGGTGGTCTCGCCCACGGCGTTGTCTCCGGGGCCCATGATGCCGCTGGGGAGGACGACGCAGGCGTCGAGCTCATAGTCGCGCACGGCGTCGAGCACCAGCTGCGTTGCGATCGCCTTGCTCTCGCTGTAGCAGCCGAGCACGGCGTTGGGATCGAAGTGATCGACCTCCGCGATCTTCTGCCCCTTCGGCAGCTCCGGGATCGCGCCGGTGGAGCTGACGTACACCAGCTTGCGGCACTCGCTGTGCGCCACGCAGCAGTCCAGGATGTTCCGGCAGCCGCCGACGTTCACGTCCATGACCTTCTGGCTGTAGCCGGGGTCGACGGAAACGAGGCTGGCGATGTGCAGGCAGACGGTCCCGACGCCCTCCGGCACGGAGAAGAAGCGCTCCAGCGACGCCTTGTCGCACAGGTCGCCCTCGAAAATTTCCGCCCCGGCAGGCACGTATTTGACCGCGGGATCGCCCTTGAGGACAAAGGCGCGGACGCGCTCGCCGCGCTCGAGGAGCTTGCGGACGACGATGCCGCCCGTGAAGCCCGCGGCGCTGGTGACGAGGTAAACGGTGTTGTTATTCGTGTTCGTGTTCATGACAGTTCCCCCTGTTTTTTTCTGCGGCTCGCGCCGCGACGGTGTCGTGTTCTTCAGGATGGCCTTATCATAGACGAGGTTTGTTGGCGGATCGTTTGCGTTTTGTTTGAGTTTTATTAAAATGAAAAATTTTTCCGGAAGCCGGACGGTATCGTGTTTCCGCGCGAAAAAGAGGGGACGCCGTCTTGACGCGCCGCTTTTCGTCCGATATAATTTTCGTATCACGGAAAGGGGGCGGGCCCATGGAGTTCAGCCAGCTTCGTTATTTCGTCGCCGTCGCGCACGGAGAGAGCATGAGGAAAACGGCCGATTCCCTGCACGTCGCGCAGACGACGCTGAGCATGTCGATCAAGAAGCTCGAGGACGACCTCGGCGTCAAGCTGTTCGACCGTTTGAGCAACTCCTTCAAGCTGACGCCCGCCGGAACGGTCTTCCTCCAGAAGGCGTCGAAGCTGCTCCTGGAGGCGGAGGCCATGCGCCAGGAGGCGATCCAGCTCGGCCGCCAGGGGCGAGACATCATCAACATCAGCGTGGGCGCCACGGGGCTCACCATCGAGGCGTGCCTCGTTTTCAGCGCCTTGAAGCCGGAGGTGTCCTTCAACTTCATGCACGACTGGTCGCGTCCGGCGAGCGCCTTCCTCCTTTCGCAGCAGGCGGAATTGTGCACCTCGTTTTTCCCGGTGGACAACCTCGACGTCACCTCGGTGCTGATGCTCAACGAGCCGATGTTCGCCATGGTCTCCAAGAAAAACCCGCTGGCCCAGCGCATCACGCTGACGGTCCGGGAGATGGCGGAGCACCCGATCCTGACGACATGGCCGGGCACGGATACGAGACGCCTCGTGGAGCATCTTTTCACCAGCGCCGGCGTCGTCCCGCGCGAGCTCGTGGAGGCGGGTGACCTCGAGACGCATTTCCATTACGTGCGCCACGATCTCGGCGTCGGCTTCGTCTCGGAGACGATGGCCAATATGATGCGCGACGGGCGCGAGTTCTCGGCGGAGCACATCGCCATCATCCCGCTGGAGGATTCCTTCTGCCGCCGCAACATCTACCTTTCCTATCTGAAGGAGCGGAAGCTGACGCCGGTTTTGCAGGAGTTTTACAAATTTTTCGAGACCTTCTGCCGCATGGCGCAGGAGCGGAAGATGCTGCCGGACAAAGAGGACTTTGAAAACGTCAATTATATGAAATAAAAGTAACGGAGGAACGGAACGTGGAAAGAACGGACAAGGCCAATTATTACCTCAATATCGCCGACACGGTGTCGGAACGCTCGACCTGTCTGCGCCGCCGCTACGGCGCGATCGTGGTGCGGAACGACGAGATCATCTCCACCGGCTATAACGGCGCGCCGCGCGGCCGTAAAAACTGCGTCGATATCGGCTCCTGCACGCGCGAGAAGCTGGGCATCCCGTCCGGAGAGCGGTACGAGCTCTGCCGCAGCGTCCACGCCGAGGCGAACGCGCTGCTCTCCGCGCCGCGGCGCGACTGCATCGGCGGCACGCTGTACCTCTCGGGGCGAAACGTATCGGACGGCTCTCTCGTTTTTGCGTCGCCGTGCTCCATGTGCCGCAGGCTCATCATCAACATGGGCATCAAGCAGGTCGTCGCCCGCGCGGAGGACGGGAGCGTTTCCGTCACCGAGGTACGCGACTGGGTCTTCAACGACGACTCTTTTGACATGATCGTATAGTGCCTCAAAGAAGGGACCGCCATGACGGAAAGCACGTTTGAACTGCCGGACCAGTCGCCGGTCACGATGACCGGCTTCGCTGCCGCGCGCCTTATCGAGGCCGCCGACGGCGAAGCCGCGCTCTTATATATCTACATACTGAAAAACCGCGGTGAATTCCGTCTGTCAGAGGCGTCCAAGGCCCTGCGGATGACACAGGCGCGCGTGTCGGCCGCCGCCTCGGCGCTGGCCGCCATGGGGCTCCTGTCGCAGCGGGACGCGCCGATACCGGAGAGGCGCACGCTTACGACGGACGAGATGCCGCAGTACGATGCGCAGGATATCCGCGCCGCCGCCGGGCAGGACGGGATATTTTCCAGCCTCGTCGGCGAGGTGCAGCGCTCGCTGGGACACCTGCTCTCCTCGGCGGAGCTGACGAAGCTCTTCGGTATTTACGACTATCTCGGCCTGCCGCCGGAGGTCATCCTGACGCTCATATCGTACTGCACCGTCGAGTACCGACGCCGGTACGGCGAGGGAAGGACGCCGACGATGCGCTTTATCGAATCCTGCGCCTTCCGCTGGGAGCGCGAGGGCGTCGTGACGCTCGAGGCCGCCGAGGCGTATCTGCGCCGCAGCGGCGAAAGGCATGAAAAGCTCTCCGCCTTCCGCCGCGAGCTGGGGCTTCATGAGCGGCAGCTCACGCGCTCGGAGCGCGAATATCTGGAAAAGTGGTCGGATATGGGCCACTCGGCCGACGCGGTCGCGCTGGCCTACGACAGGACGGTGAGCCAGACGGGGCGGCTCGCGTGGAAGTATATGGACACCATCCTCTCCGCCTGGCATGAAAAGGGCCTGCACACGGCCGAGGAGGCGGAGAAGGGGGACGCGCGCCCGGCCGGAGCGCGGCGCAGGGAGACAGGGGCTCCCGCCGCGCGTCTTAAACCGGACGCCTCCGAGCTCGCGCGGGTCAAGCGGGCGCTTGAGGAGATCAAGAACGGCTGACGACGCCGGGAGGATACGCATGGCATACGACGGGAAATTGCTCGCAAGGGCGAAAACGCGATTGGACGAGGCCAGACGGGCGCGGGAGACCGAGCGGGATCGCCGCTTGCGCGAGGTCTACGAGGCCGTGCCGGACGTGCGTGAAACGGACGCCAGGCTCCGCGCGAACATGGCGAACGCCGTCAGGGGCGCCGTGAAGGGCGATATGGGCGAGCTCGCCAAGGCGCGCGCGGAGAACAGGCTCCTGCTGCACGAGCGGGAGGCGATGCTCGCGGGCGCGGGCTTCCCGGCGGACTATACGGACGACGGCTACGCCTGCGACATGTGCCGCGACACGGGCTATGTCGGCACGGAAGTGTGCGACTGCCTCCGCGAGCTCTACATGGAGGAACAGCGCCGGGACCTCTCGGCGCTCCTCAAGCTGGGCGACCAGACGTTCGACAGCTTCAGCCTCGAATGGTACGACGACGCGCCGGACCCGGAGACGGGCGTCTCCGCGCGCGAGGCGATGGAGACCGTCTATGAGACGTGCGTCAACTACGCCCGCAAGTTCGGCGGGCGCTCGCGCAGCCTCTTTTTTACGGGCGATACGGGCACGGGGAAGACGTTCCTCGCCGCCTGCATCGCGCGCGTGGTGTCGGAGAAGGGCTTTTCCGTCGTCTACGACACGGCCTGCTCCATCTTCGGCCGCTTCGAGGAGGAAAAGTTTTCTCGCGACGCGCAGGAGGCGGCGGACGCGGTGCGCCGCTACCTCACCTGCGACCTGCTCATCTTCGACGACCTCGGCACGGAGATGACGACGGCCTTCACGGTGAGCGCGCTGTACGATCTCGTGAACACGCGCCTGAACGCCGGGAAGAAAACGATCGTGACCTCCAACCTGCCGCCGGAGGCGCTCTACGGGCGCTATTCCCCGCAGATCGCCTCGCGCATCACGGGAGAATACCTGACGCTGCGTTTTTTCGGCGGCGATATCCGGCTTATGAAAAACGCTTTTTAAAGCGTTTTGGCAAAAGAGAAATTACGGAATATTCACCCCGGTGGATATTCCGTAATATTTGCATATATGCGTTTTCGGGCGAAGGCTTGAAAATAGGGGTTTTGCACACTTTCCACAGCTTTTTCCACGGGCTTATGTCGACGCTAACCGCGGGAAAAACTGAATATCGGGTCAACATAACGCCAAAATGGCTCGGCGGCGCGCGAACGCTTGATTTTTTTGGGTGCATGGTGTAAAATAACGCGGCATATAATGAAGCTGTGCGGCTTTGCGGAGAAGGGAGACGGCGCGTTGGCCTACGAAAAGAAAAACGAATACCTCGGCGGCGCGGCGATCCTGGCGCTGGCCGTGGCCATTACCAAGGTGATCGGCGTCATCTATAAGGTCCCCATCCTGAACATCCTCGGGGACGAGGGCTCCACGCATTTTCAGGTCACCTATTCCGTCTACAATCTGCTGCTGACCCTTTCCACGGCGGGCATCCCCGTCGCCATGTCGCGGCTCATCTCCGCCGCCGCCGCGCTGGAGCGGCCGCGGCAGATCAAACGGTATTTTAACGTCGGCCTCGCGTCGTTTTTAGCGGTCGGCCTCGTCGGCATGGGCGTCATGCTGCTGTTCCCGCAGCAGCTCGCCAATTTCATGGGCGACCATGAGATCGCGATCGGCATCCGGGCGCTGGCGCCCGCGGTGCTGTTCTCAAGCGTCATCTCGGTCTACCGCGGCTATGCGCAGGGCTTTTCGGTGATGTCGCCCACCGCGATATCGCAGATCATGGAGTGCGCCTGCAAGCTCATTTTCGGCGTCGCCGTCGCGCTCTTCCTCTCGTCGCACGGCTATGCCTCCTCCGATATCGCCGCCGGCGCCATCATCGGCGTCCCGATCGGGCTGGGTCTCACGATCCCGATCATGATCCTCTTAAAGCGCCGCATCGACCGCCGCGTGTCGTTCGGCTACACCGAGGACGTGCCGCTCTCGCGCGCGTCCACGATGAAGCAGATATTCAAGATCGGTATCCCGATCATGCTCTCCTCTTCCATCCTGAACATCATCACGCTCATCGACACGAAGCTCGTGCTGGCGCGGCTCCAGTCCGGCTCCGGCTTCTCCTATGAGACGGCCAAGGTCCTCATGGGCGTTTACGCCAAGGCGCAGACGCTCTTCGCCGTGCCCTCGTCCTTCATGGTGCCGGTCACGGTGGCGCTCATCCCGCCGATCGCCGCCGCCATCGCGCTGAAGAATTACAGGGAATCGCGCGCCGTCATGGAATCGGGCGTCAAGCTCGTGAACATCCTCGCGCTGCCGGCCGGCGTCGGCATCGCGGTCATGGCGAAGCCGCTGTTCCTGTCGCTCTATTACAACAGCAACGAAAACGGCCCGCGCCTTTTAACGCTTTTGGGCATCGCCTCGTTCTTCGTCTGTATGCAGCTCATCACGAACGCCATCCTCCAGGCGAGCGGCCACGAGCGCCTCGCGCTCATATCCCTGCCGATCGGCGGCGCCGTCAAGATACTCGTCAACTGGCTGCTCGTCGGCACGCCCGCCGTGAACATCACCGGCGCGCCTGTCGGGACGCTTTTGTGCTACGTCGTCATCACGGCGCTCAATATCGCGTTCATCTGCGCGAAGATACCCGACCCGCCGCGCTTTTTGAGGCTGTTTTTGAAGCCGGCCCTCTGCACGCTCGTCATGGCCGTCTGCGCTTACGCGGTGAACGCCCTGGTGTTCCGGGCGGCCGGCTCGCTCCTTTCGTCCGAGCGTCTGGCGGCTGTCTGCGGGCTCGTCGCCGGCGTCGTCTGCGGCGTCGTCGTGTATTTTCTGCTCATCTTGCTGACGCGCGCGATCACGAAAGAGGATATGAAATTTGTCCCGAAAGGCGAAAAAATCGCGGAAAAGCTCCGCATCCGCTGAAAAACTGCCCCGAAAAACGAGGATAATTCAAAGAAAGTCAAATAAAGTACTTGCTATGAGGATAGAATTATGATAGATTTTCAATGTAAGCCCAATTATAACGTCGACGACCTCCGCAGACTCGTCTCTGTTCTCCGCGGCGAGGGCGGCTGCCCCTGGGACCGCGAGCAGACGCACGAGAGTATTCGCCGCTGTCTTTTAGAGGAGGCGTATGAGGCGGCGGAGGCGATCGACGAGAAGGACGCCGTCCACCTGCGCGAGGAGCTCGGCGACGTGCTCCTGCAGGTCCTCTTCCACTCGGATATCGAGGCGGACGCGGGCGTGTTCGATGTGGACGACGTGGCGGACGCCGAATGTAAGAAGCTCATATCGCGCCACCCGCACGTGTTTGGGGATGTCAAGGTCTCCGGCGCGGACGAGGTTCTCTCCAACTGGGACGACATAAAGCGCGTCGAGAAGAAGCAGGAGAGCGTGACGAGCGCCATGGATTCCGTGGCGAAATGCCTGCCGGCCTTATGGCGCGCCGAGAAGGTGCAGAAGAAGGCGGCGAAGGTCGGCTTCGACTGGCCGGATGCGGCCGGCGCGCTCGGCAAGGTCTCGGAGGAGCTCTCCGAAGCGTGCGAGGCGGCGGAGACCGGCGTCGGCGTTTTCGAGGAGGTCGGCGACCTGCTGTTCGCCGCCGTCAACGCGGCGCGCAAGCTGGGCGTCGATCCGGAGGATGCGCTCAACGCCTCGACGGACAAGTTCATCGCCCGCTTTTCCGGCATGGAGTCGCTGGCTAAAGCGCGCGGGCGGGATTTGAGCGCCCTCTCTCTTACGGAGCAGGACGAGCTCTATAACGAGGCGAAGGCCTCGATGAGTACGGATTAAGGAGTGCGCATGCGCTCTTTAAGATAAATACGACCGCCGGGAAAAGCAGTACGGCGGTATGTTTAGGAGGAAAAACTAATGAATAAAACAGATCTGATCAGCGCCATTGCTGAAAAGTCTAACCTGTCCAAGAAGGACAGCGAAAAGGCTCTTACCGCGGCCATAGAGGCCATTTCCGACGCCCTCGTGGCCGGTGACAAGGTCCAGCTCGTCGGTTTCGGCGTTTTCGAGGTCAAGAGCCGCGCAGCCCGCATGGGCCGCAACCCGAAGACGAAGGAAGCCATCAAGATCCCCGCTTCCAAGACGCCTGTTTTCAAGGCGGGCAAGGCGCTTAAGGACATAGTGGCGAAATAACAGCTTCTTTCAGGGCCGCAGGGCATGCCCTTGCGGCCCTGATGCTTTTTTTTCATGCAATGAGGAGGTATAGCTTTGCGTCTCGACAAATATCTGAAGGTCTCGCGGCTCATTAAACGCCGCACCGTCGCCGCCGAGGCGGCCTCCGGCGGGCGGATATCCGTCAACGGCAGGATCGCAAAGCCCTCGCACGACGTAAAGGAGGGCGACGTCATCGAGATCGCGTTCGGACAAGGCAGCCTGAAGGTCGAGGTGCTGTCCGTCGCCGAACACGCGGCGAAAGCCGACGCCGCCTCCCTGTACCGCGAGCTGCCATGAGAGCGCTCTTTGACAGGATATGGAACGGCCGCTGGGGGGAATATGTGCGGTATCTCGTCGCCGGCGGCCTCACAACGCTCGTATCCCTCGGCGTATTCCAGGGCTTATGCGCCCTCTTCGGCGTCGATCCCGAAGCGCCGGACAGCGTCTACGTCACCGTGGCGAACACGATCTCCATCGTGGCGGCCGTCATTTTTGCCTATGTCATCAACAAGCGCATGGTGTTTCGCAGCCGCTGCGAGACGGTACCGCAGCTCCTGCGCGAGTTTTTCGGCTTTGCCGGCGGGCGCGTCTTCACCATGCTGCTGGAGATCGCCGGCGTCTATCTGCTGGTGAACGTCCTCGGGCAGTATCCGCTGCTCGGCAAGATCGAGACGGAGGTCGTCGTCGTGATCCTGAATTATATCATCAGCAAGTTCCTCGTTTTCCGCAAAAGAAAACAAAACAAGACGCATATTGCAAAATGATCGCGTCAATGCTATAATAGATAAGGTTTGAACAAAATCGGCTGCCGCGGCCCGACGGTCCGACGGCGGTTTCAGAGGTGTGATACCTTGACGAAATATATCATCCGGGGCGGAAGACCGCTGCACGGTGAAATAGAGATCAGCGGCGCGAAGAATGCGGCCGTCGCCATTATCCCGGCGGCGCTCATGGTGAGCGGACGCTGCCGCATCGAAAATATCCCGCAGATTTCCGACGTCACCATGCTGCTCAATATTCTGAAGGAGCTGGGCGGCGATATACGCACGGTGGATCGCCATACGATGGATATCGACTGCTCCGGCGTCGGCTCCTGCCGCGCCGATTCCGACAATATGCGCCGTATCCGCGCGTCCTACTATCTGATCGGCGCGATGCTCGGCCGCTTCGGCCGGGCGGAGGTCGCCATGCCCGGCGGCTGCAACTTCGGCGGCGTCCGCCCGATCGACCAGCATATCAAGGGCTTTACGGCCATGGGCGCGCGCGTCGAGGTGCGCAACGGCATGGTCATCGCCGAGACGGAGGAAGGCTGTCTGCACGGCGCGAACATCTACCTCGACGTCGTCTCCGTCGGCGCGACGATCAACCTCATGCTGGCGGCCGTCCTGGCGAAGGGGCGCACCGTCATCGAGAACGCGGCGCGCGAGCCGCATATCGTCGATCTCGCCAACTTCCTCAACTCCATGGGCGCGGATGTGCGCGGCGCCGGTACGAGCGTCATCAAGATACGCGGCGTGAGCGAACTTTACGGCGGCGCCTATTCCATCATCCCCGACCAGATCGAGGCGGGGACGTATCTGGCCGCCGTGGCCGCCACGGGCGGCGAGGTGCTCATCCGCAACGTCATCCCGCGCCACCTCAACTGCATCACGATCAAGCTCGAGGAGATGGGCGTGACGATCGAGGATATGGAGGACGCCGTGCTCATTAGGCGCGATCGGCCCCTGCGGGCGGCCAACATCAAAACGCTGCCGTATCCCGGTTTCCCGACGGATATGCAGCCGCAGGCCGCGGCCGTGCTGACCGTCGCCTCCGGCACCTCGGTCATCACCGAGGGCGTCTGGGACAACCGCTACAAGTACGTGGACGAATTTTTGAAAATGGGCGCGAAGATACAGGTGGACGGCCGCATCGCCGTCATCGAGGGCGTGCCCGGCCTCACCGGCGCGAAATTAAAGGCGTGCGACCTGCGCGCGGGCGCGGCGATGGTGATTGCGGGGCTGATGGCCTCCGGCACGACGGAGATCGAGTGCGTGCACTATATCGAGCGCGGCTATGAGGATATTATCGGTAAGCTGCGCGCCGTCGGCGCGGACATCGTCAGCGTCACGACGCCGGACGAACCGGAGGACGGTATCAGAGAAGCTGTATGAAACAGGGGCGGCCGCCTGCGCGCCGCTCGTAAAGACCGGTATTGCGCCGCGGCCAATACCGGCTTTTTTTCGGATGTAAGGAGAACCATGTTTTTCAGCACACTGGCCAGCAGCTCCCGGGGGAACTGCGCGGTACTCACGGACGGGGAGACGCATATACTGATAGACGCGGGCGCCTCCGCGCGCTATATCACCGGCGGCCTCCGCGCGCTGGGCCTCTCGCCGGAGGCGCTTTCGGCGGTCGTGGTGACGCACGACCATACGGACCATGTATCGGCGCTGCCGAGGCTTCTCGGGACCGTGCCGGTCCCCGTGTACGCGCCGCCGGCGACGGCCATGACGATCGCAGACATGGCGGAGGGCCTCTGCGGGCGGGTAGAGCCGATGTCTCCCGGCGACGAGCTGACCGTCGGCGGCATCACGGTCAGCAGCTTCCGCACGCCCCACGACGCCTCCGACAGCGTGGGCTACGTCTTTACCGACGGGCGCGTGAAGCTCTCTTACGCGACGGATACCGGTCATGTGACGGAGGAGATGCTCTCGGCCTGTTTAGGGGCGGATATGGCCGTCATCGAGGCCAACCACGATAAAACGATGCTGCAAAGCGGCCGTTACCCGCCGTTTCTCAAGGCGCGCATCCTCTCGCCGCGCGGCCATCTGTCCAACGACGACTCCGGCTCCTTTGCCGCGCGGCTCTGGCGGGAGGGAGCGGGGAAGCTCGTGCTGGCGCACCTCTCCGAGGAGAATAACACCCCCGCCGCCGCGCTCCGGCGCGTCGGGGAGAGCCTCATGCGCTCCGGCGCGGTGCCCGGCAGGAACGTGGAGCTCGTCTGCGCTCCCGCGCGGCGCGCTTCGGGCATGATGGAGGTGACGGCGTGCTCCAGGTAACGGTCCTCTGCGTGGGAAAGCTCAAGGAAAAATTTTATACGGACGCCGCGGCCGAATACATAAAGCGCCTCGGCGCTTACTGCAAAGTGGAGATCGCGGAAATGCCGGAGGCGAAGCGCCCGCGCGATCCCTCCGACGCCGAGACGGCCGCCGCCGTCCGAAAAGAGGGGGACGCGCTGATCGCGAGGCTGCCGAAGGGCGCGCTCCATGTCGCCCTGTGCGTAGAAGGGAAGGAGATAACGAGCGAGGACATGGCCGCCCTGCTCCAAAGGGCCGCGTCGTCCGGCGCGGGGAAGCTCTGCTTCCTTATCGGCGGGTCCGACGGACTCGACGAGCGCGTGAAAAAGGCGGCGGACGAGCGCCTTTCCATGTCGCGCATGACGTTTCCGCACCACCTCGCGCGGGTGATGCTTTTAGAGCAGCTATACCGCGGCTTTAAGATAGGCGAAGGAAGCCATTACCACAAATAGGCTTCACACGAGAAACGCTGCGCTGGTTTCTCGTGTGAGAGGGGGCGCGCTTCGCTTCGCGCACGCCTGACAGGCGCACGCGCGCTTCGCGTAAAGAAATTTTTCCGTGATACATGCTCCCGGAAAAAATATTGAAATCTGTTTTCGCCTGCGGGCGAAAACTCTGCGAGGCTTTTTGACGTAAATATGCTTCCTGAAGGCGAGACACAAGGGGAGGAGAACGACATGGGCGACTTTGCCATCAAAAAACCGTTCGAGGAGGAAAAGAACTGGCCGCGCGACGAGAAGGGCGAGCCGGTACCGCCGGCGCTGCTCGCGCACCTGTCGGAGGCCAACATCGAGGCCGATATCATGACGAATATGCTCCGGGCCTTCAACATCCCGGTGTTCCGGGTCTACCCGAACGACGGGGATTTCGGCCGGATCATCCTCGGCTTTTCCGGCTCCGGCGTGGAGATTTACGTGCCGGAGACGATGCTTGCGGACGCGCAAAATCTTATTTCGGCCGATATTGAGCCGGAAACGGAGGAAAACCTATGAAAAAAACGGATTTTATGGCGGTATATGAACAGTGGCTCGCGTCCGACGCGCTGACGAGGGAGGAAAAGGCCGAGCTGCTGGCTATCCGGGACGACCCGAAGGAGATCGAGAGCCGCTTTTACGACGCCATGTCGTTCGGCACGGCGGGCCTTCGCGGCCTTATGAAGCTCGGCACCGCCTGCATGAACGTGCACACCATCCGCCACGCGACGCAGGGCTTCGCCAATGTCATCTTAAAGGCCGGCGTCGAAAGGCCCGAGGTCGCCCTCTGCCACGACTGCCGGCAAAACAGCCGCGCCTTCGCCGAGGCGGCGGCGGGTGTGCTCGCCGGAAACGGGATACGCGTGCGCATCTTCGAGGCCATGCGCCCCACGCCGGAGCTCTCCTTCGCCGTGCGTCTCTACGGCTGCACCGCCGGCATCAACGTGACGGCGAGCCATAACCCCAAGGAGTATAACGGCTATAAGGTCTACTGGTCGGACGGCGCGCAGCTCCCGCCGGAGCACGCGTCGCAGGTGGCCGCCGAGATGGAGAAGCTGGACATCTTCCGCGACGTGAAGAGCGTCCCCTTCGAGAGCGCCGGGGAGCTTATCACCGTCATGGGCGCGGAGACGGACGCAGCCTTCCTCGAAAACGTCATGGCGCAGTCCTACGGCCTGCCCGAGACGGCGCGGGATTTTAAAATGGTCTACACGCCCTTCCACGGCACCGGCCGGGAGCTCGTGCCGGAGGTCTTAAAGCGGCTGGGGCTTCAAAACGTCTACTGCGTCCCCGAGCAGATGACGCCGGACGGCACGTTCCCCACGGTCCAGTCGCCCAACCCGGAAAACCCGGAGGGGTTTTATCTGGCGGTGGCGCTGGCGGACAAGGTGGGGGCCGACTTCATCCTCGGCACCGACCCGGACGCCGACCGCGTCGGCGTGCTCGTGCGCAGTAAGGACGGTACGTTCAAGCCGGTGTCCGGCAACAAGACGGGCGTCCTGCTGCTCGACTACGTTCTCACCTCCATGAGAGAGAACGGGCGTCTGCCGGAAAAGCCCGTGGCGCTCAAGACGATCGTCACGACGAATCTGGCGCGCGCCGTCGCGGAAAAGAACGGGGCCGAGAGCTTCGACACCTTCACCGGCTTCAAATTCATGGCGGAGAAGAAAAACGACCTCGAGGCGAGGGGCGAGGGACACGTCGTCTTCTCCTACGAGGAATCCTACGGCTATATGATCGGCGACTACGTGCGCGACAAGGACGCCGTCACCGCCTCGCTGCTTTTGTGCGAGATGGCGGCGCGGTACGCGCTGCGGGGCGCGACGCTCTTTGACCGGCTCGACGAGATCGCCGCGGAATACGGCTTTTATGAGGAAAAGACCGTCAATCTCGTCATGCCCGGTCTCGACGGGATGCGGGACATGGCGGCGCTGATGGCGCGCCTGCGCGCCGAGCCGCCGAGGAGCATCGCGGGCGCGGCCGTGACGGAAACGCGGGATTATCAGCCGGGCACGGCGATTACGGCCGCCGGCGAGACGAAAAAGCTGGCGCTCTCCGGCTCGAACGTCCTCGGCTACACGCTTTCCGACGGGACGAACGTCTACGTCCGCCCCTCCGGCACCGAACCGAAGATCAAGGTCTACGCCCTCTGCAAGGGCGAGACCGCACAGGCCGCTGTCGAGATGGTGGAAAAGTGCGAGGCGTGGGCGCGCTCGCTGAATAAGTGACGGGGCCCTGTAATCTCTGCCCGCGGCAGTGCGGCGCCGACCGAGCACTCGGCGAGACCGGCTTTTGCGGCGCGGGCGCGGAGATAAGGGCCGCGCGGGCGGCTCTCCATATGTGGGAGGAGCCGTGCCTTTCGGGCGGCGGCGGCAGCGGGACGGTCTTCTTTTCCGGGTGCAGCCTCGGCTGCGTTTACTGCCAGAACTATGAGATCAGCCGCGGCCTCGCGGGAAAGACCATCACCGTCGGACGGCTGCGCGACATATTCCGCGAGCTTACGCGGCAGGGCGCGGACAATATAAACCTCGTCACGCCCACGCATTATACAGACCGCGTGCTTGAGGCGCTGCAAGCGGAAAGGCCGCCGGTCCCGGTTGTCTGGAACTGCGGCGGTTACGAGCGCGTCGAGACGCTGCGGATGCTCGACGGCCATGTGCAGATATACATGCCCGATATGAAATACGCCGACGGGGCGCTCGCCGCGCGCTATTCCGGCGCGCCGGATTACCCGGAGGTCGCCCGAAGCGCGATACGGGAGATGTTTCGCCAGACGGGGTCGTATGCCATGGGGGAGGACGGGCTTTTACGAAGCGGCCTCATCATCCGCCACCTCATCCTGCCCGGCTTTTTGGAGAATACCTTCCGCGTCATCGACTGGGTCGCGGAGACGTTCTCGCCCGGCGACGTGCTCTTTTCGCTCATGAGCCAGTTTACGCCGACGAAGGCGTGTGCGGCTTACCCGGAGATAAACAGGACGCTTACGCCCGAGGAGCACGAGCGGGCCGTCGCCTACCTGATGGAGTCGGGGATCGAGGATGGCTTTTTCCAGGACCTCGGCAGCGCGAAGGAGTCCTTCATCCCGCCGTTCGATCTGACGGGAATATAAAAGAATATAGCAAAATGAGACTGCGTATCCGATCAGCGGATACGCAGTCTCGTCCTTTCCATAGCCTCGCAGAGTTTGCGCATGCAGGCGCAAATAAATTCCGTTCCATGTTTTTCGGGAGCATGTATCACGAAAAACATACCTTTCAGCCCGCAAACGTGCAAAACGCAGGGCGTTTTGTGCGCTGCGGCGGGCTGCAAAAATCACACGAGAGCCCAGCGAAGCGGGTCTCGTGTGAAGCGGGTTTTATCCCGCCGTCAGCTCCTCGCGCAATCGTTCGACGGCCCGCTTTTCCAGCCGCGACACCTGCACCTGCGACACGCCGATGACGCGTGCCGCGCGCTCCTGCGTCATGCCGCGCCAGTAGCGCAGCAAAATGACGGCCTTTTCCTTTTCCGGCAGGCGCTCCACCGCGCCGCGCACGTCGAGGCGCTCCATGAGCCGCTCCTCCTGCCCCTCGTCGCCGAGCTTTTGCGAGAGCGCCATGCCGTCCGCCTCCGGGGCGGTGTCGAGCGACTCGGTATTCGCCGTCGCCGTCTCGCAGAGGGCGATGTCCTCCGGCGTGAGGCCGGTATAGCCGGCAATTTCGGAGAGGCGCGGCTCGCGTCCGAGCGACTGCTCGAGCGCCCGGCGGGCCTTCGTGACGGCGAGCGCCCGCTCCTTTAGGCCGCGGCTGACCTTGACGGGGCCGTCGTCACGCAGAAATCGCCGTATCTCGCCGGCGATCTTAGGCACGGCGTAAGTCGAGAACTGCGTTCCGAAAGAGAGATCGAACCCCTCGATCGCCTTGAGGAAGCCGAGACATCCGAGCTGATAGAGGTCGTCCGGATCGACGCCGCGCCCGAAATAGCGCTTCGCCACGCTCCATATGAGACCGGCGTTGCGCGCGATTAGCTCGCCGGCGGCGGCCCGATCCCCGGCGCGGGCGGCCTCAAAGAGCCTGTCGCCCGCGAGCATCTCACACCCGGCGCGCAAGGCGCTTTCTCATCACGACGACGGTGCCGCGCCCCGGCGTCGAGCGGACGCGCAGCGACCCCATGAAGCTCTCCATGATGGTAAAGCCCATCCCGCTCCGCTCCTCGCCGCCGGTGGTAAACGACGGCTCTTTGGCCCGCTCAATGTCCGCGATGCCGACGCCCCTGTCGCGCACCGTCACCTCAATTTCGCCGCTTTCAAAGATGCGCGCGCGAAGCGATATCGTGCCGATCACGTCGGGGTAGGCGTGGACGATGCAGTTCGTGACCGCCTCGGAGACGGCCGTTTTGATATCGCCCAGCTCGTCGAGCGTCGGGTCGAGCTGCGCGCAGAGCGCGGCGACCGCCGCGCGGGCCAGCCCCTCGTTTATGGAACGGCTGGGGAATTCGAGCTTCAGGCTGTTTAGCTCTTTCATTATGTAAACCTCCTATTCCAAAGGCTCGACCGTGACGAGCCTGTCGATCCCGGCGGCGCGCAGGACGCGCAGAGGCTGCGGCGGCACGCGCTTTACGGCGACGGTCCCGCCGAGCTCCCGCATCTGCCGGTACGCCTTGAGCACGACGGCGATGCCGGAGGAGTCCATGAAGTTAAGCGCCGACAGGTCGAGCACGCACGCGCGCGGGAGGGCGAGGTCGATCCGCGCGCTTATTTCCGCGAGAACGCCGGAGGCCGCGTGGTGGTCGAGCTCCCCCATAAGGGCCACGACGAGCCGCCCGCCGTCGTTTTGTACGGTCGTTATCATAAAAAGACCCCCGAATAGCAAAAAATACCCTGTGTACAGGCTTGTACACAGGGTATTGTAGCGTATATCGTCCGCAGTTTCCGTCGAAACGCGGCGGTCATTCGAGACCGGCGAGGGTGTTCGTGAGGTTTTCGATGAGCGCCGTGAGCTTTTCGGCCTTTTCGCGCTCGGCGGCGACGACGCGCTCGGGCGCTTTGGCGACGAACGCCTCGTTCGAGAGCTTGGAGCGCTGCTTTTCGAGGTCCGCTTCGGCCTTCTGGAGTTCCTTCCGGACGCGCGCGCGCTCGGCCTCGAGATCGACGAGCTCGGCGAGCGGGATGAAGATGCGGGCGGTGGGCGTGATGACGGTGACGAGGCCCTTCGCCTCCGCCGTCTCGCCGGGGGGCGCTATCTCGACCTCGCTCGCGCCGGCGAGGCGCAGGAGGAAGGGGATACCGAGGCGGAAGGTCTCCGCTTCGTCGGTATCGATCGTGAGCTTTGCCTTTTTGGAGGGCGGGACGTTCATCTCCGCCCGTCTGGAGCGGACGGCCTTCACCGCGTCCATGACGATCTCGAAGCGCGCTTCGTCCTCCGGGAAGGAGAGCCTTTCGTCATAAGCGGGGTACCGCTCCGTCATGAGGACGTCGCCCTCGTGCGGGAGCGCCTGCCAGATCTCCTCCGTGATGAACGGCATGAACGGGTGCAGGAGCTTCAGCGTCTCGGTCAGGACGTAGAGCAGGACCCTCTGCGCCGCTTCCGACGCGGCCGTGTCGCCGCCGCTTAAGCGCGGCTTTGTCAGCTCGATATACCAGTCACAGAAGGAATCCCAGATGAAATCGTAAATCTTCGTCGCGGCGACGCCGAGCTCGTATTTGTCGATGTTCTCGCAGACCTCTTTTACGAGCGTATTGAGCTTGGAGAGGATCCAGCGGTCCTCGAGCTCCAGCGTTCCCGGCAGCTCGTTTTTCTCAACGGTGAGGTTCATCATGACGAAGCGGGAGGCGTTCCAGAGCTTGTTGGCGAAGTTGCGCATAGCCTCGCACCGCTCGACGTAGAAGCGCATGTCGTTGCCGGGCGAATTGCCGGTGATGATGTTGAAGCGCAGCGCGTCCGCGCCGAACTGGTCGATCATCTCGATGGGGTCAATGCCGTTGCCGGCGGACTTGGACATCTTTTTGCCCTGCGGGTCGCGGATGAGGCCGTGGATGAGCACGGTATGGAAGGGCGGCTTCTTCATCTGCTCGCAGGAGGAGAAAATCATGCGCGCCACCCAGAAGAAGATGATGTCGTAGCCGGTGACGAGCACGTCGGTCGGGAAGAAGTAGCGGAGGTCCTCGGTGTCCTCGGGCCAGCCGAGCGTGGAGAAGGGCCAAAGCGCGGAGGAGAACCACGTGTCAAGCACGTCGGGGTCGCGCTCGATGTTTTTGGAATGGCACTGCTCACATTCGGTCGCGTCCTCCAGCGAGACGGTCATATGGCCGCAGTCGGCGCAGTACCAGGCCGGAATCTGGTGGCCCCACCAGAGCTGGCGGGAGATACACCAGTCGCGGACGTTGTACATCCAGTTGAGGTATATCTTCGAGAAGCGCTCGGGGATGAATTTGACCTCGCCCTCCTCGACGACGCGGATAGCCTCCTTCGATAAAGGCGCCATTTTCACGAACCACTGGTCGGAGGCTAAAGGCTCCACGTCGTTATGGCAGCGGTAGCAGGTGCCGACGTTGTGCTTGCACGGCTCGATGGAAAGGAGATAGCCCTGCTCGCGCAGCTCCTCCACGATAGCTTTTCGGGCTTCGTAGCGCTCCATGCCGTCCCACTTGTAGCCGCCGGTGATCTTTCCCTCGCCGTCGAGCATGAGGTACTGCGGCAGGTCGTGGCGCAGGCCGACCTCAAAGTCGTTCGGGTCGTGGCAGGGCGTGATCTTCACGGCGCCGGTGCCGAATTCCATGTCCGCGTGCTCGTCGCCGACGATGGGAATTTCGCGCCCCACGAGCGGGAGCGTGACCGTCTTGCCGATGGCGTCCTTATATCGCGGGTCCTCGGGGTTCACGGCGACGGCGGCGTCGCCGAGCATCGTCTCGGGGCGCGTCGTCGCTATCTCGATCTCGCCGGTGCCGTCGGTGAAGGGGTAGCGGATGTGCCAGAAGTTCCCGTCCTTCTCCTCGTATTCCACCTCGGCGTCCGAGAGGGCCGTCGTGCAGTGGGGGCACCAGTTGATGATGCGCTTGCCCTTATAGATGAGGCCTTTTTTATAGAGGTCGACGAACGTCTCGCGCACGGCTTTCGCGCAGACGTCGTCCATCGTGAAGCGCTGGCGGTCCCAGTCGCAGGAGGAGCCGAGCGTCTTGAGCTGGGTGACGATGCGGTCGCCGAACTTGTTCTTCCAGGCCCAGACCTCGTCGAGAAACTTCTCGCGGCCGAGGTCGAAGCGCGTGAGGCCCTCGCCCCGGAGCTTTTCCTCGACCTTGATCTGCGTGGCGATGCCGGCGTGGTCGCAGCCGGGGAGCCAGAGGGCCGAATAGCCCTGCATCCTCTTGAAGCGGATGAGGACGTCCTGTATCGTCTCGTCGAAGGCGTGCCCCAGGTGGAGCTGGCCGGTGACGTTCGGAGGGGGGATGACGATGGTGAAGGGCTTTTTCTCGGGATCGCGCTCGGCGTGGAAGCAGCCTTTTTCCATCCACATATCATAGAGCCGTTTTTCGACCGACTTCGGGTCGTATATCTTCGGTAACTCTTTCATCGTTTTCACCTCGTATTGTCTGCAAAACGGCAGTAAAGCCATAATTCTTATACTACCACGCGGCAAGGGAGATTGTCAACGATTTGAGGGCGCGCGTAAAAGAAAACGGGGCTGCTGCAAAATGCAAAGCAGCCCGTCATGCCGAGCCGTAGGGAGCGATGCCCTCATCGCTCCGGAAAGCGTTTTCGGACGCATCAGGGGATGCGTCCCTACGGGGCCTTCAAATGACAGAAAAGGGCATTTCGGAGCAGCCCCGTTGGAGGTTTTTACGCCGCCCGTATTTCCTTTATCCACTTTTTCGTACAGAAGCGGATGAAGCAGACGATGCCCTTGAGCGGGTATTCGACGCGCAGGAGGAAAAAGACCCAGACGGGCGACATGTGCCAGACGAACGCCGCGAGCGCGCCGAGCGGGATGGAGACGAACCAGATGAGGCTGCTGTCGGCCAGGAGCAGGAACGTCGTGTCGCCGCCGCCGCGCAGGACGCCCTTCGAGGTCACGTAGGCGACGGTCTGGACGGGCATCATGCAGCAGGTGCAGACGAGCATCCCGTGGGCGATGCTTTTCGTTGTCTCCGACACGTCGTAGAGGCTCATATACGGCCCCTCCAGCAGCAAAAAGAGCGGCACGGCGACAAGCCCCAGCAAAAACGCCAGCAGCACGTAGGCCGCGCCCTCGTCCTGCGCGCGCTTTAAGTCCCCTTCGCCGACGGTGTTGCCGATGACAACGGACGACGCGCCGCCCATGCCCATGTTGAAGACCGTCAGCATCTGCATGGCGGAGATGACGACGGCGTTCGCGGCCGTGATCTCCTCGCCCAAATGGCCGATGATCATCGTCGTGATCGTGAGGCTGAGCCCCAGCGAAGCGTCGCTTATAAGGACGGGGATGCTGTATTTGATATACTGCCCGCGCAGCGCCTTACCGGAGAGCGCGAAATGCCGCAGGCGGAAGCCGAAGCCCTTGTCCTTCAGGACGAAATAGCCGAAAATGAAGCAAAATTCAAACGCGCGCGCGATGATGGTGCCGACGGCGGCGCCCACGAGCTCCAGACGGGGCGCGCCGAGCTTGCCGAAGATGAACACCCAGTTAAAGAAAATGTTCAGCAAAAAGGCGATGAGCGAGCCAATGAGCGGCACCCTGATCTGCCCGATGCTGCGCAAGAGGTACGTCGCCGTCGAGGAGAGGCCCGATAAAAGGAACGTCAGCGCGATGAGGCGCATGTACGGCGAACCGACGGCGATGACGTTTTTATCGCTCGTGAAAAAATGCAGCACAAAGCCGGGGAACAGGGCGCACACCGCCGTAAAGGCGGCGCACAGCACCACCGTCAGCCGCAGGGCGATGGCGGTGACGGTGCGCATGGGCGCAAGCTCTTTCCTCCCCCAGAACTGCGAGGACATGACGATGGCCCCCGAGCCGAGACCCATACATAAAAACTGGAAAAACGAGTAAAACTGATTGCCGAAGGCCACGGCGGATATCTGCGTCTCGCCGAAGCCGCCGACCATGATATTGTCGAAGAAATTGATGCCGATGGTGATGAGCTGCTGTAACATGACGGGCAGCATGAGATGGATGGTTTTGCGATAGAAGGCGGCGTTCGTCAGCTGGTTTTTCATAGCCGAGTCCCCCGAATATGGTTTTACTGGAAAATTATACAACCGATCTGCTTATCTGTCAATTTCACGGTTACTTTCAAGGCCTTTTTGACAGACAGGGCGCTTTGTGCTATTATCTCCCATATACGTGACCGCCAACCACGGGAAAGGCATCGTTATGATCTCGCTTATCATACCGGCGTTCAACGAAAGCGCCGTGATCGAAAATACCGTCCGCGCGTCTGAAAAAGCCCTCGCTTCCCTCGGGGAAACATGGGAGCTGCTGATCGTCGACGACGGCAGTACGGACGATACGGCCGCGCGCGCAAAGACGCCGGGTGACGCACGCGTCATCCGCTATGCCCCGAACAGAGGCAAGGGCTGCGCCGTCCGGACAGGCGTCCTGGAGGCGCGCGGCGACTATATCTTTTTCACCGACGCCGACCTCGCTTACGGTCTCGGTGTGCTCAAATCCGCCGTCTCGCTCTTCCGCGAGACGGGATGCGACATCGTCGCCGGCAGCCGCAGGCTCGATCAGGAGGCGTACCGCGCCTATCCGCCGCTGAGAAAGCTCGCTTCTCACGCTTTTTCATTCATGACGCGTTTGCTTACGGGGCTTCATTACGATACCCAGTGCGGCTTCAAGGGCTTTACGAGGGAGGCGGCGCGGGCCGTCTTTTCCCGCTGCTCTGAAAACGGCTTTGCCTTCGACCTCGAGGCGCTGCTCACGGCGGAGAAGCTGGGACTTCGCGTCAGGGAGCTGCCGGTGCGTATCGTGAACCACGGGGGCTCCACGGTGCGCGTTTTCCGCGACGCGCCGCGCATGGCGCGCGACATGCTGCGCATCCGGCGGCGCGTGAGGGGGCGGCCGCTATGATCGAAAACCGTGAAATAAAAAAAGAGCGGTACCTGCTCCTGTTTTTGCTCGTCTTCGCGCTCGTTTTCGCGCGGTGGTGCGTTTATGGCTTTCAGTACTGGTATCAGCTCGACGATTATATCCAGTATCACAACTACACATGGGGCGGCGTCTCGCCCGGCGAAGTCGTCCGGCGGCTGGGGCTTTTAGCCGCGCGGCCGCTCGCGGGGGCGGCCGACGTGTATTTCTGGCGGCTCTTTTTCCCGGTGATGCTCCTGGGCTCGGCGCTTATTTCCGCGATGTACGCGGCGTCGGCCTGCCTTTTCCGCTGGGTCTTCCGGCGGCATTTCGGCACGGGCTATGCTTTTCTCGCCGTCTACGCCCTCCTGCCGCTCGGCATCGAGGGGACCTACTGGATGTCGGCCGCGACGCGTATCGTCACCGGCCTCTTTTTCGCCGCGCTCGCCCTCTGGGCGTTCGAGCGCTGGTGCTCGGGGGAGAAGGGCTGCTGGGCGGGCGTCTACGCCGTCTGCCAGCTTTTATCCTACGGCTTTTACGAGCAGCTCATCCCGTTTTCGGCGGCGTCCGTGCTGCTTTTGGCGCTCGTCAGCCGGGGAAAAAGCGTCAAAAGGCGGCTCGTTTCCCTCTGGTCCTTTATCGCGGCGGGCGTCTACTTCGCGTTCGTGACCGTTTTTCACGAGAGCGCGCTATATGGCGCGAAAACGGGCTATATCCTGCCGAAATCGTCGTATTATTTCAAGGTCTTTCTGCCGGAGGTCTTGTCCCAGCTCAAAAGCGCCTTCCTCGGCGGCGGCTTCTATACGCTCACGCGCGCGGGCGCGCGCGGCCTTAAAATGCTCGTGTCGGACGGTCTGTGGCTTTACGCGCTCGTCGTGCTGCTGCTTTGCGCCGCGCTCTTTTTCTTCGCGCGCCGTCATGAGGAGAGAAAAAACGAGCGGCCCGCCGCCGCGCTCGTCGTCGGCATTTTGCTGGCGCTCGCGCCGCTCGCGCCGTTTTTCCTCGCGGAGACGACGTGGTTTTCCTTCCGGGGGACGGTCTGCTCCTTCTGCGGTATAGCGCTTATAGCCGACACGCTTTTGCGTCTGATTTTCTCCCGCGTTAGCTGGGGGAGGACGGCCGTGCCGCTCCTCACGGCCGTTTTCGCCCTATGGTGCTGCGTCTGCTCCGTGTCGGAAATGAGAGATTACCGCGACACGACGGAAAAGGACGCGCAGGTTTGCCGCGCCATCGAAGCGGGCTTGCGGGAAAACGGCACCGTCGCGGCCGAGCTTCGCATCGGCGTGCTGAACGTCTCGCCCTCCTATCTTCCCGAGCAGAACAGCTATTACCACGAGCATATCCACGGCGTGACCGAGAGCCAGTGGGCGCTTTCGGGCGCGTTGGAGTATTATATGGACTTCCAGCCCCTGCCGTCGGTGACGCCCATCCGCGAGGGGCAGTATTACGCCGCGTGGAACCGCGACGCGATGCAGCTCCCGAATTTCGATTTTCTCTATATCTACGACGGGGAGGATACCCTCGTCCCCGTGACGCTTATCTCCCAAGCGGAGGGGCAGTATCTCCTGCTCGACCGGGACGGCGGCGTCCGGGCCGTCGTTTTCGAGGAGGAGGGCAAGGGTTATCTGACTTTGATATCCCCGACGCTCCCGAGCGACGCGCCGTCGTAATAATGCAGGAGTATCTCCGCGTAATCGTACCCGCGTTTGGCCAAAAGGTTCGCGCCGTACTGGCTCATGCCGACTCCGTGCCCGCTGCCGTAAGCCGTGAGCGTGACGCTCTCTCCGTCGGAAGAAAGCGTGATCGCGGACGAGCGCAGCGAAAAAAGCGAGCGCAGATCAGGGCCCGAGAGCGCGACGCCGCCGGCCGTGACGCTTTGAAGCCGCCCGGCCTCGGTGTAAACGGCGTCGTCTTCAAAAGGGACGCCGCCGGAAAAGTCCGCCTCGGGGTGAGCGCCCCGGACGGTATCTTCAAATTCGGAGACGGTCACGGTGACGGACGAGGCAAAGTCCGGCACGTCGGCCTCCGTCTCCGGGCTCTCGACCGAGTGGAGGTAGGGGAGGGCGCCGCCCCAGACGTTCTCGCTCGACTCCGTCCGGCCGGCGGAGGAGGAGTGAAAGACGGCGAGCGCCGGTTCGCTTTCATAGAGGAGACAGACGCCGTCCGTGGAGGAGACGGCGTTTTCCATCACGGCGGCGCAGGTTTCGTAGTTATCGCCCCATTTTTCGCGCTGCGTTTCCGGGGCGTCGTACGCCTTGCAGCAGGTGATGTCGTCACACACGTCGGCCTGCGGGTGGTTTCCGGACGGCTCGACGAGCATTTTGTAGAGCGTATAGGTCCGCGCGGCGACGGCCTGCGCCCGCAGCGCCTCCGTCTCGAACGAGGCCGGCATCTCGGCGGCGAGCACGCCGGTGAGGTAGTCGTGCAGGGTCAGCTCCCGTATTTCGCCGCCGAGCAGCGCCCGGACGGTGATCTCCGCGTCGTCGCCCGGCAGCGCGGCCCTCTCCGGCGGCGGGGCGGGGGCGCTCTCCTTATCCGCCGGCGGCATGACAGAGAGCGGCGGCACGTACAGCGCGGCCGCGAACACAGCCAGCGAGAGGCAAAGCGAAGCCAGGATCGTTTTTTTCATAGGGCAGCTCCTTTGTGTTGACTCGGATGGGGCGAAGGTGTAAAATAATAAAACAAGCTCTTTCAATCTTTATGGCAGGCAGGTCTGGATTATGCGGAAAACGACGCTTATAGCCCCCTTATTGGCCGTGGTCGCCGGTATAGCGGGCTTTTTTATGAGAAAACACGAGCTGGCCACGGTCTACGACTCGACGGGCCTCGCTGTGCGCGGTATGCCCGTCACGGTCGCGCTCATCGCGCTGTCTGTGGCCGTCATCATCGCGGCCGCTGTCTTCGCCGCCGCCGCGGCGGGGAAGCGGCATGTGGCGGCCACGCTCGAGTCCGTCGTACCGCAGGGCGCGGGCGGCAGGGCCGCCTTCTGGCTCGCCGCGGTGCTTTTCGTGATCGGTGCGATCGGCTGCTTTCTCTATCCGACGGTCTTCCGCTGGCGCGGCGTGACGTATATCTTCGCGCTGTTCGCCCTCGTCTCCGGCGTCGCGTACGCGCTGCTCCCGACGGCGAAGGGGAAGCCCGGTCCGGTCGTGACCGTGCTCTCCGTCGTCCCCGCGCTGTTTTTCAGCCTTTGGCTGATCGTCTGCTTCCGCACCTACGCGACCGACCCGGAGCTGATCGATTACTGCTACGAGGCGCTGGCCGCCGCCGCGATGGCCTTCGCCTGCTACTGCGAGGCCGGCTACGCCTATGGCGTCTCCAAGCCGGGGAAGACGACCGCGGCCGCGCTGATCGCGCTGTATTTCGGGATCGTCACGCTCGCGGACGGAACGCTCCTCTGGCTCAAGGCGATCATGCTCGGCGCGTGTATCGCGCAGGCGGCGTCCGTCGCCGTGCTGCTGCTCGCGCCGGAAAAAGAATAATATCAAAAAAACGCAAAACGCCGCCGGACGGGAGAAAACCGTCCGGCGGCGTTGCGTTTCCTGTTATTATTTCTCGTCCTCGGAATCGTCTTTTTTCTCGTCGTCCTCCTCGTCGTCCGGCTTTTTGCGCCCGCGCAGGATGAGGGCGGCGAAGGCGGCGATGAGGAAGAACGCGATGATGAAGATGAGCGCGCGCATCTCGCCGCTGGTGGTGATGACGACGGCCGCGAGGCCGAGGACGGCGGAGATGGTGTAGAGGATGGCCACGGCCTGCTTCTGGGAAAAGCCCTGGTCGATGAGGCGGTGATGGAAATGCTCGCGGTCGGGCTTCATGGGGTTGCGACCGTGAACGATGCGGCGGAAGAAGGCGAACGCCGTGTCGAAAAGCGGCACGCCGAGCACGAGGAACGGCACCGCGAACGAGATGACGGCGTAGAACTTGAACAGGCCGATGATCGACACCGTGGATAAGACGAAGCCGAGCAGCAGCGCGCCCGTGTCGCCCATAAAGATCTTTGCGGGGTTGAGGTTGTAGGGCAAAAAGCCGAGGCAGGCGCCCACCAGCGCGGCCAAAATGACGGCCACGTTATGCTCCGCGACGATGAGCGAGATGACGAGCATCATGACGGAGGCGATGGCCGACACGCCGACGGCCAGCCCGTCGAGCCCGTCGATGAGGTTCACGGAGTTCGTGATGGCCACGATCCAGATGACGGTGATCGGGATGGAGAGCGCGCCGAATTTCAGATACTCCGCGCTGCTGAAAAAGATCGGATTGGACAGCAGCTCGATGACGACTCCGTGAAAGACGGCGATAAGCGCCGCGACGATCTGCACGGCGAACTTCAAAAGCGCCGGCAGGGGAACGATGTCGTCGATGACGCCGATGACCACCACGACGAGCGCGCCGAGCAGGATGCCGCGCACCTGCGTCGTGATCTCGGCGAACAGGACGACCGCGATGATGAACGCGATAAAGATGGCGAGTCCCCCGAGCCGCGGGATCGGATGGTCGTGTACGCGCCGCGCCTCGTCCGGGACGTCGATCGCGCCGACGCGCGTGGCGAACTGCTTGACGATCGGCGTCATGAGGAAGCTGATGACGCCGGCGATGACGATCGCCAGTATGATATCGAGGTTAAAGCCGGTTTTTAACATAAGGATTCTCCGGGGGCGTTATCTCTGCACGAAACCTACTTTTTTATAGACCTTGCGAAGCGTCTTTTCAGCGACGTAAGACGCGCGCTGCGCGCCGGCCTTATAGACGCTCTCGATGTACGCCTTGTCGGCGAGGATGCGGTCCGCCTCCTCGCGTATCGGGCGGAGCATCTCCACGACGGCCTCGCCGACGGCGGCCTTGAAATCGCCGTACCCCTTGCCGGTGAACTCCGACTCGATCTCCGAAAAGCTCCTGCCGGTCGCGACGGAATAGATGCTCATGAGGTTCGAGACGCCGGGCTTATGCTCGGGGTCGTAGCGGACGCACGTCTCGCTGTCGGTGACGGCGCGCCTAAAAGCGCGCATGATCTCCTCCGGCTTCTGCATGATGTAGATGCAGCCGCCGGGGTCCTTGTCGGACTTCGACATCTTGTTTTCCGGCGAGGTGAGGCTCATGATGCGCGCGCCCACCTTGGGGATGTACACGTCGGGCATGGTGAACACGTCGCCGTAGACGCCGTTGAAGCGGTTCGCAATATCGCGCGCGAGCTCGACGTGCTGCTTCTGGTCGCCGCCCACCGGGACGAGATCGGCCTGATAGAGCAGGATATCCGCCGCCATGAGCGCGGGATAGGTGAAGAGGCCGGCGTTGATGTTGTCGGCGTTCTTGGCCGACTTGTCCTTGAATTGCGTCATGCGCGAGAGCTCGCCGAACATCGTGTAGCAGGAGAGCACCCAGGAGAGCTCCGCGTGCGCCGGCACATGGCTTTGGATGAAGATGGTGTTCTTCTCCGGGTCGAGGCCGCAGGCGACGTACTGCGCGAGCTGCGCGAGCGTCCGCTTGCGCAGAAGCTGCGGGTCCTGCCGGACGGTGATGGCGTGCATGTCCACGATGCAGTAATAGCACTCATATTCGTCGGAAAGCTCGACCCAGTTCTTGATGGCGCCGAGATACGAGCCGAGCGTGAGGTCTCCGGAGGGCTGGATGCCGCTGAATATCGTCTTTTTTTCGTCCATGGTCGGACATCTCCTTTTATCGAACGGCGTCGCTTACGGAAACAGGGGCGGAATGGCTCCTCCCCCGTTTTCTGCGACCGTCGTTATTTGATGAATTCTCTGAGGACGCGGCCCACGATCTCCGTGCCCTCGTCGATCTGCGCGAGCGACGGCATGGAATAGTTGATGCGGAAGGCCGGCTTGTCCCGCCACTGCATGGGATCGAACGTGCTGCCCGGGACGCAGGCCACGCGGTTCTCCGCGAGCACGCCGCAGAGCTGCGCGCCGGAGTTGCCCTCCGGCAGGATGCACCAGATGAAAAAGCCGCCCCTGGGCCGCGTAAATTTTACACGCGGGTCCATGTGCCTGTCAAGCCCCGCGAGCATCCGCGTGAGCCGCTCGGCGTAGAGCTTCCGGCTCAGATCGACGTGCGCGTCGATATCGAAATGCGTCAGGTATTCCGCGATCAGCATCTGCGGGTAGAGGCAGGAGTGGACGTCGGCGCACTGCTTGGCGACGGCGAATTTTTGCAGCAGGGCCCTGTCGAGGATGAGATAGCCGACGCGCAGGCCCGGCGCGATGATCTTGGAGTAGGAGCCGCAGTAGATGACGTGCCCCGTCTTGTCGAAGCTCTTGATCGGCGGTATCTCCTCGCCGAAGCAGCGCATCTCATGGTAAGGGTCGTCCTCCAGAATGAAGAAATCGTGCTTGACGGCGAGCTCGTAGAGCTTTTTGCGGCGCTCGAGCGACATGGTGACGCCGCCGGGGTTCTGGAAGGTCGGGATCGTGTAGATGACCTTGATCTTCTTCGTCTCCAGCTCGCGCTCCAAAAAGTCCACGTCCATGCCGTCGTCGTCGAGAGGGACGGAGAGGAACTGGTTGCGGTAGGAGCGGATGTCGTTGATGGCGCCGATGAAGCTCGGGTCCTCGCAGGCCACCCAGTCGCCCTCGTTCGTGAGGACCTTCATCGTGAGGTCGATGCCCTGCTGGCCGCCGGTGGTCATGAGGATCGAGTCGTTCTCGCCGACGATGCCGAATTTGCGGGAGACGCGGTCGAGCGTCAGCTCGCGCAAGGGCGCGTAGCCCTCGGTGATGCCGTACTGCAAAAAGGTCGCGGGATGGTCCTTATAGAGGCGCGCGCTGCACTCGGCCAGCTCCTCCATCGGGAAGGTGTCCTCCGAGGGGTTGCCGCCGGCGAAGGAGATCACCTCGGGGTTGTCGAGGAACTTGAATATCTCCCTCACGGCGGAGGGCTGCATGACCGACATGCGGTCGGATATCTTGTAATCGAACTTTCCCTCCAGCTTTTTGCCGGAAAAAACGTCGGCCAGCGTTTTCGCGCCGACAGAGGTGTTCGATGCGTTCTGACTCACGGTTATTCCCCCAGTTACGTATGACAATATTAACCCATATAATATCACACCCCGGCGGGTTTGTGAATAGCTTTTGTGAAAAATTCTTTTGCGCTTTAAAGGGACGCAAGTTGCGAAAAACGGCGCGCTGTGCTATCATCAAAGGAAAAAGGGAGGGCGAAAACGCTATGGAACGCAGGCTGCTGATACTCGACGGCGAAAAATTCTCGGACCTCGACGGCTTTTATCGGGAGATAGGCCGGATCCTCGGGGGAGACGGAGACGCGGGGCGCAACCTCGACGCGCTCCGGGACCTGCTTTACGGCGGCTTCGGCGTCCACGCGCCGGGCGAAAAGCTCCGCCTTATCTGGAAAAGGGCGAAAAAGAGCCGCCGCGAGCTCGGGTATGAGGCCGCGGCGCGGGAGTACCGCCGCCGTCTGGAAAAGGCGCATCCCTCCAACCGGGAGAAGCTCGAAAAGCGCCTTCGTGACGCGGAAAACGGAGAAGGGCCGACGCTCTTCGATGAGATAACCGCCGTCATATGTGATCCGGAGGCCGACTACGACTGCGAGCTGGTGCTCGAATGAAGGACGAAAGCTGCCGGACGAGGTATCCGCTCCTGCTGCTGCACGGTGCGGGCTTCCGGGATTTGAAGGTCCCGCTTTATTGGGGGCGCATCCCGGGCGAGCTCGAAAAACGCGGCGCGCGGATTTTTTACGGCGGGCAGGACTGCTGGGCTTCGACCGAGACGAACGCCGCGGCGGTCGCCCGGCGCGTAAGGGAGATAACCGGTGAAACGGGCGGAGGGAAGGTGAACGTCATCGCCCACTCGAAGGGCGGGATAGAGGCGAGGATGGCGGCGTCCTCCCTCGGCGCGGCCGACGGCATCGCCAGCATCACGACGATAGCCACGCCCCACCGCGGGTCTGTGACGCTCGATCGCGTCATGAAGCTCCCGCGCCCGGCCTTTTCGTTCGCGGCCTTCGCCGTCAATAACTGGATAAAGCTCGTCGGCGACAGGAGGCCGGATTTTCTGGAGGTCTGCCGCGGCCTCACGACGGAGCGCATGGCGCGCTTCAATGCGGAAAACCCGGATGTGCCGGGCGTTTTCTATCAGAGCGTGGCGTGCGTGATGGCGCATCCGTTTTCCGACCTGAACCTGTCCACGGCGAATTTTATCGTGGGAAAGATCGAGGGGGAAAACGACGGGCTCGTGTCCGTTTCGTCGGCCTTTTGGGGAGAAAGCTGCCGCATCCTTCGCGGGAACGGCTTTCGCGGCGTTTCCCACCTCGACGCGATCGACCTGACGCGGGCGCCGCTGACGAAGAAGAGGGGAACGGGCGTCTCGGATATCTGTAAAGAGTATATCCGGATCGTTTCGGAATTAAAAGAAAAAGGACTGTAAAAAGAACCGACATAAGCACTGTGCTGCGGCCAAACGGCCGCAGCACAGTGCTTTACGGGATCGTTTTCAGCAGCTCAAGGAAGTACCGTTCGTTTTCGCGCGCGGACGCCTCCAGCTTTTCGGAGAGCGCGCGCAGGGAGGCGGCGTACCGGTCGCGGTTTTCCTCGATCTCCGACAAAACGGCGACGGCCTCCTTCGGGTCGAGCGTCTCCACGATCCCCGCGGAGGGCATGGAGAGCATGTCGAGGTAATATTCCATCTTCGGGTCGTAGATGAGCCCCGCCACCGGCACGCACGCGCGCGCGGCGAAGATGACCGCGTGCAGGCGCATGGCCAGCACCAGGCGGGCCTGCCCGATGACGCCCATCAGCTCCTCGACCTCGCAGCGGCGGCCGATGAGATAGGCCTCCGTCTGCATGGCGTCCATGATGCGGCGGCTTAAAGCGGCGTCATCCGGGGCCTGCATGGCGATAAAGAGGACGGTGAGAGCGTATTTTGCCGCGATCTCGTCGCAGACGGCCGCCATTTTTTCACAGAAGCCCTCCATGTTCGGCCAGTTGCGGACGGAAACGGCGAGGAAGGGCGCCTCCTCCGGCAGCCCGGCCTCCCGCAAGAGCGCGGCCACGACGTCCGGCTCCGCGCCGTTCAGCGTGAAGACGGGGTCCACCGTCACATACAGATCGGGCCGCGTGACGCCCATTCTCCGCAGCTCCTCCATGGAGCTCCGGTCGCGCAGCGTCACCACGTCGGCGCGCTCGGCGGCGGCGCGGACAAGACGCCGGTTGAGTTTTTTTTCGACGGGGCCGATGCCGTTGGCGTAGAGCATGACCTTCTTGCCGAAAAGCCCGGCTGCGCGGACGATCAGCAGGTAATAGAGGAGCGAGCGCGTGCTCGTCCTGTCCTGGAAAAGGCTGCCGCCGCCGGAGATGAGCACGTCGCAGCGCCAAAGCGCCCGCAGCACGCGCACGACGCTGAAGCGGTCCACCGCCCGGCAGCCGAAGCGCGCGCGCGTCTCCTTCGGGTCCTTGGATAAAACGGTGATATCCAGCGCGTCCGTCGCGTTCAGCAGGTTTTGCGTGATGGAGCTGAGGATGGCCTCGTCGCCGGAGTTGCCGAAGCCGTAGTAGCCGCTCATGGCGATGCGGTACCGCTTTGTCATTGCGGAGCGGTAGGCCCTGAGGCAATCGTCGGCCATCTTCGAGACGGAATAATGCTCCTGAACGACGGCGCGGCCGTAAGCGCCCAGCGACGCGCGCTCCTCAGCGGTCCCGTCGAGCAGAGCGGAGATATCGCGAAGAAGCGCGTCCGCCGTGACCGGCTCGTGCCCGCGGCAGCAGAAGTTGCTCTCCTGCGCGTCGGGCAGGGACCCCTCGCGAAAAACGCCGGCGTATCCTTCGTTGCCGGCGAGGATGACGGGCTTTCCGGCGGCCATCGCCTCGAGCGCGGCGCGCGAGACGCCCACGAAGAGGTCGCCGGAGGAGACGATGTCCGCGATATCGGCGCGGGGGCCGGTGAGCACGACGCAGGGATACCCGGCCTCCGCGTTGACCCTTTCGGAGGCCGCGCGAATTTCCGCCTCCGCATCGCCGCCGCCGGTGATGAGCAGGCGCAGGCCGGGGTACCGGCGCGAAAGCGGCGCGGCGGCCTCCAGAAGACGGCGCGCCGCGTCGGCGCGGGAATCGTCGAGCCGGGACACGTGGACGATCACGGGACCGTCCCCCAGCGAAAACGCCTCGCGTATCGCCGCGCCGGTGTTGACGGGGGAAAATTTGCTGGTGTCTATGCCGTTGATCGTGACGAAGATATCGCGGCGCGGCACGCCGTAATTTTCCGTCAGGTAGCGGACGATATCCTCCGAGACGGCGATCGTGCGGCTGCCCCACTGCGTGAGGTAGCGAAGCAGGCCCGACGTGTCGAACACCCAATGCGCCGTCGTTACGAAGGGGATCTTATATTTTTTGCAGAGGCCCGAGCAGATGAGAGCCGGTATGCGCGCGTGGGCGTGGACGATATCCGGCTTTTCCGAGCGGATGAGCCGATCCATCAGCCGCCGGGAGACGAGCATCTTCCCGACGCTGCGGACGTTCATCGGCGCCCAAATATGGCGGACGCCGGCGGACTCGAGCTCCTGCACGTAGACGCCGCCGTTCGAGGCGATGAGCACGTCGTTTTTTCGGGCCTTCAGCTCCTTCGCCAGCTCGAGGATATGCGTCTCCGCGCCGCCGATATCCAAGCCCATCGTGGCCATCAGGATCTTCATAGCGCCTTGATTTCCGTCACCATGCCGCCGAACGACGAGTATTTCGTGAAGAAGGAGGCCGACTGGTTGGCGCCGAGCTCCTGGATGCGGCTGACGTAAAAGCGCCCGTCGGAAATGACGCCGTCGCCCTGTACGGTGATGACCATGTCGTATTTATCCTCGATCTCACCGTAGACCGTCCGGCCGTCCACCGTCGCGCCCCACTGCATGGCGGGCCCGACGGAGATATCCGTGATCGTGCCGAGCTTTTCCATGTTGCCGCCGGAAAAGACCTCGTCGCCCACGGCCAGCATGTCGACGGTGTACTGGCGGACCCCGCTTACCTTCAGCGAGAATTCGATCGGCTTCGACGGCTGGCCGACAGCCGCCGTCGTCTCCAGCGCGAAATAGCGCAGATAAACGCCCGCCGCGAGCAGGATGACGACGATGACGACGATGACGTCGATGACGCTCACCTTGCCGAAGAGCCGTCCGTTTTTATCGATGATCTTCACGCTGTCAGCTCCTTTCAATGGCGATGATGAAGCCCGCGCCCCAGTAGCCGGGGCCGTTGACGCCGAGACTGCGCCCGACGCGCAGCTCGACCGCGCCCGCCTTCGTGGCGATCGTGGAGTCGGTCACGGTGCAGGGGACCTCGATGGTCAGATGCGCCGTGTGCTGCCCGGTCTCCGTCACCTTCATGCCGCCCGTCTCCAGGTCGTTCTGCCAGACCTTCTGCGGCACGATCTCAAAGGACCTCACGACGCCGACCTCGGTGTTTTTGACCGTCTCGAAGAGCCTGTCCCCGACGGAGAGGCTGTCCGAATTTTCAAAGTTGTTCAGCTCGAGCGTGTATACGATCGTGCCGGACGCCGCGTCGCCTCCCGAGGCCGGGGCCGCGTTCTTCGCGGCCTGCCAAATGAGAAAGAGCGCGGCCAGCACCACGACGACCGCGATGATGACGATATCGAACGCGGTCAGCAGACGCCGCTTTTCCTTTTTTACGTTATTTTCCATCTTTGCCTCCTGTCAGTGCCGTATAGTATGCCTCCAGCCGCCGTGCGAACGCAGCCGCCGTGTAGTTTTTTTCATACGCCTCGCGGGCCCTTCGGCCCATCTCCTTCGCCCTTGCCGGCTCGTCGATGAGCGCGCACAGACATTCGGCGAGCTTCCGCGAGTCGTGCATGGGGAAGACGAGACCCGTAACGCCGTCCTCGACGATCGAGGGATTGCCGCCGCAGTCGCTGACGACGGCGGGGACGCCGGCGCTCATGCCCTCCAGAAGCGATAAACTCGTCGCCTCGACATACGAGGCGTTGATCTGCGCATCCAGAAGCGGCCAGAGGGCGGCCGTGTCCTCCAGAAAGCCGGGGAAGAGCACGGCGTCGGCGAGGTCTTCCTCCCTGGCCTTTTCCCGGAGCGCGTCCAGGAGCGAGCCCGTTCCGGCGGCGATCACGCAGATATCGCGCCCCGAGGCGCGTATGTCCTTCACCGCCTCGAGCACGTAGGCGTGGCCCTTGTACGGCTCCAGCCTCGCGACAATGGCGGCGGTGAAGACGCTGTCGGGCACGCCTATGCGACGCTTTAAGGCGAGGATACGTTCCTCCGGCACGGGCGGGACCGGCTCCACACCGTTTAACAGCACCGCCGTCTTATCCGGCGAGACGCCCGCCTCGAGGATATAATCGCGGCAGACGGGGCTCACGGCGATGATGAGATCGGCGTATTTCTCGTTGAGGTATTTGTAAAGCTGGCGGAAGGGCGTCTTTTTCACGCGATCAGGCAGGGGAAAGGCCGAGTGGCGCGTGACGACGATCTTTTTGCCGCACTGCCGGGCGGCGATGCGCCCGGAAAAAGCGCCGTGCGTATGGACGATGTCCGGGTCCTCCTTAAGGATGATGCGCCGGAGCGCCGCAATGGCTTTGAGGTCGAACGACCGGTCGCGCAGGCCGTCCGTCTCATAGAGGCGCGCGCCGCTTTCGCGCAGGAGAGGGGTAAGCAGGCTGCCGCGCGGCAGCGCCACGGAAACGTCGAAGCGGGCATTATCGCGGCAGGCGAGGTAATTTTCGACGACCTTGCCCGCGCCGCCGATGTTGGTGTCGCTTATGATGTGCATCACTTTTATCATGGCGTCGCCTCCGGCATATCGTCACGTCTCGCGGAGAGCGCCCCGACGGCCAAAACCGCCCAGAAGACGAGCTGCACACGGTAATTATAAAAGGAATTGTCGGTCATGCTCTGCACGAGGAAGCCCAAAACGGAGCAGAAGGACGCGATCTGCAAGAGGCGGCTGCGGCCCTTTGAGCCGTTAAAGAGCGCCTCGCCCAGCGAGCGGAAATACGCGAGCACCGCGAGGAGAAACGCCGCCGTCCCGCAGACGCCTGCGTCGCAGGTGAGCTGCAAAAAGAGGTTGTGCGCGTGCTGCGCCGCGGCCTCGGAATAGCTGTAGACCGGGTAGACCTTCTGGAAGGCCGCCGTGCCGGGGCCGATGCCGCAGACCCAATAATCGCGCAGCATGGCGATCGCGCCGTGCCAGATGGAGACGCGGTAGGAGGTCGAACCGTCGCCCATGTCGCCGATGCTCGTAAAGCGCATGACGACCGACTCCGGCATCAGGAGCACGACGAGGGCCAGCGCGGCGATACCGGCGAAGAAGAAGCGCCGGTCTATGAGCAGCAGGAAGAGGGCCGCCGCGATAAGGAAGCCCAGATAGCCGCCGCGCGAGAACGTCAGCACCATGCAGAGGCACATGCCGAGAGAGCAGCAGAGAAGCAGCAGCCGCAGCCACTTGTTCTTTTCGGTAAAGGCGAAGGCAAAGGCGAAGGGGATGATGAGCAGCAGGTATTCCGAGAGGACGTTCGGGTTTTGCAGCGTGGAGTACACGCGGTTGCTGATCTCGGAGAACATGTCGCTGTCGATCCAGGCGGCCGCGCCCATGGAGCCGAAGACATACTGGTAGCAGCCGTAGGCCGCGACGAGCGTCCCGGCGGCGACCATCAGCCAGACGAGCCGGTCGAGCTGCTTTCTCGTCGTCACCGCCGTGCCGAGCAGGATGGAGAAAAGCGCGAAGAAGACGGTCAGCGCGCCGCCCCTGAGGCTCCCCGCGGGCGTGACGGAGGTGCACGTCGCCACGACGTACACAAGAGCGAAGAGCAGGATGAACTTGTTCGCCGGCGCGTAGGCGACGCGGTAGCTTTCCTCACAGCCGAGGTTCAGAAGAAACGCGAGGAAGGAAACGCAGGCCAGCGCGATGACGGCCGACGTCGGCAGGATAGGCGCGAGCGTGAGCGTGAGCGCGCACCAGAGGTACGAGCGCCGGAAGACGCTGCCCTCGAGTAGCTTCGGCAGGCGCAGCGCGCGGAAGACGGCGCACCAGAGCCGATGCAGGAAGCGCCCGAAGCGGGTCAGCAGGCTTCTTTCCGTCACCTCGCGGCCGTGCATGTCGGAAAAGAGCCAGCTTATGATCCGGCTCTCGTGCCACAGCCTGTCGAACCAGAGCGCTGCGGCCGTCACGGCGCGGAAAAGCAGACTGTTTTTGATGATGTCAAGCATGATCGTCCTTTCTGCCCAGGAGTCCGGCGGCAAACCTTGCCTCCGGTACGCGCAGGGCCCAGGTCATGGCAAAATAGATACAGACGCCGACAACGGCCGGCACAACGCAGGAAAGGAGCTTGCCCGCGCCGAGCAGCCGGTAGACGGCATAGGCGGCGATACCCGTGACGGCGGCGGAAAAGGCCATTTTGAGCGCGTCCTTCCAAAAAGCCGCGTCCATGAAGCCGAGGTTTCGGCGGCGAAGGGGTATGGCCAGCAGGACGCCGTTGAGCGTCGAGGCGGCAGCCGAGGCGATCGCGATGCCCGCCACGTCGAGCGTTTTCGAGAGAACGGCGCAGAGGACGGCGTTCAGCGCGATGGAAACGGCTCCGGCGATAAGGGGCGGCAGGCCCTTCTGCTCCGCGAAGTACACGCGGGAGATGACGGCCTGGAGCGCATAGCCCGTCATCCCGAGGGCGAGGAGCGTGAGCGACCGGGCCGTGATCGAAACGGAGAAGGCGTCGAACCGCCCGCCGCCGTAGATGAGCTCGACGATGGGGAAGGCCAGCGCCATGAGCCCTGCCGTCATGGGGAAGACGAAGTAGAGCGAGGTGTGCACCGAGGCGCGCGTCGTCTCCCGGAGGGAGGCGTCGTCGCCGCCGGCGGCCGAGCGGGCCATGCGGGGGAAAATGAAATTCGTCACCGACAGCACGAACACGCCGACGATGATCGTGTAGAGATTATAGGAGAGCTCCACGGCGGAGACGCCGGCGCCCGCAAAGAGCCGCGAGCCGAACTTGGCGCTGATGGTCTGATGGATGGGCAGCACCCATGTGCTCACCATGACGGGGAGCATGAGACGGAAAATTTTGCCGAGCCCCTCGCGCGAGCCGTCGTCCAGGCGGACGCGCAGACGCACGCGCTTGCGCAAAAGCCACGGAACCTGGATGAGCGCCTGCATGAGCCAAGCGATAAGGAACGCGACGGCGAGGCCGTTTATGCCGAAGCGGCCGTTGAGCGTCAGGTAATACGCGATGATGACGGCGTTCGACACGACGGAGATGAGCGCCGGGAGATTGAATTCGTCGAACGACTGGAGTATGCCGACGAAGGAATAGGCCGCCGCCGTGAAAATGACCGTCGGGAACATGACGCGCGTGAGGCGCGCGGCCAAAGCCGCCGTTTCCGCGTCGTAGCCGTCGGCGAAGAACGCGGTGAGCGCGGGCGCGAAGACGACGCCGAGCACCGTCAGCGCCGCCGACGCAAGCAGCATCACGAGAAGGAACGTCCCCGCGAGGGTATAGGCGTCCTTTTTCGAGCGCTTGACGAGATATTCGTTAAAGATCGGTATGAAGCTCGCCGTGATGGCCGAGGCGAAGAGCGCGTCGAAGAAGACGCGCGGTATGCGGCTGGCCGTCAAAAAGGCGTTGGCCTCCATGCCGGTGCCGTAGCTGATCGCCAGGAGCCTGTCCCGCCAGAGGCCCAGCAGCTTGCCGGCGAGCGTGATGACCATCATGAGGCTGACCGCCCTAACGGGCGCGCCCTTTTTCTCTTCCATACAGCCTCCGAAAAACAGGTTGAAAGTTATGACGGGCTGTTAAAAAAGCCTCGCAGAGTTTCGCGCCCGCAGGCGCGAAATTAAGTTACAATCATTTTTCCCGGGAGCATGTATCACGGGAAAAATACTTCTCACGGAGCGCGCGTGCGCCCATCGGGCGTGCGCGAAGCGAAGTGCTGTCCCCCTCCAACGAGAGCCCAGCGGAGCGGGTCTCGTTGGAAAGTATTTTCAGTTTACCCTATCCGCCCTCCGATTGCAACAAAATTCCCGCGGCGGAGTCCTCGACTTCGCCGCGGGAGAAGGTAAAGCTGTGCTATTCCGCCGAGATTATATAATAGTAGACCGGCTGGCCGCCGTCGACGTGGGCGATCTCGGCGTCGGGCATGGCCGAGGAGAGCGCGGTCTCCAGCGCGTCGGCCGCCGCGTCCGTCACCTCCGCGCCGCAGATGACGGTCAGCAGCTCGGGGGAGAAGGGGACCAGCGCCTCGGCGATCCGCTCGTGCAGGGCGGCCGGGTCGCTCTCGACCGCGATCAGCGAGGATTCGAGCAGCGCGAGATACTGGCCGGCCAGGATCGTGTGCCCGTCGAATTCAGAGTCGCGCGCGGCGTAGGTCACTTGCACCGTATGGACGCGCTCGAGAGCCTCGGAAAACTGCGCTGTGCAGTCATCTATCGGCAGGGAGGGGTCGAAGCAGGCGAGCGCGGCAATGCCCTGCGGCAGGGTCTTTGAGGGCACGACGACGACGTTTTTGCCGGTGAGGTCCCGGCACTGCTCCGCCGCCATGATGATGTTCTTATTGTTGGGGAAGACGAAGACGGTGCGCGCCGGGACTCTCTCGACCGCCGTGAGGATGTCCTCCGTGGAGGGGTTCATCGTCTGCCCGCCGGTAACGGTCTCGTCCGCGCCGAGCTCCCGGAAGAGGGAGACGAGCCCCTCGCCGGAGCAGACGGCGACGACGCCGTATTCCTTTTCCGGCTCGCCGGACGGGGGAGCCGCCGGCTCGGTATCCTCCAGATCGTCCGTGCTCAAGGCCCGGCCGCCGTTTACGAGCGCCTCGTGCTGCGCCTTCATATTCTCGATCTTCGCCAGCTCGAGCGTGCCGTACTTCTGCGCCTCGGCCAGAGCCTCGCCGGGGGTGTCGGTGTGGACGTGGACCTTGAAAGCGTCGTCGTCCTCGCCGATGACGAGGCTGTCGCCGATACCGTCCAGATAAGCCTTGAAGGGCTCGATGGAGCGGCCGGGGGTCTTGCGGACGATGAAGACGGTGTCGAAGGCGAACGTGATCTCCTCCGTGTCGAAGACAGAGAAGGCGGAGCGGTCGGATACGCCCGCGAAGACGTCGTCCTCCGCCACTTCGCCCCGCAGCGCGCGCAGCATACCGCCGAGGATGATGAGAAAGCCCTTGGCGCCCGCGTCGACGACGCCGGCCTTTTTCAGGACGGGGTTCTGCTCCGTCGTTTCCCGGAGGGCCGGCTCGCCGACGGAGAGCATGAGCTCAAAAAGCTGCTCGAGGGAAGGAGATTCGGGCGCAGCCTCCACCGCCGCCTCCGCCACGACGCGGGAGACGGTGAGGATCGTCCCCTCGGCCGGCTTCATGACGGCCGAATAGGCCGTGTCGGCGCCGACGGAGAGAGCTTCGGCGAACTGCGCGGCGTCGACCGCGTCGGCGCCCTTCAGCGACTTGGATATGCCCCGGAAGATGAGCGACAGGATGACGCCCGAATTGCCCCGCGCGCCGCGGAGCAGCAGGCTCGAAGCGTCGTCGGCCGCGGCGGAAACGCTCGGATAGGCTTTGCCGCGCATACCGGAGGCCGCCGTGGCGATTGTGAGGGACATGTTGGTGCCTGTATCGCCGTCAGGCACGGGGAAGACGTTCAGCTCGTTGACGAGCTGCTTGTTTTTCTCTATCGCGGCTGCCGCGCCGAGGACCATGTCGCGGAAGCACGCTGCGTTAACGGTACGTGTCAAAGGCCGTTCCCTCCGCTTACGCTACGATGGAGTCCACGCAGACGTCGACGCTGCGGATGGTGACGCCCGTGGCGGCGGCGACCTTGTAGGTGACTTCTTCCTTGATGCTGTCGCAGAGAGCGGGGATGTTCACGCCCTGGTCCACGATGATGTGCAGCTCGATGGAAATGGTGGCGTCGTCGTTGTAATCGATGTACACGCCCTTGCCCATCGCCTCCCGCTTGAGCAGGTGGACGAGCCCGTCCGTCATCGAGCGCATCGCCATGCCGCGCACGCCGAAGCAGTTGGTAGCGGCGTCGCCGACGAGGTCGGTGAACACTTCGCTTGCTATGTAAATGGAGCCGTTGCTGTTTTCAAGCCTGACCATGATAGACCTCCGTTTGGATTGATGGTTTCTATATTATAATACAAGACCGTCGAAACTACAAGTATAAAAAGCAGTTGAAAGACGAGCGGAAGTGTGATATGATAATCATAATCAATACCCGTGTGCATTTCAAGGAAAGGATGATCTGATGAAAACCCTGAAAGTTATCGTAATCGTGATCGGCGTCGTGCTTGCGATCGCGGCGGCTGCTGCGGCCGTTTACGTGTTCAGAGACAGGATAGCGGAGTTCTTTGAAACGGCCAAGGATAAATACAGCCCCTACGTCAAGAGGTTCACCAGGGAAGAGGCGGAGGATTTCGCCGATATCTGAAAGGAACGAAAATCATGAAAGGCCGCACGGTTTCGTGCGGCCTTTGGCGCGGGAGGAAGAACAGGTGAAATCGCGGCACAGCCGCGGTGAAATCCTCGGACGTGGTCCTCGGGTGAAATCTCGCGCATGGCGCGAGGTGAAATCAACGGCGGGGCCGTTGGTGAAATGAAATCCACCCATCCGGCGTCGAGCCGGATTTCACCCGCGAAGCGGATTTCACCGTCGCAGGCGATTTCCCCCGCCTGCAAGGGCGGATTTCATTGAAAAAAGGACTTGCCGGAGCAAGTCCTTTTTTTCTGGTACGCCTGAAGGGACTCGAACCCCCGGTCTCGCGGTTCGTAGCCGCGCACTCTATCCAGCTGAGCTACAGGCGCATAGCACATTCTTCACAGTGCCTAAACATATTAGCACAACGAAAACGAAAAAGCAAGAGGGATTTTTCGCTTTTTTGCGTTTTTTGGGAAAAATTTTTAAAAAAATCGAAGGATAGGTGTTGACAAACGCCTGCCCCATAGGCTATAATAACTCGTGCTTGACTCGGACGCTTAGCTCAGCTGGTAGAGCTTCCGCTTGACGTGCGGAAGGTCGGGGATTCGAGTTCCTCAGCGTCCACCAAAAATGCAGCCCGAAAAAGACACGCGCTTTTTCGGGTTGTCTTTTTATCATCGGACCTATTTTCTGGAAAAAGCGAGGGGACGGAATTGGCGAAGAAAAACGGACGTTTGCAATATAATCCCGTCTGGTGCAAGGATTGCGGCGTGTGCGCCGCGTTCTGCCCCAAGGGCGTGCTGAAAATGCTCCACGGCAAGCTGACGATCGCCGAGGAATCGGAGTGCATCGGATGCAATATGTGCGGTCGGCTTTGTCCCGACTACGCGATCTGGTTCGGAGAGGAGGAGGCAGAATGAGCGGGAAAAGAGTGCTGATGCAAGGCAACGAGGCCTGCGTCGAGGGCGCGCTTGCCGCCGGTATGCGTTTTTACGCCGGCTACCCGATCACGCCCTCCACCGAGATCGCCGAGCTCGCGGCGGCGCGCCTCCCGATGCTGGAGGGGCACTTTATCCAGATGGAGGACGAGATCGGCAGCATGGCCGCCGTCATCGGCGCCTCCGTCGCCGGCGTCAAGTCCATGACCGCCACGAGCGGCCCGGGCTTCTCGCTGAAGCAGGAGAACATCGGCTACGCGGCGACGGCCGAGGTGCCGTGCGTCATCGTCAACGTGCAGCGCGTGGGCCCCTCCACCGGTATGCCGACCTCCACCTCCCAGGGCGATATCATGCAGGCCCGCTGGGGCACGCACGGCGACCATCCGATCATCACCATCGCGCCGTCCTCGGTGAAAGAGGTGTACTCCGAGATCATCCGCGCGTTCAACCTCTCGGAGAAGTACCGCGTGCCCGTCATCTTCCTGATGGACGAGACGGTGGGCCATATGCGCGAGGGCATCGAGATACCGGCTCCCGGCAGTTACGAGGTCGTCGACCGGGCGCTCCCGGACCCCGACGACAAGAGCTGGCTCCCCTATGCCGTTGAGAGCGATAAGGAAGTGCCGAAGATCCCGCCGTTCGGCATGGGTCGCCGCTATCATATAACGGGTCTGACGCATGATGAGCGCGGCTACCCGACGAACGACCCGGCGAAAGCGGAAAAGTTCATCAACCGCCTGATGAACAAGATTGAACTCAACCGCGCCGATATCGACGCCTTTGAGGAATACAGGCTGGACGACGCCGAGGTCGCCGTCCTCTGCATCGGCTCGATAGGCCGCAGCGCGCGCGAGGCCGTGAACCGCGCCCGCCAGAAGGGCATAAAGGCCGGTCTTTTCCGGCCTGTCACGGTCTGGCCCTTCCCGGAAAAGGAAGTGTACGCGCTGGCGAAAAGGATCAAAAAGCTCGTCGTGGCCGAGCAGAACTGCGGACAGATCGTGCTGGAGGCGGACCGCTGCGTCCACGGCGCGTGCCCCGTTCAGTTCGTCGGCAAGGCGAACGGCTCGATGATCATGCCCGACGAGATCCTCGCAGCGATAGAAGGAGGCATCTGCTGATGGACCCCATCGTAAAAAAATATTTCCGGCAGGACATGCTGCCGCACATCTACTGCCCCGGCTGCGGCCACGGCACCCTCATGAAGGACCTGGCCACCGCCATCGACAATCTCGGCTTCGATAAGGACAACGTCTGCATCGTGTCGGGTATCGGCTGCTCCTCGCGCGCGGCCGGCTACATGGATTTCAACACCATCCACACGACGCACGGACGCGCCATCGCCGTGGCGACCGGCATCAAGCTGGCCCGGCCCGAATTAAAGGTCATCGTCATCACCGGCGACGGCGACGCCACCGCCATCGGCGGCAACCACTTCATCCACGCCGCGCGCCGCAACATCGACCTTGCGGTGTTCGTGTTCAACAACAATATCTACGGCATGACGGGCGGCCAGTACTCCCCGACGACGCCGATGGGCGATTACGGCACGACGGCGCCTTACGGGAGCATCGACCCCAGCTTCGACATCGCCGTGCTCGCCAAAGCCGCCGGCGCGACCTTCGTCGCCCGCGGGACCGTTTACCACACGGCCAAGACCGTGCGCCTCATGGAGCGCGCCATCCTGCACAAGGGCTTTTCCGTCATCGACTGCATGAGCGTCTGCCCGACCTACTACGGCCGCAAGAACAAGAAGGGCGACGCCGCCGACATGATCCGCTGGCAGCGCGACCACTGCATCGACTCCGCCGACGCGCGCGGCATGCTGCCGGACGAGCTGGAGGATAAGCTCATTATCGGCGAGACGTACCACCACAACCGCGCCGAGTACACGAGCGATTATCAGGAGCTGATCGACCGCTGCAAGGGAGGCGCACAATGAAAGATACCTTCAAATTCCGTTTCGCCGGCTCCGGCGGACAGGGCGTCATCCTCGGGACGATCATCCTGGCCGAGGCCGCGCTGAACGAGGGCTACCACGTCGTCCAGTCGCAGTCCTACGGGCCTGAGGCGCGCGGCGGCTCCTGCAAGGCGGAGATAATCGTCAGCCGCAATGAGATCGATTTCCCGAAGATCGAGACGGCCGACTGCCTCGCCGCGCTCACGCAGAAGGCGCTCGACGAGTACATCGGCAGCGTCGCGCCGGACGGCGTCGTCATCATCGACAGCTCGCTGACCGCGCCTGAGAGCTGGCACGGCCGTACGGAGAAGGTGGACGTCATCGCCACCGTCTACGACGTGCTGAAAAAGCCGGTCACGATCAACATCGTGGCGCTCGGTGCGATCAACGCCATCCTCGGCGTCGCCAGCGACGAGGCGCTCACGGAGGCCGTCCTCGCGCGCGTGCCGGCCGGCACGGAGGAGCTTAACCTCCGGGCGCTGGAGGAGGGCAGGAAGCTCGCGGCGAAATAAGAAACGCCAAGCCCGCGCAGACAGTTCGTCTGGGCGGGCTTTTTTTCTTGACATAGCCTTTCCGGTATGGTATTCTAATTTGCGAACGGTTTGCAAATCTGGCGGCGCTTCACGCAGCCGCGACCGGGAAAGGGGAGAGACGCTTGACGAAGAAAAAACGCCTGGAAGCCATGCTGCTGGCGGCGCTTATCATCGCGGCCGTCGTTCTCTCCTGCGCCTTTATCGTCATCCACGCCGAGCACGACTGCGCGGGCGAGGACTGCTTTGTGTGCGAGGCGCTCTGCGCGTGCGCACGGACGCTCCGGCAGGGCTCCGCCGCGCCGGCGTCGGCGACGCTCACGTGCCTTGTTGTCTTTCTGGCGGCCTTCAGCGCGCACCCGTCGCCGGAGGCGGCGGCGGCCGATACGCCTATATCCTTGAAAGTCAAGCTCTCCGATTGAATAGGATCGGTCACGGGGTCCCGGCGCGGGACCCGGCTTGAGTCTTATCATCATGGGAGGGTACAATATATGATAAAAAAACTGCTCGCGCTCGCGCTCGGCGCGGCGCTTTTGACCGGCCTGCTGGCCGGCTGCGGCGGAGGCAGCGCCGCTTCGCCCGCCCCTTCCGGGGAAGGGGACAAGATCAGCGTCGTCGCCACGATCTTCCCCGAATACGACTGGGTCCGGGAAGTTCTCGGCGACAGGGCGGAGGGCGCGGAGGTCACGCTCCTGCTCCGCAACGGCGTGGATATGCACAGCTTCCAGCCGTCGGTGGATGATATCGTGACGATCTCGAACTGTGACCTGTTCCTGTATGTCGGCGGCGAGTCCGACGCCTGGGTGCGCGACGCGCTGGCGGACGCGGTCAATAAGGACATGGAGGTCGTCAGCCTCATGGACGTGCTCGGCAGCGCCGTCGTGGAGGAGGAGATTGTCGACGGCATGGAGCACGAGCACGATGAAGACGACGACCATGAGGACGAGGGGCCGGAGTACGACGAGCACGTCTGGCTCTCGCTTAAAAACGCCGCCGTCGTCTGCCGCGAGATAGCGGCGCGGCTCGGGAAGCTCGACGCAGCGAACAGCGACGCCTACGCCCAAAACGCGGAGGCGTACATCGAGAAGCTGAACGCGCTGGACGGGAAGTACGCCGCGGCGGTGGACGCCGCCGCCGGAAAGACCGTCCTCTTCGGAGACAGGTTCCCGTTCCGGTATATGACGGACGACTACGATCTGGATTACTACGCCGCCTTTGTCGGCTGCTCGGCCGAGACGGAGGCGAGCTTTGAAACGGTGGTGTTCCTGGCGGGCAAGGTCGACGAGCTGGGGCTCCCCGCCGTGCTGACGATCGAGACGAGCGACGGGAAGCTCGCGCAGACGATCGTGGACAACACGCGGGCGAAATCCGCAAAGATACTGGTGATGGATTCGCTCCAGTCCGTCACGTCGAAGGATGTGGAAAACGGCGAAACCTACCTCGGCGTGATGGAAAAGAACCTTGAGGCGCTGACCGAGGCCCTCGGATAAGGAGAAGACTATGAAGAGACTGACGATTTTGCTCGCGGCGCTTTGTTTGATGACTGCCCTCGCGGGCTGCGGCGGGAGCGGCGGCGCGCAGGCGCGGCCGGCCCCCTCAGGCGGGAGCACGGTCTCCCAGCTTCTGGAGGAGGCGGGAAAGGAACCGAGCGCGGCAGAAGCCTCGCCGTCAGATGAAGCGCCGTCGCCGGCGACAGAGCCCGTCGTGCTCTCGGAGACGGAGGGGATCGACATCGACCTGACGCTTCTCAGCAGCACGATGGTGTACGCCGAGGTCGCCGGTCTCATGTTCGAGCCGGACGACTACGTCGGCAAGGTCATCCGGGTGCGCGGCGAGAGCGTCTCCTTCTACTACGAGGAGACCGATACGACGTATCACAACGTGCTCGTGTCGGACGCCACGGCCTGCTGCGCGCAGGGTATCGAATACCTCCTGCCGGAGGGGGCGGAGTATCCCCCGGACGGCGTCGAGATTACCGTCACCGGCGAGTTCGAGCTCTACGAGGAGGAAGGACTTTTTTACTGCCGGTTGAAGGACGCGGTGATGGAATAAAGACGAACGGGCGCGCTGCACTTCGGCAGCGCGCCCGTATCGGTGAAAAGGGGCTGTTGCCGTGTGGCAACAGCCCCTTTTGTGTTGATGAAAGGTACGGGCTCCCTTCCGCGGAAGGGAGGCATGAAGCGGCGCGTTATCTTTTTCCCGTGGACCCAAATCCGCCGCTTCCTCTTTCCGTATCGGAGAGCTCGGCGGCCTCGATATACGTGACTGCCGGGACGGGGGTTATCATGAGCTGCGCCACGCGCTCGCCGCCCTCGACGACGGCGGGCGTTTGCGAGTGGTTATGCAGCATGACGATGACCTCGCCACGGTAATCGCTGTCGATGAGGCCCACTTTGTTAGCCGGCGCGAGGCCCTCGCGCGAGGCAAGGCCGCTTCGGGCGAGGACAAGCCCCGCGTAGCCGTCCGGTATCTCGACGGCGAGGCCGGTGCGGATGGCGCGCGTCTCGCCGGGGGCTATCTCCTCGCGCTCGCCCGGCAGGGCGTGCAGGTCCGCGCCCGCGGCGCAGGCGGTGGAGAAGACGGGAGATATGGCGCGCGCATCCAGCTTTTTAAAGCGGATATCAAGCCTTGTCGTCATGGGAATAGTTGTCGAAATAGCCCTGGATGAAGACGACGGGCGTGCCCTTGTCGCCGCTGCCGCTCGTCAGGTCGCAGAGCGAGCCGATGAGGTCGGTGAGGCGGCGCGGCGTCGTCCCCTGCGAGGCCATGCTGCCCTTGAGGTCGCCGTCCTTGCCGCGGATAGAGCTGCGCACCGCCTCGGTGAGCTCTGCGCCCGAGAGGTGGGAGTAATCGTTGTCGGCCAGGTATTTTATCTTCAGCTCGTTCGGCTGGCCCTCGAGGCCGTCGGTGTAGCCGGGGGAGACGACGGGGTCGGCCAGCTCCCAGATCTTGCCGACGGGGTCCTTAAAAGCGCCGTCGCCGTAGACCATGACCTCGATCTGCCTGCCGGTGGCGTTTATGAGCTTTTGCTGCACGGCGCGCACGAACTTGTCGCACTCGCGGGGAAAAAGCTTCACCGTGTCCTCGCTCGCCTTATTCGAGCCGAGCAGGCCGTAAGCCTCGTTGCAGCCGCTGCCGTCCACGGGGGCGGTGAGGATATCGTCGAGGCCGAGCACCTTCTCCGCGCCCGCCTTTAAGAGATGGCGCTTCGTGCGCGCGCGGGTGTGGATGTCGCAGCAGAGGACGTTTTTGACGCGGCCAAGGATCGTCTCGGCGCGGTTGGAGAAGAGTATCTCCGCCTCGCAGCCCGCCTCCTCGATGAGCTGGCGGTAGTATTCCACGTAGTCGATGCCCGTGAACGGGTGGAGCTGGCGGCCGAATTTTTCGCGGTACTCCGCCTCCGTGAGCACGTCGCTCCACGGGTCGACGTTCTTTTCATCGAGCAGATCGTCGTCGAACAGATGATTGCCCACCTCGTCGGAGGGGAAGCTGAACATCAGGTGTATCTTTTTGACGCCCTTCGCTATGCCGCGCAGGCAGATGGCGAAGCGGTTGCGCGAGAGGATGGGGAAGATGACGCCGATCTCGTCCGCGCCGAATTTTTGAGAGACGTCCTTCGCGATGGCGTCCACGGACGCGTAGTTGCCGCCGGCGCGGGCCACGACGGATTCCGTCACGGCGACGACGTCGCGGTCGCGGAAAGAAAAGCCCTCCGCCTTCGAGGCGGCGAGGACGCCGTCCGTTACGATGGATACGAGGTCGTCCCCCTCGCGGATGATCGGCATGCGGATGCCGCGGACGACAGTACCGATGGTGCGCATATGTTTTTCCTCCGAATCTATTTCATTTTCTCCTGTTTTACCTTGTGATCGATGACATGGCGGCCGGCGAGCTCCTCCCGGATGTCGTCCGGCGTGATGCCCATCTGCACCATGAGCACCATGACGTGGTAGGCGAGGTCGGCGATCTCGTAGATCGTCTCGTCTCTCTCTCCGCCCTTGCCGGCGACGATGACCTCGGTGCTCTCCTCGCCGACCTTTTTGAGTATCTTGTCGATGCCTTTTTCAAAGAGGTAGGTGGTGTAGGAGCCCTCCTTTTTCGTCTCCTTCCGGCCGACGAGCAGGTCGTAGAGTCCGTCGATGGAAAAAGGCTCCTCGCCCTCCATGACCGGTTCAAAGAAGCAGGAGTCGCTGCCGGTGTGGCAGGCGGGGCCGTCTTTTACGACGAGAACGACGAGCGCGTCGCGGTCGCAGTCGGCCATGATGGACACGACGCGCTGGCGGTTGCCGCTCGTCTCTCCCTTGCGCCAGAGCTCCTGACGCGAACGGCTCCAAAAGCAAGTATACCCTTCCTTTAAGGTGATGGCAAGGCTTTCTTTATTCATATACGCGACGGTGAGCACTTTTTTTGTATAAAAATCCTGCACGACCGCGGGAACGAGCCCTTTTTCGTCGAATTTTATTTCATGGATATCCAGCATGGTCAAACCCTCATTTCAATACCGTTTTCACGGAGATAGCGCTTGAGATCGAAGATACCGACCTCTTTCAGGTGGAAGATCGACGCGGCGAGGCCCGCGTCAGCGCGGGGACACTCGCGGAAGAGCGTCAGAAAATGCTCGGCGCACCCGGCCCCGCCGGAGGCGATGATCGGGATGGAGACGACATTGCCGATGGCGTCCAGCATCTCCAGATCGAAGCCGCCGCGCACGCCGTCGGTATCGATGCTGTTGACGACGAGCTCGCCCGCGCCGCGCCCTTCGCCCGCGCGCGCCCACTCGATCGCGTCGAGGCCGGTGTCCTCGCGGCCGCCTCTGGCGAAAATGTGAAAGGCGCCGGCAACGCGCTTTACGTCCATCGAGAGGACGACGCACTGGCTGCCGTAGAGCTTCGCCGCGTCCTCGATGAGCTGGGGATTTTTGATGGCGCCGGTGTTGACGCTCACCTTGTCCGCGCCGCTTTTCAGCATCCGGTCGAAATCCTCGACGGAGTTGATGCCCCCGCCGACGGTCAGCGGGATGAAGACCTGCGAGGCCACGCGCTGAAGGACGTCGGTAAAAAGGCCGCGGTTTTCATAGGAGGCGGTGATGTCGTAAAAAACCAGCTCGTCCGCGCCGCTCTCGTTATAATACGAGGCGAGGGAGACGGGGTCCGCGATCTCGCGCACGCCCTCGAAGTTGACGCCCTTCACGACCTGCCCGTCGCGGATATCGAGGCAGGGAATGATCCTTCTCGTTATCACGGCGCGTCACCTCCCGCGAGCGCGAGCACGCGCGGAAGGCTCAAAAGCCCCTCGTAAATGGCCTTGCCGACGATCGCGCCGGAAACGCCGATATCGCGCAGAGCCGTGATCTCGCGCTCAAAGGAGATGCCGCCCGACGCGATAATGTCGACGTCGATCTCCGAGAGCGCCCGGTACGCGTCTAAATTGGTGCCGGAGAGCGCGCCGTCCTTGGAAATATCGGTGTAGATGACGGTCGAGACGCCGACGTCGGAGAGGCGGCGGCAGAAGTCCATGGCGTCGAGCGTCGTTTTCTCCTCCCAGCCGCTTATGGCCACCTTGCCGTCCTTCGCGTCCACGCCGACGGCCACGGCGTCGCCGTATTTTTTGACCATCTCGCAGAGCCACGGGAAGTTATTCACCGCGGCGCTGCCCAAAATGACGCGCCTGACGCCGAGCGACAGATAATCGGCGATGCGCGCTTCCGTCCGGATGCCGCCGCCGACCTCCACGAAGAGACCGCCGACCGACGCGGCCGCGGCGATGGCCTCGCGGTTGCGGGGCGCTCCTTCCCGCGCGCCATCGAGATCGACGACGTGCAGATGCGTTGCGCCGCTATTGAGGAAGCCGCGCGCCGTCTCAAGCGGGGAGTCAGAATAGGTGGTCATCACATCATAATCGCCGCGGGTAAGGCGCACGACCTTCCCGCCGCGCAGATCGATCGCGGGGTAAATGTCCATAAAATATCCTCCAGACAGTTGAGGGATAGAAAAATGCTTGTAAAGCATAATACGCGTTTTGTACAAGGTCTCGTTACCGAGCTGAAACACCGGTCCCGTACCGCGTTCGTAACGCTTTAAAGTTCTTTTTGGCTACTTTTTCTTTCTTAAGAAAAAGTAGCGAACGCGCGGAGCATGCGCAATCCCGCTTCGCCGCTCTTTTCCGGGTGGAACTGCGTGCCGAAGACGTTTTCCCGCTGCACGGCGCCGGTGACGGACGTGCCGTACTCCGAGACGGCGATGGTGCTGTCGGCGCAGTTTTTCGCATAGTAGGAGTGGACGTAATAGACGTAATCGCCCTCTTTGGAATATTTAAAGAGGGGAGAGTCTTTGGTAAAATGCAGGCTGTTCCAGCCGATATGCGGCACCTTGAGGCTGTCGGATATATCGCCGCGCAGGGGACAGACGTCGCCCGGGACGAGAGACAGGCCCTCGTGCTCCCCGAATTCAAAGCTGCGCTCGAAGAGAAGCTGCATCCCGAGGCAGATGCCGAGGAGGGGCTTGCCGCTTTCGGCAAGCTCCTGCACCGTCTCAAAAAGACCCGTCTCGCGCAGCTTTCCGGCTGCGTCGCCGAAGGCCCCCACGCCGGGCAGGATGACTCGGTCGGCGTTTTTAAGGACCTCCGCGTCGCTTGTGACGACGCTCTCCAAACCGAGATAGGAGAGCGAGCGCGTGAGGGAAAAGAGGTTCCCCACGCCGTAATCGATGATGGCGATCATGCGAGCACGCCCTTTGTCGAGGGGATATCGCCGTACCCCGAGGGAGCGGCGGCGGCCTTGAGCGCGCGGCCCATGCCCTTAAAGACGGCCTCGACGATGTGGTGCGAATTTTTGCCCGCAAGCTGCCGGATGTGCGCGGTGAAGCCGCCCGCGCGGCAGAAGGCGAGCCAGAACTCCTCGACCAGCTCGGTCGGGAAGGAGCCGATCAGCTCGCAGGGGATATCCGCGTCGAAGCCGAGATACGCGCGGCCCGAGGCGTCGACGGCGCAGAGGACGAGCGCTTCGTCCATCGGCAGGATGAAAAAGCCGTAGCGGTTTATGCCGGCCTTGTCGCCGAAGGCCTCCTTGAAGGCCTGGCCCAGCGCGATGCCGATATCCTCCGCCGAGTGGTGGAAATCCACCTCCACGTCGCCCTTGCAGCGAAGCGTGAGGTCAAAGCGGCCGTGCGCGGCGAAAAGCGTGAGCATGTGGTCGAAAAAGCCGTTGCCGGAGCGAATTTCGGCTTTCCCGGAGCCGTATACGTTGAGGCGGAGCGAAATGTCGGTCTCGTTCGTTTTGCGGTCAAGACTTACTTCCTTCATTTTTTGGCCTCCTTTATGACGTCGGCCGCGATGGCGGCGAAGCGTTCCATATCCTCCTGCGTGCCGATGGTGATGCGGACGTAATCGCGCGTGCGCTCGGCGGAAAAATACCGGACGAGCACGCCGCGCGCCTTCATCGCCAGATAGAACTCCTCGCCGGACATGACGCGCGGCGCGGCGAAGACGAAGTTGGAGAGCGACTCCGCGACCTCAAAGCCAAGATTACGCAGCGCCTTCGTCGTATAATCGCGCGTCGCCATGATCTTTTTCCGGCACTCGTCAAAGTAAGCCGTGTCGCGCACGGCGGCGGCGCCGGCGGAAATGGAGAGGCGCGTCAGGTCGTAGGGGTTTATCGAGAATTTGAGCTTGACGAGGTCCTCGATCATCGCGCTCGCAGCGGCCGTGAAGCTGATGCGCGCCCCGGCGAGCGAGCGGGACTTGGAAAACGTCTGGATGACGACGAGATTATCGAATTCCGGCAGGAGCTTTAGGGCGCTCTCCGCGCCGAAATCGACGTACGCCTCGTCGATCACGACGGCGTTATCGCGGTTGTGCGCGCAGATGGCGCGGATATCGTCCAATGTGATCGCGCGGCCCGTCGGCGCGTTGGGATTTGCGATGACGACGGTGCCGCCGGCCTCAAAGTAATCCTCCGCCGCGAGGCGGAAGCCCTCGCGAAGCGGTATACGCTTCGCCTCCACGCCCAGAAGGTCCGCCAGCACGGGATAAAAGCCGTAGGAAACATCGGGGAAGACGGCGGGCGTTTTTTCGTCGCAGTAGGCGAGGAAGGCGTAGTAAAGCGCCTCGTCCGAGCCGCCGGTCACGTAAAGGTTTTCCGCCGGGATGGCGAGCGTTTCCGAGAGCGCCTGCACGAGTTCAAACCCCGTGGGGTCGGAGTAGAGGCGCAGGAGGGAAGCGGCCTTGTCGTCGAGGAGGGCCCGCGCCTTCGGCGAGGGGGGATAAGGCGATTCGTTCGTGTTGAGCTTCAAATACTGCATGTCGCGCGGCTGCTCGCCCGGCACATAGGGGACGAGCGACGCGAATTTGTCGATCAGAAAACGGCTCATTGTACGGCCTCCGGATTGAAGCGGACGAGCGCGCTGCGGGCGTGGCCCTCGAGGCCCTCGCGGCGAGCAAAGTCCGCGATGCGCGGCGCGATCTTCCCGAGCGCCTCCGCGGTATACGAGAGATACGAGGACTTCTTGACGAAATCATCGACGGAAAGGGGAGAGGAAAAGCGCGCCGTGCCGCTCGTCGGCAGCGTGTGGTTCGGGCCCGCCATATAGTCGCCCAGCGCCTCCGGCGCGTAGCGGCCGAGGAAGATGGAGCCAGCGTTTTTGATGAGCGGGAGATATTGCTCCGGCGTATCCGCGCAGACCTCCAGATGCTCCGGCGCGATGGTGTTGGCGATGTCGAACGCCTCCTCCATCGTGTCGACGATCAGGATCTTGCCGTTATCCTCGACAGACGTGCGCGCGATCTCCTCGCGCGGGAGGAGCTTTAGCTGCCGCTCCAGCTCTGTCTGCACCTTTTCCGCGAGCGCGCGGCTCGGCGTCACCAAAACGGCGGAGGCGAGCCGGTCGTGCTCCGCCTGCGAGAGCAGGTCGGCGGCGACGAAGGCGGGGTCGCTCTTTTCGTCGGCCACCACGGTGATCTCGCTGGGGCCGGCGATCATGTCGATGGCGACGACGCCGAAGACGCGCCTTTTCGCCGTGGCGACGTAAATATTGCCGGGGCCGACGATCTTGTCCACCTTCGGGACGCTCTCCGTGCCGTAGGCGAGCGCGGCCACGGCCTGCGCGCCGCCGATGCGGAAGATGTGCGTTACGCCGGCGATGCGCGCCGCGGCGAGAAGCTCAGCCTTGATTTTTCCCTCGGGCGAGGGGGGCGTCACCATGATAAGGTCCTTAACGCCCGCAATGGCGGCGGGCGTCGCGTCCATCAGCACGGTGGAGGGGTAAGCCGCCGTGCCGCCCGGCACGTAGAGGCCCACCCTTTCGATGGGGGTGAAGCGCTGGCCTAAAACGACGCCGTCGCGCGGGGCGATCTCAAAGCCGTCCCGCACCTGCCGGCGGTGGAAGGTCTCGATGTTCTCGTGCGCGATGCGCAGCGTCTCCAGAAAATCGGGGTCGAGCGAGGCGATCGCCTCGTCGATCTCCGCTTTGGTCACTTCGAGCGAGGTAAGCTCGGCCCGGTCGAATTTTCGGGAGTATTCGTACAGCGCCTGATCTCCGCGTGCGCGCACGGCCGCGATGATCTCCGCGACGGCGGTCTCCACGTTCTCCTCGGCGACGATCGAGCGCGTCAGTATCTGTTCTTTCGTCAGCGACTTTGCGTCGTAAATCGGTATCATAGGTCCTTTCTCCTCTTTCACGGGGTTTTCTTGCGAAGGTGCTCGACGATGCCCGTGATCGTGTCGTTCTGGAAGCGATAGCTCGCCTTGTTGGCGATGAAGCGCGCGGAAACAGGCACGATCTCGGTAAAGACGCGCATATTATTTTCGCGCAGCGTGGAGCCGGTCTCCACGATATCCACGATGACGTCGGACAGGCCGACGATCGGCGCCAGCTCAATGGAGCCGTGCAGCTTGATGATCTCGATCTCGCGGTTTATCGAGGCGTAATACGTCTTGGCGATATTTACGAACTTGGTGGCGACGCGCAGAGGCCTCCCCAGGTCCTCGACCCAGTCGTTGACCGAGGCGACGCAGACGCGGCATTTGCCGAGCCCGAGGTCGAGCAGCTCGTAGACGCTGTGCCCGTGCTCGAGCAGGATATCCTTGCCGACGACGCCGACGTCGGCCGCGCCGGATTCGACGTACACGCCGACGTCCGCCGGCTTCACGAGGAAATAGCGGACGCCGCGCTCGGCGTTTTCAAAGACGAGCTTCCGGTTGTCGTCGAGCATACCGGGGCACTCGTAGCCGATGCGCGAGAGCAGCTCGTAGACCTGATTGCCGAGGCGGCCTTTGGGAAGAGCGACGTTAAGCATGTTTCCGCACCTCCTCGAGCTTTCCGTTCACGAAACGGCAGATTGCGGCGCAGCGCAGGTTCTCCGGGGTCGTTTTTTCCGCGCGGACGCGTTTGCCGGACGCGGCGAGCGCATCGACCTCGCGCATGAGGGCCGGCAGATCGGCGGTATCGTCGTACAGCACGAGCGCGTCGACGTCGAAGCCGCCCGACTCGGTATAGCGCTCGCCGATGGCGTTTAAGTAGAGGGCAAAGCCGACGGCCCCGGCGTCATGGCCGAAGCGGGCGAGCAGATTGTCGTAGCGGCCGCCGGAGAGGACGGCGCGCGGCGCGCGGCGGACATAGCCCTGAAAGATGACGCCGTTATAATAATCGATATCGTTGACGATGGAAAAATCGAGCCGCATGTTTTTCGAGAGCGGGAGCGACGATAAGATATCCGCGAGCGTGCGGAGCTCGCGCACGGCGTCGAGCATGGTCTCGTCGCCGTCGGCGACGGCCTCCGCCTCCGGCAGACAGTCGGCAAACGAGCCGTATATCTCCGCGGCCCGCGCGAGGCGGTCGGCGTCCTTTTCCGCGATGCCGGCCCCGAAAGCCGCTTTTTTGAGGTCGTGAACGTTTTTGGAGCGCATACACTCCAAAATGGCCGCGCGCGCCTCCGGCTCGGGCGCGAGCCGGTCGAGCAGACTGCCCACAAAGCCCATATGCGAAATGTCGAGCACGAAATCGTCGTCTATCTCCGCGAGCGAACGCAGCGCGAGCCCCACGACCTCGGCGACGGCGAGGTCGTCGATCCCGCCGAAGTATTCAAGGCCCATCTGCCGTATCTCCTCATACTCCCGCGCGCGCGGGGAGAGGCGGCAGACGTCCTCGATATAATAGAGCTTTTCGCTGTTATGCCGCGTGGCCTTCGTCGTCTTGGCGATGGAGAGCGTCACGTCGGGGCGGAGCGCCAGCAGCCTCCCGTCCGGCGCGTGGAAGGTCACGACCTGGCCGGAATGGAGGAAATTCTTGTTTTCCAGATACAGGCCGTATTCTTCAAACCGGCCGGCCTTGTACCGCTGGTAGCCCCGGCTCTCAAAAAGACCGCGCAGCGCGTAGGAGACCTGCTCGTCGCGGCGGAGCCCACCGGGAAAAGTTGACAAACGGAACACTTCCTTCAAATGGAATGACAGAGAGATAATACACCACACTACCGCATTAGTCAAGTAAAGTTTTGAAAATTTACCTGAAAAAAAGAAACGCAGAAAACGACCTGCGGGCGGACAATGCGTCCGCCCGTGGTAAAAAGCCTCGCAGCGTTTTCGCCCGCAGGCGAAAATAAAGGCAGATCTGTTTTTTCCGGGGACATGTGCCGAGGAAAACATACTTGGATTTTATTTCACCACTGACTTCTTCGCGGTATCGTTACCGGGCCGAAAAACTGAACTGACCGCCATGCCCGGTGCGGTAGGAAGTTCTTTTTGATTCTTTTTCTTTCAAGAAAAAGAATCAGTGCTTGCCTGCCGTTTCACAGTAGACGCAGCGGTAGATACGCCTTTCCCTGTCGGCAAGGCGGAAGATATGCGGCAGTTCCTGCTCGGTGGAGGTGATGCAGCGCGGATTTTTGCAGAAGAGGACGTCCGTCAGCTCCTCCGGCAGCTCCAGATGGAGCTTCTGTATGCGGAGGCCGTCTTTAATATAGTTGACGGTGATGCCGGGGTCGACGTAGCCGAGCACGTCGAGATTGACGTTCATCTCCTGATCGATCTTGATGATGTCCTTGCGTCCCATTTTGCGGCTCTGGACGTTCATGATGAGGGCCACGCTGCATTTGAGCCTGTCGAGCTCGAGCAGATGGTAGACCTCCAGGCTGCGTCCGGCCTGGATATGGTCGATGACGATACCGTCGCGTATGGAGTTGATGACCATAGACCGTCACGCTCCTTTCAGAGTCCGAGCAGCATGAGCATCAGGGCCATGCGCATGTATTTGCCGTACAGCACCTGCTTGAAGTAGCAGGCGCGCGGGTCGTCGTCCACCTGGACGGAAATCTCGTTCACGCGCGGCAGCGGGTGCATGACGATCATGTCGGCGGAGGCGCGCTCCAGCTTGTCCGGCGTGAGGATGTAGCTGTCCTTGAGTCGCACGTAATCTGCCTCGTTAAAGAAGCGCTCGCGCTGGACGCGCGTCATGTATAAAACGTCCAGCTCCGGCATGACGGAGAGGAGGTCGCCCGTCTCCGTGTAGGGGCAGCCGTTTTTCTCCAAAATGCCCTCGCGCACGTAATCGGGGAGCCGCAGCTCGTCCGGGGAGATGAGCACGAAGCGCACGCCCTCGTACCGCACGAGCGCGGAGATGAGCGAGTGGACGGTGCGCCCGAATTGCAGGTCGCCGCAGAGGCCCACGGTCAGCCCGCCGAAGCGGCCCTTCTCGCGCTTGATGGTGCAGAGATCGGCCAGCGTCTGCGTCGGGTGGTTGTGGCCGCCGTCGCCCGCGTTGATGACGGGGACGGAGGCGTTTTTGGCCGCGACGAGCGGCGCGCCCTCCTTCGGGTGGCGCATGGCGATGATGTCCGCGTAACAGGAAACGGTCTTCGCTGTGTCCGCCACGCTCTCGCCCTTGGCGGCCGAGCTGGACTGCGCCTCGGAAAAGCCGATGACGTGCCCGCCGAGCTCGTACATCGCGGCCTCAAAGGAGAGGCGCGTGCGGGTGGACGGCTCGAAGAACAGCGTGGCGAGCTTTTTGCCGCGGCACTTGTCCGAGAACGCCGCCGGATCGTCGATGATGGCGCCGGCGACGTCGATGAGGGAATCTATCTCCGACGCGGACAGGTCGGTGATATTGAGGACGCTTCTCATTTCGAGGCGTTCATCCAGCTCTCGTCCCTCGGATTGTCGCGGAAGCGGAGCAGCCGCTCCTTATCCTCCGGCGCGATGAGCCCGCCGTTCACGGCGGCGTCCACGGCGGCGTCGAAATTCGTCAGGCTGACGGCCTTGACGCCGGCTTTCTCAAACGCCTCCTCGCTCTCCTTCATGCCGTAGGTGAAGATGGAGACGACGCCGAGCACGTTGGCGCCGGCCTCCTTGAGGGCGTTCACCGCCTCCATGACGCTCGCGCCGGTGGAGACGAGGTCCTCGATGACGACGACGCGCGCGCCGGGCTCAAGCTTGCCCTCGATCTGGTTCTCGCGGCCGTGGTCCTTCGCGCCCGCGCGGACGTAGCCCATGGGGGCGTTGAGCAGGTGGGCGATGATGGCGGCGTGGGGGATGCCGGCGGTCGCCGTGCCCATCAGGCAGTCGAAGCCGGGGAAGTTGGTGACGAGGAGACGGGTGAGCGCGGTCTCGATCAGGTCGCGCGTCTTGATGTTGGTGAGGATGAGCCGGTTATCGCAGTAAAACGGGCTCTTGATGCCGCTGGCCCAGGTGAAGGGCTCCTCGGGGCGGAAAAACATGGTGCCGGAGCTCAAAAGCAGGCCGGCGGCGTCTCTGTCGGACATTTCGCGCATGTACATGGGGAAAACCTCCTGTTAGTTGTTTAAAAATTCTTCCACGCAGCGGCGGTAGGCCGCGAGCGGATCGGATGCTTTCGTAATGGACCGGCCGACGACGATGAAGTCGCTGCCGGCTTCCTTCGCCCTCGCGGGCGTCATCACGCGGACCTGGTCGCCCGCGTCGTCGCCAGAAAGGCGGATGCCGGGCGTGACGGTGAGGAAAGCGGAGCCGCAGGCGCCGTGGACGGCCGCCGCTTCCAGCGGAGAGCAGACGACGCCGTCGAGCCCGGCGTTTTTGGCGTTTTGAGCGTACAGCATGACCGTCTCCTCCATGGGGCGGTCGATGAGTATCTCGCGGCGCAGCACATCCTCCGAGGTGGAGGTGAGCTGCGTGACCGCGATGAGGAGCGGCCCTTCGCCGAGCCCCTCGCGCGCGGCGGCCATCATCGACGACGCGCCGGCGGCGTGGACGTTCACCATATCGACGCGCAGCGAGGAGAGCACCGACATGGCCTTTTTCACCGTCGTGGGGATATCGTGGAGCTTTAAATCGAGAAAGACGCGATGACCGCGGTTTTTCGCCTCGCGGACGATCGCCGGGCCCTCGGCGTAAAAGAGCTCCATGCCGATCTTGATGAACGGCTTTTCACCCGGAAAGAGCTTCAGAAACTCGTAAAGCTCCGACGCGGAAGCGAAGTCACAAGCTATTATAACATCTTTTTTTCGTTCTGTCATCCGTGTGCGCCTCCAATGAGTGCTTTTATATCGCCGACGCCCATTTTTTCGAGTTCGCCCGGGAGAGAGGCGACGATATCGCGGCAGCCGTAAGGGTTTACGAGGTTATACGCGCCGACCTCGACGGCGGAGGCCCCCGCGAGCATCATTTCGATCACGTCCCGCGCGCTGGAAACGCCGCCCATGCCGATGATCGGTATCTTCACGGCCTCATAGACCTGCCATACCATCCGCAGCGCCACGGGGAAGACCGCGGGGCCGGAAAGGCCGCCCGTCACGTTTTGGAGGACGGGTCTTCTCGTCCGCAGGTCGATGCGCATGCCGAGCAGCGTGTTGATGAGCGCGAGGCCGTCCGCGCCCGCGTCCTCGCAGGCGCGCGCGACGGCGACGATGTCGGTGACGTTGGGCGTGAGCTTTATGTAAACCGGCTTCGACGTGACCGCCTTGACGGCCGCCGTGACTTCGGCGGCGCAGGCGGGGTCGGTGCCGAAGCTCATGCCGCCGCCGTGAACGTTGGGACAGCTTATGTTAACTTCGAGGAGGGCGACCTGCTCCTCCTTGTCGAGCGATGCGCAGCAGCGGACGTATTCCTCAATGGAAAAGCCGCTGACGTTGGCGACGATCGGGCCGGAAAAGACCTGCCGCAGGCGCGGCAGCTCCTCGGATATGACCTTATGGAGGCCGGGGTTTTGCAGGCCGACGGCGTTGAGCATCCCGGCGGGCGTCTCCGCGATGCGGGGGAGAGGGTTCCCGTAGCGGGGCTCCAGTGTCGTTCCCTTGAAGGAAAGGCTCCCGAGGATGTTTATATCGTATAATTCCGCGAATTCATAGCCGTAGCCGAACGTGCCGGAGGCGGGTATGACGGGGTTTTTGAGCGTGACGCCGGAGAGGGAGGTCGAAAGGTCTACCATAATATCTCCTCCTTATCCATAACGGGGCCGTCCTTGCAGATGCGCTTGGGGCCTGTAAGCGTCTCGCACGAGCAGCCCATGCACGCGCCGAAGCCGCAGCCCATCCGCGCCTCGAACGAGAGCTGGCCGGGGGCCGTCACCGCCTTGCATAAGGCGCGGAGCATCGGCTCCGGCCCGCAGGCGCAGAGATAGTCGAGCTTTTCCGGCAGCCCGTCGGTCACAAAGCCGCGCACGCCTAAAGAACCGTCGGCCGTGCAGACGGTCACGGGGATGCCGAGAGCGCGGAATTTATCGACGTAAAACACCTCCGACGCCGTGTTCCAGCCGAGAACGGCGCAGACGTCCTTCCCCGCGGCGATAAGGGCCTTCGCGAGCCCGTACATCGGCGGGACGCCCGTGCCGCCGCCGACGACGGCGGTCAGGCCGGTGCATTTTTGAAGGTCGTAGCCGTTTCCGAGCGGGGAGAGGACGGAAAGCCGTTCGCCCTTCTTGAAGCCCGCCAGGGCCGCCGTGCCCTGACCCACTATTTTATAGATGACGGTCGCGGCGTCCGCCGTCCAGTCGCAGACGGAGAGCGGGCGGCGGAGGAAGAAGCCGGACACGGCGATATTCAGGAACTGCCCCGGTCTTTCGACGCCGTTTTCGCCGCCGAGCACCAGCTCGAAGGTGTCCGGGGCCAGCTCCGTGTTCGACAGGATCGTTAAGGTTTTGTCGAGCATGGCCGGGCCTCACTTGTCGTCGATCGTGGAAACGCCCATCGTCGTCTCCTCGAGCACGTCGAGGAGGACGCGCACCGTGTCGAGCGAGGTGAACATGGTCACGTTGTTCTCCACGGCGCAGGAGCGTATCTCGAAGCCGTCGATGTTGTTGCCGAGCTTAGAAACGTCGCTCGTATTGATGACGTAGCTGACGTGCCCCTGGCGGATGGAGTCGAGTATCTCGCTGCTCCCTTCGGAGATCTTCGCCTTGACGCGCGTGCGGATGCCGTGGGATTTCAGGAACATGGCCGTGCCGTGCGTCGCCTCGATATTGAAGCCGAGGTCGTAGAAGCGGCGGATGAGCGGCAGCGCCTCCTCCTTGTCGCAGTCGGCGATGGTGACGAAGATCGTGCCGTAGTTGACGACGTGCATGCCCGCGGACTGGAGCGCCTTGTATAAGGCTCGCGTGAGCGTCTTGTCGTAGCCGATGGCCTCGCCGGTGGATTTCATCTCGGGCGAGAGGTGCGCGTCGATACCGTGCAGCTTGGAAAACGAGAAGGCCGGGGCTTTTACGTACCAGCGGCTCGCCTTTTCCGGAGTCAGGGTCGTGATGCCCTGCTCGCGCAAGGATACGCCGAGGATGGCGAGCGTGGCGATATCCGCGAGCGGCTTTCCCGTGGCCTTCGAGAGGAAGGGGACCGTGCGCGAGGAGCGGGGGTTTACTTCGATGATCGAGACGCGGTCCTCCTTATCCACGATGAACTGGATATTGAAGAGCCCCACGATGCCGATGCCGAGCCCCAGGCGGCGCGTATAGTCGAGGATGGTCTCCTTCACTTTATCGGAGAGCGTGAAGGGGGGATAGACGCTTATCGAGTCGCCGGAGTGGATGCCGGTGCGCTCGACGTGCTCCATGATGCCGGGTACGAAGACCTCCGTCCCGTCGCAGACGGCGTCGACCTCGCACTCGCGGCCCTCGATGTACTTGTCCACGAGCACCGGCCGCTCCTCGTCGAGGGCGACGGCGTCGCGCAGGTACTTGCGCAGGGCCTTTTCGTTCGCGACGATCTGCATCGCCCGGCCGCCGAGCACGAAGCTGGGCCGCACTAAAACGGGATAGCCGATCTCGGACGCGGCCTTTACGCCGTCCTCGATGTTCGTGACGGCGCGGCCGTTCGGCTGCGGGATATCGAGCTCCTTCAAGAGCTTTTCAAAGAGGTCGCGGTTCTCGGCGCGGTCGATGGCCTCCGTATCGGTGCCGATGATCTTCACGCCGCGGTCATGGAGGGGTTCCGCCAGGTTGATGGCCGTCTGCCCGCCGAGCGAGGCGATGACGCCGAGCGGCTTTTCCAGGCGGACGACGTTCATGACGCCCTCGACGGTGAGCGGCTCGAAGTAGAGTTTATCAGCCGTCGTGTAGTCGGTCGAGACCGTTTCGGGGTTATTGTTGATGATGATGGCCTCGTAGCCCGCCTCGCGGATGGTCTTGACCGCGTGGACGGTGGAGTAGTCGAACTCCACGCCCTGCCCGATGCGGATGGGGCCGGCGCCGAGGACGATGATCTTCTTCCGGTCGGAGGGGAGAGACTCGTTTTCCGTCTCGTAGGTGGAATAGAAGTAGGGGACGTAGCCGGCGAACTCGGCGGCGCAGGTGTCGATCATCTTATAGACGGGGAAGAGGTCCTCCTTTTCGCGGAGGTTCCAGATATCCGTTTCGGGAACGCCCCAGAGCTTCGCTATATACCGGTCGGAGAAGCCCATGCGCTTGGCGTCATAAAGATGCGCGAGGCTGCCGGGGTTCTCGCGGAGGACGGTCTCTTCCGCGACGATGTTGTGCAGCGTCTCGAGGAAGAGCATGTCGATCTGCGTGGCTGAGGCGATGAGGCCGAGGTCGCAGCCGATGCGCATGAGCTGCGCGAGCGCGTGGATGCGGTCGTCGCGGCCGTCTTTTACATAGGCGAGCAGGTCGGCGCCGGACATGTCGTCGAATTTCGGGTTCCAGATGTGGTACACGCCCGTCTCCAGCGAGCAGACGGCCTTTAAAAAGCTCTCCTCGAGCGTCCGGCCGATGCTCATGACCTCGCCGGTCGCTTTCATCTGGGTGGAGAGCACGTTCGAGGCCGTGGTGAATTTGTCGAAGGGGAAGCGCGACATTTTGGTGACGACGTAGTCGATGGACGGCTCGAAAGAGCCGGGGGTGTTGGCGAGCTTAATTTCATCGAGCGTCATGCCCACGGCGATCTTCGCCGTGACGCGCGCGATGGGGTAGCCGCTGGCCTTCGACGCGAGCGCCGACGAGCGGGAGACGCGGGGGTTTACCTCGATGAGGTAGTAGTTGAAGGATTCGGGGTCGAGCGCGAACTGGATGTTGCAGCCGCCGGATATTTTCAGCGCCCTTATGATCTTGTGCGCGGAGTCGCGCAGGATGCAGAATTCCTTGTGCGTCAGCGTCTGCACGGGCGCGACGACGATGGAGTCGCCGGTGTGGATGCCGACGGGGTCGACGTTCTCCATGCTGCATATGGTGATGACGTTGTCCTCCGAGTCGCGCATGACCTCAAACTCGATCTCCTTGAAGCCCTTGATGCTCTTTTCCACGAGCACCTGATGCACGGGGGAAATTTCGAGCGCGTTCTTCATGATCTCGCGCAGCTCTTCCTCGTTGTCGGCGAAGCCGCCGCCCGTGCCGCCGAGCGTGAACGCCGGGCGCAGCACGACGGGATAGCCGATCTCGGCGGCGATCTTTACGCCGCTTTCCATGCTCGTGGCGATGTCGGAGGGAGGGACAGGCTCTCCGAGCTCAAGGCAGAGCTCCTTAAAGAGCTCGCGGTCCTCGGCCTTGTCGATGCTCTCGGGCGACGTGCCTAAAAGCTCGCACTCACATTCGCGCAGGACGCCCTTGCGCGAGAGCTGCATGGCGAGGTTGAGGCCCGTCTGGCCGCCGATGCCGGGGATGATGGCGTCGGGGCGCTCGTGGCGGATGATCTTCGCCACGTATTCGAGCGTCAGCGGCTCCATGTAGACCTTGTCGGCGATGGTGGTGTCCGTCATGATCGTGGCGGGGTTGGAGTTGGCGAGGATGACCTCGTAGCCCTCCTCTTTAAGGGCGAGGCACGCCTGCGTGCCGGCGTAGTCGAATTCCGCGGCCTGGCCGATGACGATGGGGCCGGAGCCGATGACCATGACTTTTCTGATATCGGTCCTTTTAGGCATTTTCCTTCGCCTCCTTCATGTACTCGATAAAGCGCCCGAAGGGCGTGCCCGGCTCGTCCGTCACCTCGGGGTGGAACTGGACGGAAAGCGCCCTGTCCTTGCGGTATTCGAGGCCCTCGACGGTGCCGTCCATCAGATTCTTGTGCGTGATTTCCAGAGCCGGGGGGACGGCGTCAACGGCGTAGTCGTGCCGCTGATCGGTCATGTAGATGCGGCCCGTTTTCAGGGCGCGCACGGGGACGCTCCCGCCGTGGTGGCCGCAGGGGAGCTTTTTCACCTTCGCGCCGTAGGCGAGCGCCAGCGCCTGATGTCCGAGGCCCACGCCGAAAAGCGGCAGCGAGCCGCGCAGCTTCCGCGCGAGCTCGGCGACGCAGGCGACCTCCTCCGGCGAGCCGGGGCCGTTCGAGAGGAAAACGCCGTCGGGCGCGAGCGAGACGACCTCCTCGGCCGTGACGTCGTACGGCAGCACCGTTACGTTGCAGCCGAGGGCGCTTAAACCCTTGATGAAGCTCAACCGGATGCCGCAGTCCACGGCGGCCACGCTGAAGCGGTGATTGGCCGTGCGCGAGTACCAGCGCTTGCGGCAGCTCACGGCCTTCACGGCGTTAAAGGTATCGGGCGCGCTCTCGATGGCGAGGAGCGCCTCCTCCTTTTCCGTTTCGGCGGGCGTGAGGACGGCGCGCATGGAGCCCTTTTCGCGCAGACGGCGCGCTAAAGCGCGGGTGTCCACGCCCGAAAGCCCCGGTATGCCGTTTTCCTCCAGCATGTCCGCGAGCGTCTTGGTGCAGCGGAAATTGCTGGGCGAGTCGTTATACTGCCGCACGATGAGCCCGCCGAGCTTCGAGACCCGCGCCTCGAAATCGTCGTCGGCCATGCCGCAGCTTCCGATGATGGGGTAGGTCATGACGATCCCCTTGTACGCGTAAGTGGGGTCGGAGACCACCTCCTGGTAGCCCACCATATTCGTGTTAAAAACGAGGTCGAAGACCCGTTCCTCCGAGCCGCCGAAGCCGCGGCCGTAGTATTCGGTGCCGTCAGCGAGCACCAGCTTCCTGTCAAATCCCATAGGCGTCATACGCGATCCTCCCGTCTGCAATCGTCAGTATACATTCACCGCAGACCTCCCGGCCCTCAAAGGGCGTCGCGCGCCCGAGGGAGAGGAAGTCACGCGGATCGATAACATAGCTTTTATCCAGCCGGAACACGGTCAGATCCGCGCTCCGCCCGATCTCTATATCGTGCCCGACGCCGAAGCGGCGCATGGGCGCGCCGTGCATCAGGTCGAGCAGCTTTTTTAATGTAAGGACGCCGGTCTTCACGAGCCCCGTGTAGAGGAGCGGGAAAGCCGTCTCCAGCCCCACGATGCCCATCGCGCTGCCTTCGAGTCCCTTCGACTTTTCTTCCGCCGAATGGGGCGCGTGGTCGGTGGCGATCATGTCGATCGTCCCGTCGAGAAGCCCCTCGATAAGCGCGTCGCGGTCGGCTTTTTCCCGCAGGGGCGGGTTCATTTTAAAGCGCCCGTCCTCCTGAAGATCGTCCTCGGTCAAAAGCAGATAGTGCGGCGCCGTCTCGCAGGTGACGTCGGCGCCGTCGGCCTTCGCTTTGCGGATGACCGCTACGCTCTCCTTCGTCGAGACGTGGCAGACGTGGTAGGCGCAGCCCGTTTTTTTCGCGAGCTCCACGTCCCGCTTTACGGGCCCCCACTCGCTTTCCGAACAGATGCCGCGGTGGCCGTGCGCTTTCGCGTAGGCCCCGTCGTGGATATAGCCGCCGCGCAGGAGGGAATCGTCCTCGCAGTGCGCGGCGAGGATCATGCCGAGGCTTTTCGCCTTATGCATGGCCGCCTCCATGAGCCCTGCGTCCTGCACGCCCTTCCCGTCGTCCGAAAAGGCGGCGACATGGGGCGCGAGCTCCTCCATGTCGGAGAGCTCCGCGCCGGCCTCGCCTTTCGTGATGGAGCCGTAAGGGAGGACGCGCACCTTCGCGTCCCGTTCGATGATCGCCAGCTCCCGCCGCAGGTTTTCGAGACAGTCCGGCACGGGCGAGAGGTTCGGCATGGCGCACACGGTCGTAAAGCCGCCGCGCGCGGCGGCGGCCGAGCCCGAGGCGATCGTCTCCTTATAAGAAAATCCCGGCTCTCTCAGATGAACGTGAACATCGGAAAGACCGGGAAAAACGGAACACCCGTCCAAATCAAAAACACGGACGCCGGGCATGCGCGGAAGAGAGGGGGCGGCGTCTGCTACGATGCCGTCTTTGATATAAAGGTCGAGAGAAGCGAACCGGCCGCCGTAATAAACGCTTGCGCCGGCAAGAACATACTCCAATGACCGCACCTCCCTTGAAAGTTTTATTATTATACCATGACCGCAGGGCATGGTATAATGTGCCATGCGGCGTGTCCTCACGCCGCGGCTAAAATCCAGTATAATGATTGCAGCGCAATCATTATACCATAGCGCCAGAGGCGGTATGGTATAATTAGTCATGATTTGCGGTTCCGCTGCGAGGCGGGAGCAAATCGACTGAAATCAAGTATAATGATTATTTTAGTCATTATACCTTTTTCCGCCCGTCCGTGTCAAGCGCGCGAGGCCAAAAAACTGCGAAACGAAGAGAAACCGCGGCCGTGCGAAAACGCGTTTTGATTTTCACACACTAATCTGCGACATCTAATTAGATATATCATTGACTTGTATCGCCGGTGGAAATATAATTTACAAAGTTTACTTTGGGAAAAGTGTGAAAAAGAAGAGTTTGGAGGTTTCATCATTGAGTAAGAAAAATCCTGAATTCAGGATCGCGCCGGTCATCGCGTGCATCGTCACCATGCTCTGCGTCGGTCTCGTTTACATGTGGAGCGTCTTCCAGCAGCCCGTCCTGGACTACTACGGCTGGGAAAAGACGGCCGTTTCGCTCATCGCGTCGGTCAACATCCTCATGTTCGGCGTCGGCATCTTCCTCGGCGGCATCCTCGTCGACCGGAAGGGCCCGCACATCGTCAACCGCGTCTCCGGCGTCGTCTTCTTCCTCGGCCTGTTCCTCACGTCCATGCTGCCCGAGGGAGCGCCCTGGCTCATCTACATATCCTACGGCGTGCTCGCCGGCATCGGCGTCGGCCTGGCCTACGCCGGCTCCACCAACTGCCTGCAGAAGTGGTTCCCGACGCGCCGCGGCTTCGCGTCCGCGCTCTGCGTCTGCGCCTTCGGCACCTCGATCGTCGTCTGCGCCCCGATCGCCACGTCGCTGCTCAATAACGTCGGCGTGCCGATGACGTTCCGCATCCTCGGCATCGTGCTCGGCGGCATCGTCATCATCTGCTCGCTGTTCGTCAAGGCTCCCCCCGCGAACTACATGGAGGGGAAGAAGCCCGCGGCTCCGACCGACACCGACCCCTACACCCTCGGCGAGGCCGTGCGCGACCCGCGCTTCTGGTACATGTGCTCCGCGCTCTTCTTCATGCCCGCGACTTATATGATCGTGAACCCCATCGTCAAGACGCTTGCCTATGAGAGGGGCATCCTCGAGAGCCAGGCCACCATCACCGTCATGCTCGTCGGCGTGGCGAGCGCCGTGTCGCGCTTCATCGTCCCGACGCTTTCCGACAAGGTCGGCCGCGCGAAGTCCATCTTCTGGATGTGCATCCTCCAGCTCGTCTGCTCCATCCTCATGATCTTCGTGGGCGGCTGGCTTTACACCGTCATCGTCTTCCTCGTCGTGTTCGCCTACTGCGGCCCTGCCGGCGTTTACCCGGCCATGTGCGGCGACGCTTACGGCATGAAGAACACCGGCACGATCTTCGGCCTGTCGTTCCTCTGTCTGGGCCTCTCGTCCCTGTTCTTCACCTGGATCACCGGTATCATCAACCGAGCGACCAATTCCTACACGCTCTCGTTCATCATCGGCGCGATCATGTGTCTGATCCCGGCCTATACCATGTGGATCTACGACAAGGTCGCCAAGAAAAAGGACGCCGAGAGGTTGGCCAGAAGGGCCGCTCAGAAGGCGGAATAAGCCTTGTAAGCGATTTCGTCCCCCTGCCCTTTGAGGTAGGGGGACGCTTTTTGACTTTTTGTTGATTTTTACAAGAAAAAAACCTTTGATTTTCGTCGACACATCTGCTATAATAGATGACAGGCGTTAAACATTTTGTTGATTCTACAAAAAACACGGCCAACGATCGGAGGATGCGGATGGGCAACGAGGCGATCAGCCGTCTCACGGCGATGAAAAAGAACTTCGTCTTTATCGGCGAGGCCGGCTCCGGCAAGTCGGAGGTGGCCATCAACTTCGCCATGGAAATGGCGGGGGAGGCGAAGCGCGAGGTCCATTTCTTCGACATGGACCAGACGAAGCCGATGCTCCGCTCGCGCGACGCGGCCGATCGGCTCAAGGAGGCCGGCATCGTTTTCCACAGCGCGGCGCAGCTTCTCGACGCGCCGATCGTCCCCTCGGCCGTCATCGAGTCGCTCACGAACGAGGACCGCTACGTCATCATGGACGTGGGCGGCGGCGAGCTCGGCGCGCATATGATCGGGCAGTTTTCCCAATGGATCAACGCGGAGGACACCTACGTCCTCTTCATCATCAACCCCTACCGCCCCTGGTCGAGGGACGCGGAGCACGCCGTGGAGACGATGCAGATCGTCACCGGCTGCTCGCGTATAGAAAAAGTGCACCTCGTTTCAAATCCGAACCTCGGCCCCGGCACGACGGCGGAGGACATCATCGCCGGCAGCGAGAAGCTGCGGGGGATGGTGGGCGCCGACGCGGATTTCATCTGCGTGCTCTCCGAGCTTGTCCCTCAGGTGGAGGGGAAGGTCCGCGAGGGCATCTTACCGATGCATATTTTCATTCCGTTCCCGTGGCAGAATGAAATATGATATAGAGAAGGAATTTATTTTAAAGGAGAGAAGACCCATGCCAAAGGTAGAGATCCTCACCGAGATCTGCAAGAGCTGCCTCTTCTGCGTCAACACGTGCCCCAAGAACGTGCTGGCTACGACGAAGGCGGTCAACTCCAAGGGTTACCAGTACGTGGTGCCCGTCAACCCCGATAACTGCATCGGCTGCGCGATGTGCGCCATCATCTGCCCCGACGCTGCTATCGAAGTGTACAAATAAGGAGGCGGCAACATGAGTGAAAGAGTGTTTATGAAAGGCTGCGAGGCCATCGCCGAGGCAGCCGTCCGCGCGGGCTGCCGCTTCTTTGCCGGCTACCCGATCACCCCGCAGAACGAGATCCCCGAGTACTTCGCCAGAAGACTGCCCGAGGTGAACGGCATCTTCCTCCAGGGTGAGAGCGAAGTCGCCTCCGTCAACATGGTCTACGGCGCGTCCTGCGCGGGCGTCCGCTGCATGACCTCCTCCTCGAGCTGCGGCATCTCGCTTAAGAGCGAGGGCATCGCGTGGCTCGCGGCGTCCTCTCTGCCGGCCGTCATCTGCAACATGTCCCGCGGCGGCCCCGGCATCGGCACCATCCAGCCGGCCCAGCAGGACTACAATCAGGCGACGAAGGCCTCCGGCAACGGCGGCTTCCGTATGATCGTCTTCGCCCCCTCCACCGTGCAGGAGGCCGTTGATTTCACTTACCAGGCGTTCGACTACGCGGACAAGTACCGCAAGCCCGTCCTTTTACTGGTGGACGGCTTCATCGGCGCCATGATGGAGCCCGTCGTGCTGCCGCCGATGCGCTCCGATGAGGAGCTCGAGGCGTTCCGCGCGGCCAAGGACTGGGCCCCCCGCGGCAACAAGGGCCAGCGCCCGAACCACAACATCCTCGGCGGCGTCGGTCTCTCCAAGCTGCGCATGCAGGACCTCAACCAGCAGGACGCCGAGCTCTACGAGCAGTGGAAACAGACCGAGGTCGACGTCGAGCTCTACATGATGGACGACGCCGAGTACGTCCTCACCGGCTACGGCACCTCCGCCCGTATCGCCAAGTCCGTCGTCAAGGCGCTCCGCGCCGAGGGCATCAAGGCCGGTCTCATCCGTCCGCGCCGCGTGTACCCCTTCCCGGAGAAGATCTTCGACGAGCTGGATTACAACAGGGTCAAGGGCATCCTCTCCGTCGAGATGTCCATCCCGGCGCAGTACGCCGAGGACGTGCAGAACGCCGTCCACGGCCGCACGCCCATCGTCACCAGCCTTCGCAGCGGCGGCGAGATCCTCGAGACGGCTGACGTGCTCGCGGCTGCCCGCGCGCTCGCCGGTGTGAAATAAGGAGGTAAGAACATGGAAAAGGTATACGGAAGACCGAAAAGCATGATCAAGGACGCCGTGACCGGCTACTGCCCGGGGTGCATGCACTCCACCATCGGCAAGCTGATCTGCGAGGTCATTGACGAGCTGGATATACAGGACAGGGTCAGCTACGTCCAGGGCGTCGGCTGCGGCGGCCTCTGCGTCGGCTTCATGGATTTCGACACCATGGCCGTCGGCCACGGACGCGCCTGCGCCGTGGCGAGCGCCTTCAAGCGCTGCACGCCCGACACCGTCGTTTTCACCTACCAGGGCGACGGCGACCTCGCCGCCATCGGCCTGGCCGAGACGATGTCCGCCGCCAACCGCGGTGAGAACTTCACCGTCATCTTCGTCAACAACGCGACCTACGGCATGACCGGCGGCCAGATGGCCCCGACCACGCTCGTCGGCATGAAGTCCACCACGACCCCGAAGGGCCGCGACCCCAAGAACCAGGGCTACCCGATGCACATGTGCGAGATCCTCAACACGCTCGACGCGCCGGCCTACATCGCCCGCGTCACCTGCACCGACGTCCCCAACGTCCGCAAGGCGAAGGCCGCCATCAAGAAGGCGTTCGAGTACCAGATGGCCGGCAAGGGCTTCTCCTTCGTCGAGATCGTCTCCAACTGCACCACCAACTGGGGCGGCTCTCCGCTGGACACCATCGACTTCATCAAAGAGAAGATGCTTCCCGAGTTCCCGCTCGGCGAGTTCCGCGCGAAATAAGGAGGAGACGAAATGGAAAAATCTATGATAATCGCCGGCTTCGGCGGACAGGGCGTCATGGTGTGCGGCCAGCTCATCGGCTATACCGTCTCCGACACCACGGACAACCACGTGACCTTCCTCCCCAGCTACGGCGCCGAGCAGCGCGGCGGCACGGCCAACTGCTTCGTCGTCATCTCCGATGACGAGATCGGCTCTCCGATGTCCGAGAACGCCGACTACGCCATGATCCTGAACGACCCCTCCATGGTCAAGTTCCAGAACCGCGTCAAGGCGGGCGGCACCATCTTCGTGAACAGCGACGTCGTCGCCGTCGAGACCGACCGCAAGGACGTCAACGTCGTCAAGGTGCCGGCGGCCTCCATCGCCATCGGCCTCGGCAACCCGAAGTGCGCGAACCTCGCGATGGTCGGCGCGTTCGTCGGCTACACCGAGCTGCTGCCCCCCGAGAAGGTCCTTGCGACCGCGTTCAAGAAGCTCGGCGCGAAGCGCCCCGAGCTCAACCCGATAAACGAGGCTGCCTTCAACAAGGGCATGGAGCTGGGCAAGGCGGCTAAGGCGTAAGACGCTTCCGACGAGACCCGCTGCGGCGGAAAAACTCTGCGAGGCTACATCCCGGAAAAGCGACGCTTTTCCGGGATGTTTTTCTTGACAAAAAGGTCTATAGGTGATAGACTTCAGATGAAGTCTATTATAAGTAGACCGAAAGGAGAAAAGCTCATGGACGAAAAAAGGCTCGGCAGGGTGGAGGCGCGCTTTGCCGATATCGTATGGGCCCACGCGCCGGTCCCCTCCGGCGAGCTGGTGAAGCTGTGCGAGAGGGAGCTCTCGTGGAAGAAATCCACGACGTACACGGTGCTGAAAAAGCTCTGTGAGCGCGGCCTGTTCCGAAACGAAAACGGCGTCGTCACGGCGGAGCTCACCCGCGAGGATTTTTACGCCGCGCGAAGCGAGCAGTTTGTCGCCGAGACGTTTTCCGGCTCGCTGCCGGCGTTTATCGCCGCCTTTACGGCGAGAAAGCCCCTCTCACAGAAGGAGATAGAGGAGATCAGGCGCATGATCGACGCGATCGCGCCGGAGGATGCGTGACATGACGGCCATTTTTCTGAAAATACTGGATATGAGTATCGCGGCCATGCCGATCCTCTGGATCGTCAGTATGCTGAACTGGCCGCTTCGTCTGCCAAAGGAGATCCGGGGCATCTTGTGGGCGCTCGTCGCCGTGAGGATGATTTTCCCGTTCAGCATCGTATCTTCCCTCTCGGTCGTACCGGAGAGACTTGTGGACGGAACGATCGTCGAGGAGCTGGCGGCGTCCTACGCCGACCCTTTTCAATACGTCTACGAGGACGACGAGCGCTATGAGGCGGCCTTGGAGAGCGGCGCCATCCCGGGCGCCGACGAGGACGGACGGTCTTATGTCGTCGTGGAATACAAAAAGCTGACCGCTCCGAAGACGTTTCGGGAGGCGCGGGCGCCGCTTTTCGCCGCGCTCTGGCTCGCGGGGATGGCGATCCTGCTCCTTTACGGCGCGTTCAGCTTCCTGCGCCTCCGGCGGAAGACGGCGGCGGCCGCCCCGCTGCGGGACGGGCTGTATCTCTGCGACGGGATAGCGTCGCCCTTCATCCTCGGCGTTTTTCGCCCGCGGATTTTCCTGCCGTCGGATATCGGGGAGGGGCAGATACCCGCCGTCGAGGCGCATGAGCGGGCGCATCTGAAAAGGGGAGACCACGTCTGGAAGGTGCTTGGCTTTCTCCTCCTCGCGGTCTACTGGTTTTCGCCCTTTCAATGGCTCATGTACAAGTTTTTTTGCTTCGATATCGAGCTTGCGTGCGACGAGCGCGTCGTGCGGGACATGAGCGCCGGGGAGCGGAAGGGCTACGCCGAAACGCTGCTGGCGTTGAGCCTGCCGGAAAGGGGCGCTGTCTTCGCTCCGCTCGCCTTCGGCGAGACCGGCGTAAAAGAGCGGATCAAAGCCGTGGCGCGCTATAAAAAGCCGGCCGCATGGGTCGTTATCGTCGCGGCTGTGCTCGCCGTCGCCGCCGCCGTGTGCTTTTTCACCGCGCCGAAAAACCGCACGTTTAGCCCCAACGAGGTATACCTCGGCTCCATGCTCAGCTCCTATGCCGTGATGGGAAACGTCACCGATCAGGAGACGGTGGACTATCTCTATACCCTCTGGAAAAACGCCGAGGTCGAGGGCGAGAGCGAAAAGATAGGCCGCGGCGTCGATCTCTATGTGACCTTCCGTGATACAAAAACGGGCGCGACGGAGCGATTCATCATCTTCCCCGACGGCGTCGCCTCGTGGAACGACGACTTCCCGGAGAAGTATTACCTCCTGAAGGACGGCCGGGAGCTGTATCAGACGTTTATGCAGTACCGTTTAGCGCTGATAGAGGCGCAGCAGGAAAGCGAAGCGCCGCTGTCATAGGGACAAATTGCGTCTGAATAGGATGTAGCATCACGAAAAAGGAGTGATGCTGTCTTGTCCTTTTCCCTGGCCCTGCTGTTGGCCTGCCCGCTGCTGACGCTGCGTTTAAGCGGCAACGCGGGGGCTTTCCCGAAGCCCCTCTCGCCGGAGGAGGAAAAATACTACCTCGATCGCTTTGCCGCCGGGGACATGGAGGCGCGCGGCGTGCTCATCGAGCGCAATCTCCGGCTCATCGCGCATATCATTAAGAAATACTACGTCCAAGCGTCGGATGCGGACGACCTTATCTCCATCGGCACGATCGGCCTCATCAAGGGGATATCCAGCTATAGAGCCGACAAAGGGGTGAAGCTCGCCACCTACGCGAGCCGCTGCATCGAAAACGAGATTCTGATGCACTTCCGGCGTTTAAAGAAGACGGGCGGCGAGGTCTCGCTCTCCGACGCCATCGACGGCGACGGGGAGGGCGGAGGTCTCTCGCTCATGGACGTTTTGAGCGACGATTCCGACATGTTCGAGGACGTGTCCGCGCAGGAGACCTGCGCGCGCGTGCGCGAGCTCGTCGCCGAGAAGCTGACGGAGCGGGAGCGGGAGATACTGACGCTGCGCTACGGCCTCGGCGGCGGCCTGCCGAAAACGCAGCGCGAGACGGCACAGAAGTGCGGCATTTCGCGCTCTTACGTCTCGCGCATCGAGAAAAAGGCGCTCGAAAAGCTCCGTGCCGAGCTGGAGGCCGATTAAGCGGAAAATTGCGTATTTTTTGCTTGACAAAAGGGGAGCGGTACCGTATAATAACATTTGCCTGTTTATGGCGGCATAGCTCAGTTGGCTAGAGCATGCGGTTCATACCCGCAGTGTCCCCGGTTCAAATCCAGGTGCCGCTACCAATGGGGCGGGCACTCGCCCGCCCCGCTTTTTTTAGACACGGCCCGTTGGTCAAGTGGTTAAGACACCGCCCTTTCACGGCGGTAACATGGGTTCGAGTCCCGTACGGGTCACCATCCCGAAGACGCTTATGCGTCTTCGGGTCATTATGAGGAGGCTTAGCTCAGCTGGTTAGAGCGCATGCTTCACACGCATGAGGTCGACGGTTCGATTCCGCCAGTCTCCACCAGAAAAAGGACTTGCGAAAGCAAGTCCTTTTTCAACGATATGTTCCGCTGCGCGGAACGTGATGTGCCCTGCGGGCGTGATGGTTGTTTCGCAAGTGATGTGCGCTTCGCGCGTGAAAATGCGGAGCACATCACATCACTTTGCGGCGAAGCCGCGAAACATCACGGCGCCGCAAGGCGCTGCATCGCCGGCCCGCAAGGGCCGGCATCACTTTTTCCATCCGTCCGCCGCGCCCCCGGAAACGATGTGTTTCCGGGGGCTGTTTTGCGTTGCATCTTTTGGCCTCCGCGATTGGATTGGTCTTATTGCAGCACAGCTTTTTATTTACATAATATGCTCCTCTGCGGCGTCGTCCACGACGCGGACGCCCATTTTCTTCGACGGGGCCTCGAACTTTTTGATCCCGGTACCGTCGAACGGCGCGGCGAGGCGCTTTTCGCGGTCGACGCGCAGCTCGGTATCGTCGCGGCGGGGCTGCTTTTTCTTTTTGCTCACAGTATTCACCTCCCGCCCTTATCGTGTGCCGTTCGGGGGAGAAATAACCGAAGGTTTGCAGTTTCTTTATCCGTGTGCTATACTATAAAAAAAGGAGGGCGGCCCTATGAAACCGGTATTCTGCAACACCATCAACCTGACGCACAACAAGAACAAGACGGAGATCGTGCTGAATTTCTCCCATCTGTACACGGAGCACAATTTCACGGCCAAGGAGGGCCAGCTCACCGACGTCTCGGGGCAGGTCGTCGAGCCAGTGGCGAGCGTGCTGCTCTCGCGCGAGGGCGCGATGGCGCTCGCGCGGCTCATGAACCGCGTCATCGAGAACTGGGGAGAGGAAGCGGAGTAAACGACCGGGGGACAGACTTCTGTCCCCTTTCAGACTGTAGACAAAGCCTCGCAGAGTTTTCGCCCGCGGGCGAAAATAAAGTCGGATCATTTTTCGCGGGAGCATGTATCACGCGAAAAATACTTTACACGGAGCGCGCGTGCGACCAAAGGGAGTGCGCGAAGCGGAGTGCGATCCTTCTCCAACGAGAAACCAGCGAAGCGTTTCTCGCCCTCAGCGTGTCGACTTTGTCGACACGCTGCAAGGGGACAGGCTTCTGTCCCCTTTTTCTTTTCCCCACTTGCGCGGGGCGTTTCGGGAATGCTATAATGACGGCAGAGCGTATCCCTTCATTTTTCATAACGGAGGTATGGCTATGAGTCGCGGCAAATCAGAAAAAAACGTCAAAAAACGCAGCGGTCTTGTTTTGCAGATCGTCATTTCCGTCGTGTGCGCGGCGGTCGGCATCGTGCTCCTGTTTGTGCCGGAGGTGCAGGAGGCGACGCTTTGCCGCGTCTTCTGTTACGTACTGCTGGCAGTCGGCCTCGTGTCCATCATCGCGTTTTTCGTGACGAAAGGCCACCGGCGGATGCACGATTACCGTTTTGCTTACGGCGTGGTCCTGCTCGTTCTCGGTATCGTCGGACTCATCAAGGCCGACGCGCTGGCGGCGGGGCTGACCGTCTGCATCGGCCTCGTGACGCTCATTCTCGCGGTCGTCATTTTGCAGGGGTTCGTGCAGCTTCGCGTGGTCGGGCATCACCTTTGCGTCGTCGAGCTGATCCTCACGCTCCTGTCGCTGGTGGGGTCTGTGCTCGTGCTGCTCGGCGTCAAGCCCGTTTTCAAGGCGATCGAGGGCTTCCCGTACTGGGTGCTGACTCTCGTCGGTATCTTCAGCCTTCTCAGCATCCTTTTCGTCTGGGCCGGTCTCAAATATTCAAACAGGCGCATCGACGAGGAGCCGGAGCCGGCGTATGAACCGGAGCCTGCGCCGGTATTCACGCCGGAGGAGCCGCCTGTTTCTTCCGCACCGCCGGCAGAGGAGCCGGTCTTCACCGATAATGAACAAAACTGACACGCTTACCGCCCCGACGCCTTACGGCAGCCGGGGCGGCGTTTTGTCCAGCTCGCGGTAGGTCGAGACGATGACGATGGCGGAGGCGACCGCCGTCAGGATATCCGACGCCGGCATGGACCACAGGACGCCGTCGAGCCCCAGGAAGACCGGCAGCAGCAGCGCGAAGCCCACGCCGAAAACGACCTCGCGCAGCATGGAGAGAGCTGTGGAGGCGAACGCCTTGCCCATCGCCTGAAGGAAGATGAACGCCGCCTTGTTGATGCAGGCGAAGACGACGGTGCAGAGGTAGACGCGGAAGGATTTGACGGCGAAGGCGGTATAATACGCGCCCTCGTTCGCCGCGCCGAAGGCCCCGATCAGCGTGCGCGGGAACGCCTCCGCGATAAGGAGGGCGACGACGCCGACGGCCGCTTCACACAGGAGCAGCCGCGTGAAAAGCGAGCGCACGCGATCCGGCCGCCCCGCGCCCACGTTGAAGCCGACGATCGGGATGCAGCCGGCCGCCAGCCCCACAACGACGGAGATGACGATCTGGAAGAACTTCATGACGATACCTATGACCGCCATCGGTATCTGCGCGTAGGCCTCCTGCCCGAAAACGGGGTCGAGCGCGCCGCAGCGGCGAATCATGTTGTTGATGGCCGCCATGGCCGCGACGAGCGATATCTGCGACAGGAAGCTGCACAACCCGAGGGAGAGGATGCGGCTGACGGTCTTTTTTTGCAGCGTAAAGGAGGCGCGTTCGAGCTTCACGCTCTTGAGGCGGAAGAGGTACCGGACGGCGAGCGCAGCCGTGACGAGCTGTCCGAGGACGGTCGCCGCCGCCGCGCCGGCCATGCCCCAGTGAAACGCGAAAATGAAGACCGGGTCGAGCACGATGTTGACGACCGCCCCCAGGAGCGTGGAGGCCATCGCGTAGCGCGGGCTGCCGTCGGCCCGGATGACGGGGTTCATCGCCTGCCCGAAGACGTAGAAGGGGACGCCGAGCGCGATCCAGAAGAAATACTCTTTTGATAGGCGAAAGGTCTCGTTGCTCACGCGCCCGCCGAAAACCGTGACGAGCGGCTCGAGAAAGACGAGATACAGCGCGCCGAGCGCGACGCCGACGATAACGGCCATGAGGATCGCCGCGCCGAAGACGCGCCGGGCCCGCTCCGGCTGCCCCTCGCCGAGCAGGATGCTGATAAAGGCGCAGGCGCCGTCGCCGATGCAGACGGCGGCCGCGAGCGCGACGACCGTCAGCGGGAAAACGACGGTGTTCGCGGCGTTGCCGTAGGAGCCGAGGTACGATGCGTTTGCGATGAAGAGCTGGTCGACGATGTTGTACAGCGCGCCGACGAGCAGGGAAATGACGCACGGCATGGCATACCGGCGCATGAGGCGTCCGATTTTTTCGGACGCGAGGAGAGTCTGCGTTTCCGTCATGATGATACCTCCGTATGAAAATAAAAACGCGTAAGCCCGAAAGTTCGGACTTACGCGTTTCAGACTGCAGACACGGCCTCGCGGAGTTTTGCCGCCGCGGCGGCAAAATGGAGTCAAATCCCTTTTTTCCGGGAGCATGTATCACGGAAAAAATACTCCTCGCGGAGCGCGCGTGCGACCGGCGGGAGTGCGCGAAGCGGAGTGCAGTCTTATTCCGGCGGGAGCCCAGCGCAAGCGGGTCTCGCCGGAAGCGCGTCGGCATCGCCGACACGCATAAACGCGTAAGTCCGAAAGTTCGGACTTACGCGTTTCGCTGCTCAACTTACTTTTATTTTACGCCTCCGCCGCGAAAATGTCAAACGCGGAGAGGGATTTTTTTGCTGTTCCTTTACAATTTTTCCGCAAATCGCGGCGCTGTATCTCCTCTTACGCAGACGGCGGCCATGCAGCCGGGGATGCTTCCGTAGACGGCGGAGGATATGTCACCCTCGGGCGCGTGGATATATCCCATTGCCGTGTAAAACCGGAACGAGCGGGGCAGGAGCGGCACGCCGCGCAGCTTAATGTAGCTCTCCTTGAGCGTCCACAAGGGGAAAAAGCCCAGGTCCAGCAGCTCGGCCTCCGTGCCGAGCTTTTTGGCGACGCCGGGGAAAACGGGGCGCAGCACCTCGACGTCCGCGCCTGCCGGATACCCGCCGAGCGCGACGAGCACGTGTGTTTTCGTATGGCTCAGGGACACAAACGCATCCGGCCGCGCGGGGAAGTACGGCTTGCCCTCCGGCGTTTTTTGCAGCTCGGGCATTTCGCCGCCGTAAACCGCCCGCCACGCGTCGCGCAGCAGGAGCCTCACGGCCTCGCCGCCGGGCTTATCTCCCCGCTCGCGGTAGAAAAGTCGAACGGCGGGGCGCATCAGGCGCTGACCTCCCGGCCTAAGAGCTTGTAAAGGATGCGGTACAGCTCGGCGGCCTCGTCGGGGGCGAGGGTCATGCAGCGGGCCATCTGCGCGGGTATTTCCGCCGCCTGCGCCCGCAGCGCGTCGCCCGCCTCCGTGATGGAGACGACGAGGCTGCGTTCGTCCGTTCTGGACCGCGCGCGGGTGACGAGGCCCTTGGCCTCCAGCTTCTTCAGCACGGGCGTAAGCGTGCCGGAGTCGAGAAAGAGCTTATCGCCCAGCTCCTTGACGCCCACCGAGCGTTTTTCCCACAGGACCATCATGGTGATGTACTGGGTGTAGGTCAGGCCGATCTTGTCCAGGTGCGGCGTGTACCGCTTGATGATCTCCCGCGAACAGGCGTACAGCGGGAAGCAGAGCTGATTTTCCAGCTTGAGCGGGGAAAAATCGTCGTTCATGGTGGGGTCCTCCGTTGGCGTTTTGTTTCCTCTGTCAGAAGGTGATCTCCACAGAGGGCTCGGTGAAGGAGCAGATCTGCGCCTTTGCGTTTTTGAGGAAGTAGACCTCGGTGTTGCCGTCGCCGGGCTTGTACATGGCCTGCAGGGAGGGGTAGGCCGCCAGCATGTGCTCCTGCGCGGCGAGGTTGTCGTCCAGGGCGGCCTCAGCCGTGAGGCGGATCCATTTGCCGTCGGCCATGCCGGATATCTCGATTTTCGGGTTGGCCTTGAGCTGGTCTGCCACGGGCTTTACCTTGCCGGTCTGGATATAGAGCCTGCCTTCAAACAGGTCGATCGTCCCGAAGGGGCGGACGTGCGGCTGGCCGTTCTCCGACGTGGCCAGGTAGTAGGTGCCGCACTTTTTCAGAAAATCGTAAACACGTTCCATGGTTTCTTCTCCTTTATATATTTTGTTGGCTGTAGGCGGAGCGGACGGCCTTCGCAAGCTGATCCGCGCAGGATGTGGGGCGCATACCGCAGGTGTTGCCGGCGAGCTTTTCCTCGATCTGATCGACGGTCCAGCCGTCCACGAGCTTGGAAATGGCCTTCAGGTTGCCGTCGCAGCCGCCGTAGAACGAGATATTCGTCACCCTGTCGCCGTCCAGATCGAAGCTGATGAGCTGCGAGCAGGTGTTTTTCGTCTTGTAATCGTAATGCATCAAAGCGCCTCCTGCACCTTGGCGGCGACGTCCTTCATGTCGGCGGTCGGCTCAAAGCGGGCGACGATCTCGCCGCTGCGATCGATCAGGAATTTCGTGAAATTCCATTTGACGTTGCCGTTGTTCTTGTAATCCTTGTCCATCTTCTTGACGACGCCGCTTAAGATGAGCGTCATGGGGGACTTGCCGAAGCCCTCGAACCTGGTGTTGGCCGTGAGCCACTTAAAGAGCGGGTCGGCGCCATCTCCGTTCACGTCGATCTTGGCGAACTGGGGGAAGGTGATGCCGAAGCGGCCGGTGCAGAAGGTGTGTATCTCGTCGTCGCTGCCGGGCGCCTGGTTGGCGAACTGGTTACAGGGGAAATCCAGTATTTCCAGCCCTTCGTCCTTATGCTCGTCATAGAGCTTCTGCAGATCGGTGTATTGAGGTGTGAAGCCGCAGCCGGTCGCGGTGTTGACGATAAGAAGGACCTTCCCGCGGTAATCGGAGAGGGAGACCTCGCGGCCGTCCATCGTTTTGACGGTAAAATCATAAGCGTTCATGCTGTAAACCTCCCAAGAAGTATTTTTAAGCTCAATTAGATTGTACACAATTTAATTGAGCTTGTCAATGCTTTTGCGAAAAAATTTCACCCTTTCCGAGAGGGGAAAAGCAAAAAAATATATTGACAAGCCTGCCCGGATGTGCTAATATTAACAGGCTTGATACAGACGGCGTGGGGGTATAGCTCAGCTGGGAGCCCCAACAAGCCGGTCACGCACCCCTGAAAAAAGTAAATAACATAATCTCTCACACCTGGGGGTATAGCTCAGCTGGGAGAGCGCTTGAATGGCATTCAAGAGGTCAGCGGTTCGATCCCGCTTATCTCCACCATCAAACGAGAGATTATGTTTTTTTGACCCGTTCTCTTCGGAGAACGGGTCGTTTTTTATGCGGTCAACTGATCGGCGTCCTCCCTGCCGCTTACGTCCAGGCCGTGCTTAAACTGGTCGAAGTCTATGTTGAAGCAGATGTTCAGCCGGTAGCCTCTGAATACGTTTATCCTTCTTATGAGGCAGCTCAGTATCATTTTCTTAGTTTCAATGCTCGCTCCGTCATACAGTTCAGACCACCCGATAATGGCTTCGTACTGGGCGTTTAAGGAGGCCATGACCGCCTGGCCTTCCTCGTATGATGCCTGCGCTTCCTCGAATCTCTGTTGAAGAGCGGCGCATCTGGCCTCGGCTTCCCGGATAAGACCGCTGAGGGTCTCGGTAGTGAAATCGCTTTCGCCCCGAATGGCTTTGACCACCTCGGCCTTCAGCGTGGCCAGTTCCTCTGCGGCTTTTGCGTGTTCCCGCCGTGCTGTTTCCAGCATGGCCTTACGCTCTCGCATTTTCTCCATGTAACGGGCGCTGACGATCTCACTTTTTGGTATGGCCTGCATCTGGCTGAAGATGCGGCGCACGACTTTATCCACGATGCCGTCCAGAATGTGGGAGGTGTAACCCGTCTGTCCGTCGCAGATAGTCTGTTTTCTTGTCTTGCCGTAGCAGACGTAGCGGACGCGCTTCACGACCCTGTGTGGGTCGGCCTTGCATGGATAAGGCTTGCCGTTGGTGGTGAGAGACAGCCTCGCACCGCAATGGCCGCAGAAGACGTTGCCGGCGAGGAGGCTGTTTCCTCTTGTGTTCAGTGGAACGTGAGGCGTGAGGGCGGCGGCGTTGGCGCGGGATTCCCGTATTCGCCGCGCCGCCTCGAACTGCTCATCGGAAATGATTTGCAGCTGTTCCTGTATGGGTGACCGGCGTTCCCCGCAGCGAAGAACGCCGGTATAAGTCAAGTTACAAAGAATACCCCGTATGCTGGCGTGGTGCCAGGGCTTGCCGCTCCTGGCCCGGCAGCCCTGATTGTTCAGCCAGGTGGTGATTCGCTGGGCGCCGTAGCCCTCATTTACGTATTTGTCGAAGATCATGCGGACGACGGCGGCCTCACTTTCATTGACGGTCAGGGCATAGACTTCGTGCTTTCGTTTGTTGAGGATGCCGCTTTTCACAAGGTCATAGCCGTATGGCGCAAGGCCTCCCTTGAATCTGCCGTCCTCCACAAGCTGACCGAGAGCCGTTTTTGTGCGGATGGAGGTTTTCTCGCTCTCGCCGTCGGCCTGCCAGAAGCGGATATAGTTGGTGAGCTTGTCGGTGTGATTATCGAACCGCTGCTCGCCCTCTTTGCAGCTCCATACCCGGATGCCGTTGCGGACGAACCATTCCACAACAAAGGGCGTCTCGTCGGCGATGCGCCCGATGCGGTCGAACATGAAGACAAGCAGGATATCGAACTTTCCCTGGCGGGCATGCTCCTTGATGATCTGGAGCTTGTCCCGGTTTTCGGCTCTTACCTTGTGGCCGGATACGCCGTCCTCCTGCTCCTCGTGAATGATGGTCCAGCCGTGTTCCTCGGCGAAGCGGTGGCACTCTTTCCGCTGCATGGGGATGTCGGCCTCGCTCTTGTCATTGTAGTCCACCTGCTTGCCGGTGGAAACGCGGTATAAACAATAAACTCTGTTTTCCATAGTATTACGTCCTTTCCTCATTGGCCCGGAAAGGGCGTTTTTGTGTGCGGAATATGCTTTTTTCAAGGTACATCGGTTTCGCCTCCGTTATCATACTCGAATTTCTCAGGAGTTTCAAATGTGCCATTGTCCTCATAAGAGGCGATGAGCATTTGCCTGAGCCGGTCGGAGATCGCTTCGTTGGGCACAGGGGTGAAGGACAGCGTAACTACGCGCCCGTCCACCACGAGGAAAGAACGTCTTTTCTCCATAAAGCGCACCTCCTTATCTGTCGCCCCTGTCGCGGGGCTTTGTCTGCCGGGTGGTATCGCAGTTGTCCTCAACAAGTCGGAGTATGACTTTCTGCATATCCCGTGGAGAATAGTCCTCCGGGAAGAAGCGCCGAAGCTGCTCAACGGGAAGGGACACCCTCTCCCGCTGGTTGGGCTTGCTTTCTGACATGATCTGGTATATCCGATTCAAAAACAGATCTGTGTCATAGATGCCGCACTCCCGATGCATACGGCAGGCCTGGGAATAAGAGGGCGTAGTCTCGTTATACTCATAGATTTCAGAAATGTACTCCTGCGCGGCTTCCTCCAGATAGGACAGCTCCACGCCCACGGAAAAGGCCATGCGGCCCTCATCCACCAAATCCAGCAGGGATGGGATAAGGTGGGTCAGGCGGATATAGCGGTGTATCTGATTTCGGCTTTCTCCGGATTGCTCGGCCATTTCCTCATAGCTGTTTATCTTTTTCCCAAGTTGGGAAAAGGTGCGCTGTCCCTGCCGGTTTATTGCTTCCAGCTTAAGCTTGTAGGCAAACGCTTTTTCAGACGGGAGGATGTGTTCCCGGTGCAGGTTGCTGTCCACAAGCTCGATGGCGGCGGCGTCCCGGTCGATCTCATGGATGAAGGCGGGCACCGCTTCTATGCCGGCTCTCTGCGCAGCGTACAGTCTCCGGTGGCCGGAGATGACCTCGTATTCTCCGCCAGCTAATGGGCGCACGATAAGCGGCGTCATGATGCCGTGCTCCCGGACGCTCTCCGTGAGGGCGTCCATTTCGTCGTTGTCCAGAACCTTGTAGGGGTGGCCGGTAAAAGGGTGAAGTTTAGCAATAGGGATATTTTCAATCATTTTCTCGACTTCCTTTCCTTAAAGTATGGTTTGTAAATGCTCATCATAACGGCGGTAACAGAGGAAAGCTCGCCCGCAGCTTCCAGCAGCGTTGCCTTCTCCGCGGGTGACAATGCGGCGTTCGTACTGTTATAACGAAGCATGGAGCAGATGCGCGATATATCTGCATAAAACATGATGTAGTCCTTCGGCACCTCCTGTACGGTATAGCCGGCGATCATCAGGCGAAGGAAATCCTCGCGGGTGCAGTTGGTTTTTGCGACCATTTTGTTCAGACGAGCAAGCTCTTTATCGTTTAGCCGGACTTTTATTTCATGCTGTCTTTTTCTCATAACTTGCGGTCTCCTTTCGTCGGGCTTTTAGGGGCGACCGGCCCCTGAAAAGCTGTCTTGGGGCACCCAAGACGTTGCTTGAGAAACTTTTGCCACGCCGTTTTCGTTCAGAGATACATGTTCTGTCAGAGCAGTATAAGATGACGCATTGTAATATTGTGCGATCAAAGGAATAGCAGCAAAACGTCGCTGGGAGGGTATGATAAGGTGCAGCAGACTGCAGTGGTAAGCTTTTATTGGACACGAGGGGGGTAGTTTTTGTACAGACGATGGTACACTGATGGACAGACAAGAACGCATCATTGTACAGAAACGCCCGAACAGGAACAGGAGGCTTGCCATGAAGTACACCCTGGAAGAACGACTGAACATCGGTCGGCGGATTTACGACGGTGAACTGAGCCGTTATGAAGCTGCCGCGCAATACGGCATCGGCGAACAGACCGCTCGAAATTACATGAGGATGTATCGGGACGCCAACCATCTCCCGCCGAAACGCGGGAAAAGAGCGATCTCGGCCCCTTCCTTCAAGGCTACACCGGCCGGCATGGAAGATTTGGAATCCATGACGAAGGAGCAGCTGATCCAGGAGCTTGTAAAAGCACGGATCACGGAAGCCCGGCTAAAAAAAGGATACGAAGTGAAGGGGGATGGTACGGTAATTCTGTACGGCAGCAAGAATACCAAGTGATCATGGAACTGTCCGGAGAGTTCCCCGTAAAACTGCTCTGTGAAACCATGGGGATTCTCCGAAGCAGTTTTTACAGTTGGAAGAAGCATCTTTCCAATCCATCCGACAGGATCAGAAATCTGGTCAGCAATATTCTTCTGTTCAAGGAATACCACCTGAAATACCCGTCACACGGGTACCGATGGCTGAATGCCAAGATTCGCCTGGACACCGGGCTCGTCCTCTCAGATCCTTATGCGCATAAATGCTGTAAAACCGCAGGCATCAAGAGCAAGGCCAAGCATTACAAGTACAAGAAGCCGGGCGATCCATATCGGGTGTTCCCCAATCTTCTTCTGACCGAAATGCAGATCGACGGACCGCTGCAGTGCGTTGTGAGCGACATGACCGCCTTCTG
>Ga0079305_1000363_pt1 | contig 102058 bp, 100 predicted proteins | sample LMS_cellobiose_e_FD_79183 | JGI IMG/M metagenome (GOLD analysis project Ga0079305, IMG submission 79183) | Rumen-fistulated moose microbial communities from Alaska, USA - LMS_cellobiose_enrichment | ecosystem: Host-associated > Mammals > Digestive system > Stomach > Rumen fluid ...
CTTCTGCACACGAATATCTCGAAAGAGGAACGCGGCCGCCGGGTTGACGAGATGCTTGAAGCGGTAGGCCTGCAGCCCTCGCGCAAGAACGAATATCCCCACCAGTTTTCCGGCGGTATGAAACAGCGGATTGTCATCGCGATCGCGCTGGCCTGCAGCCCGGAACTGCTGCTCGCGGACGAGCCGACCACCGCGCTCGATGTTACCATCCAGGCCCAGGTGCTGCACATGATGAACGAGCTCAAGGAAAAGCTTGGCACCAGCATGATCCTGATTACCCATGATCTTGGTGTGGTCGCACAGACCTGCGACCGGGTCGCGATTATGTATGCGGGCCGGGTTGTGGAGGTCGGTACAGCCAAAGACATCTATGAATCGGAGGAGCACCATCCCTATACGATCGGTCTGTTCGGTTCGATCCCGGAGATGAACCGGGATGCGCGCCGCCTTAACCCGATTCCCGGCCTGATGCCCGACCCGATGGTGAAACCGGCCGGATGCAGCTTCGCGGAACGCTGCGCCCATTGTACCGAGCGGTGCAGGACCGAGCAGCCCGGAGCCTACCGGAACGGTTCGCACACGATCAGCTGCTTCCTTTACGACGGCCTGTGGGAACCGGTCACGGAAGCGGACGAAACAACGGAGGAGGGGGATCATGCCTGAAGCGAACACACCGATCATTGAAACACGCGGCCTTGTGAAATATTTTAGAACCAAGCGCGGCCAACTGCACGCGGTTGATCATGTCAACCTTTCGATCCCGCGCACCAAGACGCTCGGTGTCGTGGGCGAATCGGGCTGTGGTAAATCGACCCTCGGCCGCACCATTCTGCGGCTGATCGAACCGACAGGCGGCGAGATCCTCTATAACGGGGAAAATATCGTCGGCTACAGCGCCGAACAGATGCGCGAGATGCGCAAAAAGATGCAGATTATTTTTCAGGACCCGTACGCGAGCCTCAATCCGCGCAAAACGGTCAGCGACCTGATCGCGGACCCGCTCAAGGTCTACCATGTCCCCGCGCAGGAGCGGCGGGAGCGGGTATCTCAACTGATGGAGACAGTCGGGCTTGCCGAACGTTTCGCGCAGGCATATCCGCATGAACTGGACGGCGGCCGCCGCCAGCGCATCGGCATCGCACGGGCGCTTTCGCTGCGGCCCGAGTTCATCGTCTGCGACGAACCGGTTTCGGCCCTTGACGTATCGATCCAGGCGCAGATCTTAAACCTGCTGATGGATTTGCAGGAGCAGCGCGGACTCACCTATCTGTTTATCACACATGACCTTTCGGTCGTGCGGCACATTTCAGATGAGATTCTGGTCATGTATCTTGGCGTGGTAGTCGAACGAGCGCCTTCGAAGGAGCTCTTCGCAAATCCGATGCACCCTTACACCAAGGAACTCATCAAGGCGATCCCGATTCCGGATCTGAAGCCGGAGCACAAGCTGGTAAATTCCCTGCGCGGCGAGGTTTCCGACCCGATCGAACCGCCAGCACGCTGCCGGTTCGCACCGCGCTGCAATTACTGCACCGAAAAGTGCATGCACGCGAATCCCGCGCTCAAAGACATGGGCGGCGGACATTTTGTCGCATGCACCTTGTACCATGAGGAATCGATCAAGGAATAAAAGAGAAAGCGCCGCCCGCGGGCGGCGCTTTCTTATGTAGGTTCCCTTCAGACAGGCTTCGCAGGCTGTTTCGTGGATATGGTGCTATTATGACAATGGGGGGTGCCATTGCGGCCCCCATATTGTTTGCGTCGGTGATGCCAAGGTCTTCGATCGTGCCGACGGTAGCGGCGCGGATAAACGGCGGGGAATCGCCCTTTTCGAGGACGGCTGCACCGGCCGCTGTGGCGGTCCATTGGGCGGTTGGGGTGCGCTGCCCGCCATATTCAAGCGGGAGGCGGAACTGACGCTCGGCGGAACAGAAGTGTGAGGAAGTCACCGCCACGCCCTTGGTGATCGCGCCCGCATCGAGAAAGACCGACGCGACTTCGAGCGATTCCGCCATGGTGGAACAGGCGCCGTAAAGCCCGACAAACGGGATGCCGAGCGAACGCAGGCCGTAGCTGCTGCCGGTGCACTGGTTGAGCAGGTCACCCGCGAATACACATTCGATGTCGGCGGTGGAGAGCTGCGCCTTTTCGAGCGCTTTGGCCACCACCTGGCTCTGCATCTGGCTTTCGGCTTTTTCCCAGCTGGCCTGCCCAAAATAAGCGTCGTCGTTGATCACATCGAACGAATCTCCGATGGGGCCTTCCGCTTCCTTTTTGGTGCCGATGGAAGCCGACGCGCGTACACTCGGCGGGTCATCGAACACGATGGTATATTTTCCTTTTCTCTGAGCCATCTGACAGCCTCCTTTAATACAGCCCGAACAGGTAGATAATGAGTCCGTAAATGATGCTTGCCGAGGTGCCGTAGACGATGACCGGCCCGGCAATGATAAACATTTTGGCGCCAAGCCCAAGGATCAGGCCTTCGCTTTTGAATTCCATTGCGGCACAGGCCATCGAATTTGCAAAACCGGTGATCGGCACCAGGGTGCCGGCGCCGGCAATTTTTGCGATATCGTCGTAAATATTGAGGCCAGTCAGCAGGACTGAAAGAAATACAAGGCTCACTGAAGCGGCGGTCGCGGCGACTTCCTTGTCAAGGCCGGCGTTCTGGTAGATCATCACGAAAACCTGACCTAGCATGCAGATGAGCCCGCCGAAGAGAAACGCCATCGAAACGTTTTTGAGAAACGGCGAGGGCGGGGAAGCTTTTTTTGCCAGCTTGTCATATTCTTCAGGCGTCATATTCATATGGAATCCCCCATTTCATTCTGGATTGTAAAAGTCACATCGATAGGGTTTGCACAAAAATAAATATTATACAGCAGTTGCTATTCGACAATGTTTTTGCTATACTAAATGATGGCTTTTTATGGGGCTTGGGAATTTACAGAATTTTTTGTGAAAAATAGACAGGAGGTCTGCAGCATGTCTGCTAAAGTAGTCGTCGGTGTCCAGTGGGGGGACGAGGGAAAAGGAAAGATCATCGATATCCTGGCTTCCCGCGCCGAAGTGGTGGTCCGCTCACAGGGCGGCAATAACGCCGGCCATACGGTGGAGAATAACGGCGAGGTTTATAAGCTCCAGCTTATCCCGTCCGGCATCCTTTACCCCAATACGCTGTGCCTTCTGGGCAGCGGCGTCGTCATCAATCCCAAAGGCATCCTTGGGGAGATCGATGGGCTCACTGCCCGCGGCATCTGCTGCGACAACCTGCGGATCGACCCGCGCGCGCACATTATCATGCCGTGGCATCTGGAGATTGACGGCCTGAGCGAAAAAATGCGCGGCAAATCCGAAATCGGCACCACAAAAAAGGGCATCGGCCCCTGTTATATGGATAAGGCAGAACGTTCCGGCCTGCGCATCTACGACCTGGTGCATCCCGAAGTGTTTGCGGAGAAAGCCCGTCTGGCCGGTGAAATCAAAAACCGCCTCCTGACCGATTTCTATAAAGCGCAGCCGCTTGACCTCGACGCGATCATTGCGGAATATACCGAATACGGCAAACGCCTCAGACAATATGTGGCCGATGTTTCGGTGCTTGCCTACAACGCGATCCGGGAGGGGCGGGAAGTGCTCTTTGAAGGCGCGCAGGGAACCCTTTTGGACATCGATTACGGCACCTATCCGTTCGTCACCAGCTCCCACCCGATTTCGGGCGGCGTCTGCGTGGGCAGCGGCATCGGCCCCACCCTGATCGATGAGGTTTATGGCGCGGCAAAGGCCTACACCACCCGTGTCGGCGCGGGTCCGTTCCCGACCGAACTGTTCGACGAGATGGGGGACACCATCCGCAACCTTGGCCATGAATTCGGCACCGTGACCGGCCGTCCGCGCCGCTGCGGCTGGTTCGATTCGGTTATCATGCGCCATTCGGTCCGTGTGAACGGCCTCACAGCGCTCGCAATCAACAAGATCGATACCCTCTCGAACCTTGGCAGCCTCAAGGTCTGCGTCGCCTACAAAAAGGCGGACGGCACCATCACCCGTGATTTTCCGCCGACGATCGAAGAACTGGCAGAATGTGAGCCGGTTTATGAAGAGATCGAAGGCTTCTCGGGCGATTTGGAGAACTGCAGGAGCTATGATGAACTTCCCGATTCCTGCAAGCGTTATATTGAGAAACTGGAGGAGCTCTGCGAATGCCCGATCAAGATGGTTGGCGTTGGCCCGGCCCGCGACCAGAATCTTGAACGCTGACAAATAGAATGAAAAGGCCCGGCAGCTGATGCTGCCGGGCCTTTTTGACTGTTCATTCCCCGATCTGGAAGTCCTCCGAATGGAAATTCGCGTAATACCGTCCGTCATAAGCGGTGAACCGCAGGACGCAGTAATCCGGATCGGTCACGCCGCCGGGATAGTAGAGGGTGTCTCCATCCCGCCAGATGAGCTCCTTCGCGGCGGGGTCCTCCAGCACTTCCACCGTGCCCCGCAGCATCACGCCGCGGAAAAAGCGCCGGTCGCAGAAATAGATGCAGGCTTTTGGGTTTTCCCGGAAATGTGCCGTCCGGCGGGAGGAGGTGTTGGTGGTGAAATAAAAGGTTTTGATCCCCTCGCGCAGACGCGGTGCAAGCATCGCCTTGGTGTTTGGAAAACCCTGTTCATCCACCGAGGAAAGATAAGCAGTGTTCTGCTTATCGATCAGGTTGCCGATGCTCTTATCCGGGTCCCGCATCATATGCAATTCCTCCTCACAAAAATGAGAGCGTTTCAAGCGCGTGCTCAAAATATTTCTGACAGGCCTCCAGGCGGCTTGCCTCAAAGCAAAATACAATGGAAACGCACAGTTCCGGACTCACGACGACATGCGCCATCTGGCCGTCAAGCGTGTCACCCACGCCGATGCGGGTCATCCGGTCCTCCTCCGACAGAGTGATGTCCCCATACTGGAACGGGATCTCCTTCATCACCTGCGCGGGAGTTTTACCATCGGCATTTTTGTAAGCGGTGACGGTGCAGACGAGGTCGCCTTTTTCACTTTGAAAGGACGCCGTCCCGTCCGACTCCGTGAGTGCTTTCAGTTCGGTCGGGATCTCCAGGGAAAACCCCGGGCCGCCGTCGTAAACTTCGTACTCCTCAACCGCTGGCGCGAACTGTCCGCTTTCCTCGGAAATGGGAGCGGTGCCGCGTGTTTCAGAGCTGCACGCGATTGCGCCGAAGATCAGAACGGCGATTGGGAAAATTGCGGTCCAACGTTTCATGTCGTATGTACCTCCGTAAACGCATGGTAAGTTTTCTATAAAAAAGTTCCACGCTGAAATGGACGCAGAGGTATTGTACCACACTCCAACTGTAATGTCCAATCGAAAGATGACAAATCCCGCCGGGCAATCGAGCCGCAGCGGGATTTGGATGTTTTTTCGATTTTGATTTAGAATACAGGAATCACAACGCCGCCGTAGGTGTTTGTGATGTAGTCGCGGATGGTGTCGCTCTGGAGCGCTTCGATCAGTTTCTGGATTTCCGGACGGCTTTCGTCTCCTGCGCGCACCGCGATGATATTTGCGAATTCCTGCGCCGCTTCGGATTCTTTATCCTCCGCGTCCAGTACAGTGTCGGCAATGCCTGCTTCGACCGCGTAGTTGCCGTTCACGACCGCGATATCGACGTCAGGCAGCAGGCGGGGGAGCTGTGCGGCTTCAATTTCCTGGATGTCAAGGTTCTTTGCGTTCTCGATGATGTCGAGCTTGGTGGCATTCAGGCCAACGCCTTCCTTGAGCTTGATGAGGCCGAGCTTTTCGAGCAGCTGCAGGGCGCGGGCTTCGTTGGAGGGGTCGTTCGGGACGGCCACCACGCCGCCGTCAGGCAGGGCGTCGAGAGAAGCGGTCTTGCCGGGGTAGACGCCGAGCGGTTCAAAATGGATGAAGGCCGCGGCAGCGAGATCGGTGCCGTTTTCGGCGTTAAAGTTGTCGAGATAGGGTTTGTGCTGGAAGTAGTTTGCGTCGATTTCGCCCGCGTCAAGGACCTTGTTGGGCATGACGTAATCGGTGAATTCCTTGATTTCGAGCTGGATGCCTTCGGCTTCGAGCAGCGGTTTCACCTGCTCAAGGATTTCCGCATGCGGAGCCGGAGACGCGCCAACCGTAAGAGTGATGGTCTCGGCGGGCGCGGAGGACCCGTCTGTCGCCTCAGAGGAAGCCGGGGCGGACGCCGCCGGAGCTGCGGAAGAAGCGGGCGCGTCGCTGCCGCCGCAGGCGGCGGCGCTCAGGCAGAGAGCCAGCGCAAAAACAAGTGCCAGAGATTTTTTTAAATAGTTCATGGTTATTACCTCACTTTTTAAACTTTAGATCTATGTGAACAGGGTTTGTGGCCACAAACCCCGCGGGGAGTTCCCGGATGGGAAAACCGCGTATCAGCGGTTTCGTTTGTCGATGTGGTTGGCCGTATGGTCGAAGATGAGCTGGATGAGACAGACGATCACGATGAGCAGAACGATGGTAATCATCATCACATCGGTCTCGTAGCGGTGCAGGCCGTAGCGGATGGCGATGTCGCCCAGTCCCCCGGCGCCGACCGCGCCGGCCATGGCGGAATAGCCGATCAGGGTGATGGTGGTGATCGAAAGCCCACGCACCAGCGACGGAACCGATTCGGTCAGCATGACCCGCAGGATAATCTGGCCGGTGGTCGCGCCCATGCATTTGGCGGCCTCGATCACGCCGGCGTCGATCTCAGCGAGCGAGGATTCCACCAGCCGCGCGACAAACGGCGCGGCGGCGATGACCAGCGGGACGACCGCGGCGGTCGGCCCGTAGATTTTTCCCGCGATGAGCCGGGTGAAAGGTACGATCGCAATCATCAGGATCACGAACGGGAAGGAACGCAGGATGTTGATGATCCAGCCAAAAACGGTATTGAACGGGCGGTTTTCCAGGATGCCGCCCTTGTCGGTGATCGAAAGCAGCACGCCCATCGGCAGGCCGAGCAGATAAGCAAAGAGGGTGGAAAGCACCGTCATATAAAGGGTGTCGACCGTGCCTTCCCAAAGCATGGGGGCAAGCTCTTTTAACATCTCCATCATTATGAAATCACCTCATATCCCAGCAGAAGTTTGGTAATGTCGCTCTTGGGCGCTTCGAAGATTTCCCTGGTGCCGCCCCATTCGACAAAATTCGCGGCGTCGATGACCGCGACCTTATTGCAGATCGATTTGACCACCGAAATCTCATGGGTGATGATGACGATGGTGACGCTCATCTTCTGGTTGATATCCTTGAGCAGCTCTAGCACCGCCTTGGTGGTCAGGCTGTCGAGCGCCGAGGTCGGCTCGTCGCAGAAGAGAACCTCCGGGCTGGTGGCGAGCGCCCGCGCGATTGCAACGCGCTGCTTCTGGCCGCCGGAAAGCTGGGAAGGATAGCTGCCAGCCTTATCGCCAAGCCCCACCAGATCGAGCAGTTCGGCCACCCGCTTTTTGATGGCGGCTTTATCCGCGCCCGCCAGTTCGAGCGGGAAGGCGACATTCTGCGCGACGGTGCGCTGCATCAGCAGGTTGTAGCCCTGAAAAACCACGCCCATTTTTCGGCGCGTCTCGATGAGCTGCCGCCCGGCCAGGCTGGAGAGGTTCACGCCGTCGAGCTCCACCGTGCCGGATGTTGGGGTTTCCAGGGTGGAAAGGCAGCGCAGCAGGGTGGACTTTCCAGCGCCGCTCATGCCGATGATCCCGAAGATATCCCCTTTTTCGATGGTGAGGTTCACGTCGTTCAATGCGACGACCTCACCGGATTTGTCATGGAACCTTTTACACAGATGCTTGATTTCGATCACGGCTGAATCCCTCCTGAAAATTTAACCTTCCCAATAAAAAAACCCCCGCCATTGGAACTGATCCAAGGACGAGAGCCGAAGCTTCGTGGTACCACCTTGCTTTACCCGAATCTTTACAGAAACGAGCCTCAATGACGGCCGGCTAAAATCCGAACGCCCGGCACTGTAACGGGTGCGCCCGCCGCAGACTAAAGACTTTCGCCTGCGGGACTCCAAGACCATGTTCGGCAATCTTTGCTTTACCCCTTTTCAGCTGCCGGGGCTCTCTGCAAAAGCATCCAAAGCTTACTCTTCTTTTCAGCGTCTTTCACAAGTATGTTAAAAAGATTATGTAAAAATATTATAGCCTAATTTTTGAAATAGTCAATAGCAATTCTTTCAAATTGGGCAGGATATACATTGCACCCGGGCACGGACTGTGCTATAAATAAATAGAATTGACAAAACTGGGAGGGAAAATCATGACACAACGGGAAAAAGCGCTTGCACGGCTGGACGAAGCCGGGGCGCCGTATGAATTGATCGAACATCCGGCGGTATTCACCATTGAGGAGATGGATAAACTCGGCATCACGCTTAGCGGGGAGGTATGCAAGAACCTCTTTCTGCGCGATGCAAAAGGCCGGCGGCATTTTCTGGTCGTGGTGCAAAAGGATAAGCACGCGGACCTGCGCGCTTTGGAAAAGGAGCTGGAATCCACCCGGCTGAGCTTTGCATCCGCCGAACGGCTGGAGAAATATCTGGGGCTGCATCAGGGGGAAGTCACGCCGCTTGGGGTGGTAAACGACGCGGACGCGGCGGTGGAAGTCGCGTTTGACAAGGATTTGGTGGGAAATCCAAAGCTGGGCGTGCATCCGAACGACAACACGGCGACCGTTTGGATTGCATTTGACGACCTTCGCAAAGTGATCGAAGCGAACGGCAATGCCATCCGGTTCGTAACGGTTTGAATGGAAAAAACACCGGGCGTCACGTTTCGTGGCGCCCGGTGTTTTCTGTTTCCGGGATATGAAGCGCGACCCGCATGGCGGAAACGCATTCCTCAAAGGAATTGGAGGGATCTTCAATCAGTTGGAAAAAAAGCTCGAGGGTTTCGAGCAGACCGCTTTCCTGCACATACACAAGCTCTTCCGGCGTAAGCTGTTCGTTGGCAGGGTCCATAATCGACATGACCAGTTTCACAAATAATTTGACTTCCATAGCTTCCTCCGGACGCATTATTAAATGACAAATGCGATTTATTATATCGATTTGCGATTATAATAGTAACATAAGTAATTTAAAATTGCAATATATGAGGGCGAATATGGGAACGATTGTGAATTTCGGAATAAAACTGAAAAAACTGCGTACTACGCAGGAATTGTCACAAGATGACCTTGCAAAAAAGCTGGGACTCAAACGTGCGACAATCAGTTCCTATGAACGCGGCGCGATGCTGCCGTCGGTCGAGGTGCTGCGCGACCTGTGCAATTTTTTCAACGTCTCCGCCGATTATCTGCTCGACCTCAGCGATGTGGAACATATGGACCTCGACCACCTGGAGGACGACCAGATCGTCCTCATCAACGAGCTGGCGGAACAGTTTAACTTCCTCAACCGCCGCGCGAAGGGCCTCGAAAAGCCTTGAGCCCGGATCGCCGCCCTTCGGCGGCGATGACGCTATCGTGTCCTGCTGGACAACGGGAAATGTAACGGCATCTAATCCCGGCGCGATATGCCCGGTGCAAAACAATTGCTATAAAAAATGCGCGGCCCGCAGGGCCGCGCATTTTTTCATCGGTTTGTCCTTATTCGGCGAAGCCGGTTTTCGCAATGGTTGCGAAAACCCGTCCCGCGTTCCTTATCCCGAATCCGCCGCCAAAGGTGGCGGGTCGTCGCAGACGACTCTTTACCGGGGGACACGGGGGCGGAAAGCCCCCGTGAGCAGCCGTCGCGCGTTAGCGCGCTTCGCCGCCAGGCGAGCAGGCTGCCAAACGCGGCAAGCCACGTTTTGTCTCAGCGGATGTTCCCACAGGGGATTTTCAAGGGGGCTGTCGGAGGCCCCCTTGAACGTCCTTCTTTGGTGACTTTCTTGGACGCGCAAGAAAGTTACATCAGGATTTCTCTACAAGCTCGCCGGCTTCGTTGAATTCCAGCTCGATCACGTGCGAACGCGTGTAACGGATGATGTTGTCGAGCCGCTTGCGGTCGTCCGGACCATAGAAAACATAGGCGGTGCCGGCCTTTTTCGCGCGCCCTGTGCGCCCGATGCGGTGGGTATAATATTCGTTTTCCAGCGGGATTTCATAGTTGAAAACCGCGTCTACGTCGGTTACGTCGATGCCGCGCGCCGCCACATCGGTGGCAACCAGGATTTCAATTTCGCCCGCCTTGAATTTCGCCATGATCCTGTTGCGTTCGCCCTGCTGCATATCTCCGTTGAGGCAGGCCGCGTCGAAGCCGCGGTCGGTGAGTTGCCCGGCAAGGCTGGCGGTGGAATATTTTGTGTTGCAAAAGATAATTGAACGGTGATAGTCGTTCGCGCGCAGAATATAAACCAGGTCGGCCAGCTTTTGGCGGCCCACGCTTTCGATCATATACTGGGAGATTCTCGGCTCGCTGTCCTGCACAGGCTCGACGGTCAATTCCACAGTATCACGCTGATAGATCCAGCCAATGTCCATGACTTCGCGGGAAATGGTGGCTGAGAACATGACCATCTGCTTTTCCTTCGGCAGCGCGTCAAGGATTTTGCAGACATCCTTATAAAACCCCATATCGAGCATCTCATCCGCCTCGTCGAGTACGGCGATTTTGGCTTTGGAGATATTGATTGTGCGCCGGTGCATGTGGTCGAGCAGACGTCCCGGCGTGGCGACAACAACCTGCGCGCCGCGTTTGAGCGCGCCGATCTGCTTATCGATCGGCTGGCCGCCGTAGACCGCAACCACTTTGAGCCCGTGTTTGAAAAATGCCAGGTTGCGCAGATCCTCTGTGATCTGGGTGCAGAGCTCACGGGTGGGGCAGAGGACAATCGCCTGTACCTGGAGCAGGTCGGGATCGACCTTTTCAATGAGCGGGATGCCAAAGGCACAGGTTTTTCCAGTGCCGGTGGGCGCTTTGGCGATGATCTCGTGCCCTTCGAGCATGACAGGGATTGCCTTTTCCTGAATTTCGGTCATTTCTGTGAAGCCCATCCGCTCCACCGCCTGCAAAATTTCAGGCGACACATTTTGAAGTTCGCTGTAGTTAGCCATTTATCGATTCTCCTTCATTTTAAACAGAAATATTATAACATAGGAAGCCTGTCCGCGTAAAGGGGCATTTGCCGGGCTTTCCTGTGAAAATGCGGATGCATGGCGCGCCGCCGTCGCTGGAAACAACAATTTACAAAAAAACACGGAAAAATTCGGCGGAACGTGCTATAATAAACCCCATAAAGATTCTATCGAAACGGAGTGCAAACCCTATGAAAGATTCTGCGGAAATTTTATGTATCGGCACAGAAATCCTGCTTGGGAACATTGTCAACACCAATTCGGCGGAGATTTCCCGCGGGCTTGCCGACCTTGGGATCAACCTGTATCATCACACGGTGGTTGGGGACAACCCGGAACGGCTTAAAGATGCGTTGGAGATTGCCTTTGCCCGCAATAATATCGTCATCACCACCGGCGGCCTCGGCCCAACCTATGACGACCTGAGCAAGGAGACAATCGCCGCTTATTTTGGGCTGCCGCTCGAACTGCATCAGCCGTCGGTCGAAGCGCTCGAACGCTTCTTTAAAAAATTCGGCCGCAAGATGACCGAAAACAACCTCAAACAGGCCATGATGCCCAAGGGCTGTATCGTACTTGAAAATCCAAATGGCACCGCGCCCGGCGCGATCATTGAAGGTAAGGGGAAGATCGCGATTATGATGCCCGGACCGCCGCGCGAGATGGCCCCGATGTTCCAAAACCAGGTCATGCCGTATCTGGCAAAGCGTTCGGACCATGTACTGCGTTCCCACTGTGTTTATTTCTTCGGCATCGGAGAAAGCACGCTCGAGGCACAGCTGCGCGAAGAAATGCAGACGATGGAGAATCCGACCCTTGCGCCGTATGCAAAGGACGGCGAAGTGATGCTGCGTGTGACTGCCGCGGGGAAAAGCGCGGCGGAAGCCGAGGAATTGATGGCGCCGGTATTGCGGATGCTCCGTGATCGTTATCCGCAATACATCTACGGCGTGGATGTCGATAATCTCCAGACCGCAGCTGTACAGGCGCTCAAAGAGCGTGGGCTCACGGTCGCCACGGCGGAAAGCTGCACCGGTGGATACCTTTCCAAACGGATCACCGAAGTTCCTGGCAGCTCGGAGGTGTTTGGCTGCGGCGTGACTAGTTACGCAAACGGGGTGAAGGAGAAGCTGCTCGGCGTGAAGCGCGAAACGCTCGAAAAATACGGCGCGGTTTCACCTGAAACCGCAAAGGAGATGGCCGACGGCGTGCGCCGGATTTCCGGTGCGGACATCGGTATCTCCACCACCGGGATCGCGGGCCCCGACGGCGGAAGCGACGAAAAACCGGTTGGGCTTGTGTATGTGGGAATCAGCAGCGCATGGCATAATGAAGTGGCCGAACTGCGTCTTGCGCGCGGATACCGCGACGGCCAGCGGGAACTCATCCGCTATCTTGCCGCGTCGAACGCGCTGTCGCTGCTGCGCAAAACCGCCGAAATGAAATGATGGATTTGCGGGAAAAATTCCTGGAAATGGAGGGATTCCCATCGCTGAAAAGCTCATCCACACCATCTCCCCGGTCTACGACGAAAATTCCCGGGTGCTGATCCTCGGGAGCTTCCCTTCGCCAAAATCGCGGGAATATGGCTTTTTTTACGGGCATCCGCAGAACCGCTTCTGGAAGGTGCTCGCGGCGGTACTGGAGAAACCGCTGCCGCGGACAAACGAGGAAAAACATGCTTTTCTTCTGGAAAACGGGATTGCCCTTTGGGATGTGCTGCATGCCTGTGAAATTGAGGGCGCGTCGGATGCGAGCATCGCGGCCCCGGAGCCGAATGACCTTTCCCCGATCCTTTCGGCGGCGAAGATCCGTGCGGTTTTCACCACCGGCGGGACGGCTGCGAAACTTTATAAGCGCCATATCCAGCCGGCTGTGGGGAGGGAGGCGATCCCGCTGCCCTCGACCAGCCCGGCAAATTGCGCCCGGTCGTTTGAATCGCTCTGCGAAAGCTACCGGGTTATCCAAAATTATCTGGAGGACTGAAGATGAAACGGATCGCCAGCTTCTGCGTTGATCACACCAAGCTGAAAAAAGGCCTTTATATTTCCCGCGTTGACGGAGATGTTTTTACCTATGATATCCGCATGTGCACCCCGAATGCGGGCGACTATCTGCCAAATGCCGCGTTGCACACAGTGGAGCATCTTTTTGCAACCTATGTGCGCAACGGGGTATTCTCCGACCAGATCCTTTATGTCGGGCCAATGGGCTGCCGAACGGGTTTTTACCTGCTCACGCGGGACAGCCTTTCAAAGGAGGATGTGATCCGGCTGCTGCAGGATACCTTTGCCTTCATCGCGGGTTATGAGGGGGAAATCCCCGGCAGCACCGAGCCGGAATGCGGGAATTACCGGGAGCACGACCTTGCCGGCGCCAAAAAAATCGGAGCGGACATGTGTGGGGTGCTGTGTGGCTGGACACCTGAAAAAATGGCCTACGAGGTGTGAGCCATGACGCGGCGGGAATGGATTGATCACTGCCTGACCTATGCGGATGCCTATGAGGACTATCCGTTCGACGCCGTTTCGGATGGGGAGGCCTGGACGGTTATGCGCCACAAAAGCAACCGCAAGAGCTTTGCGCTGATTTATGAACGCGATGGTCTCTGTATAAACCTCAAATGTGAACCGATGCAGGCGGATTTCTGGCGCAGGGTTTACCCCCAGGTCACACCCGGCTACCACATGAATAAGTCGCATTGGAATACGGTGCGGCCAAACGATGGGCTGGATGATCAAATTATCCGGGAAATGATTGACCACAGCTTTGCGCTGACCGCGCCGAAGGGAAGGAAAAAGCAATGACTGAAGCGGAGTATCAGGAACTGGCAGAGCGCCTGCGGAAACTGGCCGATCCGGCTTTTAAAGCGTTCCATCAGAAGCTGGTGCCAGGGGAAGAACACCTGCTCGGGGTACGGCTGCCGGTGCTGCGTAAAGTTGCCAAGGAGCTGGCCAGGGAGGATTGGCGCGGGTATCTGGCGGCGGCCAAAACCGGCACCTATGAGGAAACGATGCTGCAGGGGTTGGTGCTCGGCTATGTGAAGGCGTCGGCTGATGAACTTTATGAACGGCTTGCGGCGTTTGTCCCGAAGATCGCCAATTGGGCAATCTGTGACAGCTGCTGCGCAGGCTTCAAATTCCTGCAAAAAGACCGGGAACGTACGCTGGAGTTCCTTGCTCCGTACCTCGCCTCACAAAAGGAGTTTGAAACGCGGTTCGCAGTGGTGGCGCTGATGGATTATTTTGTGGATGAGCAGCATCTGCGGTATCTTTTCAGCCAATTCGAACGGCTTGCAGGGCGGCAGTATTATGTGCGCATGGCGGTTGCGTGGGCGATTTCCGTGTGTTTTGTGAAGTTCCCGGACGAAACGATGCGGTATCTGCGTGAAAGCAGACTGGATGCGGACACTTATAACAAAGCGCTCCGCAAAATCGTTGAATCCGATCGGGTGGACGGGAAGGCCAAGACAGTGATCAGATCGATGAAACGTACAGCGTAAATAGAAAAAGCCGCTTCAAAGCGGCTTTTTTGTTTGGCATATTCAATGTTCCGTATTTTGGCGGGTGCGGAATTCCGCGAGCAGTGTCCGAAGAATTTCCTGCTGGCGCTCAGATATGCCGTCAATCAGCAGCAGCGGGCGGTTTTCGATGCCAAGCAGGTAGTCGGTTGAAACGCCGTAGAGACTGGACAGCTGAATCAGGGTGTCCACCGAAGGGGTCTTGGTGTTGTTCTCATAGCCGCTGATGGTGGTTTTGGAAAGGTTTAAGCGGGAAGCTACCTGCGTCTGGGTAAGCTTTTTTTGTTTTCGCAAAGCACGCAAACGATATCCGAAGTCGAAAACCATCAAATCACCTCCTCATAGAGTGTACTGGAAGGAAGTACCTGTACGGAGGAATTTTGAAATATTTTGACGACTAAAAGTTTACAAAGCGCGGTAAATATGATAAACTGAAATAAATTGTTGGTTTATAAAGATTTGATCGGGGTGAACCGGATGCAGGAGAGTATGCTTGAGACGCTGTCACAGCAATGCGGCTGTTATATCTCGTCCCTGCCGGCAAAAGCGGATACGCAGGAACTCATCCAGATGGTGCTGGACTTGGACCGGGAAACCTATAGTCTTGCGGAATGGGCGTATTGTCTGTCCTATCTCTATCGGGAGGACATTGCGTTTTCCAGTTACGATGAGATTTCCGTTTTTCTCAGCCGAAAAAAAAAGAAGGATTAAACACCGGGCTTGCCTGGTGTTTTTGTTTTTGCGCTTGTGGTATAATGGTTTCATCGGGAAACATCGATATCGGAGGAATTGGAAGATGCAGCAGAAAAAAATAGAACGGATCAATGAATTGACGCGGCTGGCCGGACAGCGGGAACTGACCGACGCCGAAAAGGAGGAACGGCTCGCGTTGCGGCAGGAATATCTCGCGGCGATCAAGGCAAGCCTGCGTTCGTCACTCGACAATACCTATCTTGTGGATGAGAAAGGCAACAAGACAAAATTGCAGAAGAGGAGAGAATGATGAAGATGGAAAGGAATATTAAATGAAAATATTACGATTAGTAATCTCTTTGTTCGTGATTCTGACTCTGTTGGGTGGCTGTGCCGGGAATCCGCCGGCACATATTTCGCAGCTTGAGGAAAAGGTTGCCGCGCTGACCGCGGAGAATGACGCGCTCAGGCGGCAGGTGCAGGAGCTGGCCGCTGCGGCGGAGGAGCCGCCATCACAGCTGGAAGAGGCTGACCCTGCAAAGGCGGAAAAACTGGAAAGTCTGCTCGCGCGCACCGACCTCATCCCGGTTGAAGCGGCGCTTGGCGGAACGATGCGATATTTTCCGGGAGAAGCGAAGCTGCTCGGCACCGATCTTGCCTATGCTTATGCGGAGGATGGGCACAATGCGGTCGAGATGCTTTTGCGCTGCACCGGCGGCCCGGCTTATGACTGGACGCTGATCGCTTACGATGCGGGAGGCGGCTGGCAGCTTCAGAGCTGAGGGAGGTAAAATGGATGCGGGAAGCAGAAGCTTTACAGGCGTTGATTGACGAAAGCCGTCATATCGTCTTTTTTGGCGGGGCGGGTGTTTCGACCGAAAGCGGTATCCCGGATTTTCGCAGTGTGGACGGTCTTTACCGGCAGCGTTGGAAGTATCCGCCGGAAACGATGATCGGCCACAGATTTTTTGTGCACAACACCGCGGAATTTTTCGAATTCTACCGGACGAAGATGCTCTGCCTTGATGCAAAGCCGAATGCCGCGCACAAAAAACTGGCTGAGATGGAAGGGGCGGGACGGCTCGACGCGGTAATCACCCAGAATATTGACGGGCTGCATCAGGCGGCGGGAAGCAAAGTCGTCTATGAGCTGCATGGTTCGGTACACCGCAATCACTGCACCGCCTGTGGAAAGTTTTATGATGCGCACTTTATAAAGGAATGCACAGGTGTGCCGCGCTGTACCTGCGGCGGGCTTGTGAAGCCGGATGTGGTGCTATACGAGGAGCCGCTCGATTCTGATACGGTCGGCCGGGCGGTTCGCGCACTCGAACGGACGGATCTCCTGATTATCGCAGGCACCTCACTGGCGGTCTATCCGGCGGCCGGGCTGATTGATTACTGCCGCGGCAAAATTGTGCTCATCAACCGTTCCGCCACGCCGATGGACAGCCGTGCGGATCTGCTGATCGCGGGCAGTGTCGGAGAAGTGATGGCGCGGATACGCGTCTGAAAAATCGGAGAAAACCGGGCCAAAAGGCCCGGTTTTCTCATTCACAAAAAAGACACCGTTTTCCATAAAAGATATGGTATACTTTAAATGCAGGAAGTTCCTGCTTTTCCAGCACTCTATAGATGTACAGGCTGTGATACATCCGGCTTTAAAGCCGGTGGTGATACCCCTGTCTGCAGGAGCGGCTCTTCCGCTCCGGAAGGAGGTTTCCTTATGAAAAAATTTGCAATGCTTTTGGCTCTGCTTCTGGCGCTGGCCGGCTGCGATACTGTGTCTGTAAACGGGCCTGTCGGCGCGGGATCTTCCGCGGAGGCGCCGTCCGCATCCGGGTCGGCTGATGCGTCCTTAGAATCGAACGATCCGGCCGGCTTGCCCAAGACAAGCGCTTCCGCCGCGGTCGAAGCGCCGATGCCTGACGCCCCGCCGTCAACGACCGTGGGCGCCATTGAGCTGCCAAAGACCCTTTACACCACTTCGGGCGACTATTCGCTTGAATTGCTCACCCCCGCGCAGTATGATATGTATCTGCCGCTCAACCGGGGCGGCCCGCGCGGCTATCTGACCTGTGACTATTTTGCACCCGCGCAGGGCGGCAAATATGCCATTGCCAACCCGAACGGCAAGATCGTGACCGATTTTGTGTTTACCTCGGACGATTCGGGCTGGTACACCGCATTTGGCGATGCGCTGGCGTCGGTGCAGAAGGATGGCAAATACGGAGTGGTCAACACGCTGGACGGTACAGTGGTGATCCCGTTCGAATATGACTCCACTTGGCCGCTCTACGGCGGAAAGCTGATCGAATGCACCACCGGTGACGACACCGAGCTCAAAGACCTTTCCGGCAAGACCGTCTTTACGGCTGAGCGCGGCGACGATGTTCTCGCACTCAGCGAAACCCTTGCGATTCTGCAGAACGACATGATCAAGTTCTACAGTCTTAAGGACTTTTCCCCGATCCAGAATTTCGGCTGCGACGAGGCAAAGATTGGTATCCGTTCCGAAATTTCGGCGCAGGAGGACCGCGTCGTTTTCACGGTGGACGGTCGTTACGGCATGGCCGACGGCAGCGGGAACATTATCGTCGAGCCTTCGTATGACGAGATCGGATATTTTAACAAAAGCAACGAGTTTACCGATTTCTCCCAGGACGGCAAGAAAGGGATCATGGACATTTTCGGAAAAATCACCTGCAAGGCCCAGTGGGAGGATCTGGTGATGGGTGAGACGAGCGCGAGCGTCTGCAAAGACGGCCGCTGGGGCGTGATCACCGGGCTTGACAACGGCAAGGTCGGAATTGAACCGTTTTACGACTATGTCACCCCGTTTTCGGGTGAATATGCCTGTTTTGAACGCAACGGCCGGTATGGCCTGATCGACCGGGAAGGCAACGAGATCATGAACTCGAAGTACGAGGGGTTGCTCACCGGAGACGCCGCGCATCTCGACAAAGGGTACGTACTCTTCGACGGGGACAACGGCCCGGGTTCCTATGGGATTATGACCACCGGAGGCAAGGTGATCCTCTCCTCCAGCAATTATATTACGCGGGGCGAGGATCAGCAGTATATGCTCGTGATGACCCCGCAGGAAAAATGGGGTTACATCGACCGGACCGGAAAATTTGTGATCGACGCGAAATTTGACTACGCAGACAACTTTATGCCGGATAAGGATCTTGCATTTGTTGAGCGTGACGGCAAGATCGGCCTCATCGACCGCAAGGGCAACATCGTGCTCGAAACGGTGTTCAGCGACCTGATTGGCTACAATCCGGAAACGATGGTCTGTGCGATGGAATATACCAACGACAAGGGCGAAGTCAAGAGCTGCCTTGTCAAATTGAACCTCTGAACCACCAAAAAAACAGGGTCGTCCGAAGAGGATGGCCCTGTTTTTTTGGTTAATTTCCCATTCCCGGGGGCATCCTATCTGTGAGGTGAGTGCCATGTCCTATGTTTCCGATCAGGTCCGTCCGCAGTTTGAATCCCTTTCGATCGATCTCAAAAATGAGATCCTGCGGAGAGATGTTCAGATCCATTCGCTGACTGACTTGATGCGCTGCCTGCAGGAAATTATTGACGAGGCAGAACGCTGACCCCTGCGGGGCGTTCCCACAGACGGAACCCCAATCCCGGAGGTGAAAATATGCCGAAAGATTCGCAGCCGGACAAGAAGGAAGTCCGGGAACAGAAATGCAACGGTCAGACCCCGTTGACCCGTGAAAACCAGAACCAGAATAAAAACGCGAAGAAACAATCGGTCAAACGGAACGACGTATGAAAAAAGCCGCCCAATTGGGCGGCTTTTTTCATGGTTTTTTTAGCTGTTGAGGATCTGCATGAATTCTTCTCCGGTGATGGTTTCTTTTTCGAGCAGGTATTCCGCAAGCTCGTGCAGCTTTTCAGCGTTTTCCTTGAGGATACCGACCGCCTTTTCGTGCGCCGCCTTGATGATCCGGAGCACCTCTTCATCGATCTGCGCCGCCATTTCGGGGGAGCAGGCGAGCGAAGCGTCGCCGCCAAGGTACTGATTCTGGATCGTCTCAAGCGCCATCATGTCGAATTTTTCGGTCATGCCCAGCCGCGTCACCATTGAACGAGCGAGCCGGGTGGCCTGTTCGATATCGTTTGACGCGCCGGAGGTCATCGAGTTGAAGATGAGCTCCTCGGCCGCGCGCCCACCGGTGAGAGTCGCAATCTTGTTAAGGATTTCTTCACGGGACATCAGCACCTTTTCGCCTTCATCCACCTGCATCGTGTAGCCAAGCGCGCCGGAGGTGCGCGGGATGATGGTAATCTTGTGCACTGGCGCGGAATCGGTCTGTTTGGCCGCGACGAGTGCGTGCCCGATCTCGTGGTAAGCGACGATCCGTTTTTCTTTGGGCGGGATGACCGCGCCCTTGCGCTGATAACCCGCGATAACTACCTCGACGCTTTCCTCGAGATCCGCCTGCGCGACCGCTGTACGGCCATATTTGACCGCCCGCAGCGCGGCTTCGTTCACGATATTGGCAAGCTCGGCGCCGGAAGCGCCCGCAGTCGCCAGCGCAACCGCCCGGAAATCGATATTGGGCTCCATCTGAATATCCTGTGCGTGCACCCGCAGGATCGCTTCGCGTCCCGCGAGATCGGGCAGCTCGACCGGGATGCGCCGGTCAAAGCGGCCGGGACGCAGCAGCGCCGGATCAAGCGATTCAGGACGGTTGGTGGCTGCGAGGATTACAACACCCTTACGTCCGTCAAAACCGTCCATCTCGGTGAGCAGCTGGTTAAGGGTCTGCTCGCGCTCATCGTTGCCGCCGATGGCGCCATTGTCGCGCTTTTTGCCGATCGTATCGATTTCATCGATAAAGACGATGCAGGGAGCTTTCTCCTGCGCTTGTTTAAAAAGGTCGCGCACCTTGGCGGCGCCCATGCCGACAAACATCTCAACGAACTCCGAACCGGAGATCGAGAAGAACGGGACGTTTGCTTCCCCCGCGACCGCCTTGGCAAGCAGGGTTTTGCCGGTTCCGGGAGGGCCGACGAGCAGAGCGCCTTTTGGCATCGACGCGCCGATTGCTTCGTATTTGGCGGGGTTGTGGAGGAAATCCACGATCTCTGTGAGCGCCTCCTTGGCTTCATCCTCGCCAGCCACGTCCGCGAAGGTTTTGCCGGTCTGCGCGGCGACATAGATCTTTGCGTTCGACTTGCCGAACATCATCGCGTTGCCGCCGCCCATTTTTTTCTGCATCGAACGCATCAGCATCTGCCCGATAAAGATGAACAGCAGCATCGGCAGCACCCAGGTGAGCAACGCGCTCATCAGCGGGGACAGCTCTTTCGGCACGATCTTGTCAAACTTGACGCCCGCTTCCCAGAGCCGGTCGACGATACCCGGATCGTTCCAGGCGCCGGTGGTATAGATCGTTTTGCCGCCGTCTTCCTTGGTGGTGTAGGCGATAGTCGTTGCGCTGTCGTTGAGTTCCACCGTGTCGATCTTACCGTCGCCCAACATGGTGAGGAAGGTGCCGTAATCGACCTTTTCCACCTTTGATTCGTTCATCATCGGCATGAAGAACAGGTTGAAGAGGAGGATTCCAATCAGTACGATGCAATAATAGTATATAAATGGTTTTTTGGGAGTTTTCTGTTCCTGCATGTTTATACCTCCTGTTTCGGATGGGAAATTTCAAATTCGGTGAAGAGCTTGGACATTTTTTGGAACCCGCAAACGATCTGCGAAAGTTCCGCTTCGCTCATGCTGGAAAGCATCCGGGCGAATGCCTCTTCAAAATGCGCGTCAACCGGACGGATGATGTCTTCGCCCGATTCGGTGAGCATAACCTCGACGATGCGCTCGTCACCGGCACGCCGGGCGCGCCGGAGCAGCCCCTTTTTTTCAAGCTGCTTGCACATGGCGGAGATGTTGCCGCTTGACATGCTGAGCATCCGACCGAGCTCTCCGACGGCCTGCGGCTGATGGATACTCAGCTCCATCAGCACCCGGGCCTGCATGCCGGTCAATCCGTACGGCTCGCAGCAGCAGTTGAGAACGGTGTTCATTTTAGTGGCTGCGCTTCGGAAAAAATCGTAGAGCGCGTTTTTCAGATTTGGCGTTGTCACGGCATCCCCCTCCTGAATTATCTATGATAAATAGATAATATTCTTAATAAATAATATGATCAATAGATATTTTGTGAACAGATTGTTTTATTTTTGCGAAGATCGTGGTATCATGTCAAAAAGAGGTGGTATGGATGGAAAAGATCGGCATGCCCGCGTATGCGCGCCAGGTGCTGGACCAGCTTGCGCAGGCCGGATACAAAGCGTTTGCGGTGGGCGGATGCGTGCGGGACAGCCTGCTGGGGCAGGAGCCCGCCGACTGGGATGTCACGACCTCGGCGCTGCCGGCGGAAACGATCGCGGCCTTTGCAAAAACGTGCAAGGTGATCGAAACCGGTCTGCGGCACGGCACTGTAACCGTCCTGATGGACGGCCATCCGGTGGAAATTACCACCTATCGGGTTGACGGTGCCTACTCGGACGGGCGGCATCCGGACACGGTGTCCTTTACCCGGAATCTGCGGGAGGATCTTGCGCGGCGGGATTTCACCATCAATGCCATGGCATATTCCCCCAGCAGCGGAATCGCCGACCCATTTGGCGGGCGGCAGGATCTTGCCGCCGGGCTGGTGCGGTGTGTCGGCGAACCGGACCGCCGCTTCAGGGAGGATGCGCTGCGCATCCTGCGCGCGCTGCGTTTTTCCGCCGTGCTTGGCTTTGCGATTGAGCCAAAAACTGCGAAAAGCTTGCGGGAGAACCGGGATCTGCTCTGGAAAATTGCCCGGGAACGGATTTTTGCGGAACTTTGCCGGCTCGTCTGCGGCCAAAACGCGCGGGAAGTCCTGTGGGAGTACCCGGAGGTGGTTCGCGCGGCGGCGGGCATACCGCTTGCGCCGTCAGAAGCGCTTGCAAAGCTGCCGGCTGATCCGCGTCTGCGGCTGGCGGCCGTGCTGGAGGAGCTTTCGCCAAAGGAGGCCGACGCGGTGCTATCCGGGTTCAGAAGCGACAGGGAAACCCGCCGCCTGGTACGGATGCTGCTCACCCATCGGACGGCGGATCTGCGGCCGGAACGGCCGCTCCTGCGCCGCTGGCTTGCGCGTATCGGCCCGGCGGATCTGCAAAAGCTGATCACGTTTCGCAGGGCGTATGGAGAAGCGCTCCTCAATGTGAGAAGGATGCTTGACGAGATCCTAGCGGATGGCGACTGCTTTTGCCTTGCCGGTCTCGCGGTCGATGGGAGCGACCTTGCGGCGCGCGGTTACAGCGGCAGGGAGATTGGTAAAAGTTTGGATATGCTGCTTGATTGGGTGATCGACGGCAAACTGCCAAACGAAAAAGAGGCGCTGCTCAAATCTCTTTGAGCAGCGCCTCCGTCCCTGAATCCCCCGCGATTTTTTGAAAAAATCGCGTAAAACTTTTGGAATTTTCGCCGTTACAGCAATTCCACGCCGTCTCTGGTGACACGCGCATAGATAAGGCGATGCGGCGCGGGCGGCGCGTCCGCGATCTCGACTGCGCCGAGCAGCAGCCGTTCGGCCCGCGGCAGCGCTTCGGGCCTGGCTGTGTGCAGCACCGCCAGCGTTTCGCCGGGCGCGACCGCGTCGCCGGTCTTTTTATATAGAATAAGGCCCGCACGCGGGTCGATCGGATCGTCCTTGTTTTCGCGGCCCGCGCCGAGCACAACCGAAACCTCGCCAATCTGTTCGGTCTGCATCCGGGTGATGCGGCCGCCGCGCGGCGCCTGTACGGCGTGCACAGCCGGTGATTTTGCAAACTTTTCCGTGGACTCCAGCACCGAAATGTCGCCGCCCTGCGCCGCCGCCATCGCGCAAAGTTTCTGGAAGGCTTCGCCGCCTGCGAGCGCCGCTTCCGCCGCCGCGCGGCAGGCGGCGATTTCTCCTTTCCCGGCGAGGAACAGCATATTGGAAGCAAGCTGCAGACAGACCTCAGTGAGATCCGCCGGCCCGCGTCCACGCAGGGTTTCAACCGCCTCGATCACTTCGAGGGAGTTTCCAATGGCGTGACCGAGCGGAATATCCATATCGGTGATGAGCGCCGCGGTGCGCCGGCCGTTGCGCTCCCCGATCGAGACCATTGCCTTTGCAAGCGCGATCGAATCATCCAGCGTTTTCATAAATGCGCCGGACCCGGTTTTGACGTCGAGCAGGATCGCGTCCGAACCTGCCGCCAGTTTTTTGCTCATGATCGACGAGGCGATCAGCGAAAGATTGTCCACGGTTGCGGTCACATCGCGCAGGGCATAGAGCTTTTTGTCCGCGGGCGCGATGTTGCCGGTTTGTCCGATGACCGCGAGGCCGGTTTCCCGGACGATCTCAAAGAACCGTTCACGGCTGACCGAGGTGCAAAGCCCGGGGATCGATTCGAGCTTATCGATTGTGCCGCCGGTGTGCCCCAGTCCCCGGCCGCTCATCTTCGCGACCGGCACGCCGCAGGCCGCGACAATCGGTCCTACGATGAGGGTGGTCTTGTCGCCCACGCCGCCGGTGCTGTGTTTATCCACCTTCACGCCAGGAATGGCGGAAAGATCAACCATATCGCCTGAATGCGCCATCCGGTCGGTGAGCAGGGCGGTTTCATGTTCGTCCATGCCGCGAAACCAGATCGCCATCAGCAGGGCGGACGCCTGATAGTCCGGAATGGAGCCGTTTGTGTAACCTTCGACGAACCAGCCGATCTCTTCATCGGAAAGCGGCTGTCCGCCGCGTTTTTTCAGGATGATATCATACATGCGCATTTCGCAGACCCCTCCCGGTCAAAATTTTCCGCCAGGCCCGAAGGCATGCGGCAGCAGTTCCTCCAACGTGTAAACGCGGTAATCCTCCGGGCTTTTTGCCACGATTACCGGGAAATCCGGCGGACAGAATTCGGCCAGCGCCTGCCGGCAGACCCCGCAGGGATAACAATATTCGGATTGTGCGCAGTCTGTTTTTCCGCCGGCGATAGCGATCGCGGAGAAGGAGCGTTCCCCTTCGCTGACCGCTTTGAAAAGAGCGGTGCGCTCGGCACAGCAGGTGACAGAATAGCTCGCGTTTTCCACATTGCAGCCGTGGAAGACCCGTCCATTTTTAGAAAGCAGCGCGGCGCCCACGGCAAAAGCGGAATGTGGGGAGTAGGATTTTTCCCGCGCGGCGAAGGCCTCCCTGACGAGGGTTTCCCATCCGGAGCGGAGATCCTGGGTGTCAGGCCGCAGGATGAGCCTGGCAAGCGGGGTTCCATCACAGTTTCCAGCCACGCCGAGCAGCGCGGCGGCGGTTTCACCCGCGTCCGCGAAGGTTGGCCGGGTGCCGAGGTTCACCGGCTCAATCCCACCGCCCCAGATGAGCAGCGGGACATATTCCCGGGAGTGGTCGGTCGAGGCGGTTCCGGGGTCACAGCCATGGTCCGCGGTAATCATAATGGCGTCGTCCGGGCCCATCAGGGCCATCAGTTCGCCAAGCTGCCCGTCGAAGCGGGAAAGCGCTTCTGCATAGCCGTCCGCGTTGTTGCGGTGGCCGTAGACCATATCGAAGTCGACCAGGTTTACGAAACAGAGCCCGGAGAAATCCTCCTTTGCGTGGGCGATGGTCTGTGCCATGCCGTCGTCGTTGCCTTGGGTTCGGCTGGTCCTGCTGATGCCCCGCCCGGCAAAAATATCAAAAATTTTTCCCACGCCGATGGTTTCAAGCCCTGAAGCCTGGATCGCGTCAAGTACGGTTGGGCGCGGGGGCGCGAGCGAAAAGTCGTGACGGTTGGAGGTGCGCTTATAGTTCGGGTATTTGCCTGTGAACGGCCGCGCGATGACCCGCCCGACGGCATTTTCACCGGTGAGCAGGGCGCGGGCGATTTTGCAGTATTCATAAAGCTCCGAGACTGGGATGACCGACTCATGGGCCGCGATCTGGAAAACGCTGTCCGCGCTGGTGTAGACGATGAGCGCGCCGGTCTGTTCATGCTCCTGCCCGTAATCAAGGATCACCTGGGTGCCGGAGGCAGGCCTGTTGCAAAGCACACGGCGGCCTGTCCGCCGTTCAAACTCCTGGATGAGCTCCGTGGGAAAACCGTCCGGATAGGTGGGCATCCGCTTTTGGGAGATGATGCCCGCGATTTCCCAGTGGCCGCAGGTGGTGTCTTTGCCGGCTGAAGCCTCCCGCATCCGTCCGTAGGCGCCGCGCGGCCGGCTGGCCGGCTCCCCGCAGCAAATCCCGTCAATATTGAAAAGCCCCAGTTTTTGCAGGTTGGGCACCCGCAGCTTCCCGGTCTCAAAGCAGGAACGCAGGGTGTTGCTGCCGGCGTCGCCATATTCAGCGGCGTCGGGCGCTTCTCCGATGCCAAAACTGTCCAGTACGATCAAAAAGACGCGTTTCATAGCTAGCTTCCTTTCCGGCCCGCACCCGGGCCTGGAGATATCATAAAAGTTCGGCAAATGCCAAGCGGCTTTGTGCCGTCAGACGCAAAGCCGCAGGGTGACAGATTTACTTGTCCTTTTTAAGAAGGTCGCGGATTTCGGTGAGCAGGGCGATATCCGCCGGCGGCGCGGCTGGTTCCGCGGGCTTTTCCGTCTCTTTTTTGCGGTGCAGGGAATTGATTGCCTTGACCATCACGAATACAACAAATGCGATGATCAGGAAGTTGATGATCTGGTTGAGGAAGCTGCCGTAAAGGATTGCGACCTCGGGGGTTTCACCCACAGCGGGGGAAAGCACGATCTTGAAGTCGGAGAAGTTGATCCCGCCGATGAGCCACCCGACAAACGGCATGATGACTTCCTTGACAAGCGAATTGACGATTGCGGTGAAGGCGGTGCCGATGATGACGCCGACCGCCATGTCCATGACGTTCCCACGCGAAATGAATTGTTTGAATTCTCCCCAAAATCCTTTGGCTTTGTTCTCCATTTTCTAGATCCTTCCTTTGCGATGATGTAGCGGGCGGCCGCGAAACACCGGGGGCCACCGGCGCCGATGGAGTAAGTCCCGCGCCACCCCGGCAGAGGGTCCGCTCTGCGCGGGAAGGCGGCCGCTTTTGATTTATTATAACATAAATCCGACAAAAATCCATTGCAAGAATTCACAAATCATGGGATAATAAACGCAAAGCAAGCGGCAGCTGCCGCCTGCGCCCGCCACAGACAGGCTTGGCGCGGCTTGTAGCCTATGCCAGGCAGATCCGCCGGTGTTGCCGGTTTCCTGCCCAATGGCCCATTATCCAACTGCGCGCTTCGCGCTTGTGGTATCATAGCCGCAAAGCGACTACGATACCAGTTTATGCGCAGGACGATCCGCGCCAAGAGCGCTGCCGTCCCAATGCGCAATTATACCACTGCGCGCTTCGCGCTTGTGGTATAATGACAAAGAAGGGAAAGCAGCCCCAATGTGGGCGGTATGTGTGAGCGATATAAAAGGAGTGTGGACAACATGAAACAGCCAATGCGCGCCGAGATCACCGAACACCGGTATCTGCAGATGCTGGCGCGCCAATATCCAACGGTACAGGCGGCAAGCACGGAAATTATCAACCTGCAGGCGATCCTTAACCTGCCGAAGGGCACCGAGCATTTCATGTCGGACCTGCACGGGGAATACGAGGCATTCCTGCATATCCTCAATAATGCCTCCGGCGCGGTGCGCGAAAAGGTGGATATCCTTTTTGAAAACAGCGTCCCCAAAGACGCGCGCGATCAGCTTGCGACCCTTATTTATTATCCCGAGGAAAAGCTGGAGGAGGTGCGGGGAACGGTCAGCGACCTGACCGAATGGTATAAAATTACCCTGAACCGGCTTTTGGAAATCTGCCGGCTGGTTTCCTCCAAATACACCCGTTCCAAAGTGCGTAAGGCGCTGCCGAAGGACTATGCCTATATCATCGACGAGCTCCTCAATACCAATTATGAAATCCATAACAAAAAGGATTATTACGAGAATATCATTTCGACCATGATCGATATCGATAAAGCCGAGGATTTTATCATTGCGGTCTGCAGCGTTATCAAGACCCTTGTAGTCGACCATCTGCACATTGTGGGCGATATCTTTGACCGCGGCCCGCGCGCCGATATTGTGATGGATTCACTGATGACCCACCACTCGGTGGATATCCAGTGGGGCAACCATGATGTCTTATGGATGGGCGCCGCCACCGGCAGCCGCACCTGTATTGCGACCGTACTGGTCAATTCGATCACCTATAACAACCTCGCGGTCATCGAAACCGGCTATGGCATCAGCCTGCGGCCGCTCGCGCTCTTTGCAAATGAGGTCTACATGGATGTGGATACCGCCTGCTTTGCTACCCGCGTAACCGATTCCACCACCTACAACGCCAAGGACATTGAGCTCGGTGCGCGTATGCACAAAGCAATTTCAGTGATTCTCTTCAAGCTCGAGGGCCAAACAATCCTGCGCAATCCGGAATTCGGCATGGACGACCGGCTGCTGCTCGACAAGATCGATTATGAGAAAAAGACGGTGAAAATCGGCGGAAAGGATTACCCGCTCAGCGACACCGATTTCCCGACGGTCGACCCGGCGGACCCCTACAAGCTTTCGGATGAGGAAACCGAACTCATGGCGCAGCTGAAGGACGCGTTCCTTCGCAGCGAGAAGCTCCAGCGGCATGTTAAATTCCTCTATTCAAAGGGCGGCCTTTACAAAACCTATAACGGCAACCTCCTGTTCCATGGCTGCATCCCGATGAATCCGGACGGCACGGATATGAAGTTCAATATCGGCTGCAAGGGCCTTGGGGGCAAGGCGTTCCTCGACCACGCCGAAACGGTTGCCCGGCAGGGCTACTATGCCAAGCCGGATACCCTGGAAAAACAGTTCGGGAAGGATTTTCTGTGGTTTCTCTGGTGCGGCAGGCACTCGCCGCTCTTTGGCCGCGACCACATCACCACGTTTGAACGCAGACTGGTTCCGGATAAATCGGTTTGGGCGGAGGAGAAAAACCCGTATTACACCTATTACGAGGACCCCGAGGTCTGTATCCGGCTGCTGCGGGAATTCGGGCTGGAAGGCCCGCATTGCCACATCATCAACGGCCACGTCCCGGTCAAATCGAAGGACGGCGAGAACCCGGTCAAGGCCGGCGGTCGCCTCATCGTGATCGACGGGGGGTTCTGCCGCGCATACCAGCCTACGACCGGCATCGCGGGATATACGCTGATTTACAATTCCTGGGGTATCCGCATCGCTTCCCACGAGCCGTTCGGCGGCCGCAAGCAGGCGATCAAACAAAACACCGACATCATCTCGACATCGGTCGTGTTTGAGCGGATGGAATCCCGCATCAAGATCGCGGAGACCGATACCGGCGTGAAGCTGCAGCAGAATGTCGATGACCTCAGGCGTTTGCTGCGCGCTTTTAAAATGGGTGAAATCACCGAGGAACATGAAAAATAACCGAAAATACAAAAAAGGGGCCGCCCATGGGCGGCCCCTTTTTTGAACACATCAGAACTGTCCGGCGAGCGCTTCCACCTCGTCCATCCAGACGGTGCCCTTGACATCACCGGGATTGGTCACGCCGCAGGCCGAAACCACGCCGCAGTCCTCCCACCCGACATAGTCGCAGATCAGCTCGTAGGTGCGGATGGCGCCTTCAAAATCGTCCTCGTCCTCCGACGCGCCGCAAAGGAGCAGGACGCACTGCTTGCCGCCGAACGCGGGCAGCTTGTCATCTTTGGTGAGCGGGTAAAAGCGGTCGATGACTGCTTTTAGCTGAGCGGAAAGACCATAAAAATAAAGCGGCGACGCAAAGACGATGATGTCCGCAAGGTTGAGCTGCGGATAAAGCTTCTGCATATCGTCCTGCTGGATGCAGGGCTTGCCGCCGGTCCAGCATTTTTCACAGGCGCGGCAGCCGCCGACCCTGAGCTGCGCGGTCTTGACAAGTGTGGCCGCATGGCCATTTTTCTGTGCGGCTTTGGCGAATGCCTCCGCCATGATGAGGCTGTTGGCGCCCGGACGCGGGCTGCCGGCGAGGATGAGAATATTTTTGCCCATGGAGAAAACGCCTCCTTTGTCAGAATGCGATGACCACGCCGCCGTCGTCGGCATACATGCTGGCCAGTCCCCGGGTGGGCATCACACAGATATCCTTAAAATTATAGAGCTTCTGCGCTTCGGCTTTGATGAAGCTGGCTTGCCGTTCGTTGTTGCAGTGGGTAATCACCAGCGTGCGGTCGGAGAAATCCTTGTGGCATTCCCCGATGAGTTCGACCAGACGGGTGAAGGCGCGCACCGAGCCGCGCGCTTTTTCAAAGAGCTTGATCTCGCCGCCCGGAGCGGTCATAATTGGGCGCAGGCTCATGGCGGACGCCACATAGCCGACAATTTTGTTCATGCGGCCGTTTTTGATGAGGTTATCAAGGCTTTCGAGGATGAAGAAGGTACGCATCCCATTGCGGAATTCGGTGACTTTTTCAACAACAGCATCGTAATCCATATGCGCCTCGATACATTCTTTAATCTTGATGCAGATCGCGATTTCTCCGGCGGTTGCCGACCAGGAGTCGAAAATATGGACCCGGTGTCCGCCCTCCTGTTCCACCATTTCCTTTGCGAGCATGGCGCTGTTGTAGCAGCCACTCAGATGGGAAGAAATCGTGGTGCAGAAAACATTTTTCGCTTTGCGGAATTTCTCCGCGAATGCCTCGGGAGACGGGCAGGCCGATTTCGGCACATGTTTGCTTTGTTTCATCGCTTTTACGAAATTTCTCACGTCGAGATGATCATCGTCAATATAGTTCACATTTTCGAGCATCATCGAAAACGGAACCGTCTCCGCGTCGAAAAATTTGATCAGGTCGTCGTCCAGTTCACAGGCGCTGTCGGTCACGAGTTTAAAATTATCCATCATTTCAATTCCCTTCATATGACGGCCGGGTGCCGCGGATGATATGTTTCAATAATAGCGCATTGCATTATAAAATGTCAATGTAAATCCATCTATTTGTGCAATCTTTCAATATTTATACAAAAGGATGCCGGAATACAGGCGTGGTCCCCGCCGGGCGATATTGACAAAGATATTGAAAAAAGGTAATATGTAAGCTGTGGCTAACAACGTGTTTTCGAATAAAATGAGCGTAGGTTAGTGGATGCTAACATACATAAGGAGAGGACCAAAATGACACTGGACCAGCTGAAGGTCGGGGGCAGCGCGGTGATCACCCGCGTCGGCGGCAGCGGCGCTTTGCGCAGGCGGCTTCTGGATATGGGGCTCACGCCCAAAACCCGGGTGATGGTGCGCAAGGTGGCGCCGATGGGAGACCCAATTGAACTGCATCTGCGCGGATATGAATTGACGCTGCGCCTGGAAGATGCGCGCGAAATCGATGTGGAGGAGGAATCTGTCCAATGATTTTTGCGTTGGCGGGTAACCAGAATTGCGGCAAAACGACCCTATTTAATCAGCTGACCGGCAGTAACCAGCATGTCGGGAACTTTCCGGGCGTAACGGTCGAACGCAAGGTCGGCGCCATCCTGCGCCGGGAACACGGCCGGCAGCGCCCGGGCCATGGCTTGCGGCGGGCGCGGGAACGGATGCGGCAGGGTCACGAGTGGAAGTATAACGGCAAGCCTGTTGAAGTGGTCGATCTGCCGGGGATCTATTCGCTTTCTCCGTATACAAACGAGGAGATTGTCACCCGCGATTTCCTCTTAAACGGGAATCCGGATGGGATCATCAATATTGTCGACGCGACCAATATCGAGCGCAACCTCTATCTGAGCATGCAGCTTATCGAGTTGGGTATCCCCATGGTGATCGCTTTAAACATGATGGACGAGGTGCGCGCCAACGGCGGCACCATCAAAATCGCGGGGTTGGCGGAGGATCTTGGCGTGCCGGTCGTGCCGATTTCAGCGGTCAAGAACGAAGGCATCGGGGAACTCATTGACACGGCGATCGCTGTCGCGGCCGCCCGGCAGAAGCCGAAACGGATGGACTTCTGCTCCGGCGCGGTGCACCGTGCGATCCACGCGACCGCCCACCTGGTCGAAGACCATGCCGAGCGGGTCGGTGTGCCGTCACGTTTTGCAGCAACCAAGCTGGTCGAGGGCGATACGCCAATGATGGAGCTTTTGCAGCTTTCTGAGAATGAAAAAGAACTGCTGGAGCACAATGTGGCCGAGATGGAGCAGGAGACCGGCACCGATCGGGAGGCCGCGCTCGCGGATATGCGCTACACCTTTATCGAATCGCTCTGCCATGACTGGGTGGTGAAATCCGGCGAGAGCAAAGAACATCTGCGCAGCCTAAAGATGGACGAGTGGCTCACTCACAAGTATTTTGCGCTGCCGATCTTTTTATGCATCATGATGCTGATCTTCTGGCTGACCTTTGGGGTGATCGGCAGTTTTCTGAGCGATCTGCTCGCGGCGGGCATCGACACGGTCACAGCGGCTGTATCCGCGGGGCTGACCGCATACGGCATCAATCCGGTGGTGCATTCGCTGGTGATCGACGGCGTGTTCGCGGGAGTAGGGAGCGTGCTTTCTTTCCTGCCGATCATCGTGGTGCTTTTTTTCTTCCTGTCGATCTTGGAGGACAGCGGCTATATGGCCCGCGTCGCCTTTGTAATGGATAAACTGCTGCGTAAAATCGGCCTTTCCGGCCGTTCGTTTGTACCGATGCTGATCGGATTCGGCTGTTCGGTGCCTGCCATTATGGCGACCCGGACGCTCGCCTCCGAACGGGACCGCCGGATGACCATCCTGCTCACGCCGTTCATGTCCTGCAGCGCAAAGCTGCCGATCTATGGTATGTTTACGGTGGCGTTCTTCCCGGAGCATCGCGCGCTGGTGATGATTGCGCTCTATATCCTTGGGATGCTGGTCGGCATATTAAGCGGGCTCATCCTGAAGAACACCGTCTTTCACGGGCAGCCGGTGCCGTTCGTCATGGAGCTGCCAAACTACCGGCTGCCGGGTGCGAAGAGCGTCTGCCTGCTTTTGTGGGACAAGGCAAAGGATTTTTTGACCCGTGCCTTCACGGTGATCTTCGTGGCGACCATTATTATTTGGTTCTTGCAGACCTTTGACACGCGGCTCAATGTTGTGGCCGCGGGCGGCGAAGCGAGCATGCTCGCTTCGATCGGACGGTTCATCGCGCCGGTATTCGCGCCGCTCGGCTTCACCGACTGGCGCGCTTCGACCGCGCTGATCACGGGATTCTCCGCCAAAGAAGCGGTGGTCAGTACGCTGGCCGTGCTCACCGGAACCAATCCCGCCTCCCTGCCGGTGGCGCTGCAGGGGATCTTCACGCCGCTCGCGGCCGGGGCGTTTCTGGTGTTCACCCTGCTTTACACCCCCTGTGTGGCTGCGATTGCTGCGGTGCGGCGGGAGCTCAACACCCGTTCTGCCATTCTGATGGCCTTTTACCAGAGCGGCATCGCATGGCTGGCGGCATTTGTATTCTATCAGCTTGCAGGACTGTTCATCCACTGAGGAGGCGTTTTTTCTTGAGTATTGGAGACTGGCTGATTTTGGGCCTTCTGGCGGCGGCGCTTTTTTTCGCGGTGCGCTACAGTATCCGCAACAAAGGAAAGTGCGGCGGATGCGCTGGTTGCCCGCATGCGGAAGGATGTACAAAAAAAGAAAAGGAGGAGCCTTAAGGCTCCTCCTTTTTCCTTTGATAGACCATGGGGGTGTAGCGGATGCCGTCGGTGAGCTGTTCAGGCGCGGTGGCGGAAAAGCCGAGCCGTTCATAGGCCGGGACCGCATAGGGGGAGGAATTGACCGTAATGTGCGGCGCGGCAGACTGTGCGAGATAAGCCGTGAAAATCGCTCTGCCGATACCCTGCCGTTGAAATTCCCGCCGGACAAAAAAGAGGCTGATATGGCTTTTCTCTTTTACCGCCAGCATGCCTGCGAGTGTCCCGTTTTTATAAGCGCCATAAAAATCGAGCGCGGCCATGGCTTGCGGATTGTTGAGATAGCCGCGAAAAGACGCGACCCCTTCCGGCGGGTACTCCGGCGCCTCAAATTCGAGAAAGACCTCCCAGGCCAGCGCCAAAGCAGCGCGTCGGTTTGCGATGATTTTTTGGATTTCCATAAGCGATGCCCCCTTTTGATCTGTTTGTCCCAGTATAGACGTTCCATCGGCCGGATGCAAGTACCGAACGGCAGGAGGCCCCGCCTTCCAGTGGGACCTCCTGCCGTGTTGTGTTTATCAAAAATGAGGGGTCGATCGGAAAAAGGGAGCGGCTGCCGGGTATGGAATAGCGCGGCAGCCGCGGGTGGGAGAACCCGCCCAGGGGCTTTCATGGAATATATAGGAGGCAGATTGGGGTGCTGTATAGGAATTGATCGGTCAGTCCTCATCCTGCAGGGCGTCGTAGCCCTCTTCGCCGGTGCGGACCTTGACCACATTTTCAACGTCGTAAACAAAGATCTTGCCATCTCCGATGTGCCCCGTATAGAGCGCTTTTTTGGCGGCTTCGATGACTGTGCGGACCGGCACTTTGCAGACGATGATCTCCACCTTCATTTTGGGCAGGAGATTCATCTCCATCGGGATGCCGCGGTAATATTCGGTGGAACCCTTCTGCATACCGCAGCCGATGACCTGGGTGACCGTCATGCCGGTCACGCCGATTTCGTTCATCGCGGCCTTGAGCGGTTCGAACCGGTTCTGCCGCGCCACGATCGCGATCTTGGTCATTTTTACATCGGAGGCGAGCTTCCCGGAGGAATCGGAAACCAGCTCGACCGGCACCGCCTGCGCGATGGGGATTTCGCCGGCCGGCGCGTCGGAACCGAAGTCGCGCAGAGAATCGATCGTGGGCATGAAGTCGGCATAGCTGCTGACCAGGCCGTGTTCCTCAATGTCGAGGCCGACGACCTCTTCGTGTTTTGTGACCCGCAGGCCGACCGTATGTTTAATAATCTGGAACACAATGGTCATTGTGACCACGACCCAGGCGATGACCGAAACAACGCCGAGCGCCTGAATGCCCAGATAGTGGAAGCCGCCGCCGTAGGCAAGGCCGCCGTCCAGCGCGAAAACGCCGGTGAGGATGGTGCCGAGCGCGCCGCAGACGCCATGAACGCCGATCGCGCCAACCGGGTCGTCAATTTTGCAGGTCTTGTCGATGAATTCGATACCAAAGACCACCGCGATACCGGCACAGATACCGATGACTGCGGCGCCCGCAGGTGAAACCGCGTCGCATCCGGCCGTGATTGCCACCAGGCCCGCGAGCGAACCATTCAGGGTCATCGAGACGTCCGGCTTTTTGTAACGGAGCCAGGTGAGGATCATGGTGGTGCAGGTCGCGACCGCTGCTGCAAGGTTAGTCGTGACAAAGATGTTGGAAGCGCTCATAAGCGTGTCGTCGCCGGTCATCGAAACGGTCGAGCAGCCGTTGAAGCCGAACCAGCAGAACCACAGGATGAACACGCCGAGCGCGCCAAGGGTGAGGCTGTGCCCGGGAATCGCCTTCGGGGTACCGTCCTTCGCATATTTGCCGAGGCGCGGCCCAAGGATCTTGGCTCCCACGAGCGCCGCGGCGCCGCCGACCATATGTACCGCCGTGGAACCGGCAAAATCATGGAACCCAAGCTGCGCAAGCCAGCCACCGCCCCAGATCCAATGGCCGGAGATGGGATAAATCACCGCGCTGATAATGGCGGAATAGATGCAGTAGGCGGAGAATTTGGTGCGTTCCGCCATCGCGCCGGAAACGATGGTTGCGGCGGTGGCGCAGAAGACCGTCTGGAAGATAATGAACGCGGCGGTTGGGAAGCTTCCGCCAAGGTCGTAGTTCAGGATGAAAGGGTCGAATCCTCCGATGAGAGGGCCGGAACCCGCAAACATCAGGCCAAATCCGACGATCCAGAAAATCGGGGTGCCGATCGAAAAATCCATCAGGTTTTTCATGATGATATTGCCTGCGTTCTTCGCGCGGGTGAACCCGGTTTCGACCATGGCGAAGCCCGCCTGCATGAAGAATACGAGTGCCGCGCCGAGCAGCACCCAAATGGTGTCAACAGATGAAAACATAGAACTTCCTCCTCAAAACAGATCGGGCGCGCATCCCCGGGGACGAACCGGGGATACACGCCCTTGTGCATTTTTCGGGATCTGTGCTTGTGATCTATAAAAAACAGTAAGGGGACAAAGGGATCAGACGCTGAAGAGCAGCGCGCCGTAGGTTGGATACGGCCAGTATTTTTCTCCGACCATGCCTTCGATCTCATCCGCGACCGCGCGCAGTTCCTGCATGGCCGCGAACACATACTGCCGGTAATAGCTGGCGGCCTCCGCTGGATCAGCATAGGTTTTGGCGCCAATCACCGCTTTATCGAGGTTGTCGGCTTTGACATACAGGCAGTTGCAGAGCGAGGAGAGTTTTGAAACCATTTTAATCTCGCTTTCGCAGGTGAGGTCCGGACAGAGGCTGCGCGCCGAAGCCGCGGTGTCGCTGAGCCGCTTGATATAGGAATAGGTCGCGGGGAGAATGTCCTTCTTGACCATTTCCAGCATGGTGAGCGCTTCGATGGAAAGCACCTTACAGTAGTTTTCCAGCATGATTTCACACCGGGAGCGCACTTCCTGCCTGGTGAAAATATGGTGCTTTTCGAAAAGCGTCAGATTCTTGTCGGCACAGAAGTAAGGCAGCGCGTCGGCGGTGGAATGCAGGTTCAGAAGGCCGCGGCTTTCCGCTTCTGTGATCCAGGCGTCGTCATATCCGTTGCCATTGAAGATGATCCGCTTATGCTCCTTGATGGTGCGTTTGATCAGACCGCCCAGGGCCGCCTTGAAGTCGGAGGCATTCTCAAGCTCGTCTGCGAACTGCCCGAGTTCCTCCGCGACGATCGTGTTGAGCACAATGTTCGGGCCGGAGATCGAAAGGGTCGAGCCGAGCATCCGGAATTCAAATTTGTTCCCGGTAAAGGCGAACGGGGAGGTTCGGTTGCGGTCGGTGGTGTCCTTGGGGAAGTGCGGCAGGACATCCACGCCGATTTCCATCTCCTCCTTGACCGTCCCGTTATAGGCGTTGCCGCTTTCGATCGCTTTGAGGATTTCAGTCAGTTCGTCGCCCAGGAACATCGAAACAATGGCCGGAGGAGCTTCGTTTGCTCCGAGACGGTGGTCGTTTCCCGCGGTTGCGACCGACAGGCGCAGCAGATCCTGATATTCGTCAACCGCCTTGATGACCGCTGTGAGGAAAAGCAGGAACTGCGCGTTCTCATACGGGGTTTTGCCGGGGTCGAGCAGGTTGACGCCGGTGTTGGTGCTGATCGACCAGTTGTTGTGCTTACCCGAGCCGTTTACGCCGGCGAATGGCTTTTCATGAAGCAGACAGGCCAGCCCGTGGCGGTCGGCAACCTTTTTCATCAGCTCCATTGTGAGCTGGTTGTGGTCGGTGGCAATGTTGGTGTTTGTGAAGATGGGAGCCAGCTCGTGCTGGGCGGGCGCGACCTCGTTGTGCTCGGTCTTTGCAAGGATGCCGAGCTTCCAGAGTTCCTGGTCAAGATCAGCCATGAACTGCGCGACGCGCGGCTTGATCGATCCGAAATAATGGTCCTCCAGCTCCTGGCCCTTGGGCGGCTTCGCACCGAACAGGGTGCGTCCAGTGAAGCGCAGATCCTTGCGCTTCAGATAAAGCTCCTTGTCGATGAGGAAGTATTCCTGCTCCGGGCCGACGGTGGTGAGAACCCGGGTGGCGGTGGTGTTGCCGAAGAGCCTCAGGATGCGCAGCGCCTGGGTATTGATCGCTTCCATCGAACGCAGGAGCGGGGTCTTTTTGTCGAGCGCCTCGCCGCTGTAAGAACAGAAGGCGGTCGGAATGCAAAGAACGTTTTCCTTGATAAAGGCGTAGGAGGTGGGGTCCCAGGCGGTGTAGCCGCGGGCTTCGAAGGTGGCGCGAAGCCCTCCGGACGGAAAGGAGGATGCGTCCGGTTCGCCCTTGATGAGCTCCTTGCCGGAGAACTCCATGATGACATTGCCGTCATCGAGCGGGGAGATGAAGCTGTCGTGTTTTTCCGCCGTGATACCGGTCATCGGCTGGAACCAGTGGGTGAAATGGGTGACGCCCTTTTCGACGGCCCAATCCTTCATTGCGTTTGCGACCACATTTGCAACGGTGATGTCCAGGATCTTGCCTTCGCGGACGGTTTTTTTCAGCGCCCTGTAGGTCTCCTTGGGAAGGCGTTCCTTCATGGTCGCATCGTTAAAAACCATGCTGCCAAAGATGTCCGGTACGGTGCTCATATAAACACAACTCCTTTTTCAAATAGCAACGGCGCCTGCGGACCAAGGTCCACAAGCGCCGTTGCTTTGCATGCTCACAGTATAGACGTGTAAAAAACAGATGTCAAGTATATTTTGCAAGATTTGTGAATGTGTCCTGCAAAATTCGTTCTATAAAGGCTGGAAATGTTTGTTTTATACAACATTTCGGGGAAAGCTGCATTTTTTGATTCAAAATTCTTGACAGTGTGTCCACTTATAAGGTATCATTGCCACATTGGACAAAGACGTTCAGAAAATGGCGCCGCCCGCGCGGCCGCCGTTTTCTGAACGTCTTTTGCGTTAAGCTGTTTATCTGAAATGATGGAGGGACTTTACTATGTTGCAGGAGGATCTGAATCCGCGGCAGCGCGAAGGGGAAATCCGAATCCCTTCCGGCTGTGCCATCAGCGGCATCTTCCAAAAGGACGGCAAACGCGTTTCGGGAGACGCGATCATCCGCTCAATCGCCACCATGCACGACCGTTCGAACGGCTTGGGCGGCGGTTTCGCGGGCTATGGCATCTATCCCGAATATAAGGACGCGTACGCGTTCCATGTCTTTTATGACGACGCTGATGCAAAGGCGGCCTGTGAAAAATACCTGGAAGCGCATTTCGACGTGGTGAACCTTTCGAAAATCCCAGTGCGCAAATCCCGCAGGATTGTGAACGAGCCGCTCATCTGGCGGTATTTTGTCCTGCCGCAGCACAACCGCCTGGCGGACAGCCAGCTTGACGAGGCGGAATACGTCAGCCGCTGCGTCATCCGCGTGAACACCCGGATCGCGGGCGCGTATATCTTTTCCTCCGGCAAGAATATGGGCGTGTTTAAGGCGGTTGGCTTCCCGGAGGACGTGGGCGAATACTACCGGCTTGACGAATACGCGGGCTACTGCTGGACCGCCCACGGACGTTATCCGACCAACACACCCGGCTGGTGGGGCGGGGCGCACCCGTTCGCCATGCTTTCCTATTCGATCGTGCATAACGGCGAGATAAGCTCCTACGACGCGAACCGCCGCTTTATCGAAATGTTTGGTTACAAATGCACCCTGCTCACCGACACCGAGGTCATCACCTATATCATCGACTATCTCGTGCGTAAGCAGGGACTGACACTGGAAGAAATGGCCAGCGTCATCGCCGCGCCCTTCTGGTCGACCATCGCGGGCTACCCGCCTGAAAAGCGGGAGAAATACACCTACCTGCGGAACGCCTTTTCAAGTCTTCTCATCACTGGCCCGTTTTCCATCCTGCTCGGCTTCGACGGCGGCATGATGGCATTAAACGACCGCCTCAAGCTGCGTTCGATGGTCATTGGCGAAAAGGGACAGACGGTCTATGTTGCGAGCGAGGAATGCGCTATCCGCGCACTGGAGCCGGAGCTTGATAAAATCTGGTCGCCGCGCGGCGGCGAACCGGTCATTGTACGGCTTAACGAAGGAGGCGCGCGGTAATGCCTGTGAATTTTCTCTATCCCGAATATGAACTCGTGCGCAATCACGACAAGTGTATCACCTGCCGCGTCTGCGAACGCCAATGCGCGAACGAAGTGACGCACTATGACGCCGAGCTGGGCCGTATGATCAGCGACGACGCGAAATGCGTCAACTGCCACCGCTGCGTTTCGCTCTGTCCAACCCACGCGATCAAGATTGTGAAGAGCGATCACACCTTCAAACAGAACGCCAACTGGACCGGCGCGGCCATTTCGGCAATTTACCGGCAGGCGGGCACCGGCGGTGTGCTGCTCTCTTCGATGGGAAACCCCGAGCCGTTCCCGGTCTATTGGGACAAGATACTCATCAACGCTTCCCAGGTGACGAATCCGTCGATTGATCCCCTGCGTGAGCCGATGGAAACCAAGACCTTTCTGGGCAAGAAGCCGGACCGTATCGAACGGGATGAGAGTGGGCGGATCGTAAACAACCTCACTCCACAGCTCGAATTGTCGGTTCCGGTCATGTTTTCGGCCATGAGCTACGGTTCGATTTCCTATAACGCGCATGAGAGTCTCGCGCGCGCGGCCTGTGAACTTGGCACCTACTATAATACCGGCGAAGGCGGCCTGCATGAGAATTTCTACCAGTACGGCCCACACACTGTCGTGCAGGTGGCGTCCGGACGGTTTGGCGTACACCGTGACTACCTTGAGGCGGGCGCTGCCATCGAGATCAAGATGGGACAGGGCGCGAAGCCGGGCATCGGCGGGCACCTGCCGGGCGAAAAGATCGTGGGTGACATCTCCTCTACCCGGATGATCCCCGAAGGTTCCGATGCGATTTCACCCGCGCCGCACCACGACATCTATTCGATCGAGGATCTTCGCCAGCTGGTCTATTCCTTAAAGGAAGCTACCGCCTACCAAAAGCCGGTCATCGTCAAGATCGCGGCGGTGCATAACGTCGCGGCCATTGCGAGCGGCGTGGCGCGTTCGGGCGCGGACATCATCGCGATCGATGGTTTTCGCGGGGGCACCGGCGCGGCCCCGACCCGCATCCGAGACAATGTTGGCATCCCGATCGAGCTCGCGCTCGCGGCGGTCGACTCCCGTCTGCGCGAGGAGGGCATCCGCGGAAACGTCTCGGTGGTGGTGGGCGGTTCGATCCGCTCCTCCGCCGATATCGTCAAAGCGGTCGCGCTCGGTGCGGACGCGGTCTACATCGCGACCTCGGCACTGCTCGCGCTCGGGTGCCACCTCTGCCGAAGCTGCCAGGCGGGCCGCTGCAACTGGGGCATCGCAACCCAGCGTCCGGAGCTGGTCAAACGTCTGAACCCGGACATCGGCTATAAGCGCTTGGTCAATCTTGTCACCGCCTGGGATCATGAGATCAAGGAGATGATGGGCGGAATGGGCATCAATTCGATTGAGGCGCTGCGGGGCAACCGGCTGATGCTGCGCGGCATTGGACTCACCCAGAAGGAGCTTGACATCCTCGGCATCAGACATGCCGGCGAATAAGCGCGTCTATGAAAGTTTCGAAAGCCTTCTCAAAGGCTGCGGGGCTCCGGAACGGAGCCCTGGTTGCGCGACGTGGCGCGCGGAAGCCTTCTTGGGCCCGCAGGCCCCACTTTAAACACATTTTTTCTTTGGTTCTTTCTTTTTTGCGGGAGAAAAAAGAAAGAAAATGGATTGAGAAAACCGAGGGGATAGGAGCTGGGTTATGAAACGGATCTATGTCAACGAAAAGTGGTGCCTCGGGTGCCATCTGTGCGAATACTACTGCGCGTTCGCCAACTCCGGGCAGGACGATATGGTGAAGGCGCTCAAGGATATCACGATCAACCCGCGCATCCAGATCGAACAGCGTGGGAACATCAGCTTCGCGGTTTCCTGCCGCCACTGCGACGAACCGCTCTGCGTCAAGGGCTGTATCACCGGCGCGCTCACCATTGAGGGCGGAGTCATCACCATCGGGCAGGAAAAATGCGTGGGCTGTTACACCTGCATCATGTCCTGCCCGTATGGCGCCATTATGCCGTCAAGCGACCACCGCGCGATCCAGAAATGCGAGCTCTGCACCAAGAACAATGCGGGAGAGCCTGCCTGCGTCAAGGGATGCCCAAACAAGGCGATTGTGTATGAAGAGAGGGGCACGCGTGGATGAAATATGTCATCATCGGAAATTCGGCGGCGGCCGTCGGCGCGGTCGAAGCGATCCGTACCCGAGACCAGGACGGCCTGATCACAGTGGTCGCGAAGGAGCCGCACCACGTCTATTCCCGGCCGCTCATCTCCTACCTGCTGCGAGAGGAAACCGACGGGGAGCGGATGAAATACCGCCCGGACGACTTCTATATAAAAAACGGCGTGCATGCCCTTCTTGGCGAGTCCGCCTGCGCCATCGACCCGGATAAAAAGGAGGTGGCGCTCAAAAGCGGTGGGAAACTTCTTTATGATAAGCTCCTTGTTGCCGCTGGTTCGCAGCCGTTTGTGCCGCCGGTGCAGGGCGCGGCAAAGGTGAAACGGAAATTTACCTTCCTGTCGCTTGACGACGCGCGCGCCTTACAGCAGGCGCTGTTCCCCGAGGCGCGGGTGCTGATTCTGGGCGCAGGGCTCATAGGCCTCAAGTGTGCCGAGGGTATTGCGGACAAGGCTGCTTCAGTCACAGTGGTTGACCTGGCCGACCGGGTACTGCCGTCGATCCTCGACGAACGCGGCTCCGAGATCATGCGCCGCCACATCGAGGCACAGAATGTGGATTTTCGTCTTTCGGACAGCATCGCCTCGCTCACCGGGGGCACCGCGCTTTTAAAAAGCGGGGAGGTGATCCCGTTCGACATTCTCGTATTCGCGGTGGGCGTGCACCCGAACACTGATTTGGTGCGCGCAGCGGGCGGCGCGGTGAACCGCGGTGTCGTCACCGACACCCGCTGCTGCACCACTCTGCCGGACGTCTACGCGGCAGGCGACTGCGCCGAAAGCCACGACATCACCACCGGCACAGACCGGGTGCTGGCGCTTTGGCCAAATGCCTACATGCAGGGCGAATGCGCGGGACTCAATATGGCGGGCGGCGACAGGATATTCGACCGCGCCATGCCGATGAACGCGATTGGCTTCTTCGGCCTGCATATCATCACGGCGGGCAGTTGCGAAGGCGAAAGCTGTGTTTTCGAGCAGGACGGAAGTTACAAACGGCTGGTCATCCGGGACGGAAAGCTGGTCGGCTATATCCTGATCGGCGCGGTGGAGCGCGCGGGTATCTACACCGCGCTTATCCGCGACCGCACGCCGCTCAACTCGATCGATTTTGAGCTGATTAAGGAAAAACCGCAGCTGATGGCCTTTTCGAAAATGGACCGCCTGCGCAAACTGGGGGGACTGGATTGATGAAAATCACGGTTGGAAATATGAACTTTCAGGAGCTGAACGAAAAAATCCGAGCAAGCGCCGACCGGCAGATCCGGCTTGAAAACTGTATCGGGCAGCGGTATATTGCAAGCGGGCTTGCAGATCGGGAAATATACATCACCGGCGTGCCGGGCAATGCCCTGGGTGCGTATCTCAGCGGCGGATCGATCACGACCGCTGGAAACGCACAGGACGCGGCCGGCGACACAATGAACGGCGGCGAGATCGTCATCCATGGTTCTTGCGGCGACGGTAGCGGTTATGGAATGCGCGGCGGCAGAATCTATATCCATGGCAATGTTGGTTACCGGGCGGGCATCCATATGAAGGCCTATCGGGAAAAGCTGCCGGTCATGGTGATCGGCGGGGTAGCGGGAAGCTTTTTGGGGGAATATCAAGCAGGCGGACTGATTGTTGTGCTGGGGCTTGGGAGAAGCGCGGATACGCCGATTACCGGTTATTTCTGCGGCACCGGGATGCACGGCGGAAAGATCTTTCTGCGGTGCGCCGCCCCGCCGGCCAGCCTGCCTGATCGGATTCTTGTGCGGGAAGCGGCCGCCCAGGATCTTGCGGAAATTGAACCATACGTCACCGAATTCTGCAAAAAATTTGGTGAGGACCGCGCGGAGATTTTGGACAGCCGGTTTTATGTCCTGACCCCGGACAGCAAGAATCCATATAAACAGCTTTATACCTATAATTAAACGTGGTACAATAAAATTGCAGGAAACCGATTACAGAAAGAAAGCGGCGTATGGTTTGGAAGGGGTTTGGTTATGGATTATACAATGAACGAAGTGCTGCGGTTTGTTGAAGAAAATGATGTAAAGTTTGTGCGTCTGGCCTTCTGCGATATCTTTGGCACGCTTAAAAATATTTCGATCATGGCGAACGAATTGGAGCGCGCATTCCAGCAGGGAATCGGTTTCGACGCTTCGGCAGTCGAAGGGTTCATGAACGTGGAGGAAAGCGATCTGCTCCTCTTCCCGGATCCGGGCACATTGGCAGTGCTGCCATGGCGGCCCGCGCAGGGGCGGGTTGTGCGGTTTTACTGTGACATCCGGCATCCGGACGGCCGTCCGTTCGCAGGGGATGGCCGGAGTATCCTCAAAAACGCGGTGGCAAAAGCCGCCGCGGCCGGATATGAGGTGCGTGTCGGCGCGGAATGTGAATTCTATCTGTTCCAGATGGATGAACACGGCGAACCCACCAACATCCCGCACGATCAGGGCGGCTATCTCGATATTGCGCCGCTTGACCGCGGGGAGAATGTCCGGCGGGAAATCTGCCTGACGCTGGAGGAGATGGGGATCTATCCGGAAAGTTCCCACCATGAGCAGGGACCGGGCCAGAATGAGATCGATTTCCGCTATTCGGACGCGCTCTCCTGCGCGGACAATTTCATCACCTTCAAATCGGTGGTGCGCACCATCGCCGCGCGCGACGGGCTGTTCGCGTCGTTCATGCCCAAGCCGTTCCCGGACAAGAGCGGAAGCGGCATGCACATCAACCTGTCGCTTTTTAAAGATGGGATCAACCTGTTCACCAACCGGGGGAATTTCCACAGCCCGGTCGCACATAGCTTTATTGCGGGCGTGATGCGCCGCATTCCGGAGATCACCCTGTTTCTCAATCCGACGGCCAACTCCTACCGCCGGCTCGGCGCCTTTGAGGCGCCCGCCTATGTGAGCTGGTCGCGGGAGAACCGCTCCCAACTCATCCGTATCCCGGCGGCGGACGGGGAATACGCCCGGTTCGAACTGCGTTCGCCCGATCCGCAGTGTAACCCGTACCATGCGTTCGCGCTGCTGATGGAAGCGGGTTTGGAGGGCGTGCGGGAAGGCCTGCCGCTGCCTGAACCGTTGAATCTGAACCTGTATGCCGCGCCCGCCGCGCTGCTTGCGCAATGTGAAAAGTTGCCGGGTGATCTGGGGGAAGCGGTGGAAAAAGCGGCGTCCAGCGCTTTCGTGTCACGGGCGCTGCCTCAGGAGACGGTGGAGAAACTGGTCTGTGTGCGGAAGAAGGAATGGCGGGACTGTCAGGCCGCTGCCGACCGGGATGGTTTCGAGTGGAGGCATTCGTTTGACCGGCTGTAAAATAGGGGCGGATTGCTCTTTGGAGGGGTGACGGCATGGAAAGCGTTTTTATCGTATCCAGTTCCCAGCAGGCGGCCGATCTGCTCAGCGGCCTGCTGGGGACAGCGGGATACCGCCAGACAGCTTATGCAAAGTCCGGCGCTGAAGCGCGCCGGATGCTGATCGATAACGATTTTGGCCTCATCCTGGTAAATACGCCGCTGACGGATGAATTTGGGCATGAACTGGCCATTTCGGTTTCTCAGATGACCACGGCGGGGGTCATGCTGCTTGTGAAAAACGAAAATGCGGACGAAGTATCAGCCAGGGTGGAGGATTATGGTGTGCTGGTCGTGGCAAAACCGGTCATCCGGCCGATCTTCTTTCAGGCGCTCAAGCTGGTGAGCGCGGCGCGCAACCGGATCGTGGGTCTGCAGAGCGAAAACGTCAGACTGCAGAGCAAGATTGAAGAGATCCGCCTAGTCGACCGCGCGAAGTGCGCGCTCATCCAATACCTCAATATGACCGAACCGCAGGCTCACCGATACATCGAAAAGCAGGCAATGGATATGCGCACCACCCGCCGCGAAATCGCGCAGAACATTTTAAAAACCTACGAGGTGTAAAAGAACAATATAAGGGGCGCCGGCTAAAGCCGGCGCCCCTTATACATTGCGAAAAATCAGAATATCATGTCTTTTGCAAGCTGGAACAGCACCTGCTGGACTTCAAGGATCGGCTCGCAGTCAACAAATTCATTTGGCTTGTGGCAGACCCCCAGGTCGCCCGGTCCGAAGGACATCGTATTCGGATTCGAGAGCGAACCCGCGATGACCGCGGCGTCGGTATAGCAGGAGAAGAAATTGATGACCGGCTCCTCACCCAGCACCTTCCGATAAGCATCTATGGCCGCGTTGTAGAGTTTTGCATCCGGATCGCGCTCGATCGGGGGCCGCTGAGCAATGATGTCATAAGTGACTTTTACGCCCTTGACAACCGCCTCGGCGTCCGCGATCGCCTCATCGAGGATGCGGATGGCATCCTGTGGGGTGGTCGGCGGGGAGAGACGCACATCAATGCACAGATCTACCTGATCGGAAACGACGTTCGTGTTGATGCCGCCCGCTATGGTGCCGAACGCAACCGTGGAATCACCCAGCTCCGGATGGCTCGGGAACCGTTCGATTCGCTCGCGGAATCCGTGGATCACTTCGCCCATTGCCGCGATGGCATCGATTCCCTGCCACGGGGTGGAAGCGTGAGCGGCGCGGCCCTGCGCGTGGATTTTAAACCAGATCTTGCCCTTGTGGGCGACAATAATTTCCTTTTTGGTGGGTTCCTGGTCGGCGACCCAGCTGTCCGCCCGGACCCATCCGCTGGTCATCGACTGTTCCGCGCCGGTCATGACGTTGCCCTCCTCGTCGAACGAGGCAATGAACACAAAGGAGTGCTTCGGCTTTTTACCCATCTCGGCGAGCGATTTGAGGGTCATCATGGCGCAGGCCATGCCCGATTTCATGTCGCATGCACCGCGGCCGTAAATTTTCCCGTCGATGATCTGGGCGGCGTAGGGATCACAGTTCCAGCCTTCGCCCTCGGGGACGACATCCATGTGCGAGATGTAGACGAGATTCGGATGCTCGATTTCACCCGGGAGATGGGCGATGACGTTGAATCGCTTGGGATCCGCCGGATACGGATCGCGAAAGACTTCCACACCCGGCAGTTTGGAGCACCAATCGTAGATGAAATTTCCAACTTCGGTTTCATAAACGCCAGGGTTTGTGCTCTTGTGGCGCACCAGCTGTTGGGTCAGCTGGATGACCTCATAGTCCGCGTAATTTTTCATAGTCAGACACCTTCCTTACAAAAAATATCTCCGAAAATATCCACCCCTATGATACAACTCTTTGTCTGCAAGGTCAATTTTTTCGGGTGTTTTCTACGAAAAATTGGTATATAGGACGATTGGAGTTGGTACAGATGTGCAATAGCCTGATCGGATATTTTGAAAGTGCGGCTTGACAGAAAATTTTTAAAGTGATATATTTATCTCATAAGATACAAATAAATCACATTGGAGGAATCTGTATGAAGCTTCCGCGCCTTTCCATCGTCCGTTCCAAACAGGTGGAGCTCATCTGCACCGGCACGATCGGCGCTCTGCTGCTCTACGCCGGGCTGCCGATTGAAAAACCCGCATGGACCATGCTGTTCGTCATGCTGTTTGCGCTGCTCGCCGGACTGGGAATCGTCCTGGAGGTCCTCATTCCGAAGGAGAAATCGGACGAACGGGCCAGGAAAAACGAAGCGCAGGCGGACGCCCTGGTATTTAACCTGGTCTATATTGCCGCTGCCGTGGTTACGCTGCTCACGCTTGGAGAGGTCAGCCTTTCAATCACCTCCACCGAAGTGATCTACTGCTTTGTGGCCATGGGGATCCTGCGCAGCGGTGTCTTTCTCTACTATGAGCGGTTCGGGGAGTAAGGCATGCTGAAGACGAAGATACGCGAACTGCGGGCACGCGCCGGGATGGAACAGGGGGAGCTTGCGCGGCTGGTACAGGTGCGCAGGGAAACGATCGGCCGGCTGGAAAAAGGACAGTACAACCCCTCCCTCAAGCTTGCGATGGATATTGCGCGGGTGTTCGGCAAGACGGTGGAGGAGATTTTTACCTTCACCGAAGGACCGGAAAAATAATTCCCCGGCGGGACAGAAGTCCCGCCGGGGAGAAGAGGGGGAATAGAAAGGGGATATCAATAATTTTGAGCGCGCACCTGGAACCATGCCTGTGGTTTCTCGCAGACCGGACACATCTTGGGCGCTTCGGGTCCCTCGAAGATATGGCCGCAGTTGAGGCAGATCCAGGTGACCTGCTGCGGCTTTTTGAATACCATCTGGTTCTTGACATTCTGGAGCAGCGTTTCATAGCGTTCCATATGCTCTTTTTCCACTTGGCCAACCAGTGAGAACAGCGCGGCGATCTTGTCGAAGCCTTCGGCTTTGGCTTCCTCGGCAAAGGTTTTGTACATCTCTTCCCATTCGTAACGCTCGCCGTTGGCGGCGTCCTGCAGGTTCACATCGGTGGCGGGCATGCTTTCATGCACCAGCTTGAACCAGATTTCAGCGTGTTCCTTTTCATTATTCGCGGTCTCCTCGAAAATGCGGCCGATCTGTTCAAAACCATCCTGTTTGGCTTTGGCAGCATAGAAGGTGTATTTGTTGCGGGCCTGGCTTTCGCCGGCAAACGCGGCAAGCAGATTGGCTTCGGTTTTGGAACCTTTGAGAACTTTCATATCCATAAAACTCCTTTGTCAGAATCTTTATGGATAGTTTCGCCCAAAAAAACCCGCTTCATACAATGAAGCGGGTTTTTTTTACCGTTATTCCTGCAAATTTTCCACAGCGTCGGCGGCTCCGTCCATCCAGTCGCCTTCAAACAGCTCGACAACGCCTTTATCCACAACCTGTGCGATGTCGGGATTGATCGGCAGCTTCGCAAGCACCTTGAGCCCATGCTGCGCGGCGATTGCATCGATGTGGCTCTCGCCGAAAATCTGAATCTTTTTGCCGCAGTCGGGACACTCGACATAGCTCATATTTTCCACAATACCGAGAATCGGGATTTTCATCATGTCGGCCATCTTGACCGCCTTTTCCACAATCATCGAAACCAGTTCCTGCGGGGAGGCCACCACAATGATCCCATCGAGCGGGATCGACTGGAAAACGGTGAGCGGCACATCGCCGGTTCCGGGCGGCATATCAACAAACAGGTAATCCACATCGTTCCAGATCACATCGGTCCAGAACTGTTTGACCACGCCGGCAATGGCCGGACCGCGCCAGATGACAGGATCGCTCTCGTTCTCAAGCAGCAGATTGATCGAGATAACGTCGATGCCGGTTTTGCTCTTGACCGGGTAGATCCCCTCCGGACCGCCTTCGGCGCGTTCATGCAGGCCGAACGCCTTGGGGATCGACGGGCCGGTGATATCCGCGTCCATGATTGCGGTGTTGTAGCCGCGGCGGTTGAGGAGCACCGCGAGCATCGAGGTGACAAGGGACTTGCCGACGCCGCCCTTACCGCTCACCACGCCAATTACCTTGCGGATACAGCTCAGTTCATGGGGCTTTTCGAGGAAATCCTCCGGCTTCATCTGCCGCTCGCTGCAGTTTTGGCTGCAGGATTCACAATTGTGGTTACATTCGCTCATTTAACAGTACATCTCCTTTTGGAGTATTATCCACACGAATATTAGTATATTGCGCCCTGGCCGGTTTGTCAAATCGAAAACCGGCCTTCACAATGCGGTTGCAGGATTGCTTCCAGCGTTTCGCGCGGGAGCTCCCGGATGGGGCGGATGGGTTCAGGCTGCGGTTCATATGGCGCGATCTGCTTTTCAAACCAGACAACGTCGCGCCATGCACCGCACTTGAAGCCCGTGTTCCGGAAAAAACCAGCCCGGGTAAAGCCCATCGAGAGATGCAGCTTTTCGCTTTTCAGGTTTGGCTGGGTGACCACACCGTAAACCGTTTTGATATTCTGCAGCTTCAAAACTTCCATTAAAACCCCATATAATTTCCGGCCGAGTCCTTTTGATGTGACGGACGGGTCAAGGTAGATCGAAAGTTCGGCGTTCCACTGGTATGCTTCCCGCTCCATCTGCCGGTGGGCGTAAGCATATCCGACGGCCCGCCCGCCTTCCTCGCAGACCAGGTAAGGATATACGCTGGAAATGGATGCAATCCGTTCGGAAAACGCCTGCTCGGTGGGGAGGGTGTATTCAAAGGTGATTGTGGTTTCGATATACTGCGCATAGATGCGCAGCAATGCCGCGGCGTCATCGGGGGCGGCAAACCGGATTTTCATGAGAATTCCTCCTGGAGATTTCTGGCTTTTATCTTAACACGAAGCGGCGGTCTTGACAAGGCGCGCATGGGAAAAGAGAAGGCGTGAAATGATTGCACATTTCACGCCGTACTGATAAAATAGAAGGGAACGCTCAGGAAGGATTGGGCTGTGCCGCCGGGGCGGCCGGAAAGAGCCGCCAGCGTTCACAGCACAGACAGATGAGATGCTTTTTGAACCAGCCCGCACAGGTCCCCACTGTCAGAGCGGCGACCAGCGTGCCTTCCCGCACGCCCGAAATATGATGCATCGCCAGAAGCGAAATGAGGATCGCCAGGATCACAAGCGTGACATCGCAGCCGGTTTTCGCCTTGCCGAACGCGACGCCCCACTTTTGAGAAATCGCCTTGGCCATCCCGTCCGCCGGGAGGATGAGCGCGTCCGCGACCACCTCAACCGCCACACCGAACCCCAGCGCCGCACATCCGAGCAGAAGCATCGCGATTTGGGACAGATAATTTGGCAGAGGGACCGCGCGCAGAAAATACATATTCAGATCGATCCCGGCACTGAATACGAGCGTCGCGGGAAGCTGCAGTAGCTGGGTCAGCTCGAAATCCCGCCGGAGGATCGCCGCCTGCACGCCAAGCATCACGATGTTGGTGAGCAGGGTGAAGGTGCCAAGCGACAGCGGGAAGAGGAAGGTGAGCACATAGGCGAGCGAGGAAATCGGGGAGGTGCCGAGCCCCGCGCGGGTGACCAGCGCGACGCCGGCCGCGCAGAAATAAAGCCCGGCGAAAAAGACGGCATAACGACGGAAAAGCTGGGAACGAAGCATTTCAACACCACTAACTAATATTTTTTATATCTAAAAAATATTTTTATTAAACTTGTCCGTCTTTATTTTACCACGCCAAAGCAGAAAATAGCAACGAAATAATGACCAAAAAAACCGAAAAAATTTTAATGAAATTGCGAATGTCAAACGGATGGAAAGGAGGCGCGGGATGGATCGGACCATTTTGCACTGCGACTGCAACGGCTTTTACGCATCGGTGGAATGCATCCTGCGTCCCGAATTGCGCGAGACCCCGATGGCGGTCTGCGGAGACCCGGAAAGCCGCCATGGGATCATCCTGGCCAAAAACGAGCTGGCCAAGCGTTATCAGATTCAAACCGCCGAAACGGTCTGGCAGGCCAGGCGCAAATGTCCAGGCCTTACGCTGGTGGCGCCTCATCGGGATCAGTATCAGAAATATTCACGGCTGGTCAACGCGATCTATGCGCGCTATACCGATCAGATCGAGCCGTTCGGCATTGATGAGAGCTGGCTGGATGTGACCGGCAGCCGCGGGCTTTTCGGGGACGGCAAAACCATCGCGGATGAGATCCGGCGGGTGGTGCGCGCCGAACTTGGTCTCACGGTGTCGGTCGGGGTCAGCTTCAATAAGATATTCGCCAAACTCGGCAGCGATTACAAAAAGCCGGACGCCACCACCATTATCAGCCGGGAGAATTTCCGGGAGATCGTTTGGCCGCTGCCAGTGACCGATCTGCTCTATGTGGGAAAAGCTGCGGCGCAGATCCTCCGGCAGGTTGGCATCACCACAATTGGGGAACTGGCGAAAGCCGACCGGGAGGCGCTTTCAAAGCGCCTTGGGAAGATGGGTGAGACACTGCACGACTATGCCTGTGGGTTGGAGGACAGCCCGGTGCGCCCGGCGGATGAAGCGCGGGAGATGAAATCGGTCGGAAACGGCATGACTTATAAGCGCAACCTGCACGGGATGGCAGATATCCGGCTTGGCGTACTCACGCTGGCAGATGAGGTTGCCGCCCGGCTGCGGCGCCACGGCATGAAATGCAGGACGGTGGTGGTGACCATCCGCGACCCGGATTTTAAAACAATCACCCGGCAGCGTCCGCTTGAAAAGGCAAGTCATCTGGGCAAAGAACTGTCCGACGCGGCGCTTGCGATTGTCCGGGAGTTGTGGGATCTGCGCAGACCGATCCGGATGCTGACCATCACCGCCGCAAATCTGGTGGAGGATGGGTTGGAAACCGAACAGCTGAGCTTTTTCACTCCGCAGCAGGATGAGCAGGCACGCGAAAAGCAGGAAAAGCTGGAGAACGCGGTGGATGGTATCCGTGACAAATTCGGTAAGAGCGCGATCAGCCGGGCCGGGGTACTCGGCAACGATCTGGGGATCGACCGGCACCGGGAGCTGCCGGAGGGATACAAGGGCCCCTGACTGCGGGATCGATGGGCCGAAAAAGCGTCTTGGGAAACGGCGGGGCAGCCGTTTCCCAAGACGCTTTGCAGGTTGCGGTTATTCAGCCGCTTCAGTGTCTTTTCAGCTTGCAGATGGCCTGCGTCATCGTGCCCATCGGGCACCAGACGCACCAGGAGCGCGGTTTCCAGAGCAGCATGCTTACCATCCCGAGGATGGTGGAGGTGAGCATCAAGCTGTAAAAACCAAAAGCGAACTGCGCCACCCACGGTGCGACCGCAGTTCCCTGGTAGGCAAAATGCCAGGGCAGCCGGAAGGTCCAGAGCAGGGTGACCGTTTCATGCAGGTTCCGGCTGCCTGAAAATACCAGCCAGGTGGAAAAAAGCATGTTGATAAACATCAAAAGGAAAAAAGTCAAAAAGCCGTAGCGCCACCATTTGGCTCCGATCCAGCCGGGGGTGGGGCGGTTGCGGGACAGGCGGCTGCCAAGCAGTTCGAAGAGCTGGCCGCGCCCGCAGTAACGATTGCAGTACCCTTTTGAACCGCCGAAAACCGCGAAGCCAAGCGGCACCAGAAAACAGATCATTCCCAGCCACGCGAACAGGATGTTGAAAAACCCGAGCGCCAGATAAACGGCAGATGCGACCCAGAGAAAATCGTACCATTTTTTGGATTTTTTCACGCGGTTTCCACCTCCTTGACAGCGATTGCTCCGGCAGGACAGATTTTGGCGCACCTGCCGCACCCGATACAGAGCGCTTCGCTGATTGTGGCAACGATGCCGCGCGGAACCGAAAGGGACGCGCACGGGCAGATTTTGATGCAGGCGCCGCAGGCTACGCACCGATCCGGATTGATATTGGCCAGCCGTTTTGCCATGAGATGACTCCCCTTTTCTTTATGCTGAAACCAGCATACCACAGCCTATGCCCTCATTTCTGTGACCAGGTCACAGAAATGAGGAGCGGCCCGCTTCGGAGATCTAATCTGAAGCGGGCCGCTTTTTATAGAAAGCGCGTGTAATCCGCGCCGTTGACTTTTTGGCCTGTCCAACCCGCCGGACCGGTATTCCGACCATCCGGCGGATGAACAGTGATAATCATAAATCCATGGCTTTTGCGGACAGCCAGGGATTGTATCCGCATGTTTGGCGGCAAATGATGGTTGTGATGAGAGGGATAAAATGGTATCACGCTTAAAAAAGAGAGTTTTCAGGGTTATTGCTGCATCGGCATCACCGGCCCTTTCCTTTGGTGTGATTACAGTATAGCGGGACTCTATGAAGCCCGTTTGAAGAATTTTTGACTTTTAACGGGGAAAAATCTGACTAAACTGTTTCGTAAAATTGAACGTTGGACGGATTGTCCAAATATAAAGAGAAATATTCATCGCTTTGACGAATTTTACGTGGATTTTACAGAGCTGAGCTTGTGACTTTACAATGTAAAACTATAATAGCACTCGTACAAAAGAGAATCTGTACGACAAAACAGCAATGAATTTTACATGAAATAAGAAAGGTGAAAAACTATGAAAAGAATTCTTGGCATAACACTTGCGGCAATGATGTCCCTTTCGCTGCTCGCCGGATGCGGCGGCTCCGATGAGCCTTCTTCGAGCACCGCCCCCGCGGCGCCCGCTTCCTCCGCAGCCCCGGCTTCTTCCGAAGCGCCCAAAGGTATGGAAGGCCCGATCACCGTTGTCTCCCGGGAACCCGGTTCCGGTACCCGCGGCGCGTTTATCGAATTGATGGGCATTGAGGAGAAGGGCGCGGACGGTACAAAGACCGACCACACCACTCAGGATGCGGTTATTGCCAGCCAGACCAACGTGGTTATGACCAACGTCGCGGGCGACCCGAACGCGATCGGTTACATCTCCCTCGGTTCGCTCAATGACACCGTGAAAGCGGTCAATGTTGACGGCGTGGAAGCGAACGCCGAAAATGTCAAAGCCGGTACCTATAAGGTCGCGCGTCCCTTTAACATCGCCACCAAAGGCGAGCCCACTGGCCTTGCGAAGGATTTCATCGACTTCATCATGTCAAAAGAAGGCCAGCAGATCGTAGTTGACGCCGGCTACATCGCGGTTGCGGATGACGCCGCCGCCTATGCGGGTGACAAGCCCCAGGGCCGTCTGGTCATCGCTGGATCCTCCTCGGTTTCCCCGGTTATGGAAAAGCTGGCCGAAGCCTACAAAGCGGTCAATGCCGGCGCTGAGATCGAACTGCAGACCAGTGACTCCACTGCGGGCATGACCGCCGCGATCGACGGCACCTGCGACATCGGCATGGCTTCCCGCGGGCTCAAAGATACCGAATCCGCCGAGCTTGTCGGCCTGGCGATTGCAAACGATGGCATCGCGGTTGTGGTTTCTCCGGAAAATCCGGTTGAGAACCTGACCAGTGAGCAGATCAAAGGCATCTTCACCGGCGAAATCATCGACTGGGCCGACGCCCAGTAAACAGGACCAACCTCCTGTGTCCGGCCGCCGTGGGAGCGACGGCGGCCGGACACCCTCGAAAGAATTCCTCTGAAAGCGAGCGCTTTTTTTTCTTTTCTTTCCTTCCGAAAAGGGGCGGACAAAAATCCGCCCCTTTTCCCAAAGCGGCGGCCAAAATCCGGAAAGGGTGTTACAATGAACAAATTCAAAGAAAAAGCGATGGAGATCCTCTTTTTGATCTGTGCACTGGCTTCGATCATCGCGGTGCTGCTGATCTGTCTGTTCCTTTTTGCGAACGGCCTGCCCGCGATGGCAAAGATCGGCGTGTTCGACTTCCTGCTCGGAGAAAAATGGGCGCCGTCCGATGTGCCCGCGTCTTTTGGGATCTTCCCAATGATCCTGGGCAGCATCTATGTGACCGCCGGAGCAATCCTGATCGGCGTGCCGGTTGGAATCCTCACAGCCATCTATCTCGCATATTTCTGTCCCAAAAAGCTGCATGCGGTTTTAAAACCCGCGGTGGAACTGATGGCGGGCATCCCTTCGATCGTCTACGGCTTCTTTGGAATGGTCGTACTGGTGCCGGAAATCCGCACCATTGGACGGGCGCTCCAGCAGGCGGGCGTCTTTCGGAAGGTGGATAACGGAGGCAGCATCCTGACCGCTTCGATCCTGCTGGGTATCATGATCCTGCCCACCATCATCGGCGTGTCAGAATCCGCCCTGCGCGCTGTGCCGGGCAGTTATTATGAAGGCGCGCTGGCGCTTGGCGCGACCCATGAGCGCGCCGCTTTCTTCGCGGTTCTTCCAGCGGCAAAATCCGGTATCCTGGCGGGTATCGTGCTGGGCATCGGCCGGGCGATTGGCGAAACGATGGCGGTCGTGATGATCGCGGGCAACCAGCCGCGCATACCGCAGAATATTTTTCAGGGGGTGCGCACTCTGACGGCGAACATCGTGCTGGAGATGGGCTACGCCGCCGAGCTGCACCGGGAAGCGCTGATTGCGACCGGCGTAGTGCTGTTTGTATTCATCCTGCTCATCAATCTGACTTTCTCGGTGCTCAAAAGGAGGATGGGATAAATGGCGGGACAGAAAGACGCGGTCCGGGGGATCAACCGGGTCGGCATTGCCCGAAAATGCAAGGACTATCTGGCGCATCCGCTCTCGCTGCTCCTCTTTTTGCTGGTGACGCTTGCGGCGGTCATCACGGTATTCGTCCTCTTTTACATCATCGTTTATATCCTGGCCAAGGGCGTCCCTTACCTAACGCCCTCCCTTTTTGAGCTCACCTACACCTCGGAGAACGTTTCGCTCTTTCCTGCGATCGTCACAACGGTGCAGATGACCTTTCTTTCGCTGCTCATTGCCGCGCCGCTTGGGATCTTCACGGCCGTTTACCTGGTGGAATATGCCAAACGCGGCAACAAGGTGGTCGAACTGGTGCGGATCACCTCCGAAACCCTCTCCGGAATCCCTTCGATCGTCTATGGGCTTTTCGGCATGCTCTTTTTCGTCACAGCGCTGCACTGGAGTTTCTCGCTCATCGCGGGCGCCTGCACGCTGGCAATCATGATCCTGCCGCTCATCATGCGCACCACCGAGGAAGCGCTCAAATCGGTGCCCGATTCCTTCCGCGAGGCCAGCTTCGGGCTTGGCGCGGGGAAACTTCGCACGGTCTTTAAAATTGTGCTGCCGTCCGCAGTGCCGGGTATCCTGGCGGGTATCATCTTGGCTATCGGGCGCATTGTCGGCGAGACCGCCGCGCTTATCTACACAGCCGGCACGGTGGCGCAGATCCCCGGATCGCTGATGGCGTCCGGACGCACGCTGGCCATCCATATGTACGTGCTCTCAAGCGAAGGGCTCCACACAAACGAGGCTTACGCCACGGCGGTCGTTCTGCTGGTGACCGTCCTGCTGATCAACACGCTGTCCGCGGTAATCGCGAAACGACTGACAAAGGGGTAATATCCATGAACGGTATCAAATTTGCAATCGAGGATCTCGACCTTTATTACGGCGATTTTAAGGCGCTCAAGGATATCAACCTGCGGCTTCGGGAAAAGACGATCACCGCTTTTATCGGGCCTTCCGGCTGCGGGAAGTCCACCCTGCTCAAATCCCTTAACCGGATGAACGATCTGGTGGAGGGCTGCCGGATCACCGGGAAGGTGACGCTTGACGGGGAGGATATCTATGGAGATATGGACATCAATACGCTGCGCAAGCGGGTTGGCATGGTCTTTCAGAAGCCAAACCCGTTCCCGATGAGCGTCTACGACAATATCGCATATGGCCCGCGCACCCATGGAATCCGCTCAAAGGGCAAGCTCGACGAGATCGTCGAACAGAGCCTGCGTTCCGCCGCGATTTGGGACGAACTCAAGGACCGGCTCAAAAAATCAGCGCTCGGGCTTTCGGGCGGCCAGCAGCAGCGGCTTTGCATCGCCCGCGCGCTGGCGGTCGACCCGGAGGTTCTTTTGATGGACGAACCGACCAGCGCGCTCGATCCGATTTCCACTTCTAAAATCGAGGACCTTGTGTTAGAATTGAAGCAGAAATACACGATCATTATCGTGACCCACAATATGCAGCAGGCCACGCGCATCTCGGACGAGACGGCGTTCTTCCTGCTCGGCGAGGTGGTTGAGTTCTGCGACACCGAGCGGATGTTCTCGATGCCGGGAGACAAGCGAACCGAAGATTACATCACCGGCCGGTTCGGATGAGAAAACTGGAAAAGGGGAAAAGCCATGAGAAACCGTTTTGACAAGGAACTGGAACTTTTAAATACCGAACTGATTAAGATGGGCCAGCTTGTGGAAAGCGCCATCCGTGACGCGGTCAAAGCGCTTCTGGAAAAGGATCTCGCGCTTGCGAAAAAAGCGATTCAGTTCGATTCCGAAGTGGATGAAAAGGAAAAGGAGATTGAACACCGCTGCATGAAACTGCTTTTGCAGCAGCAGCCGGTCGCCGCCGACCTGCGGCTCATCTCCACCGCGCTCAAAATGATCACCGATATGGAACGCATCGGTGACCAGGCGCAGGATATCTCGGAAATCACCATCCGGCTCATCAATGAGGAATATATCGACTCGCTCGAGCACATCCCGCAGATGGCCGAGGCGACCATCAAAATGGTCACAGAAGCGATCGACGCCTTCGTCAGCCGCGACATGGCGCTCGCACAGGCGGTCATCGAATATGACGATGTGGTGGATAACCTCTTCATCGAGGTGAAGGACGACCTGATCCGCCTCATCCGCCAGGACCCGGCGAATGGCGAACAGGCGATCGACCTCATCATGGTGGCGAAATATTTTGAGCGGATCGGCGATCATGCGACGAATATTGCCGAATGGGTGGTCTTTTCGATCACCGGCGAGCATGTCGGGGACCATCCGGTCGATTAAACCCGGATGGCCGCCTTTGGGGCAGATGGCGCTGGAAGCCCGCGGAGCGGGCGGATCACATGAGCAAAGGAGTTTATGCGGTATGGCAGGGACACGCATTTATCTGGTGGAAGACGACGAGAGCATCCGGGAACTGATCCTGTACGCCCTCACGAGCAGCGGGTTTGAAGCGCAGGGCTTTGACTGTGCCGAACCCTTTTGGGTGGCGGTGAAACAGCGCTCCCCGGGACTGGTGCTGCTGGACATCATGTTGCCGGGCGATGACGGCCTTGCCATCCTGCGCCGCTTGAAGGAGTCCGGCGGCACGTCGCAGGTGCCAGTGATCATGCTGACCGCAAAGGCCACCGAATACGACAAGGTGAAGGGGCTTGACCTCGGTGCGGACGATTACATAACCAAACCGTTCGGGGTTATGGAACTGATCTCACGCATTCGGGCGGTGCTGCGCCGCGTGAAACCCGAGGAGAATATCGCGCTTGTTTCCTGCGGGGGGATCACCCTCGATGAGGAGCGGCGCACCGTCACCTCACAGGGGGAGCCGGTTACGCTGACCTATAAGGAATTTGAGCTGCTCAGTTACCTTCTGCGCAATGAGGGGATTGTGCTCACCCGGGAAAAGATCATGGAACGGGTGTGGGGATTTGATTATGAAGGCGAAAGCCGCACGGTGGATATGCATATCAAATCGCTGCGGCAGAAGCTCGGCGCATGCGGCGCGCTGATCCAAACCGTGCGCGGCGTGGGTTATAAGGTTTCGGTTTAAGAAAGACAGGGGGATCACCCGTGAAAAGAAGAATGTATTGGAGTCTGTGCGCCACCTCGATTTTGCTTGTGCTGCTCACCATGGCGCTGACCCTCTGGTCGGTCTATGGGCTGCTTGTCCGGCAGGCAAAGACCGATCTGCGGCAGGAATATAACCTGATTGCAAGATCTATCACCTATGCCGCGCCAAACGCAGCTGATTACCTGGACAGTCTAGATCTGCGTCTTGAGAGCTTCCGCGTCACAATGATCGCGCCGGACGGCACGGTGCTCTTTGACACCGACAACAATTCCAATAAGATGGAAAACCACCTGTCCCGTCCGGAGATTGCCTCGGCGCTTGAAACCGGAAAGGGTGAAGACATCCGCCGGTCCGAAACGATGGGGCTGGATTCGTTCTACTATGCGGAAAAGCTTCCGGACGGCAGCGTGCTGCGCGTCTCGAACCAGACGCGCAGCATCGGCGCCGTATTTGTGAGCATCATCCCGCTGATTGCGGGGATCGTGCTGGTTATCCTGGTGGCGGGTATGGCGATTGCGTCGCGGCTGACCCGGCGGATGCTCCGCCCGATCGAAGAGCTCGCGAAGAACATCGGGAACACCGATACCCTCGAAGGCTATGAGGAACTCGAGCCGTTTTTCGTAAAAATCCGGGAACAAAACCGGTTGATCAGCCAGCAGATGGAGCATCTGCGCGAGGAGCGGGACACCATCCGGACGATTACCTCAAACATGAAGGAGGGACTGGTGCTTCTGGACAGAGGCCGTTCGATCCTTTCGGTCAACCGCAGCGCAATCTCCCTGCTTGGGGCCAAAAGCGCAGATTACACCGGAAAGAACCTGCTCAATCTTTCGCGCGGCGTGGAAATGGACGAATGTGTCGGAAGGGCGCTTGCCGGGGCCAGCGCCGATGTGGTTGTCGACTGCGACGGGCGCGCCTGCCACATTTTTGCAAGCCCTGTGCTGAACGCCGGGGAGGTCTGCGGCGCGATCGTGCTCATCATGGACGTGACCGAGCAGCAGAAGGCGGAGAAGATACGCCGCGATTTTACCGCGAACGTTTCCCATGAGCTCAAAACCCCGCTCACCTCGATATCTGGCTTTGCGGAGATGATCGAAAACGGCATGGTGGGGCAGGAGGCGGACGTGAAAAAATTTGCCGGCCGCATCTATCGCGAGGCAAGCCGTCTGATCACCCTCACCGACGACATCATCCGTCTCGCACGGATCGAGGAGGACGGCCGGGCGGATATGGAGCCGGTCGATCTCAAAGCGGTGGCGGACAGTGTGGTAAATACCCTCGCTTTTACCGCGGAGCAAAAACAGGTGGCGATTGCCGCCGGAGGCGGGCCGCTTACCGTGCAGGGCAATGCGCGCATGCTTGAGGAGCTCGTTTATAACCTCGCGGAAAATGCCGTCAAATATAATCGGCCGGGCGGCCGGGTGGATATCGGCGTGCGCCGGGAGGGGGACTGTGCGGTGCTCACCGTGTCGGACACCGGAATCGGAATTCCGAAGGAACATCAGGAGCGGATTTTTGAGCGTTTCTACCGGGTGGATAAATCCCGCTCGAAACAGACCGGCGGCACCGGGTTGGGGCTTTCGATCGTGAAGCATATCGTAGAGCGGCACGGCGGGACCATTTCGCTCGTGAGCGCGCAGGACGCGGGCACCACGGTTACGGCGCGCATCCCGCTGCAATAGACAGGTAAAAGCAAAAAGGCGGCTTCCCAAAGGGAAGCCGCCTTTTTGCTTCATACCAGCATGCCGGTGATTGCATGGGAGATGAGGAATACCCCGGCGCCGCCAGTGACGAGCGGCGTGAGGATTTTTAGAAGGCGGTTGGTTTTGCAGGTGAACCACCGGTAAAGACTGTCAAAACGGTCCTGGCACCGGACATAGAGCAGATACATGAGCATGAGCGGCGCGGAATAGATGAGGTTATAGACCACAAGGATCGTCACGATCAGCCAGATGGGGAGGGCGTGAGTGAGCAGCACGGCCAGAAAAGCAAAGTAGGGAAGCGCCGAAGGCAGTTCGCAGAGGGTGGCCACGCTGCCGAGCACAAACAGGGACGCCGGCCCGACATGATGTTCCCGGTTCTGCTTTTCAGGGGGTGGGGAACCTTTAAGCGCGGCCAGATCGTCCTCGAGCGCGCGAATTTTTTCGCTGGTGAAGATATGGCTGGTGGCGACAATGAGGACGATGCCCAAAAGCAGCTCCGCCGTAAGCAGAAGCGCGAGATGCCGGGTGAAGAAGTCGGCGAGGAAGCTTCTCAGCAGCGCCGCGGCGCCGAAATAGACGAGCAGGCCTCCCAGAAGATTTGTAAAGAAGGTGGCGCTGATGTAAAACCAGATATGCTGCCGGCGGCGGGCCAGTCCCTGCAGCACAAACTGTTGTGCGATCGCCACCGGGTTCAGGCTGTCCACGACGGCGGCCGCAATTGCGATTGCAAAAATCGAATACATAGGTACGGCTCCTTTACTACGAAAATCCACCTCAAACCAGACTATGGCGGTTTGGCTTTTTTGGTGCGGGCCGGATCGCCGGGGAAAAGAAAAATCGTCAGGCCTGTCATATCCACAGGCCTGACGATATGTTTCAAAAGTTTTCCGGGTTTTGCATCGCGCGGCCCGGCGGCCGCGGCGATCCGGCTGATTCAGTTCCCTGCCATCTTAGCAAACCCGGACGGCTTTGTCAAGGGGGAAACGCAGAGCTCCCTATTTATCTTGGGACTGATGATTTTCAACTCCGTTAATTTCACTACGTGTTGAATAAAGCAGAAAAAGATGATAGAGTAAATAAAAGGAGTTGAACTGATATAAAAAAGAAAATCATCATATTGCTATCTGTTGTAGTAATTTTTTTGACTGGCATTATTGTGTGGTTTAATATCCCACTCGACTTGATGGATTTAGACCCTAATGAGGTCTTGGAAATCGTTGTTTTCAATGGTAACAGCGGAAATGCAACACATATTACCGACAAAGAGCAGATTCAACATATTGTCGAAAATTTGAATGATGTTGAAGTAAAGAGGTCAAAACCATCTGTTGGATATTCTGGGTATAGTTTCAAAGTAACTATTTATCTGTCTGATGGAAATGAAGCAGACGATTGGAACAATTTTATTATCAATTCAGATGATGCAATTAGAAAAGACCCGTTTTTCTATTCGGTCACAAAGGGAAACATTGATTACAGTTATATTGAAAGAATTGTAAAATAATGGGGATTTCAACTTGCTTGTCAAGCAGTTATCTTCTAAATAACCTCCCTTCGTCGAAATGACGAAGGGAGGTTATTTAGATCCCGAATCAGTCCAAAGGGTAATTGGGAGACGCAGGGGCTTTGGGCTGCTATCCCAGCATCTCCAAAAACCGGCTTGGCTTTGCGGGGGAATTGCCCAACCCATAACGGGCATAGGAGAGGAACAGCTTCCTTTTTGCGCGGGTGATCGAGACGTAGAACACCCGCTTTTCCTCGGTTACATCGCCCGAACGCACTGCCTGGAAGGTGGGGAATACCCCTTCCTGCAGCACTGGCAAAAAGACGTAGTCAAATTCGCAGCCCTTCGACTGATGCGCGGTGATGACCGGAACCTTGTTTCCGGTGCGGGAACGCTGGCTCAGCTCCCCGGCGGTGAGCGCCGACAGTTCCAGCAGGTTTGCGATCTGCTGCGGCAGCGGTACGCCGGGTTGAACACAGTCGGCGGCGTAGTCAGCGAGCAGTTCGAGGCTCGATCGTTTTTCTGGGTCGTCGGCATAGGCTTTGTCAAGACCGAAACGTTCCCGCACCAGGCAAAAAAGCCCGGGCAGGTCCAGGCCGTCCAGTTTTCCCGCAACCTCCCGGAAGATGGCGAAAGCCTGTGCGAAGCGGCCGATGTACTGCGCGTAGCAGGCGCGGCGGGCCTCGGTGCGCGGGATGAGATAACGCAATATAAGCGCGGTCAGCACATCGGCGGTGGCGAGAATGTCATCCATCGCATCGTGCGTGGGGTCGTGCGCCGCGCCGAGCGCCGCCGACACGGTTGCGAGCTTATGGTCGGGCAGATCCTTGAGAAACCGCCGCGAAAGGTCGAGGGTATCGTACCAGACGTTTGCGAACGGCCGTCTTACCGCGCGGCGGCGCAGGTTATTTTGGGTGATCGCCATGTCGAAACCTACGTTATGCCCGACGATCACACAGCCGTCGGTAAAGTCGAGAAAGGCCCCAAGCGCATCGGCGGGGTCGTCGCCGCGTTCTGCCAGAAAGGCGTCCGAGAAGCCGTGCACCCGTTCGGATTCCCCCACCGGCCGGGAGGGGCGCAGGTAGCGCTCGAACCGCGCCGCGACCGCACCGTCCGGCGCGAGGCGCACCGCCGCCATCTGGACGATATCATCCGCATACACGTCGGTGCCGGTCGACTCCACGTCGAATACGACGACCTTCCCTGCGTCGAGCGCTTCGATGAGCGGCGCGAAGAAATCCCCGGTGCGCTGGGTGCGCGGGTCGATGAAGTCGGGCAGCGCCACGCCGAGCCCCTCCTTGTAGCGGGAGATAACCGCGTTTACCGTTGCGGCGCCGACGCCCGGCAGCAGACGGACAAGTATCCGCTTGAGGCTTTCGCTGTCACGCGGGTTCGCAATGACCGACAGGCAGGCGAGCGCGTCTTTGCTTTCGGCGCGCTTAAAAAGGCGGAATTCGTCCGCCAGCATGAACGGGACCGGTTTGCCTTCGCCAGGCCGGCCGGTTTTGAGAAGGTTGCAGACCTCGTTGCAGGCTTTGTTGGTGCGGGTGATGATCGCGGCACGGGAATAGTCGGCCAAATCGAGCTTTTGCAGTTCCCTGTAGATCCAGTCGACCTCTTCGGGCAGCGTGTCGAACGACCGGACCGTCACATCGGTGCAGGCGGGGGAGGAAATCCCCGGCCCGCCGGGAATCCCTTTACCGAAGGCGGTGTAGAGGAAATTCTGCGCGACGGCGAGCAGCTGCCCGCTGCTGCGGTAGTTGATGGTAAATTCGATCACAAGCGGGTGATATTCGGCGGTGAAGCGGTTCAGGAGCGCGTCGGGATTCGAGCCGCGCCATTGATAGATCGTCTGGTTGAAGTCTCCCGCAAGCAGGATAACGGCATTGCCGCAGAGCTTCTGGAGCAGCTCATATTCCGCAATACTCACATCCTGCACTTCGTCGATATGGATGTACCGATAACGCCCGCGCCAAAGAACCTTCGTCTGTGGATCAGAAAGGGTCAGGCTGGCGCGGATAAGCAGGTCGGAAAAGTCGAGGGTGTTGTTTTGCAGGAGCTTTTCATTATAAAGCCGAACAATCGATGCCCCATATTTGGCGAGAAAAGCATAAAATTTCGGGTCGAACTGGTACTGCGCGTCGACGCAGATGCGCTCTGTTTCGGCGCGCCGCACGGTGAGCGCCTCGGCCGCCGCGCCGGAAATCCCGCCCGCCGGATGCGCGAGCTGGCAGTCCTTCACAAGCCCGATGAAGTTTTGCAGGATCGTTGCGGGCCGGTCGGCCAGTTCCCGACCGGTCACGGTGTAGACCACCTCCCGGATCACCTCGCGCGCGTCGTCGGTGTCGCAAACGGTGAAATCGCAGCCAATATCGGTGAAGCTTCCCGGCGTCTGGCGCAGCAGCCAGGCGCAGAAGCTGTGGATGGTGCGCACCGTGACCGCGCGCGCAGGGGCGCCCGCGATCTTTTCGATCCTTTCGACCATCTCCTTGCAGGCGCGGTTGGTGAAGGTGAGACAGAGGATCTCTTCCGGCTTTGCGGCGTTTGCGGTGAGCAGGTTTGCCACTCTCCAGGCGAGAGTGGAGGTTTTGCCGGTGCCCGCGCCCGCGAGCAGCAGGATGTGGTCGGTTTTGTTTTCGGCGGCGAGCGACTGTTGGGCGTTCAGCACTCCGGCGGTCGCGCTCATCGGAAATCCTCCTCGGTTTGTATTTCGACGGCCGCTTCGCGCAGCAACGCGGCCGTAAGGCCCTCGCCGGGGATCACTTTTCCGGAGAAGGTTCCGTCATAAACCAGATGGGAGCCGCAGGAGGGGCTTTTTTCCTTGAGGATTGCCCGGTGGACATCGAAAATCCGTACGGTTTTCAGGGCAAGTTTCGCGCCGCGCGCGAAAGCCTTGGTCAGGTCGTCGCCGTCGTGGGAAAGGACCGCCCCTCCGCGCCGCTCGCAGGGGGTGCGCGGCGTGGGAAGCCCGGCCTGCGCTTCGGGGCAGATGGGGACCGCTTCTCCGGCTTCGACAAGCTTTTGAACGGCGGCCACAAGGTTTGCTCCGCCGTCGTAGCGGCAGCATTCTCCGGCGAGGCAGCCGCTCACCGCGACCGATGGCTGCGGCAGGCCGCAGAGCTCCCGGTAGGCTTTTGTGAGCGCCGCGTCGAGATAGTCGCAGCGCGGGCGCAGGCCGGCCGCGTCGACGCTTCGCTGCATCAGCGCGACCGTGCCGGCGAAACGCGCGTCCTCACCGTCGGTTTCGGCAAGCTCGAGCGAGCTGTGGTTGACCGGGGTGCCGTCGATGAGGTGCAGCGCGGCGTTATAGACGATTGTGCCGCAGTAATCGACTGGAACGACGGCCGGGCGGTAGACGAATCCGTTCACGGTCACAGCGTTGTTTTGGATATAGTCAAGATTCATTTGTTTCACCTCGTAAAATCAGCCCGCCCGGATTGCGGGCGGGCTGATTGGAATTTGTGAAAATGGAGGGCCGCTTTTTGCGGAAAGCAGCCATTGAAAACCGCACCCTTCGATTCGGGCGCCGCCGCTACCTTTCTTCGCGGTAGTAGTTGTTGCCGAGGTAGGCCGGGATATTGACACCCTTCGATTTGTTCATCGAAGAAACGATCAGCACCAGCGCGGTGATAATAAACGGGAGCATGTCATAGAAGGCGACCGGGATGTCAATGACGCTCTTGGGCATATAATACTTGAGCACCCGAAGCGCGCCGAATACAAATGACCCGCCGATCGCATAGGCCGGTTTCCAACCCGCGAAGATGACCAGCGCGACCGAAATCCAGCCAAGCCCGCCGACATTGTCGCTGATCCAGACGCCGCCGTTGATGATCATCGAGCAGTACGCGCCGCCGATGCCGCAGATACCGCCGCCCAGCAGGATGTTCAGGTATTTCCATTGGATGACCTTGATGCCTGCCGCGTCGGCCGCGGCAGGATTTTCCCCGATGGCCGAAACATTGAGGCCGGTTTTGGTGCGTGAAAGGTAAAAGCCCATAATGAGCGCAATGACGATGCCGAGATAGACGAACGGGTTATACGAGAAGAACAGCTCGCCCACAACCGGCAGATCGCTGAGTCCCGGGATATGGACGCTGCGCATGTTTGCCGTGATCCCATCGGGGAGCTTGAGGGTGCCGGTTTCGGAGAAACCAAGGGCATAGAGCCCCAAAAAGTTTGCAAGCCCCACGCCAAAGATGGTGAGCGTAAGCCCGGTGACGTTCTGATTGGCCATAAAGGTGACTGTCAGGACGGCATAGATGAGGGCCGAAAGCACGCCGGCGGCAAAAGCGGCAAGCAGCGCGACCGTGAAGCTGTCGCTGTAATAACCGGCCATGAAGCCCGCGCAGGCGCCGATCGACATCATGCCTTCGACGCCGAGATTCAGATGGCCGACCTTTTCGGAAACGATCTCGCCGACCGTGCCAAAGAGGAGCGGCGTCCCGGCGAGCACCGCCGCGACCAGAAATTTGATGAACAGATCCATTAAGACGCCCCTCCTTTTTTGCGCATCACAAAGTTATACCGGATAAAGAATTCACATCCGAGCACGAAAAACAGGATGACCGCCTGCAGCACATCGGCGCAGTCGATCGAAAGCCCATGGGTGGACTGGATGACGCTGCTGCCTTTTTCGAGCACCGAGAAAAGAAACGAGATGATGGTGATTGAAATGGGGTTGAGCTGTCCGAGCCAGGCCACGATGATCGCGGTGAAGCCGACCCCGCCCGCCACCGCGTTGGTCAGGGTGATGTCGCTGCCGGTGGCCTGTACCATGCCGGCGACGCCCGCGACCGCGCCCGAAAGGAACATCGTGCGCAGCATGATCGTTTTAACCTTCATCCCAGCGTACTGGGCGGTGTGGTTGCTTTCCCCAACGACGCTGATCTCATAGCCCTGCTTGGTATACTTTAGATAGATGTAAACCAGCGCAACCAGCACCAGCGCGATGATCCAGCCGAACTGCACGCCCAGCACCTTGTCGAGCGCGGCGTTCGCGTCGAACCGCGCGATCTTTGGGAAGCCCTGCGAGCCGGGGTCCTTCCACGGACCGTCGCGCAGGAAGTTGACCATATGTAATGCGATATAGTTGAGCATCAGGGTAAACAGGGTTTCGTTGGTGCCCCACTTCACCTTGAAGATCGCGGGAATGAGTCCCCAGAGCCCGCCGCCGATGACACCGGCCGCGAACATCACAAGGATCAGCACCCAATGGTTCCAGCCGCTGTGGAAGAGGGCGAAATAGGACGCGCAGATCGCGCCGGCGATGATCTGCCCCTCGGCGCCGATATTCCAAAAGCGCATTTTGAACGCCAGCGTTACGCCAAGCGACGAGATGAGCAGCGGGATCATGATTTTGACGGTGGCCTGAATGGCCATCTTGGAACGGAAGGCCCCCGAAAGGATGGTTCCGTAGATTTCAAACGGATTGTGGCCGAGCATCAGGATGAACACGCCGCCCGCGATGATTGACAGCACCAGCGCTTCGGCGCGCAGCAGCATGACCTGCCGCGGAGAACGTTCAGCGCGCTTGACCACCCGCAGAAATGGCTCGCGGATCGTTTTTTCCTGGTTCATGCGCTCACCTCCCCAGAATCGGTGTGGGAATCGGTCATCAAAAGGCCGATCTGTTCCTTGGTCGCGGTGCGCGCGTCCACAAGCCCGGTGATCCGGCCATGGCAGAGCACCAGGATCCGGTCGGAAAGCTCGAGCAGCACGTCGAGGTCTTCGCCCACGAACACCACAGCCACGCCGTTTTTCTTCTGCTCGTTGAGCAGGTCATAAATCGTGTAGCTCGAGTTGATATCAAGCCCGCGCACCGGGTAGGCGGTGACCAGCATGGCGGGGTTCGATTCGATCTCGCGGCCGATCAGCACCTTCTGGACGTTTCCGCCGGAAAGCAGGCGCACAGGCGTATCCACGCCCGGCGTAACGATCTCGAGATCCTCCACCAGTTTTTCGGCGAGCGCCCGGGCGGGCCCCCGGTCGACAAACGGGCCGGAGCCGTTCTGATAGGATTTTAAGAGCATGTTGTCCACCATGCCCATCGAGGCGACCAGCCCCATCCCAAGCCGGTCCTCCGGAACAAAGCCCATGCGGATGCCAAGCTTGATGATTTCGGCCGGTGTTTTACCGAGAATCTCCTCACCTTTGAAGGTGATGTGCCCGCTCTCGGCGCTGATGAGCCCGGCGATCGTCTCGCAAAGCTCTTTCTGTCCGCTGCCTGCCACGCCTGCCACGCCGAGAATTTCCCCGGTGCGCACCGCAAAGGAGATCTTGTCGATGGCGCGGGAGCCGTCCGGCTTTTTAACCTGCAGATCCTTGATTTCCATGACCGTCTGGGGGTCAACGGGGTCCGGCCGGCTGATCGAAAGGCTGATCGGGCGCCCGACCATCAGCTCAGTGAGCTTTCGGGCGTCGGTTTCAGCGGTATTCACCGTGTCCATGCTTTTTCCCTTCCAGAGGATGGTCACCCGGTCGCTAAGCTCCAGCACCTCCTGGAGCTTATGGGTGATGATGATGATCGCACAGCCCTGTTCACGCATCCTGCGCAGGATGGCGAAAAGTTTTTCGGTCTCCTGCGGGGTGAGCACGGCCGTGGGTTCGTCCAGAATCAGGATCTGGGCGTTGCGGTAGAGCACCTTGAGGATCTCGACCGTCTGCTTTTCACTGACGCTCATCTCATAGACCCGCTTCTCCGGATCGATTTCCAGCCCAACCGAACGGCTGATTTCAAGAATCCGCTCTTTCAGGACCTTGGGCGGGATCTTCTTTTCCTTGGTGCCGAGCACGATGTTGTCCATCGCGGAAAAGACATCCACCAGCTTAAAATGCTGATGAATCATGCCGATGCCGAGATTCATGGCGTCGACCGGCGAATTGATCGCCACCTCGCGCCCCGCGATTGCGATCGACCCGCTGTCCGGATGGTAAATACCGGACAGCATATTCATGAGGGTCGTTTTGCCCGAGCCGTTTTCCCCAAGCAGGGCAAGGATCTCCCCATAACGGACCTTCAGGTCGATTTTGTCATTGGCCACCACGCTGCCGAAGGTTTTCGTGATCTGCTTGCATTCGATCGCGTAGGTTTCATTTGCAGTCTGTGACACGTTATCACCCCAAACTTTGTTTTCCAGGTGGGTTTGCTCCGCAAAAGACGCGCCTATTCCGTATGCTTTGCGCAGAAAACCCTCCGGTGTATAAATTTTGAAAAAGGGCGGCCTTTTTTGAAAGACCGCCCTTTTGTCAAACGCTTATCGATCCGGTTATTTCAGGACGACGTTCTTGTAGTACCAGTGGATTCCGCCGGTGATATCGGCGTCGGAAAGCTTCTCGCCTTCCGCGCAGACGACGTTGCCTTCGTTGTCCTCGATCGGGCCGGTGAAGACGTCCCATTCGCCGGACAGGATCTTGGCTTCGGCTTCGTCAACCTTCTCCTGGGTGCCTTCCTCACAGAGGTCGGAAAGCGGAGCCATGGTGACAAGGCCGTCCGCCATGCCGCCGAAGTAGTTGCTGCCGTCCCAGGTGCCGTTGATGACATCTTCGACAGCCTTGGTGTAGTAAGCCGACCAATCCCACATGGTGGAGGTCAGGACCGCTTTCGGGGCGTCCTTACTCATATCGGAGTTGTAGCCGACCGCCCAAACGCCTTTTTCTTCAGCGGCAAGCGCCGGGTTCGGAGTGTCGCAGTGCTGGCCGATGACGTCGCAGCCTTCGGCGATCAGCGCTTCAGCAGCCTGTTTTTCGCCTTCCGGATCAAACCAGCTGCCGGTGACCTTCACGTAAACTTCCGCGTCCGGGTTGACCGAGGCAACGCCCATCGCGAACGCATCGCATCCTCCGGTGACTTCCGCGTTTTCCTTGTTCTGCGCGGCGACGTAGCCGATCTTGTTGGTCTTGGTCTTGAGGCCCGCCGCGATGCCGGTCAGGTAACGGGACTGATAGATGCGGCCGAAGTAGTTGTTGAAATTCGCGCCGTTCGACTTGTAGCCGGTGCCGTGCGAGATGATGACCTCCGGATACTCGGCGGCAATCGCTTCGCAGGTGTCCATGTAGCCCCAGCTGGTCGCAAAGATGACCTGGCAGCCTTCCTCAATGCACTCGAGGATCGCGGTTTCGATCGCGGAGGCATCCTGGTCGTTGACATTGTTCTTGCGGACGATCTGGTCGTCGGAAAGGCCGAGCTTCTGCTGCATGCCGACAATGCCCTGGTCATGGGTGTAAGTGTAGCCGGAACCTTCCGCCGGGTCGGTGATGTGGATGACGCCGACCTTCAGGTCCTCTTTGGCGACGGGCGGGTAAAGACCCTGGGCCGGCGCTTCAGCAGCTTCGGATGACGCGGGTTCGGAAGCATCGGCCGGAGCGGACGATGCCGGGGCGGCGGAAGACGCCGGAGCAGCGCTGCTCGCGGGGGCGGTGGAGCTGCCGCAGGCGGTCGCGAAGATCATCGCGAATGCCATCAGCAGAGCCAAAATCTTTTTGTTCATTTTTCATTTCCTCCCAATTTTCGTAAAAAATACGAATTTATCTTGCAAACATCCGGGCGGCGGGTTTGGCCGGCCGGATGCTGACAACATCAAAATCAGTTGCGGAAAAGGATTTTGCCGGTCTGATCGTCCATCCCGTCGACAATGGCGAGCGATTCAACCCGCACGCCCTGTGAACGGATCAGCTTTCCGCCCTCCTGGAAGCCCTTTTCGATCACGATGCCCGCGCCGACGAGCGCGGCGCCGGAATCGATCACCAGTTTGCAGAGTCCCTGCAGGGCGCTGCCCTTGGCGAGAAAATCGTCGATAATGAGAACCCGGTCGCTGGGGGTGAGGAATTTTTTTGAGACGATGATGTCGTAAACCCGCCCATGGGTGAAGGATTCAACGCGGGAGGTGAAGACTTCACCGTCGATGTTTTTGCTTTGGGATTTCTTCGCGAAAACCACGGGCACGTCAAAAAACTGCGCTGTTACACACGCAATCCCGATCCCAGATGCTTCTATGGTTAGGATTTTGGTCACACCGCAGTCGCCGAATAGCCTTTTAAATTCTTTGCCGATCTCCATAAACAGGGAAATATCCATCTGATGATTCAGGAAACTGTCCACCTTGAGGACATTCCCGGCCTTGACATGCCCGTCTTTGAGGATCCGTTGTTTCAGCAGTTCCATTGAGAGTCTCCCTCCGTTTTGGCATATGCTTGTCCGGACCCCGGCCACGCATTGTTGCTATAGGAACAGTTTAACGTAAATTTACAATTTCTTCAATGGGGCAATATGCAAAAAAACCGGAGAAAGTAAAGGAAGGGGTTTGTCCATATTAACAAAAAACAAACTAAAAAATTGTAAGGTATGTAAAAATAAATTTAGAAACATGTCCTCCAAGTCCATGTTTTGCGGCAACTTCGACAATTTAGGTCCCTGAAAAAAAGGAAAGTTCCACAAATCGGCGCTTGTAATTTAGCCCGTTAAATTGTAAAATAAAGACTACCCCTTGAAGGGAAGATAAAACTTGGAAAAAGGAGGAGCAGTATGAACGACCAGATTAAACAGATTGCCGAACGAATCAAAGAGCTGCGCAGCATCCTTGAAGTGGATGTAGCGACGCTTGCCAAGCAGGTGAACGTATCTGTAGAAGAGTATGAAAAATACGAAAACGCCGAAGCCGACATTCCCATAGGAGTCATTTATGGTGTAGCGGACGTACTGAACGTCGATCCTACCGTGCTCCTCACGGGCGAAGCGCCCCGTATGGAGGATTATACCATTGTGCGCGCCGGCAAGGGCATTTCGGTCGAGCGCTACAAGGGCTACAAATTTGCTTCGCTTGCATTCAACTATATCGGACGCACCTTCGACCCGATGCTCGTCGACCTTCTGCCGATGGAGAAGGGCCCGGAGCTGGTCGTCCACGGCGGACAGGAATTCAACTATGTATTGGAAGGCACCGTACAGCTCGTCATCGGCAGCAAGGAGTTTCTCCTTGGTCCTGGCGACAGCGCGTTCTTCAACCCCATGACCCCGCACGGACAGCGCGCGGTAGGCGGCCCGGTAAAGTTCCTCACCATCATCAACGAGTGAGGGACTGAACTTTCCGTCCCGTGCCGCGCAATAATTAACGAATGAGAAGAAAGAACGGTGTAATATCCAATGATTGAAAAGTTTCTGCCCCGTACGGAATTTGATTCGTACGAGGATTTCAAAGCGAACTATAAACTGAACATCCCGGAGGATTTCAACTTCGGGTTCGACATCATCGACGAGTGGGCCCGCCAGAACCCGGAAAAGCCCGCGCTCGTCTGGATCAACGACAATTTCGACGAGGAACGCCTTACCTTCACCGACATCAAGGAACGTTCCAACCAGGCCGCCAATTTCTTTAAGGCCAAGGGGATTAAAAAGGGCGATTTTGTCCTGCTCATCCTCAAGCAGAGGATCGAAACCTGGGTCTGCATGGTCGCGCTGCATAAAATTGGCGCTATCGTCATCCCCGGCACCTTCCAGCTGATGCCGCACGACATCGAATACCGGTGCAACAAAGCGGACATCAAGATGATCTGCACCGTCGACGAGCCGGAGCTGCTCGCGAACATCGAATCGGTGCGTCCCCAGTGCCGCGCGCTGCGGCATGTGGCGGTTGTGGGGGAACATATCCCGGAAGGTTTTCTCGATTTCCGCGGGGAAGTCAAAGCCTATCCGAAGCAGTTCCCGCGTCCGTCCGGCGCGGAGGGCACCAACGTCCACGATCTGATGCTCGGCTATTTCACCTCCGGCACCACCGGTATGCCCAAGCTGATTGTACATAATTACGCCTATCCGCTCGGCCATATCACCACGGCCAATTACTGGCATCAGGTGCGCGACGGCGGGCTTCACCTGGTCGCATCCGATTCCGGCTGGGCCAAGTTCGGCTGGGGCAAAATTTACGGGCAGTGGATCTGCGGCGCGGTCATCGTGGCCTACGACACCGAGGGCAAGTTCGACGCGCACCATATGCTCACCACCATCGAAAAGCTGCGGCCGGTCACTTTCTGCGCGCCGCCGACCGTTTACCGGTTCCTCATCAAGGAGGACCTGTCCGGCTACGACCTTTCCTCGATCAAAAAGGCGACCATCGCGGGCGAACCTTTGAACCCTGAGGTCTATAATAAATTTAAAGCTGCGACCGGCCTCGAATTGACCGAAGGCTTTGGACAGTCGGAAACGACGGTCATCATTGCGAACTTCCCGTGGTTCCCGATCAAACCGGGCTCCACCGGCAAGTTCTCGCCGCTTTACGATTTGGATATTGTGGACGAGGAGGGGCATTCCTGCGAGGACGGCATCGTGGGCACCATCGTGGTCAAAAACCTTGATAAAAACCGCCCGGCAGGCCTTCTGGTGGAATATTACCGCGAAGCGAAGGCAAATGCCGAAAGTTTCTTTGACAATATGTATTCGACCGGTGATACCGCGTGGCGGGACAGCGACGGCTACATCTGGTTTGTGGGGCGCAATGACGACGTGATCAAGTGTTCCGGCTACCGTATCGGGCCGTTTGAAGTTGAAAGCGCGCTCATGACCCATCCATCGGTGCTCGAATGCGCCATTACCGCGGCGCCCGACCCGGTGCGCGGGCAGGTGGTCAAGGCGACCATCGTGCTGGCGAAGGGCTACGAGCCGTCCGACGCGCTCAAAAAGGAATTGCAGAACCATGTGAAAAAGGAGACTGCGCCTTATAAATACCCGCGCATCGTCGAGTTCGTGGAGGAGCTGCCCAAAACGATCAGCGGAAAGATCAAACGCAAACAGATCCGCATTGATGATCAGAATAAGGCGTGACAGAAAAGATTCGCAAAATGAGCGGACGGTATGAAAATGCCGTCCGCATTTCTTGTGTTTTGCACAATCTCCCACAAAAAAGGTTGAAACTTCGGGGAATTGGATGTAGAATGAGGGACAGTATCTTTGGAAAGCGGTAATTGGGAGGCTTTCGGGATGCGAATTGGGAAGGGAGAGAGACACGTTGGTGACATTCTTGATTGGCCTCGCTGTTCTGGCGGCCGGAGGGTTTTGGTACGGGCGTGTATGTGAGCGGGAATTCGGGCCGGACGACCGGCCGACGCCTGCGGTGACGCTGGATGACGGCGTGGATTATGTGCCGATGAACAAATGGAAAAACAGCCTGATCGAGCTGCTAAACATCGCGGGGATCGGGCCGATCCTGGGGCCGATCCAGGGTATTCTGTTCGGGCCGGTAGCTTTTTTGCTGATCCCTGTCGGGTGCATTTTCGGCGGCGCGCTGCACGACTATTTCACCGGTATGATCGCCATGCGCGAGGGCGGCGAGCAGATGCCGCTTCTGGTACGCAAATATCTGGGGCGCGGAGTTTACGGTATCTACAACGTCTTTTTGGGCCTTTTGATGCTGCTGGTGGCGGCGCTCTACATCTATACGCCGGGCGAGCTGCTGGTCACGCAGGTGATGCGCCGGCCGGCCGATGCGGATTCCCCGCTCATCTGGATCGTATTCGGCGTGATTTTTATCTATTATGTTTTTGCGACGCTGGTGCCGATTGACAAGCTCATCGGAAAAATCTATCCGATATTCGGCGGGGTCATGCTGATTTCAACGGTCGGAATCTTTTTTGGGCTTTTCAGCAGCGGATATGAACTGCAGAACCTCACCTGGGGCGGGCTGCTTGGCAGCCACTCTGGCGGGCAGCCGCTCGTACCGGCATTCTTCGTGACGGTGGCCTGCGGGCTTGTTTCCGGATTCCATTCCACCCAGAGCACCATGCTTTCCCGGACGGTGCGAGAGGAAAGGGAGGGCAAAACCACCTTTTATAATATGATGATCTGTGAAGGGGCCATCGCTATGGTTTGGGCGGCTGCCGCGATGGGGCTCTATAACAAGGGGATCGACGCGTCTGTCGTCGGCACGCCTTCGGTGATCGGGCTGGTCGCGAACGATCTGCTCGGCCCAATCGGCGGGCTGATCGCCATCCTCGGCGTGATCATTCTGCCGCTCACCTCGGGCGACACTGCGCTGCGTTCGGCGCGCGTGATGCTTGCGGACTTTCTGCAGATCGACCAGAAGCCGATGAAAAAGCGCCTGATGCTGACGGCGGCGACCTTCCTGCCGGTGGCGGCGATCCTGGTGCCCACCAAACTGGCGGGAGATGGATTCAATACCCTGTGGCGGTATTTCGCGTGGAGCAACCAGACGATCGCGCTGTTTGCCTTTTCGGTGGTCGCGGTTTATCTGATGGTGCGCGGAAAGAACTATCTGATGGCCATGTGTCCCGGAACTTTTTATGCCTTTGTGATTTTCAGCTATATTCTGAACGCCCACATCGGATTCAATCTGCCGCTGAGCATTGCGTATGTGATTGCCGGCGCTCTGACGGTGGCTTATGTGACCATGACCCTCGCCTGCGGGCACAGGATGATACGGCTTTATCACGCGGACCTCATCCAGTGCACCTGATTTTGCGCTTTTTTGGCGGGCGCGGCGGGATAAAGGCTTGCATTCGGCATAAAATTATGGTACAATACCTTAAAGTAAGAATAGAAACGAATGTGAAAGAGTGAGGTTGACCTCACTCTTTCCTTTGTGTATGGAGGGATTTGGTTGGCCCAGCAGAAGGGGAAAAGGCCGAACACCGCAGCGGTCTGCGCCGAACTGGCGGCGCCTGTGGCGGAAGAATTGGGCGTTTACCTGTGGGACGTGGCGTTTGAAAAAGAAGGCGCCGGATGGTACCTGCGCTACTTTATCGACAAAGATCAGGAGGGCGGCGTGGACATCGATACCTGCGAGGAGTTCTCCCGCCGGATGAGCGACCTGCTTGACGAAGCGGACCCGATCCCGCAGAGCTACACGCTGGAGGTTGGCTCGCCGGGCGTGGAGCGCAAACTCACAAAGGACTGGCATTTCCAGAAGTATCTGGGCGAACCGGTTCTGGTGCGCCTGATCCGGCCGGTGGAAGGGGTCCGGGACTTTGTAGGGGAACTGGCGGCCTACCATGAGGATGGCACGATCGACCTTGCGCTCGACGAAGAGAGTGAAATGTCTTTCACGCTTGACGAGACGGCCTATGTGCGGCTTTATGAAGAATTTTGACGTAAACGCGGATGCGGCAATGAATGATAATGGAGGAGTCCGGAAAATGATTACAACCAGCAACAGCGAATTTTTTGAAGCTCTGGCGCTTCTGGAAAAGGAGAAGGGAATCCCGAAGGAGCTGCTCGCGGAAAAGATCGCCACCGCCATCGGCAATGCGATCCGGCGCGACATGGGCGCTTCGGAGGACAGCGTCGTGGATATCAACCCGGAGACCGGCCGTTTTTATGTGGCGATGCGCAAGACGGTCGTCGACGAGGTCTATGACCCGGCGCAGGAAATCCTGCCGGAGGAGGCGGTCAAGTATAACAGCGCCGCCATCCTGGGCGACGTGGTTGAGATCCCGCTGGACACCAAGCAGTTTGGACGCATCGCGGCCCAGACCGCCAAGCACGTCATCCGCCAGGGCATCCGGGAGGTGGAACGCGGACAGCTGTTCGCGGAGTATTCCTCCAGACAGCATGACATCGTGACCGCCACGGTCATCAAGACCGATCCCCGCAAGGGCAACGTCACGCTGGAAATCGGCAAGAGCGAAGCGATTTTGCCGAAAAGCGAACAGGTCCCGGGCGAGGAGTTTGCGGATAATTCCCGCGTGAAGGTTTACGTCGTCGACGTGATCAACGGCGAAAAAGGCCCGCGCATCATGATTTCGCGCACCCATCCGGGGCTGGTCAAACGGCTCTTCGAGATGGAGGTCCCAGAGATTTTTGACGGCACCATCGAGGTCAAATCGATCTCCCGCGAGGCGGGCAGCCGCACCAAGATCGCGGTCTGGTCGAATGACGAGAACGTCGACCCGGTTGGCGCCTGCATCGGCCCGAAAGGCCAGCGCGTTTCGGCCATTGTGGACGAACTGGGCGGGGAAAAGATCGACGTGGTCAAGTATTCCGCCGACCCGGCCGCGTTTATCGCGGCGGCGCTTTCGCCGGCCGACGTGCTTTCGGTAGAGATCGAGTCGGAAAACCCCAAGGCCTGCAAGGTCACCGTCCCGGACCATCAGCTTTCTCTCGCGATCGGCAACAAGGGACAGAACGCCCGCCTCGCCGCCAAGCTCACCGGATGGAAGATCGACATCAAGCCGGAATCCGGTTTCTACGGGGAAGAATAACGCCTGCCGCCGGATGGTGCGGCTGCGGCTTGCCCGCGGCCCGGATTCGGATCAGATAGCCGCGGGGCGGCAACAGAAATGAGGGTGAGAAGATGCCACAAAAAAAGATCCCGCTGCGTATGTGCGCGGGCTGTTCGGAACATAAGCCGAAAAAGGAACTGGTGCGGGTGGTGCGTACGCCGGAAGGTGAAATCCTGCTCGACCTGACCGGAAAGAAATCCGGGCGCGGGGCATATGTCTGCCCGAACGAAACCTGCCTCAAAAAAGCCCGCAAGGCGCGGCGGATCGAACGCGCGCTCGACTGTGCGATCCCGGACGAGGTTTACGAGCGGATGGAAGCCGAGATGCGGGAGGCCCCGCATGAATGACAAGCTCTTTTCTGCGATTTCGCTCTGCCGCAAGGCCGGAAAGCTCTGCATGGGGATGGACGTGGTGAAGGAGAAGGCCTTTTCGGGCGAAGCAAAGCTGGTGCTGCTCGCCTCGGACGTTTCCGAACGCAGTGAACGGCAGGCGCGCTTTGCCTGCGGGGACTGCGGAGTGCGGGTGGCGAAGCTCCCCTACACGATGGAGGAACTCTCACGCGTCACGGGAAAAGCTTATGGGATTCTTGCAATCTGCGACGGGGGCTTTTCCCGAATGATCGAAAAGCTGCTCGGCAGTTGATACGGAAATCATGTTTGATTTTAAGATAGAGAATACGTTCTGACTCCTGCGGTTCGACTGTGGTTGTTGGACGTTACGGCAATCACGTACGACAGGAAAATAGGAGGTAATGTAAATATGCTGGAGAAATACCGGGTACATGAGGTCGCCAAGGACCTCGGAGTTCCGACCAAAGAGGTGGTTGACCTGCTGGGCAGCCGCGTCCCCGGCGAACGCAAGAGCATGACAGCTCTGAACGAAACAGAACTGAGCGTGGTGCTCAACCATTATACAAACCAGAATCAGGTCGAAAATTTTGAGGAATATTTTTCCGCCGGGCATGCGAAGAAGGAAGCCGCCGCTGCCGCGGCAAAAGCTGCCTCCGAACAGGCCAAGGCCCAGCAGCAGGCGGCATTTGCCGCGCAGCAGCGCGCCGCGCGTCCCGCCGCGTCGGCTGGACAGCCGCAGGCGCAGCAAAACGGCGGCCGTCCGGCCTTCAACGGGCAGCAGGGCAGCCGTCCGCAGAATGGCAACCGCCCTGCCTTTAATGGGCAGCAGGGCAGCCGCCCGCAGCAGAACGGAAACCGTCCGCCCTTTAACGGGCAGCAGGGAAACCGTCCGCAAAACGGCAACCGCCCGGCCTTTAACAACCAGAATGGCAACCGTCCGCAGCAGGGCCAGCAGAACCGCCCGCCGCAGCAGAACCGGCCCGCGCCGCAGCAAACCCAGCCGCAAAACGGTACCCAGCCCGCGGCGCCCCAGAAGCCGCGCACCCGCGGCCCGGCGATGACGGTGGATACCCGCGCCGGTTCGGTGCAGATCAACATCGATAAATATAACGAGAAGTACGATAACCTTGCGCAATCTAAACTCGGAAACAAGGACACCGCCGCGCAGAAACAGAAGCTCAACCAGCGTTCGGCGCAGCGCCGCCAGGGCAAGCCCGCTATGAGCCGCAAGGAGAAGGAAGACGCGAAGATGCGCCGCCTGGAGCTGGAGCGCCAGCGCCGCAAAAACCTGGAGATCACCCTTCCGGAGGAAATCACGGTCGGCGATCTGGCCGCGCGGCTGCATATTACGGCCGCTGAGATCATCAAGCGCCTGATGGGGCTTGGCGTCATGGCGACCGTCAACGAGACGCTCGATTTCGACACCGCTTCGATGGTTGCGATGGAGATCGGCGCGAAGGTCGAGAAAGAAGTCGTCCTCACGATTGAGGACCGCCTGTTCGAGGTCGAGGACGAGAATGACGAAGGTATGGTCGAGCGTCCGCCGATCGTTGTGGTCATGGGACACGTCGACCACGGCAAGACCTCCCTGCTTGACGCCATCCGCCACGCCAATGTCACCGAAGGCGAGGCCGGCGGCATCACCCAGCATATTGGCGCTTATCAGGTCCTGGTGAACGACCGCCCGATCACCTTCCTCGACACGCCCGGACACGCGGCGTTCACCTCGATGCGCGCGCGCGGTGCGCAGGTCACCGATATCGCGGTGCTGGTGGTCGCGGCCGACGACGGCATCATGCCGCAGACGGTCGAAGCGATCAACCATGCCAAAGCGGCGGGCGTTTCGATCATCGTCGCAATCAACAAGATGGATAAACCTGCTGCAAACCCGGATAAGGTGAAGCAGGAACTCACAGAATATGAACTGGTGCCCGAAGAATGGGGCGGCGACGTGCCGTGCATCCCGGTCTCCGCAAAGAGCAGGGAGGGCATCTCCGACCTGCTGGAAATGATCCAGCTGGTCGCGGACACCAGCGAGCTGAAAGCCAATCCGGATAAGATGGCGAAAGGCTCGGTCATTGAGGCGAAGCTCGACAAGGGCCGCGGGCCGGTCGCGACGGTGCTTGTCCAGAACGGCACCCTGCACACCGGAGACGTGGTCATCGCCGGTACGGCGGTCGGCCGCGTACGCGTGATGTTAAACGACAAGGGCGAGAAGGTCGATGAGGCCGGACCGTCGACGCCGGTTGAGATCACCGGCCTTGACTCGGTGCCGGAGGCAGGCGACATGTTCAACGCGGTTGAGGATGAACGGCTTGCCAAGGAGCTGGTCGACCAGCGCAAATTTGAGAATAAGCAGGAGCAGTTCTCCTCCTACGAAAAGGTCACGCTGGATAACCTCTTTAGCCACATTTCGCAGGGCGACATCAAGGAACTGCCGATCATTGTCAAGGCGGACGTACAGGGATCAGTCGAGGCGGTCAAACAGTCGCTTGAGAAGATTTCAAACGATGAAGTGCGCGTCAAGGTCATCCACGGCGCGGTCGGCGCGGTCAGCGAAAGCGACGTCATGCTCGCGAACGCTTCGAACGCGATCATCGTCGGCTTCAATGTGCGCCCCGATCCGGTCGCCAAGGAGAACGCTGAACGTGACGGAGTGGAGCTGCGGCTCTATCGGATCATCTACGACGCGATCAACGACGTGGAAACCGCCATGAAGGGCATGCTCGCACCGAAATACCGCGACGTTGACCTCGGGCGCGCGGAAGTGCGTCAGGTCTACAAGATCACGAGCGTCGGGACAGTCGCGGGCTGCTATGTGCTCGAGGGCAAGATCACCCGCTCGGCAAATATCCGCATCGTGCGTGACGGCATCATCGTGGCGGACGATAAGCTCGACAGCCTCAAACGCTTCAAGGACGACGTCAAAGAGGTCGCCAAGGGCTATGAGTGCGGCATGAGCCTCGTGAAATTCAACGACATCAAGGAAGGCGACGTATTTGAAGCCTATGAAGTCGAGGAATACCGGGAATAATAAAGGAGTAAATCATGGGATCTTATAGAGCATCCAGAACCGAGGAGGATATGAAGCGGGAACTGAGCGACATCATGCGTTCGCTCAAGGACCCGCGGATCACCGGCCTCATTTCGATTGTGAAGATGGACCTCGCGTCCGACCTTTCGCACTGCAGGGTGTATGTTTCCTCCATGGACGGCCTTGACGCGGCGAAAAGCGCCGTAAAGGGCCTTGAGAGCGCGTCCGGCTTCATCAAGCGGGAACTGAATTCCCGGATGAAGCTGCGGCGGCTGCCGGACTTTAAGTTTATCGCGGACGATTCGATCGCCCACAGCGCGGATATCACCCGCATGCTGGAAGACCTGAAGTAAAGGGACAGGAGGAATCTGCATGGAAGAATGCCGGGATGTCACAGCCGGGGAGGCCGCGAAACTGCTTGCAGAAAGCGACCATATCCTGATCCTGACCCATATGAAGCCGGATGGCGACACGCTGGGCAGCGGCTTTGCCATGTTCTACGCCCTGCAAATGCTTGGGAAAACGGTACGGATTGAAAATTCGGACGGTTTTCCTGCGCGTTATTCGTTCCTGTTCGAGGGGTTCGACCCGGAATCGCAGCCGCAGTTCCCCCCTGAGTTCATTCTTGCGGTGGACATCGCGGATACTCAGCTGTTGGGGGAGAAAACCGAATCCTACAAAGACCGGATCGACCTGTGCATCGACCATCATCCGTCCAACAGCCGGTATGCCAGGCGTCTGCTGCTTGACCCGCGCGCCTGCGCGACGGTACAGCGGGTCTATGACGTGATCGGGGCGCTTGGCGTCGCGCCGGACAAGCGGATCGCAACCTGCATCTACACCGGTCTTTCGACCGACACGGGCTGCTTTCGTTATTCGAACACCACGGCCGGGGCGCATCTGCTTGCGGCGAAGATGATTGAAGCCGGCGCCGACCACTACAGGATCGACAAGCTCATGTTCGAGACCAAATCGGTGGCGCGCATGGAGCTTGAGCGGATGGTCATGGATACGCTCGAATATTACTACGGCAATAAATTTGCGGTGATCGTCATCTCCCAGGACGCGGTCGAACGCACCGGTGTGCCGGAGGAGGATCTGGAAGGGATCTCTTCGGTGCCGCGTCAGATTGAAGGGGTGGAAGCTTCGGCGACCCTGCGCCAGAAGGGACCGGAAAAATACCGGGTTTCGATGCGCTCGGGCGAGAAGATCAACTCCTCGAAGGTCTGCGGGCGGCTCGGCGGCGGCGGACATGCCCGCGCAGCGGGCTGTATGCTGGAAGGGGATCTCGAAAGCGTGAAAAAACAGCTTGTTGAGGCGATCCGGGAGGATATCGAACCGCTTTGCAAAGGAAGGGGTTCAGCTTGCAGGAGTTAAACGGCATCCTCTGCATCGACAAGCCTCAGGGGTTCACTTCGTTCGATGTGGTGGCAAAGATGCGGGGCATCGCGGCCACGCGCAGGATCGGTCATGCGGGTACGCTCGACCCGATGGCGACCGGCGTGCTGCCGCTTTTTTTCGGGCGCGCCACCAAAGCCTGCGACCTGCTGCCGGATCAGGACAAGCGCTACACGGCTATATTCCGGCTGGGGATCACGACCGACACGCTCGACATCACCGGCAAGGTGCTTTCCGAACAGCCGGTCAACGCCGCCGAAGCGCAGGTGCGCGCGGCGGCGGAAAAATTTACAGGGGAATTTATGCAGGTACCGCCGATGTATTCGGCGGTGCAGGTGAACGGTCGGCGGCTTTACGACCTCGCGCGGGAAGGAAAAGAAATCGAACGCGCGGCGCGGAAGGTCTGCGTCAAAAAACTTGTGTTTCTCGCGGCCGATGAGGCCGCGCATACTTATACGATCGACGTTCGCTGTTCGAAAGGCACCTATATCCGCTCGCTTGCCGCCGATATCGGCGAGGCACTCGGCTGCGGCGCGGTGCTCACCGCGCTGCGGCGTACCGAAGCGGCGGGCTTTACAGAAGCGCAGTGCGTCACGCTCGATGAGGCGCAGCGGCTCGCCCAGGCGGGGGAGCTTTCGCGCCGCTGTCTGCCGGTGGCCGAGGCGTTTGGCGGGCTGCCGCAGGCAGAACTCAGTGAAAAGCAGGCGCGGATGTTTCAAAACGGCGTCCGGCTTGACCGCGCGCGGGTGAACTGTCCGGACACGGACGGGATGCTCGCGGTATACGGCCCGGGAAAGGTTTTTCTGGGGCTGGCCCAGACTGAAGGCGGAGAATTCCGAATGAAAAAGCTTTTCATTCTGCCGGAGAGCGCCGGTTAGACTATGAACGAGAGGGGAGGCGTGCCGTTTGAAGCGATATGCGACCATCCGGGAAACCAGCCCGGCCTGCGCTTCGGCCGCGGTCGCGCTGGGGTATTTTGATGGACTGCACATCGGCCATGCCGCGGTCATCGGACGGGCGATCGCCCGTGCGAAGGAAGGCATGTGCGCGTGCGTATTCACCTTCACGATGCATACGGCGCATCCGCAGGCAAAACAGGAGGGAAGCGACCTTGTCACCGAGGAAGAGAAGTACCGCATCCTGGAGCAGTGGGGCGTGAGCCTGGTGCTGGCGCCGGACTTTTCTGAATTCAGGGATATGAGCCCCGAGGAATATGTGGACGAGGTGCTGGTGAAGCGGCTGCATGCGAAAGCGATCTGCTGCGGGCACGATTTCCGGTTCGGGCGCCATGCGAGCGCGGGCGTCATTGAACTGGCGGCGCTGTGCGACGCGCGCGGCATCGAAATCGACATTGTCCCGGCGGTAAAATATGAGGGCAAACGGATCAGTTCGACCTGGATTCGCGAATTGATCGGCCGCGGCGAGGTGGACACCGCCGCGAAGCTTTTGGGCAGGGCGTTCGGCTATGACTTCACGGTCGTGCCCGGCAAAAAACTGGGGCGCACGATCGATTCCCCGACCATCAACCAGCGGCTGCCAAACGGGTTTGTCGCGATGCGTCACGGCGTCTACGCTTCGGCTTCGATGGCTGAGGGCAAATGGTACCCGTCGGTGACCAACGTCGGAGTGCGCCCCACGGTGGAGGACAGCCGGGCGGTCAACTCGGAAACCTACCTGTACGGCTTTTCGGGCGACCTTTACGGGAAAAAGGTACAGGTGCGGCTCTTGAAGTTCCTGCGCGATGAGCAGCGGTTTGCTTCGGTGAACCAGCTCAAGGAGCAGATCCAGCGGGACACGCAGGATGCGCTGCCCTACGCGCGCACTTATATTACGGCGCTGTAGCATTTTTTCGCAAAAAGTTTTTTGATCCCGGTATGGAGCCTTTACAAACCGCCCATACTATGCTATAATTTCAATTCAAGCGGCCTTTTTCCCGGAGACAGGGATTCACGCCCGTTTTTACACGGGGGTTATCACCCGCCTGTCCCTGAGATTCAGGACGGAAAATTTTATGAGGTGATTTTATCATGATGCGCAAAGAAGAGAAACAGGAAATCATTCAGCAGAACAAAACCCACGAGGGAGACACCGGTTCCCCGGAGGTGCAGATCGCAATCCTTTCCAAACGGATCAACGACCTGACCGAGCACCTGAAGGTCCACAAGAAGGATCATCATTCCCGCCGTGGCCTGCTGCAAATGGTTGGTAAGAGAAGAAACATGCTCAACTACCTGGCCAAGAAAGACATCAACCGCTACCGCGAGCTGATCGCCAAACTGGGCCTGCGCAAGTAAGCAGCCTGCTGTGGAGGCAGACGGCGGATATGCCGTCTGCCTTCACCTGCGTATTCCAGTGGTTCGCCATGGGGCCGTGAGCGCACTTTTAGCAGTTACCGGAGCGCCCGAAACGACCGTTTCGGAGGCTGCGATACTTGCTAAAAAGGACACGGCTCCGTGAAAATAAACGCTTTATTTTCTTTGAAACGGAGGAACAACAATGTTCGAAAATTACAAGGTATTCGAAACCGAATTCGGCGGCCGCAAGATGACCTTCGAAACCGGGAAAATGTGCTGCCTGTCGAACGGCTCGGTGCTGGTGCGCTGGGGCGAGACGGTGGTGCTCTGCAACGTAACAGCTTCCCAGAAACCCCGCGAGGGCATCGACTTTTTCCCGCTGTCGGTCGACTTTGAGGAAAAACTTTACTCGGTCGGCAAGATCCCCGGCTCGTTCATCAAGCGCGAAAGCCGCCCGAGCGATAAGGCGATTCTGGCTTCCCGTCTGGTGGACCGCCCGATCCGCCCGCTTTTCCCGAAGGATATGCGCAACGACTGTTCGGTTGTCATGACCGTTATGTCGGTCGATCCCGACTGCCTGCCGGAAATCGCCGGCATGATCGGAACCTCCTTCGCGCTGTCCATCTCGGACATCCCGTGGAAAGGCCCCATCGCGGGCGCGAACATCGGCCTGGTCGACGGCGAAGTCGTCGTTTGCCCGAATGCCGAGCAGCGTGAGAAGAGTGATCTCAACCTCACCGTCGCCGCCAACGAGGACGTCATCTGCATGATCGAGGCCGGCGCGAATGAGGTCAGCAACGAAGTCATGCTCGACGCGATTATCAAGGGCCACACTGAAATTAAAAAGATGGTTCGCTTTATCAAGGAAGTGCAGACTGAAATCGGCAAGCCGAAGTTCTCCTTTGAGTCGATGGAAGTCCCGCACGACCTGTTCGACGCTGTGGAATCCTTCTGCGCCGAAGATGTGAAGGTTGCGCTCGACACCGACAACAAGGTGGTCCGCGACGAACGGCTCGCGCCGATCGTCGACCGTGTGCATGAAAAATTCGACGACGGCCTGGAAAACCCGGCCATTCTCGACGAAGTGATGTATAAGCTCCAGAAAAAGATCGTCCGCCGCTGGCTGCTCGATGAGCAGAAGCGGGTCGACGGCCGCAAGATGGACGAGATCCGCCCGCTGGCTGCCGAAGTCAGCCTGCTGCCCCGCGTCCACGGTTCCGGCATGTTCACCCGCGGCCAGACCCAGGTGCTGACCGTCTGCACCCTCGGAACGGTCAGCGAAGCGCAGAAGCTCGACGGCATCGACGACCAGGAGCAGAAACGCTACATCCACCACTACAACTTCCCCTCCTACTCGGTCGGTGAGACCCGTCCGAGCCGCGGCCCCGGCCGCCGCGAGATCGGCCACGGCGCGCTCGCGGAGCGTGCGCTTGAGCCGGTGATCCCGTCGGTGGAGGAGTTCCCGTACACCATCCGCCTGGTTTCCGAGGTGCTTTCCTCGAACGGCTCCACCTCCCAGGGCTCGATCTGCGGCTCTACGCTCGCCCTGATGGACGCGGGCGTGCCGATCAAACGGCCGGTCGCGGGCATCTCCTGCGGACTCATCACCGAAGGCGACCGCTGGATGACCATGGTCGATATCCAGGGGCTCGAGGACTTCTTCGGCGACATGGACTTTAAGGTCGGCGGCACCGAAAAGGGTATCACCGCGATCCAGATGGATCTCAAAATCGACGGCCTGACCTACGACATCATCAAGGAGGCCTTCGAAAAGACCTATAAGGCCCGGATGTATATCCTCAACGACATCATGCTGCCGGTCATCCCCGCGCCGCGCGAGGAGCTTTCCAAATACGCGCCCAAGGTAAAATCGATCCACATCCATCCGGACAAGATCCGTGAGGTCATCGGTTCGGGCGGAAAGGTGATCCAGAAGATCACCGCCGACTGCGGCGTCAAGATCGACATCGACGATGACGGTACTGTGGTTGTTGCCTCGACCGACGCGGACGGCATCCGCCGCGCCATCTCGATCATCGAAACGATCGTCAACGACCCGGAGGTCGGCGCGATCTACAAGGGCAAGGTCACCCGCCTGATGAACTTCGGCGCGTTTGTCGAGCTCGCCCCCGGCAAGGAGGGCCTTGTGCACATCTCGAAACTCGATATGGGCCGCGTCGAGAAGGTGGAGGATGTTGTCGCCGTGGGCGACGAAGTGATTGTCAAGGTCACCGAGATCGATCAGCAGGGCCGCATCAACCTCTCCCGCCGCGACGCGCTCATCGCGATGGAGGCGAAGAAGAACGCCGCCAAAGGAAACTAAAAGCTGCTTCATCAGATAACAAAACGCCCCCGGCCACTGGCCGGGGGCGTTTTTGGTTTCTCTTTTGTGCTGCCGAAGGCTGCTCCTCTCAATGATTCGTCAGGATAGACAAGAGCAGGCAGCCGCTTGAAAGATAGCGGCTGTCCGGCAAACGAAAATTTATAAAAAAGCATGATTCATGATCTTGTTTTGTAAATGAGCATAAAAGGCATCGTATTCCGCTTGTGAAATCGGCCTGGGGCTGCTCATGACAACAAGTTCATGTCCCTTGTCTCCTTTATGGTAAGGAGGGTGAATATGGAAATACGGATTCTCAACAAATTCACATCGTTCATAGAATCCTTTTCTTCTTATAGATACTGCATCGATGGGAGGATCAATTTCAAGTATAAGAGTTTTCTTCTGTTTCTGCAAAAGGGAAAGTACTCTCTTTCCATATTGCTTGTTTCGCATCTCCGGCAAAATACAAAAATGTTCTATATAGATATAGTTCAAATTTTCCCAATATAAAACAAGCCCTACGAAAACGCCCGCATCGTAAATCAATTCGAAGTGATAGGTATCATCATTCAAAATTGCAGCTTGAGAGAACGCCTCTCGTTGTTCATGAAGTGGAAAACTGATTTGATACAGTTCTAAAGCTCGCTTATACATGGGGTGCAGTGGATTTGTGATTCGTTCAAGATCCATAATTAATCCCTTTCTAAAATTCGATTTGCCGGGTCCATTCTATCACACGATTGAACCGCTTTCAATCAGGGATACTGGTGAAAACGATGGGCTTTTCGCCTAAGCGCTGGGATAAAAGGGATTTTTATTTTGCGGATTTGAATTTTCAGTAAACTTATGATAGAATAGATTGTTAATCGACGCGGAATTTGCTATGATACTAACAGTTGCATCCTTGCAATTGTATATCCGCTCGAAATTATACTTAATGTAAATCTGGAGGTTCGATTTTTCTTGGACAGTACAAGCGGTATCCTTTATATCGCGCTGATGGTCCTGCTTTGCTTTTCAGCGTTTTTCTCGGCCAGTGAAACGGCCTATTCTTCGCTCAACAAGATCCGCATGAAAAATTACGCGCAGGAGGGCAACAAAAAGGCACAGCGCGCATTGAAGGTCGCGGACGATTTTGACCGTCTGCTATCCACCATCCTCGTGGGAAACAACGTGGTCAACATGACCTGCGCATCGGTGGCGACAGTGCTGGCTACCAGCCTGTTCGGCGCGTCGGGCGCGGCGATCGCAACCGCTGTCATGACCGTGATGGTGCTGATCTTCGGGGAAATCCTGCCAAAAACGCTGGCCAAGGAAAACAGCGAATCGATTGCAATGAAGACGGGCGGGCTGCTCTGGTTTTTCATCAGGCTGCTCACGCCGGTCGTATTCATCTTCGTCAAGATCAAGGAATTCGCTCTGCGCATGCTCAAAGGTACCGACGCGCAGCCGTCGGTGACCGAGGAGGAACTCAAATACATTGTCGAATCGATCGAACAGGAAGGCGTGCTGGAAGAATCCGAAAGCGAGCTGGTCCAGTCGGCGCTTGAATTCGACGAGATCAGCGTCCAGGAGATTCTCACCCCACGCGTTGACCTGGTGACCATCGATGTGGAGGACCCGCTCGAAGAGGCGTTGCGTACGGTGCTGGAGGCGCATTTTTCCCGTATCCCGGTCTACCGTGGGACGGTGGACAACATTATTGGCGTTTTGCAGGTGCGCGACCTGCTCAAGGCGGTGGTCACCGGGGAGGAGACCCGCGTGGCGCACCTGCTGACCGACTGCGTCTATGTGCATAAGACGATGAAGATTTCCGCGCTCCTGGCCGAACTCAAGGCAAAGAAACTGCATCTGGCAGTCGTAACCGACGACTATGGCGGCACAATGGGCATCGTCACGATGGAGGATGTGCTCGAGCAGCTTGTCGGCGACATCTGGGACGAAAGCGACGAAGTGGTGCCCGATCTGGTCAAGACGGGCGATAACACCTATGTTGTGAGCGGCGATATGAATGTCTTTTCCCTGCTGGAGGATCTGGACGAAGATGCCAGGGATTTTGACAGCGATTATAACACCGTGGGCGGCTGGGCGATGGAAATGCTTGGCCACATCCCCGAGGTGGGTGAAAAGTACCAGTATAAAGATCTGGTAATCACCATCCTGGTGGTCGAGGAGCAGCGGATTCTTTCCCTGCGGGTGGAACGCATCCCGACTTTGCAGGATATGGAAAACGAAATAAAGGGACGATAGAAGATGGATCGTAATTTTCAAAATGTCAGACGGGTGGTTGTAAAGGTGGGTTCCTCCACACTGACCCATGAGAGCGGGCTTCTCAATATCCGCCGGGTCGAACAGCTTGTGAAGGTGCTTGCCGACCTCAAAAACAGCGGGAAACAGATCATCCTGGTCAGTTCCGGCGCGATGGCCGTCGGCGTGGGCAAGCTGGGGCTTGCGAAAAAACCGGGCGACATGCCCGGCAAGCAGGCGGTCGCCGCTGTCGGCCAGTGCGAGCTGATGTACATATACGACAAACATTTTTCGGAATATAACCATGTGACCGGCCAGATCCTGCTCACGCGGGACGTGGTGGACGACGGGGTACGCAAACAGAACGTCCAGAACACCTTCAACCGCCTGATCGACATGGGCGCAATCCCGATTGTGAATGAAAACGACTCGGTCTGCACCGAGGAGATCGAATACGGCGGGACCTTTGGGGACAACGATACCCTGTCCGCCATCGTCGCGGTGCTTGCGAACGCGGAACTGCTGGTGGTTTTGAGCGACATCGACGGACTTTACGACGCGAATCCCCGTACCAACCCGGGCGCGAAGCTGATCCCGGAGGTGGACGTGATCACCCCGGAGATCGAAGCGGCGGCGGCGGGCGCGGGCAGTGCGCGCGGCACCGGCGGCATGATCACCAAGGTGCACGCGGCGCAAATTGCAACCGAAAAGGGGATCGGCATGGTCATCATGAATGGCCAGAACCCGAAACGGCTGTACGACCTGTTTGAAAACAAGGCGATCGGGACTTACTTTGTGCCCCGGAAAGCCTGACTACACATAGAACAAGCTGGAAAGGCAAGGTGTTTTGATGAACAGTCTGACAGAGCTTGGCAAACGCGCAAAAGCCGCGTCGCGCATACTTTCCTGTGTGACGACCGCGCAGAAGAACCGGGCGCTTTCCGCCATAGCGGACACGCTTTGCGCGCGGACGCAGGAGGTCATCGCCGCCAATGAAAAGGATCTCACCGCGGCACAGGAAAACGGTATGACCCAGTCGCTGCAGGACCGCCTGCGGCTGACTGAGGACCGGATCGCGGGAATTGCAAAGGCCGTGCTGGAGATTGTGGGACAGGAGGACCCGATCGGCCGGGTGACCGGCGGCGGCAGCCGTCCGAACGGCCTTAAGATCGAAAAGGTTACGGTGCCGCTCGGCGTGGTGGGCATGATCTATGAGGCGCGCCCGAATGTGACGGTTGACGCGGCCGCGCTCTGCCTCAAATCCTCAAACGTCTGCATCCTGCGCGGCGGCAAGGAAGCGATTCATTCCAACACCATGCTGGTGGAGCTGATGCGCGAAGCGGTACAGTCCGCGGGGCTTCCCGCCGACTGCATCCTGCTGGTGACCGATACCACCCGCCAGTCGGCTGCCGACCTGATGACGCTCGATGGATATATCGACGTGCTTTTCCCGCGCGGCGGCAAGGGACTCATCCAGAGCGTGGTGAAAAACGCCAGCGTCCCGGTCATCGAGACCGGCGCGGGCAACTGCCACATCTTTGTGGATGCCTCTGCCGACCTCGAGATGGCGGTACGGGTCTGCGACAATGCAAAGACCTCCCGTCCTTCGGTCTGCAACGCGGTCGAGACGGTGCTGGTCCACCGCGAGATCGCGCCGCTGTTTCTGCCGAAGCTGAAAGAGGCGCTTGACGAACATCGTGTGGAGCTGCGCGGCTGTGCGCGCACAGCCGCTCTCATTCCCGGCGTTGTCCCGGCCAGCGAGGAGGACTACGCCACCGAATACGACGACTATATCCTTGCTTTGCGGGTGGTCGATACGCTCGATGAGGCGATCGAACATATCCAAGCCTATTCGACCGGCCATTCGGAAGCGATTCTCACAAATGATTACCGCAATGCGCAGGCCTTCACCGCACGGATTGATTCGGCTGCGGTTTATGTCAACGCGTCCACCCGTTTTACCGACGGCGGGGAATTCGGCTTCGGCGCGGAGATCGGCATCTCCACCCAGAAACTGCACGCGCGCGGCCCGATGGGCCTTGAGGCGCTCTGCTCCTGCAAATACATTGTGACCGGAGACGGCCAAACCAGATAAACCTACATTGGAAAGGAAAAGGCATGGGAAAAAAGAAGCGTTCCGAAAAGCCGGCCGGCCGGCAGAATCTGCCGGCGGACCGGATTCACTACCGTAAAAACAAATATGCCGCGCCGATCGGGGGAATTTTCATTTTCCTGTCGATTGTCGGGCTTATTGGGCTGACCATCTTCTGCGTCAATTTCACCCGCGGGATGCTCGATAACTCCCGCGAGAAGCAGCAGTTTGAACAGATCATCTATCCTGTGCTGATGTTCGACCCGGTGCCGTTTGAAAAAGCCACCGACGCGGACCCACTGTTCCTGCTGCAGTCGTCGCTCTGGAGCACGCTGCTCGGAGAAAAACGGGACAGCTACCAGTTCGATGCAATGGAGCGGCTGATTGTGCCTTCCTCCGACGTGGACGTGGCCTGCGCGCGGCTGTTTGGGCCGGATGTCAAGCTCGAACATCAGAGCTTCGGCGATTACGAGACCACCTACTATTACGATGAGGAAACCAAGACTTATTACGTCCCGGTCACGGGCCAGGTCGGACTTTATACCCCGAGTGTCGAATCGGTCGTCAAGAAGGGCGACCAGTTCACTGTGACAGTCGGCTATGTGCCGCCCGCAAACGCCTGGACCCAGCGCATCGGCACCGACGAAAAGCCGAAACCCATCAAGTTTATGAACTATGAGCTGCTGAAGGTGAGGGACCATTACCAGCTCACCGCGATCCGCGACCTGCCTTCGGCCGATGGCCAAAGCCATGCCGGCCAGGGCATCCCGAACCAGCTTGTCACTGAGCAGCAACGGGCCGGCGACTGATTACAGGGGACAAAACGGAACAGCAAAATAAAACAAGGCGGAATATCCATTTCGGATATTCCGCCTTGTTTTATTTTTTAACCGTTCAGATGCGCAACACGGCTGTGCTGCGCTTTCGTACGGTAAGCGCTGGGGGTCATCACCATGAGCTTTAAAAAATTGCGCGTGAGGGTTTTGGGGTTGTGGTAGCCGACATCGAGCGCAATTTCGAGGACGCTCTTTTTGGTTGCGGCGAGCAGCTCGCAGGCCCGGTTCACCCGCACCAGATTTAAAAAGTCCTCAAAATTGCGTTCTACCTGGCAGAGCATGATGCGATGGAGCTGCTCGACCGAGATGCCGAAATTGTGCGCGACGGATTTTGCGGAAAGTTTCTTTTCGTAGTTGCGGTAGATGTAATTTACAAGCGTGTAGGAAACGCGGCTTTCCTCGATCTGGCAGATGTTCTGGACTTTCTGGTAGGTGTTGCGGTATTCGCCGATTTTGACCCCCATCCGCGCGGCAAAGACTTTGGAGATGTGCGATTCGTCCACATAGCCGAGAAATTCCGCCATTTCCTTCAGGGTGAAGTCGGTGTAGAGCAGGAAGTTGACCGTTTTGCCGATACGCATCTCGTTGAGAAGATCGAAGAAGGAGAGCCCGGTCATCTGGGTGATGTTGGCGCTCACGGTGGATTCGCTGCAGAAAAAGACGCTTGCGAGCAGTTTCAGGGTCAGCTTTTCATTGCAGTGCAGATACATGTAACGCAGGATCTCGGTGTAATCAATCATCGCGTCGCGCTTTGTCTGGGACTGTTCCATGGCGCTGCGGCAGTAGAGGACAAGCAGCTGCACCAGCATGCTGGCGGTCATGATGCTGGAGAACGGTTTTTCCTCCGAAAGCTGAAGGGTGGATTCCATGCCGAGCTCACAGCGCAGCGTATCCAGAATAAATTCCACTTCCGGTAGCCGGTTGGGATCACATTGGACAACCGGCTTCTCCTCAATCAGCGGCTGGATGGGCAGCGGCTGCCCGTCCACCCCGCGGAACAGCTTCGCGATGCGTTCGACCGTATCGAAATGGTACGCGATCAGGACATATTGCAGAGGGCTGTCCACCTGGATGATGTCACTGACCTGCCAGGGCAGGATCGCGACCAGGCTGCCGCTTGTGAGGGAATAGGATTTTCCCTGCAGGGAGATCTCGCCGCTTCCGTTTTTGACGTAAAGGAACCGGGCCTCCTGGTGGATGAGCGGGGTGGTCGGCCGGTCGATAACTTCCTGATCAAAGCTGAAAAGGCGGCCCTGATCAAATTGGGAACGGGCGAACGACTGCATTTCAATGAGTTTTTTCATAGCGATCCAAATCCCTCCGCTGACTGTCTGTAAAAAATTATACCATATTCCGGATTTGATTTCACTTTCATTTTTGCTTTGCACAGACATTTCGCATGAAATCTATTGTATTTAAAAGTGGATTTTAGATAAGTTGCCGAATTGTTTTTCGGCGGTATATCCCATATCTGAAGGGAAATGCGTGTGGAAAGTTCTGCTTATAATACAAAAACACCGTTTTTTACTGTCCGGAAAACCTGTTAAGGGTCTGTTAAAATAGAGGGCAGTGATAATCCGTTTGAAAGGAGGAAACGAATTGCCCATTTGCGTAAAAAGCGAAATCGGCCCCCTGAAAAAGATCCTTTTACAGCGGCCGGGCAAGGAGTTGGAGCATCTCAGCCCAAATACAATGGGACAGTTGCTGTTTGACGATATTCCATATCTGTATGGCGCGCAGCTCGAACATGACCGTTTCGCAGACACCCTGCGTGAAAACGGGGTGGAGGTCCTGTATCTGGAGGATCTTGTGGTGGAAACGATATCCCGGGATGAGCGCCTGAAGAAGGCCTTTGTCCGGGAGGTGATTGAACAGGCGGACAGCCTGGCGGTCAACTATCAGGAGGAGCTGTACGATTACCTGCTCAGTTTTTCAGATCCCAGGAAACTGGTGCTCAAAACGATGGAAGGCATCTGTCTCAATGAGATCCCGTCCCATAAAAAAGACCGGCTCGCCAGCCTCACCCAGCCTGACACCCATTTTGTGATGGACCCCATTCCGAACCTGTACTTTACCCGCGACCCATTCGCCTGTATCGGAAACGGAGTCAGCTTAAACCATATGAGCTCGTTTACCCGCAACCGGGAAACCATCTATGGAAAATACATCCTGAATTACCATCCGGACTACGCGGGCAGGGTACCGCTCTACTATACACCGGACGAACATCTCAGCATCGAAGGCGGCGACATCCTGAATCTGAGCTCCAACGTGCTTGCGGTTGGGATTTCTCAACGCACCCAGCCGGAGGCGGTCGAGCTGCTTGCCCAAAATATATTCCGGGACGAAACGGCTGAGATTGATACGGTGCTGGCATTCGACATCCCCCGCACCCGGGCGTTCATGCACTTGGACACGGTGTTTACCCAGATTGATGTGGATAAATTTACCGTCCATCCCGGCATCCTCGACACGCTGCGGATTTTTGAGCTGACCGGCAAAGGAAAACCCGAAATCCATACACGTGAAGTCTCCGGAAGCCTTGCACAGGTGCTCGGCAGGTATCTGCGCATCGACAGCGTCAAACTGATCCACTGCGGCGGGAAGAACCAGATTGCCTCCGAACGCGAACAGTGGAACGACGGCTCGAACACGCTTTGCATCTCGCCCGGCGTAGTGGTGGTTTACGACCGCAACTATGTGACCAACGAGATATTGGAGGCCTCCGGCGTCAAGGTGCTTAAACTCCCCAGCGCAGAGCTTTCACGGGGCCGCGGCGGCCCGCGCTGCATGAGCATGCCGCTGCAAAGGCTCTGAAACAGGGCCGGACAAACCAAATTGGAATAAAGGAGCGTAAAAATCATGGCAATCAACCTCAGAGGGAGAAGTTTCCTGAAACTTTTGGACTTTTCAGCGCAGGAGATCCGTTACCTGCTGGATCTTTCAAAGGATTTTAAAAGCATGAAGCGCGCGGGCGTGCCGCATCGCTGGCTTGCTGGCAAGAACATCGTGCTTTTGTTTGAAAAGACCTCCACCCGTACCCGCTGTTCGTTTGAGGTGGCCGGTATGGACTTGGGAATGGGCGTGACCTACCTCGATCCAGGCAGCAGTCAGATGGGAAAAAAGGAGAGCATCGCGGACACAGCCCATGTGCTGGGGCGCATGTACGACGGGATCGAATACCGCGGGTTCAGCCAGAATCTGGTCGAAGAGCTTTCGGAAAACGCGGGCGTGCCGGTCTGGAACGGGCTCACGGATGAATTTCATCCCACCCAGATGCTTGCAGACCTTATGACCATCGAGGAGAAAAAGGGCGCGCTCAAAGGGCTGCGCTTTACCTTCTTCGGCGACGCCAGGAACAACATGGGCAACTCCCTGATGGTCGCCTGCGCGAAGATGGGGCTGCATTTTACCGCCTGCGCGCCCAAGGAGCTTTTCCCCGCGCAGGAGCTGGTGGATACCTGCAAAAAGCTTGCGGCCCAAAGCGGCGGCAGCGTTTCCCTCACCGAGGACATCGCGGAAGGCGCGCGCGGCGCCGACATCATCTACACCGACATCTGGGTCTCGATGGGGGAGCCGGACAGCGTGTGGGAAACCCGCATCAAGCTGCTGACCCCATACCAGGTGAATGCGAAGGTTATGGGACTTGCCAAGCAGGACGCGCTTTTTATGCACTGCCTGCCGTCCTTCCACGACACCAACACCACCACCGGCAAAGAGATCGCGGAAAAATTCGGTATCACCGAGATGGAAGTATCCGACGAGGTGTTTGACGGTCCGCAGTCGGTGGTGTTCGACGAAGCGGAGAACCGCATGCACACCATCAAAGCGGTCATGTATGCGACGCTGCAGTAATTTGAACGGAATGAGGGCTATGGACAGAAAACGGATTGTAATTGCATTGGGCGGCAATGCCCTGGGCAAAACGCCGGACGAACAGCTCCGGCTGGCCCGAGGCGCGGCCAAATCGATTGTGGATCTGATCGAGGCGGGCGGCGAGGTTGTTATCACACACGGCAATGGCCCGCAGGTTGGGATGATCAACCTTGGGATGGGTGCTTCCGCCCAAAGCGGCGTGATTCCGGCAGAAATGCCGTTCGCGGAATGCGGGGCAATGAGCCAGGGATACATCGGATACCATCTCCAGAACAGCATCGCAAACGAGCTGCATGCGCGCGGCATCCATAAAGAGGTGGCCGCGGTCGTCACACAGGTGGTGGTAGACCGGGACGACCCGGCTTTCCGCAGCCCGTCCAAACCGGTGGGCGCGTTTTATACCTATGAACAGGCGCAGGCGCTTGCCACGGACAAGGGCTACTGCATGCGGCAGGACGCGGGCCGCGGCTGGCGGCGGATGGTAGCCAGCCCGCAGCCGGTGGATATCCTCGAGAAAAAGGTTATCCGCTCACTTGTGGAACAGGGAAATGTGGTTATTGCCGCGGGCGGCGGCGGAATCCCGGTGGTGCGGCGGGACGGACGGTATGTCGGCGTGCCGGCTGTGATCGACAAGGACCTGGCTGCCGCGAAGCTCGCAAAATTTCTGGACGCGGATATGCTGCTCATCCTGACAGCGGTGGAGCATGTGGTCATCAACTGGGGCAAGCCGAATCAGATCGCGCTGCACCGGATCACAGCGGACGAAGCGGTCTGCTTCTGCGCGCAGGGACAGTTTGCGCCGGGGAGTATGCTGCCGAAAATTCAGGCCGCGGTCGAATTTGCACAATGCGGGAAAAAAGCGGTGATCGCATCGCTTGACCGGGCGCTCGAGGCGGTGCGCGGCCAGTCCGGCACAGTGATTTTACCGGCTCCGCGCGCGCAGGCGGCGTCGGCATAAAGGAGAGGGGAAAGCGTGGAAACGAAACGGAAGAGTTGGATTTGGCTCGGCTCGCGCGCGGCGCTGCTTTTGGTGGGGATCATCTGGGGCAGTTCGCTGGTGGTGGTCAAATCCTCGGCGGAACTGATCCAGCCGAACCTGCTGATCGCGAGCCGTTTTTCACTGGCATGTATCGTACTGTCAATCATCTTTTTCAAAAAATTCAAGAAACTTGACCGGGATTCGCTCATCAGCGGCGCGATTATCGGCGCGTGCCTGTTCGCGGCCTACTGGCTGCAGACGCTGGGTGTCACGCTCGCCATGCCCGGGAAAAGCGCATTCCTTTCCTCCATCTACTGCGTGCTTGTGCCGTTTGTATTCTGGATGATCGGCGGCAAACGGCCCGCGCCGCACAATCTGATCGCGGCGTTTTTATGTGTGACGGGCATCCTGCTCTCCTCGGTCACAAGCGGTTTTTCGATCCTGCCGGGAGATCTGCTGGCGCTTTCGAGCGGACTGTTCTTCGCGGTGCATATCGCGGCGGTCGGAAAATACGGGGATGGGAAGGACCCGGTGCTCATCACCATTCTGCAGTTCGGGTTCTGCGCCGCATTCGCCTGGATCGCGACCTTTACGCTCGAAGGATTCCATCCACAGTGGCATCCAGGCGCGACCGGCGGGGTGCTCTATCTGGCCCTTGCCTGCACGGCGCTGGCGCTGCTTTTGCAGAACGTCGGGCAGAAATATGCGGACCCGTCGAGCGCGTCGATCCTGATGAGTACCGAATCGATCTTCGGGGTGATTTTCTCGGTCGTCTTTATGGGCGAGATCCTCACGGCAAAACTGGTGCTGGGATTCGTCTTTATCTTTGCATCGGTGCTGATCTCAGAGGTGCCTTTCACAATCCGCACACGGAAATTGCGGACTGATACTCCCTGCTGACACAATAGATGGGGATAAAAGGTCAAGGAATGTCGAATAACTTGGGATTTTGTATTGAAAAAATATTTATGCAGTTTATAATAATATAGTGACCTGCAAAAGCGGTAATCCAGTTATTTCCATAACTTTTGTATCGTTGCAAATAAATGAGGAGGAGAATAATGGAAGCAAAACTGATTGAAAAGGCAATGTACGACTATTTTAAACTGGTCGGTAAAACCGCGATCGTCACCGGTGCGGGCAATGGGATCGGCCAGGGCATTGCCAAGGTACTCGCCGGGCTCGGCGTGAACGTTGTGGCCTGTGACATTGAGGAAGACAGTGTAAAAGGCACGGCCGATGGCATCACCCAGGCGGGCGGCACCTGCATCGGCATGTACTGTGACGTGCGCAAATATGAGGACATCCAAAAGGTGATCCAGACCGCCATCGACAAATTTGGTACGGTGGACATCCTGGTCAACGACGCCGCCGGGTGCGGCGGCGGTGTGACGGTGGATACGATCAACGAGGAAGAGTGGATGCGCCTCATCGAACTGAACCTCAACAGCGTATACCGTTTTACAATTTCCGTCCTGCCGCTGATGCGCGCGAAGAAGAGCGGAAAAATCATCAATATCAGCTCAGGCGCGGGTATCACCGGAGATTTCTCCGACCCGCATTATGCGGCCGCCAAGGGCGGCGTAATCGCATTCACCAAGGAGATCGCCCATGAGGTCGCAAAGGACCGCATCAACGTCAACAGCGTTGCGCCGGGCCTTGTGGATACCCGGATGGCGCGCATCCGCCCGTGGGAGGATGAAATCGCCGACACCCTGTGGCACCGGGTCGGACAGCCGGAGGACATCGCGTATGCGGTGGCGTACCTGGCGTCTTCGGCAAGCGATTACCTCACCGGGCAGGTGATCTCTCCGAACGGCGGAGCGTGGATGCAGTAAGGAAAAGAGTGTGAATGCGGTGACGGTGGATTACCTGTTCCGCCACGCCGTCGTGGTGACCATGGCGGACGCCGGGGGCTGCGGCCTCATTGAAGATGGGGCTGTGGCGGTGAAGGCGGACCGGATTGTCGCGGTGGGCGAGACAAAGCAGCTGGAGAAGCTTTACCCCGCGCATCGGGAAATCGACGCATCGGGGAAGCTTTTGATGCCGGGACTTGTTGATGCTCACATGCACACCCGCGCGAGCCTTTGGAAAGGCCTGGCGCAGGACTCTCAAAACTGGCTGGCTGACTGTTCGATCCCCTACCGGGAAGCGCTGGATGGCCCATCGGGCAGGGCGGGGTCGATGGTGATGATCGCGGAAGCGCTCAAAGCCGGGACCACCACCTTTGTGGATCAGAATGAGGATATGTGCCTGCTCGCGGAAAACCATCTCCAGGCAGGGACACGCGCCCTGCTTGCGCAGCAGGTGCACGGGCTGCCGCCTGGGACCGCGCTGATCGCGAAGGGGGAGCTTTACCCGCTTGACCCAGCGGTAGAAGAACGGCTGTTTGCACAAAGCCGCAAACTGGTGGAAACCTGCCACATGCAGGCTGGCGGCAGGCTCACCTGCGCGATGAGCCCTCTGGGGCCGGACCGCGTTTCAAAAGAGATGCTGCTGGAAGTGGGGGAATACGCCCGGAAAAATGAGCTTGCGATCCATATGCATCTCGCCTGCGGCGAGCGGGAAACCGACCAGATGGAGCGGCGCTACCACAAACGCAGCATCCCGCTGCTCGATGAGCTGGGGCTTTTGAATGAGCGGCTGGTGGGCATCCATCTGTCGGTTGCCACCGACGCGGAACTGCGCCGGTTCGCGCAGTCCGGGGCGGCGATGGTGCTCTGCTCCGGCAGCGAGGCCATTGTGGACGGGAATATCCCGCCAGCCTATGAGTTCAATTCCTACAGCCCAAAGCTTGCAATCGGTTCGGACCAGACCTCGGGCGGAAATACGAGCAACCTTTTTTATGAGATGAAGGTGGGCGCGCTGCTCAACAAATGCAAGTTCCACGACCCGGAAATCTGGCCAGCGTGGAAGATGCTGCGGCTGGCGACCATCGACGGCGCGCGGGCAATCGGAATGGGCCATGAGATCGGTTCGCTGGAAGTGGGAAAAAAAGCCGACCTCATTCTGTTGGATCTGCAGGTGCCACATATGGCGCCACAGCTCTTTGCCCCCCTGCGCAATCTCATCCCAAACCTTGTTTATGCGGCAAACGGCAGCGAAGTGGTCCTTTCGATGATCGATGGCAAACTTGTCATGGAGGACCGGAAACTGCTGACACTGGACGAAAGGAAGGTGGTTGAGCAAGCGAACATCGAGGGGGAAAAACTGCTTCAACGTGCGAAAAAAGCGCTGTTTTCTCATGAGACGGCAATGAACCGCCTGATGCGGCAAAATAAGCTTTAGTTTATACGGAAAGAAGGAAAAAGTGTGAAAAGAGTGACAGCTATTCTTTTGGCATTGGCATTGATGTTGGCAATGGCCGCCTGCGGCGGTTCGGATTCGGCACCATCCGCTTCCGGTGATTCCGCCGTCGGAGGGCAGGCGGCCGAAGCGGAAACCATCCGCATCGGCGTGGTCTGTCCGCTGACCGGAGAAAGCGCTATCTTCGGCGACGTGCTTTCTCAGACTATCATGCTGCTGGCGGAACAGAAAAACGCGGAGGGCGGCCTGCTGGGCAAACAGATCGAGATCAAGGTGTACGACAATCGCGACGACGCGGTGGAAACAACAAACGCGGCGCGCAAGGCGATCCTCAACGACAATGTCGTGGCCTTCATCGGGACCGATTCTTCCGCCAGTACCATAGCGCTTGTGGAGGTTGCCAGCGAATATGAAATCCCAGTCCTCACCAGCATCGCGACCAACTCGAAGATCACCATGACCGACGACGGCCAGGTGCGGCCTTGGGCGTTCCGTGCCTGCCTGTCCGATCCACAGAGCGGCGCCATCCTCGGTCAGTACGCGGTCAAGGAACTGGGACACAAGAATATTGCGATCATCTATGAAATTGGCAGCGATTTCTCGATCGGCGTCATGAATGAATTCACCAAGAATGTGGAGGCGGCCGGCGGCAAGATCGTCTGCAGCGAAGCTTACAACACCGGCGATGTGGATTACCGCGCGGTGCTCACCCGCATCAAGAATTCCGGTGACTTCGACGCGCTTTATATCGCGGCGGGATACTACAAGCAGATCGGCCTCATTGCCAATCAGGCGCGTGAGCTCGGCATTACAGAGCCGCTGCTTACCACTGAGGGCGCGACGTCGAACGACCTGTTCAACATCGCGGGCGACGCGGTTGAGGGGCTCGTCTTTAACGGCACTGTCAACACCGAGTCGGACAAGGTGCATGCGCTGCTCGAGGACTTTATCGAAAAGTGGGAATACGACCCGAGCGTCAACGTTGGGCCGGACTGCTATCTAGCGCACGATGCCTTCAAGCTGATGGCCAATGCAATCGAGAAGGCCGGTGCGGCGGACTCGAAGAAGATCCGCGACGAGCTGGAAAACACCACCGAAATCGAGGGCCTGACCTGCACGATCACCTTTGACCCTGAAACCCATCTGGTCTACCGTGAAGTTCCCATCTATAAGGTGGAAGACCAGACGCTTAAAATCCAGACACTGTTTATGCCTGAGAAAATGTAATCAGACGATACTGGCCCAAACGCGGCGGACAGCAGATCAAAACAGCCCAGTTATCGCTACGTCCGGGCTTTAAAAGAAGGAAGGAAAAAACGTGAAAAAAATTATTTCGATACTCCTCGCAATGGCATTGTCCCTTTCCATGGCGGCCTGCGGAAGTTCTTCGGCTCCCTCCGGCGCGTCCGGAGACGCGGAGGCCGCCGAGCCGGAGACCATCCGTATCGGTGTGGTCTGCCCGCTGACCGGCGAAAGCTCGATCTACGGCGATGTGCTTTCCCAGACCATTCAGCTGCTGGCGGAACAGAAAAACGCGGAGGGCGGCCTGCTGGGCAAACAGATCGAGATCAAGGTGTACGATAACCGTGACGACGCGGTGGAAACGACCAACGCGGCACGCAAAGCGATTCTGAACGACAAGGTTGTGGCCTTCATCGGGACCGATTCCTCCGCCAGCACCATCGCGCTTGTGGAGGTTGCCAGCGAATATGAAATCCCGGTCCTCACCAGCATCGCGACCAACTCGAAGGTCACCATGACCGACGACGGCCAGGTGCGCCCGTGGGCGTTCCGCGCCTGCCTCAACGACCCGCAGAGCGGCGCCATCCTCGGCCAGTACGCGGTCAAGGAATGCGGCTATAAGAACATTGCGATCATCTACGAGATCGGTTCCGACTTCTCGATCGGCGTCACCAATGAATTCACCAAGAATGTGGAAGCTTCCGGCGGCAAGATCGTCTGCAGCGAAGCTTACAACACCGGCGATGTGGATTACCGCGCGGTGCTCACCCGCATCAAGAATTCCGGTGACTTCGACGCGCTTTACATCGCGGCGGGATACTATAAGCAGATCGGCCTAATTGCCAACCAGGCGCGCGAGCTCGGCATCGAGCAGCCGTTTTTGACCACCGAGGGCGCGATGTCCAGCGACCTGTTCAACATCGCGGGCGATTCGGTCGAGGGCATGATCTATAACGTTGCGGTTGATACCGGATCCGACAAGGTGCACACCCTGCTGGAAGACTTTATCGAGAGATGGGAGTATGACCCGAGCGTCAACGTCGGCCCGGACTGCTATCTGGCTTACGACGCATTCAAGATTCTGACCGGAGCGATCGAGAAGGCCGGTGCGGCGGATTCGAAGAAGATCCGCGACGAGCTGGAAAACACCACCGAAATCGAGGGTCTGACCAGTAAGATCACCTTTGACCCTGAAACCCATCTGGTTTACCGTGAAGTGCCGATCTGCCAGATCGAAAACGGCGATTTTAAAACCCTGGGCCTGTTTATGCCTGAAAAGACTGCATGAGCAGAGATTAAAAAACCATAACGAGTACGTGCGGTTGTAATGAACCTATAGTTACTGTGCGCGGGCTCTTAAAAAAGGAGGGTGCCTTCATTTGTTTATTCAGCA
>Ga0079305_1000364_pt1 | contig 101930 bp, 91 predicted proteins | sample LMS_cellobiose_e_FD_79183 | JGI IMG/M metagenome (GOLD analysis project Ga0079305, IMG submission 79183) | Rumen-fistulated moose microbial communities from Alaska, USA - LMS_cellobiose_enrichment | ecosystem: Host-associated > Mammals > Digestive system > Stomach > Rumen fluid ...
CAGCTTGCTGTCTGGAACAGAAAATACAACAACTTCCCCATGCGTCCCCTCAACTGGGCCTCTCCGAAGGACGTCCTTTCTTCTTTTCCCAATTCTGTAACATATCATTGACAAACCTACAGGAATCCCGGTCCTCACCCTGGTCCGCACCTTTCCCGGCGTCCAGGGCCGCCAGCGCCGCCTGGAGCTGTCCGTCCTCCTCCGGCGCCAGATCCCCCATGAGCAGGTCCAGCTGCCGGGCGTAGCTGAGCCCCACGTAGGGGTCCGGAACCAGGCCGGTGCCGATGAGGGAGACCCCGCCGCCGGTGAAGTACCGGCCGCTGGAGAGGTTCACCGCGCTGCCGTCCCGGAGGCGGTAGAGGTTCTGAGAGTAGCCCTTCCCTGAGGTCCGGGTCCCCACCAGGGGGGCGCCGGTGGTCTCGTGGATCTGGGCTGCCAGAAATTCCGCCGCGCTGTAGCTGTTCTCGTTGACCAGCACCGCCATGGGCAGGTCCACGCGGCTCTCCCCGGAGGAGGTATAGACCCGCTCCGCGCCGTTGTAGTACTCCATCCGGAAGATGTCCCCCTTGGGGAGAAGCTGGTCCAGGATATCTGTCAGCTCGGTGACATAGCCCCCCGGGTCGTTCCGGACGTCGATGACCAGGGCCCGGGCCCCCTCCTCCGTCAGCTCCTCCAGGCAGTCGGCCACCTGGTCCGCCGCGCCGGTGTAGAAGTTGGCGATGGTCAGCAGGGCGGTGTCCTCCCCGATCATCTTCCACTGGGCGGAGATGTTGCGCACCGCCCCCCGGACCACCTCTACAGAGCGGCTCTCCCCTGCCTTGTCCAGGATCTCCAGGGTGACCGCGGTGCCCGCCTCCCCTCGGATGCTCTGGATGGCGTCGTCCCGGCCGATGGGGGTGATGGGGACCCCGTCCACGGCGCAGATGATCTCCCCGGCGGCCAGTCCGGCCTGGGCGGCGGGCCCGCCGGGGTTGACGCTGAGGATCATCAGGCCCCGGTCGTCCTCCTGGATGGTGACGCCGATGCCCACATAGCTGTTCTCCCGGGTCGCGGTGGTCTGGAGATACTCCTCCGGGGTCAGGTAGTAGGACCACCGGTCCCCCAGGGAGTCCACCATGGCCCGCTCCGCGGCCTGCCGGGTGTCGTCCGGGTCGTAGTCCCCCACGAAGCGGCTCTGGATCAGGGCCTGGGTCTGGAGCAGCGCCATTCCCCCGGGGCCCACGGAGGCCCGGATGGCGCCGAAGACCGCCAGTCCTCCCGCCAGCAGGGAGAGGACGCAGGCCAGGACCAGCACCGGCACCGGCACAGAGACACGTTTCTTCATAGATGACTCCTTCCGCAGCGGAAAAATCCAAGGGAAGCGACCAGATCAGCCGCTTCCCTTGGAGATGATTCAGGGTTAATAGGCCAGAAGTCCCGCCACCAGGGAAAGCACCAGGGCCAGACAGAGCACGATGGCGATGACCGCGGCGAATCGCTTCTGGAACTTCTGGGGATCCCGATATTTTTTCTGCTTGCTCATTGTGGCCTCCTTATACCTTCAGGAACTTGCGGATGGCCAGGGCGGAGCCGCCGGCGCCGATGACGAAGCCCACCAGAAGGAAGACCAGCAGGACTGTCCCCGCGATGTTGGGGAAGGGAATGGTGTCGATGAGGGACAGGATGCCGCTGTTGGCCATGGCCCGCCCCAGCAGGCCGTAGATGCCCCACTGGACGAAGAAGGCCACCACCGCGCCCACCAGGCCCAGGATGACGCCCTCGATCATGAAGGGCCACCGGATGAACCAGTTGGTGGCGCCGCACATCTTGACGATGGCGATCTCATCCCGCCGGGTGAAGGTGGCCAGGCGGATGGTGTTGGAGATGATGAAGATAGAGATGACCACCAGCATCACCACCAGGATGATGGCGATGGCGGAGGCCACGTTCCGAACCATGACGAAGCCGTCGGCGATCTCCAGGGCCGCCTGGACCCGGGCAATGCCGGACACGTCGCCGATGAGCTTCACGGTCTCCTCCATTTGCTCAATGTCGTTCACATGGATCTGATACCGGTCCCGGAGGGTGTTGCTGGGCAGGTCCTCAAAGAGGGAGGGGTCGTCCTGCTGGGCCTTGAACTCCGCCATGGCCTGGGCCTTGCTGATGAAGGTAGCCGAGGTGACGTTGGGAATGGCCTCGATGCGGCTCTGCAGCCCCTCGGGGTCGATGAAGTCGTCGTCCACATAGGCCAAGATCTCGTTGTCCCGCTCCAGGTCGGAGAGCATCTCGTTGGCGTTCACCGCCACCAGGGAGAAGGACCCCATGATGAGCAGGCAGGCCACGATCATACACACCGAGGCAAAGGACATGAGCCCGTGGGTGAAGATGCTCCGAAAGCCCTCCCTGATGTGGTAAAGTGCTTGATTACCGTCCATTTCTGTAATATCCTCCCGCTGCGTCGCTGATGATCCTGCCGCTCTCGATGGCCACCACCCGCTTGCCGAAGCGGTTGACCAGCTCACGCTCGTGGGTGACCACCAGGATGGTGGTGCCCATGTCGTTGATCTTCTCCAGCAGGGACATGATCTCCAGAGAGCGGTCCGGATCCAGGTTGCCCGTGGGCTCGTCCGCGATGATCACGCTGGGGTTGTTGGCCAGGGCCCGGGCGATGGCCACACGCTGCTGCTCGCCGCCGGATAGCTGGGTGGGGAGCATGTTCTCCTTTCCCATCAGGCCCACCAGGCCCAGGATATAGGGGATGCGCCGCTGGATCTCCCGGGTGGTGGCGCCGGCGGCCCGCATGGCCACCTCCAGGTTCTCGCTGACCGTCTTCTTGTCGATGAGGCGGAAGTCCTGGAACACCACGCCCAGGGTGCGCCGCATCAGCGGGATCTGCTGGGTGCTGATGTCGCTGAGGTTGTACCCGTTGACCATCAGCCGGCCGGAGGTCACCTCCAGCTCGCCGGTGATCAGGCGGATGATAGTGGACTTGCCGGAGCCGGAGGGGCCCACCAGAAAGACGAACTCGCCGTCGTCGATCTGGACGCTGACGCCCTTGAGGGCCTTGGTCCCGTTCTCAAATTCTTTGTGTACGTTGGTAAGTCGGATCAAAATAACACTCCCTCGCAGGAGGACGGAGGCCGGTTAGGGCCGGGCCGCCCTCTTAGGATTCGATGCCCCGGGAGACCAGGTACTTCTTGACCATAAGCGCCACCTTGAAGGTGATGGCGTCGTCGAACTCCCGCAGGTCCAGGCCCGTGAGCTTCTTGATCTTCTCCAGGCGGTACACCAGGGTGTTCCGGTGGACGAAGAGCTTCCGGGCGGTCTCGGATACGTTCAGGTTGTTCTCGAAGAACTTGTTGATGGTGAACAGGGTCTCCTGATCCAGGGCGTCGATGGGGTTCTTCTTGAACACCTCCTGGAGGAACATTTCACACATCACCGTGGGCAGCTGGTAGATGAGCCGGCCGATGCCCAGGTTCTCGTAGTTGATGATGGTCTTCTCCGTGTCGAAGACCTTGCCTACGTCGATGGCCACGCCGGCCTCCTTGTAGGCCCGGGCCAGATCCCGGATGTGGCCCACCACGGTACCGATGCCGATGGTGGTCTTGATCTTCAGGGTCTGGGTCAGGTTGTCCTCGATGCTCTTGGCGATCTTGTAGATCTCCTTGCTGTCGCCGTCGCTGAGCATCTTGATGACCGCGATGTCGGTCTCGTTGATGGAGATGACGAAGTCCTCCTGTCCGTCGGAGAACATGTTCTGGACCACGTCCACCGCGGCGATCTCCGCCGAGCCCACCTGCCGGACCAGGAACACAGCCCGCTGGGCCTCGGAGGCGAAGTGGAGCTCCTTGGCCCGGACGTAGATGTCGCCCAGGAGGATGTTGTCGGAGATGATGCTTTTGACGAAGGCGGTCTTGTCGTATTTCTCCTCATAGTAGGTCTTGGCGCTGTTGAGGGCCACGGTAACCATGGAGCAGATGAGCCGGGCCTGCTCGTCGCTGCCCTGGACAAAGGCGGCGTAATCGAAATGAGAGCTCCGGCTGGCCAGGGGCTTGAAGGTCTTGTCGCCGTAGATGATGACCGTGGACTCATTGACGTTCAGGGCGGAGGCCGCGCCCTCCCACTTTTCTCCGATCCAGGTCAGCTGATTGCAGGAGACCACCGTCCCCTGGTCGTCCACCACGCCGATGACCCGGTCGGTGCATTCCTTCATTTGGAGCACGATACTTTGAAACACTCTGCTGGACATTCTGATTCCTCCCTGATTCCCGCTCGATCGGCGGAGCAATCCAGCACACAAAAAAGACGGGCGCTCCCATCCTTCCGCGCCGTGGGGCGCGTATGGCCAATATTGACTCGCCTGGGCATTTGATGATTCGTGGCATGTATTATACCGTTTCCCAGGACTGATTTCAATAGTTTTTTCATGAATTTTTGTGAAAAACGCCGAAAACGACGCATTTATTTCCCAAATGCGGCGATTTCGGCGTCTTCCAGCAGCCGCCACGCCCCCGGAGGCAGCGCGGGATCCAGAGACAGGGTTCCCATGGACAGCCGTTTCAGATACCGGACGGGCTTTCCCCGGGCCGCCAGCATCCGCTTGACCTGGTGATATTTGCCCTCCCGGAGGGTCACAAGGGCCTGGGAGGGGTCCTCCAGGATCTCCAACTCCGCCGGCAGGCACACCGTCCCGTCGGCTAGGGTCATGCCCCCCCGGAAGGCCGCCGCGTCCCCCTCCTCCAGGGTCCCCTCCACCTCCGTGTAGTACACCTTGTCCACGTGCCGGGAGGGCGACAGGAGGCGGTGGGCCAGCTGTCCGTCGTTGGTCAGAAGCAGGAGGCCCTCGGTGTCCTTGTCCAGCCGGCCCACCGGGGCCAGACCCATGCGGCGCAGCTCCCGGGGCAGCAGGGACAGCACAGTCCGCTCCCTGGGGTCCTCGGTGGAGGAGACCACCCCGGCGGGCTTGTGGAGCATCACGTAAGTGAACCGGGCCGTGGAGATGGGGCGGCCGTCCACAGTGACCAGTTGCTCCTCCCCCACCTTCTCCTCGGGCCCGGCGGGGAGCCCGCCGTCCACCCGCACCCGGCCCGCCTTCAGCAAAGCCTTGGCCTCCTTCCGGGACCAGCGGCCGGTGGCGGCCAGGAGCTTGTCCAGTCGTTCCATGGGTCGTTTCCTCCCTTTCGTCCCTCCGGCGGGCCCTGCCGTCGGAGGCCCGCGCATATCCGCCCCGGAGGGCGCATAGTCTTTTCGTAAGTTCTGCCGTCCCCCTCTTCCGCCGACGGCCTGAAAAAGGAGATGCTGCCATGTTGATCGTAGCGAAAACCCTTCGCCCCCGCCGGATCATGGCCTGGATGGCCGTCGCGGCTCTGGCCGCGGGGCTGGTGGGGGCCGGGTCCGGCCTGGCGCGAACCGCCCGGGACACCCAGACCGCCGCCAGCCTGCAGGCCGACCCCACCGGCATCCGCTCCAACCAGGACCGGGTGGCCTATCTGGAAAAATGGGGCTGGATCACTGCCCCGGAACCCGCCTCAGTGGAGGACGTTCTCATCCCCGAAACCTTTGACCCCTCCTATGACGACTATCTGGCCCTTCAGGAGAGCCAGGGCTTCGACCTGCGGGCCTACGCCGGAAAAACGGTGAAGCGGTATACCTACGCCGTCACCAACTACCCCGGTCTTCAGGAGAACATCTGGGCCAGTCTGCTGGTGGATAGAAAAACCGTCATCGGCGGCGAGATCTTCGGCAGCCAGGGGGACGGGTTCACCCAGGGGCTGGCCTATCCCCAGGGCACCTCCCTGGAGAACAAAGAACAGGGGGCGTAAGGTCATCCCCGACGCCCCCTGTCTGGAATTCCGAATCAGCGATCCGCGTTCTGGACCTCCACGGCCACCTTGCCGCAGGGAACCGCAATGCCGGCCTGGTCAAAGGCCTCCTTGATCTGCTGGGTCAGGTCGAAGTACACATCCCAGTAGTCCGCGTTTTGGCACCAGGCCCGGACGGTGTAGTCCATGCCCTTTTCGCCGAACTTCTCTGCCCGGACGAAGGGGGCAGGGTCCTGGAGGACCTTGGGGTGGGCGCTCATGACCTTCTCGATGGTCTCATTGACCTGCTGGATGGACATGCTGAAGGGCGCGGAGACGCTCAGGTCCACCCGGCGCTGGGGCAGCGTGGAGTAGTTCTGCACCTCGGACCCGATAACGGAGCCGTTGGGCAGGATGATCCGGCGGTTGTCCAGGCTGTCCAGCTTGGTGTGGATCATGCCGATCTCCCGGACGGTGCCGGTGGTGCCGCCGATGTCAATGAAGTCACCCACCTTGAAGGGCTGGGTGGCCAGGATGGTGACGCCGCCGGCCAGGTTGGCCAGGCTGTCCTGGACGGACAGGGACAGGGCCAGGCCGATGATGCTCACCAGGGCCACCAGGACCGTCAGGTTGATGCCCAGGGATTGGCAGACGATCATGGCGGTGACGAACCACAGAACGATGTTCACCGCGCTGTGGATGAAGGTATGGAAGCTCTTCTCGATCTTGTTGCTCTTGGACAGGCCCTTGTCCAGGACCTTCAGCAGAACGCTCTTGATGATCAGGCAGATGATGAACAGCACCACCGCCAGGATCACCAGCTTCAGCGCGCCCTGCCAGCCGTTGGCGGTCAGGTTGGACACTGCGGTCTGGGCGCCGGTGGTCAAGGCTTCGTTGTCAGGCATAGTACGCTCCTTTCCCGTGGGGGACCATACAGGCCCCATTTTTTGCCAATGCGTGTAAAATACAGAAAAGGGCAAAGCCGCAGCTCTGCCCTTTCCGTGTATTTAAGGAATTACTCCTCAGTGGCAATAACAACGCCGGAACCCACGGTGCGGCCACCCTCACGGATAGCGAAGCGCAGGCCTTCCTCAATGGCGATGGGGGTGATCAGCTCAACGTTCATCTCGACGTTGTCGCCGGGCATGCACATCTCAACGCCCTCGGGCAGGGAGATAACGCCGGTCACGTCGGTGGTACGGAAATAGAACTGAGGACGATAGTTGTTGAAGAAGGGGGTGTGACGGCCGCCTTCATCCTTGGACAGGACGTAAACCTGGCCGGTGAACTTGGTCAGGGGCTTGATGGAGCCGGGCTTAGCCAGAACCTGGCCTCTCTCGATCTCCTTCTTGTCGATGCCGCGGAGCAGGGTGCCCACGTTGTCGCCGGCCTCAGCATAGTCCAGCAGCTTGCGGAACATCTCGATGCCGGTGATGACGGACTTCTTGATCTCGTCGGCCAGGCCCACGATCTCAACAGCGTCGCCCATGTTGATCTGGCCGCGCTCCACTCTGCCGGTGGCGACGGTGCCGCGGCCGGTGATGGTGAAGACGTCCTCGACGGGCATCAGGAAGGGCATGTCAGCCTTACGGTCGGGGGTAGGAATGTAGGTGTCGACAGCGTCCATCAGCTCCTTGATGCAGGCATAGTCAGGATCGTTGGGGTCCTGGCTCTCGCAGGTCAGAGCGTTCAGAGCGGAGCCCTTGATGACGGGGATGTCGTCGCCGGGGAACTCATAGTTGCTCAGCAGCTCGCGGACTTCCATCTCAACCAGCTCCAGCAGCTCCTCGTCGTCCAGCAGGTCGACCTTGTTCAGGAAGACAACGATGGCGGGCACGCCGACCTGACGGGCCAGCAGGATGTGCTCACGGGTCTGAGCCATGGGGCCGTCGGTGGCGGCGATGACCAGGATGGCGCCGTCCATCTGCGCAGCGCCGGTGATCATGTTCTTGATATAGTCGGCGTGGCCCGGGCAGTCAACGTGAGCATAGTGACGGGCGTCAGTCTCATACTCAACGTGAGCGGTGTTGATGGTGATGCCGCGCTCTCTCTCTTCGGGAGCCTTATCGATGGAGGCATAGTCCTCGAACTGAGCCTTGCCCTGGAAAGCCAGGTACTTGGTGATAGCAGCGGTCAGGGTGGTCTTACCATGGTCAACGTGACCGATGGTACCGATGTTTACGTGGGGCTTGGTTCTTTCAAACTTTTGCTTGGCCATGATTGATGATCCTCCTCAAAATAGAAATCTAAGGTTTCAATACGGTTCGGAATACGTGTATCCTGTATTTTACAGGATACGAGAGAAAAATACAACGGGAAAATGACCTTTTTTCGGCCAAAATCCAAGAAATTCTTCCTCAGTTGGAGCCGCCGCGCTTCTCGATGATCTTGTCCGTGATGGAGCGGGGGATCTCCACGTAGCTGTGGGGCTCCATGGAGTACTGCCCGCGGCCCTGGGTGCGGCTGCGCAGGTCGGTGGCGTAGCCGAACATCTCGGACAGGGGGACCAGCGCGTCGATCTGCTGGGCGCCGGGACGGGCCTCCATGCCCTGGATCTGTCCCCGGCGGGCGTTCAGGTCGCCGATAACGTCGCCCATGTAGTCCTCGGGGACGATGACGTCCACCTTCATGATGGGCTCCAGCAGGGCGGGATTGGCCTTCCGGCAGGCCTCCTTGAAGGCCATGGAACCGGCGATCTTGAAGGCCATCTCAGAGGAGTCCACCTCGTGGAAGGAGCCGTCGTACAGGGTGACCTTCACGTCCACCACGGGGTAGCCGGCCAACACGCCGGACTCCATGGCGCCCTGAATGCCGGCGTCCACGGCGGGGATATATTCCTTGGGGATGGCGCCGCCCACGATCTCGTTGACGAACTCGTAGCCCTTGCCGGACTCGTTGGGCTCGACACGGATCTTGACGTGGCCGTACTGGCCCTTGCCGCCGGACTGGCGGGCGTACTTGGTGTCCTGCTCCACGGCCTTGCGGATGGTCTCCTTGTAGGCCACCTGGGGGGCGCCCACGTTGGCTTCCACCTTGTACTCCCGGAGCAGACGGTCCACGATGATCTCCAGATGGAGCTCGCCCATGCCGGCGATGATGGTCTGGCCGGTCTCCTCGTCGGTGTAGGTCTTGAAGGTGGGGTCCTCCTCGGCCAGCTTCATGAGGGCGATGCCCATCTTCTCCTGGCCAGCTTTGGTCTTGGGCTCGATGGCCACCCGGATGACGGGCTCGGGGAACTCCATGGATTCCAGGATAATGGGGTGCTTTTCGTCGCAGAGGGTGTCGCCGGTGGTGGAGTTCTTCAGGCCCACCACGGCGGCGATGTCGCCGGAGTAGACCGTCTCAATGTCCTCCCGGTGGTTGGCGTGCATCTGCAGGATGCGGCCGATGCGCTCTCTCTGCTTCTTGGTGGAGTTGAGCACCTGGGTGCCGGTGTTCAGCTTGCCGGAGTAGACCCGGATGAAGGACAGCCGGCCCACATAGGGATCCGCCGCGATCTTGAAGGCCAGGGCGGAGAAGGGGGCCTCGTCGTCGGCGGGGCGCTCGTCCTCCTCGCCGCTGTCGGGCTCCACGCCCTTGATGGCGGGGATGTCCAGGGGGGAGGGCATATAGTCCACGATGGCGTCCAGCAGCTTCTGGACACCCTTGTTGCGGTAAGAGGTGCCGCAGGTCACGGGGACCAGCAGGTTCTCGATGGTGCCCTTGCGGATGGCCGCCCGGATCATCTCAGCGGGGATGGGCTGCTCCTCCAGGGCCAGCATCATAAGCTCCTCGTCCAGGTCCGCGCAGGCGTCGATGAGCTTGGTGCGGTACTCCTGGGCCAGCTCCAGCATATCCTCAGGGATCTCCTCCACCCGCATGTCCTTGCCTTCGGCGTCGTAGTACACGTCGGCGTTCATCTCCACCAGGTCGATGATGCCCTTGAAGGTCTCCTCTCTGCCGATGGGCAGCTGGATGGGCACGGCGTTGCACTTGAGCCGGTCGTGGATCATGTCCAGGACGTTGAAGAAATCGGCTCCCATGATGTCCATCTTGTTGACGTAGATCATCCGGGGGACCTGATAGTGGTCCGCCTGACGCCATACGGTCTCGGACTGGGGCTCCACGCCGCCCTTGGCGCACATGACGGTCACGGAACCGTCCAGCACGCGCAGGGAGCGCTCCACCTCCACGGTGAAGTCCACGTGGCCCGGGGTGTCGATGATGTTGATGCGGGTCTGGGGGAACTGGTTGGCGGTGCCTGTCCAATAACAGGTGGTGGCAGCGGAGGTGATGGTGATACCACGCTCCTGCTCCTGGGCCATCCAGTCCATGGTGGCGGTCCCGTCATGGGTCTCGCCGATCTTGTAGTTGACGCCGGTGTAATACAGAATACGCTCGGTCGTCGTGGTCTTACCGGCATCGATGTGAGCCATGATGCCGATGTTGCGGGTGTTTTCCAGGGTAACTTTACGTGACATTCTGTCCCCTCCCGGTTACCAGCGGAAGTGCGCGAAGGCCTTGTTGGACTCAGCCATCTTGTGCGTCTCTTCGCGCTTCTTCACAGCGCTGCCGAGATTGTTGGCGGCGTCCATCAGTTCGCCAGCCAGGCGCTCCTTCATCGTTCTCTCGCTGCGTTTCCGGGCGTAGGTGGTCAGCCAGCGCAGACCCAGGGTCTGCCGCCGCTCAGGACGGACCTCCATAGGAACCTGATAGGTGGCGCCGCCTACACGACGGGCCTTCACTTCCAGGGACGGCATAATGTTTTCCATGGCAGTGGTGAACACTTCGATGGGATCCTTGCCGGTCTGCTCTTTGACGATGTCAAAGGCGCCGTAGACCACCTTCTGTGCTACGCCCTTCTTGCCGTCCAGCATAATGCTGTTGATCAGCTTAGTCACCAGTACGGAACGGTACATAGGATCGGGCAACACTTCCCGCTTGGGTACGTTTCCTCTTCTGGGCACTTTGCTTCCCTCCTTCATATTAAAATGATTTCATAGGTACTCGAAAAGTGTCTTTCATGCGGTCCAGACCCGCTTCGCTGGGCTCTGGACCGAGGGGATGCGCTTCGCTCAGCGCACGGCCTGCGGCCGCACGTTCGCTTCGCGAGAGGTATTTTTCACGAAAATGCGATTGTCGTGAAAAATGATCTCAGTTTATTCCGCTTCTGCGGAAGCGGAACTCTGCGAGGCTTTGAAACGCTCCCCTGCTGCGATTGCTGAAAGATTTTCCGTGTAAGACAGTCTCCTGTCCTGTGCCTGCCTTGAGAGCTTCCCCATAAGATGTACCAAACTGGTTGATATTTATATGGTAAGCGACTCTTGGCAAAGCGCGCGCTTTGCAATGAGCGCATAGTTTCGCAAATTATTTTGACGCTTGAGCTCTGAGGTGGTATCGGATGATTCCGGTATACAGCTCGCACAGCCAGGTTTTTCGTCAGGCGAAATCAAAAGCGCGGTCAATACTTTGTGCATTGACGAGCATTTTGATGAAGCATGGCGGAAAAGATGCAAGCGAGACGCGTGCCGCGAATCGTGCGATGGCACCTTAAATCACTTCTTTGCGCCCTTGGGTCTCTTCGCGCCGTACTTGGAGCGAGCCTGCATACGACCCTGCACACCCTGGGTATCCAGGCTGCCGCGGATGATGTGGTAACGAACGCCGGGCAGGTCCTTGACACGGCCGCCGCGGATCATGACCACGGAGTGCTCCTGCAGGTTGTGGCCCACACCGGGGATGTAAGCGGTCACCTCGTAGCCGTTGGTCAGACGCACACGGGCGATCTTCCGCAGAGCGGAGTTCGGCTTCTTAGGGGTGGACGTACGGACAGCGGTGCAGACGCCTCTCTTCTGGGGGGAGGGCTGATCGGTCTCCTTGTTCCGCAGGGTGTTCAGGCCCTTCTGCATAGCAGGAGAATTGGACTTGTAGGTCACCTTGGCTCTACCCTTGCGAACGAGCTGATTAAAAGTAGGCATGTTGTTCCTCCTTTCCTGAAAGATACTATTTTATATTCTAACCGCACAACCGAGAGGTTATACGGAGAATATCGAAGCAGACACGGCTTACTCCACCAGGGCCGCCACAGCGCTCCCCACGGCGATGCCGCAGGCCGCGCCCAGCTGGGTCATGGCGGGGACCTCCACGGTCTCCACACCCTGCTCCCGGCACAGGACCTCCACGGGCTCGGTGACCCGGGGATCGGCGTCCTGGGCCAGATAGACCCGGCGGGCGGAACCGTTTTTCAGGGCGCGGGTCACCTGCTTGGCGCCGGTCACTTTTTTCCCGGTCTTCAGATCGCTGAGCATGGCGTTTCGCTCCCTTCCGCCTGATTTCCGCGGTGTGCCGCCAAAAAAGGCCGCAATGGGCCCTAAAACAGCTCACCGCAAGGAGAGATTGTAGCATACTTTTCCTCCGCCGTCAAGTAGCGGTTCTGTGGGAAGATGGGGGCCAAATCCCACCGGCGTTGGGCAGTTTGCCGTGGCCGGTCAAGCCCTGGGATTTGCGCGAGCGGTCCCCATCATCCCGGCAAAACGCCTTGGCGGGCCAGGAAGACGACCAGGGCGATCTGAAGGGCCAGAAGGAAGGGGATCCCCACGGTGAACCGCTTGTGAAGGGTCTTGTGGTGAAATAGGTACATCCCCGCCAGGGCGCCCACGCTGCCGCCCAGCGCGGCGGACAGGAACAGGGTGCGCTCCCGGACCCGCCAGCTGTCGTGCCGGGCCTTCCACTTGTCCGCCCCCATGAGGGCGAAGGCGATGAGGTTCCAGGCCAGGGCCCAGATGAGAACGGCATATTTCATGAGGACTCCTCCTCTCCGGTGATGGCCTTGGCCGCGTGGGTCTGCCCGCCGGCAAAGCCCACCATCCCCTTGCCGTACCGGGCCCGAAGCTGGTCCATGGTCCGCTCCAGCTTCTCCTGCCGGTCCCGCCGCTGGACAGACTGGGGGACGAACAGGTCCATCTGCTCCGCCGCCTCGTCCTCGGGGAGGAGCCCGGCGGCAGTGACGGTGAGGGAGCGCACCGGGGAATCCCAGCTCCAGAACCCCGCCAGCAGCTCCATGACCCCCTGGACCAGCTCTCGGGAGAGGTTGGTGGGGGCGGCGGTCTTTTTCTGGCGGCTGACGGTCTTGAGGGCGGGGCTGCGGACGGCGATCTGGACGGTGGTGGCCTTCATGCCGTGCTTTCGCAGCCGGAAAGCCACCCGCTCAGCCAGCAGCCGGACCCCCGCCTCGATCTCCTCCCGTCCCGCCAGATCCCGGCGGAAGGTCAGGCCGTTGCCCACGGACTTGGGGGGCGGCTGCTCCCCGGCGGGGCGGACAGGGCTGCGATCGTTTCCGGAGGCGAAGTCGTGGAGCTGCCCCCCGTTCTTCCCCAGGAGCTTGATGAGGCCATCCCGGTTGGCCGCGGCCAGCTGGCCGATGGTGTGGATGCCGTGGGCGGCCAGCAGATCCCCGGAGGCCCGGCCCACGAAGAGCAGGTCAGTGACGGGCAGGGGCCAGACGATCTCCCGAAAGTTCTCCCGGGAGATCACCGTGGTGGCGTCGGGCTTTTTGTAATCGCTGCCCAGCTTGGCGAAGACTTTATTGAAGGAGACCCCCACAGAGATGGTCAGGCCCAGCTCGGCCTTCATCTCCTCCCGGAGCCGGTCGGCCAGGGCCTTGGGGTCCCCGCCGAACAGGTGAAGGGTGCCGGTGACGTCCAGCCAGCTCTCGTCGATACCAAAGGGCTCCACCAGGTCGGTGTACCGGTCGTAGAGCTCCGCGGCCAGCTTGGAGTAGTACCGGTACTTATCGTGGTGGGCGGGGAGGAGCACCAGGTCCGGGCATTTCTTCCGGGCCTGCCACACCGTCTCGGCGGTGCGGACCCCCTGGGCCTTGGCGGGCTCGTTTTTGGCCAGGATGACCCCATGGCGGGAGGCGGGATCGCCGCACACCGCCACAGGCCGGTCCTTCAGCTCCGGATAGCCCAGCAGCTCCACGGAAGCGTAAAAGGAATTCAGATCACAGTGCAGGATGACCCGGTCCACGGTCTCCCCTCCTTTGAATCAAGGTCATTCCTGTGCCCATTTTGAACGGCACGGGAATAGAAGAAAAGCGACGGGCGGTCCCCATCGCTTTTCCGGTCGCTTTTTGAGATTCTCACTCCGCGGCTTCGCCGTTGAGCTCCGCCTTCTTCTCCTTCTTCTTCCAGCCCTCGCCGTGGATGACGTGGCGGGAGATGGTCTTGTAGATGAGGAAGGTCACCAGGGAGTTGATGCCGGCCTTGATGAGATTGAAGGGCAGGATCACCGGCAGGAGCATGGCGTCCACCACCTCGGTGGGGGCCCCCATGAAGACGGGGGTGATGAAGTGGTTTGCCACCATCATCACCAGGCCCATGCAGATGGTGCCGCAGATCAGGGCGATGACCGCGCCCACCCGGGTGTGGCGGATCCGGTAGATGCCGCCGGCCACCAGGACCAGCACGCCGGTGGCGATGATGTGCATGATGACCCCGTACAGGCCGCTGCCGGCGCTGACGGTGAGGCCCTGGATGACCGCCGCCACTACGGTGATCAGCAGGCCGGCCAGGGGCCCATAGGCGAAAGCGCCGATGAGGATGGGGATGTCCGCCGGGTCATATTCCAGGAAGGCCGCCGAAGGGAAGATGGGGAAATGGATCAGGTAGACCAGGACGATGGACACAGCCACCAGCATGGCCATGACAACGATCTTGCGGATTTTCTCGCTCATAACAAAAAACACTCCCAATTTTCTTGATGTGACACCCGAAAAACAAAATGTCTTCCAGGTGCCGCACGGAAAATGGGGGCGTTCAAAAACCGCAAAGCGTGGCCGCTTTACGAACTCGCACCATCGGTGTGCCTGCACGTCTTCTCCCATCCAGACTGTCACTGTCGGTCCCGGAATCGCGCCGGGTCAGCTGCCTTCGGCCAGGGCCGAAGCGCTCGCGGACTGTACCGCCGGTGGGGACTTTCACCCCGCCCTGAAGACATCGTATTTCGTTGTCCATGTTTCATTATAGTCACTTTCTGTGGAAAAGCAAGTCCCAAAAGACACATCCTATCCCAAAATATCCCCCTCTTTTTCGTTGACTTTCCACAGCCCCGGGGGTACCATATCCCCAGACCACCTACGAGAGGAGGGATCCGCCTTGGAACCCAGCCGGACCTGCTGCTTCACCGGCCACCGCACCGAGCGCCTGCCCTGGGGGGCGGATGAAGGCGACCCTCGGTGCCAGGACCTGAAGGACCGCCTGGACCGGGCCCTGGAGGACGTCTACCACAAGGGCTTCCGCCACTTCGTCTGCGGCATGGCCCGGGGGACGGACCTCTACTTCTGCGAGGCCGTTCTGGCTCTGCGGCAGAGCCATCCCGACGTGACCCTGGAGGCCGCCGTCCCCTACCAGGGGCAGGCGGACCGCTGGCCGGAGGCTGACCGGCGGCGGCGGGAGATCCTCCTGAGCCAGTGCGATTATGAGACCATGGTCCAGCACCACTACTCCGCCGGGTGCATGGCCCGGCGGAACCGGTACATGGTGGACAAGTCCTCCCTGCTGCTGGCGGTCTATGATGGACAGCCCCGGGGCGGAGCCGCCAACACCCTGCTGTACGCCCTGCGCCAGGGCGTGCAAACCGTCGTCCTGGACGTGGAGCCGGAGGGAACTGCTCCTGACTGAACACGGTTTTCTGATTGTATTACGAAGGCCCCGGAACGGAAACGCCATAGAAAAACGCCCCGCTGTTTCAGCGAGGCGTTTCGTTTTGCTCGAATCGGGTTTATCTGTCCCGGTTGAAGATCTTGAAAATCTCCTTGTAGGGATCGTCGTCGTCCATGGGCTCGGAGACGCGGCGGTCGCCCCGGTCGCTTCTGCGGTCGTCTCTGCCGCCGGAGCGGGAGGCGCCCCGACCGGCATCAAAGGAGCCGCCGGACTTGTTGTTCATGACGGACTCGTCAAAGCCGGTGGCGATGACGGTGACCACGATCTCGTCCTCCAGGGTCTCGTCGAAGGTGGCGCCGAAGATGATGAGAGCGTTGGGGTCGGCGGCCTCCTGGACCAGGTTGGCGGCCAGCTCCACTTCCTCCAGGCCCACGTCGGTGGAGCCGGTGACGTTCACCAGCACACCCCGGGCGCCGTTGATGGAGGTCTCCAGCAGGGGGCTGGACACGGCCCGGCGGGCGGCCTCCTCGGCCTTGTTCTTCCCGGCGGCCCGGCCCACACCCATGTGAGCCATGCCCGCGTCCTTCATGACGGCGGACACATCGGCAAAGTCCAGGTTGATGAAGCCGGTGTTCTTGATGAGGTCGGAGATGGACTGCACCGCCTGGCGGAGCACGTCGTCGGCCACCTCAAAAGCGTTGGACAGGGTGATCTTCTGCTCGGTGACGAATTTCAGCCGGTCGTTGGGGATGATGACCAGAGAGTCCACCTTGGTGCGGAGGTTCTCGATGCCGTCCTCCGCCTGCTGCATCCGGCGGCGGCCCTCAAAGGAGAAGGGCTTGGTGACCACGCCCACGGTGAGGATGTCCATTTCCTTGGCCAGGTCGGCCAGGATGGGAGCCGCGCCGGTGCCGGTGCCGCCGCCCATGCCGGCGGTGATGAACACCATGTCGGTGTCCTCCAGGACCTTGGAGATGGCCGCCCGGCTCTCCTCGGCGGACTGACGGCCCACGTCGGGGTTGGAGCCCGCGCCCTGACCCTCGGTGAGCTTCTCGCCGATCTGGATCTTCTGGTTGGCGCTGGACCCGGACAGGGCCTGCTTGTCGGTGTTCACGGCGATGAAGTCCACGCCCTTTACGCCGGACTCCACCATGCGGTTGACCACATTGCTGCCGCCGCCGCCTACGCCGATGACCTTGATGCTAACAACGGATTCTGCTCCGGTATCTAATCCAAACGCCATGATCGATCCTCCTAAGTATCTGTAAATGTCTGATGTATCTTCTGCATCCGAGCCCCTCCAGGGGTGGGCAGAACTCAGGCTATAAAGCACCGATAGTATAGTATCACTATTGTTCTATTGTATCGCCCTTTCCACGGCAGGTCAATAGAAAATTTTGAATATTTTTCTATCTCACGCAAAAAATGAGGAATTTCGCCGGGGGCCCGACCGGGCCGCTCAGGTGAAGGGAGAGTAGAAGTTCTTTTCCGTCTTCATGTCCAGAACGCCCCATTCGTCCTCTCCCAGCACCGCCACGATCTCCTCCAGAATGAGGATCTTCCGGTCAAAGTCCACGTTGTTCAGGAGCTTGGCCCGGATGCGGCCCTCGTAGACCATCACCAGCTCTGTCCGGGAGGCGGCGTTGATGGAGTTGATCTTGGAGGTCAGGCCGCGGTCCTGGAGGGCGTGGAGCAGGCCCAGCAGGCCGTCCAGCTGGGTGATATGGCCCTCTCCCACATCCACAGTCTGCCCCACTTTTGGAGCCACGGCAGCCAGGCCCAGGACCCGGGTGTAGTTCTCCGCGGTGGCGGCGTCGATCTGCTCCAGGATCTTCCCCTTGCCGTCCATGAGCCACCAGGAGGTCTCATCCTCCGTGGCGATGGCGGCGGCGGCGGCGGTCTCGGTGACCTGGAGCCGCAGGGTGGTGGGAAAACGCTTCTTCACCACCACATGATCCACGTAGGGCAGGGCGTCGGTGAGCCGCTGGGCGATCAGGTCCTTCTGGGTGAGGATCAGATTCTCCCCCATGTCCACCCGGGCCGCCTCCAGGATCTGCTCCTGGGAATAGCGGGCGTTGCCCTCCACCTCCACGAACTCCACTCGGAAGAACACCGTGCAGGCCTCCACCAGAGCCGCGGTGATGAGGAGCACCATGAGGACCACGAAGACGATCCGCCCCCGGCTCCTGCGATATGTGGTTTCCTTTTGTTTCTTGGCCATATCGGTCGTTCCTTCGTTCCGTAAACGCAAATGCGTCTGTATCGCTTATCCCCGGACCCGGCGGATGTCCGCGCCAAGGGCGGACAGATCCTCCTCCAGCCGACAGTAGCCCCGGTCGATGTGGGACAGTCCGGTGATCCGGCTCTCCCCCGCCGCCCCCAGGGCCGCCACGGTCAGAGCCGCGCCGCCCCGCAGGTCGGCGGCCTCCGCCGCGCCGCCGTGGAGAGGCCGCCCAATGAGTCTGGCGGCGGAGCCGCTCACCCGCAGGTCCGCCCCCAGGGCCCTCAGGCCGTCGGCGTACCGGAACCGCCGGGGAAAAACGGTCTCCACGATCTCGGTCTCCCCGTCTCCTCCCGCCAGGGCCGCCGTCAGCAGAGGCTGGGCGTCGGTGGGGAAGGCGGGCCAGGGCCCTGTGGTCAGCCGCCCGATGCCCCGAAGGGGACGGTCCGCCCGGATCACCACCCGGTCCCGTTGGGTCCAAAGGGCGCAGCCGGCCCGCTCCAAAGCGTCCAGCACCGGGCCCAGATCCTCCGCCCGGACCTCCAGCAGCTCGCCCTCGCCCCCGGCGGAGGCCACCGCGCAGAGGTGGGTGGCCGCCACGATGCGGTCGGGCATGACGGTGTAGTCCGCCGGGTGGAGGGGCCGTCCCCCCCGGATCACCACCCGGTCCGTGCCGCCGCCGGTGACCTCCGCGCCCATGGCCCGGAGGAAGCCCTGGAGGTCGACGATCTCCGGCTCCCGGGCGGCGTTGAAAATCTCTGTGACGCCCTGGGCTCCGCAGGCGCAGAGCATGGCGTTTTCCGTGGCCCCCACGCTGGGCAGGGGCAGGTAGAGCCGACGGCCCCGGAGCCTGGCGCTCCGGCAGGAGAGACGGCCCTCCCGGTCCAGCACCTGGGCTCCCAGAGCCTGGAAGGCCCGGATATGTAGGTCGATGGGCCGGTCCCCCAGGGCGCAGCCCCCGGGCCAGCCCGCGTGGGCCTCCCCCATCCGGGCCAGCAGAGCCCCCAGAAAGAGCACCGAGGCCCGCATCCGGCCCATGAGTCCGTCGGGAACGGCGCAGCCCGCCAGGGGCCCGGCGTCCACCCGGACGGCGTCCCCCTCCCGGCTTACCCGGCAGCCCAGACAGGCCAGGATGCTCAGGGCGGTGGTAACGTCGGCCAGGTCCGGGCAGCGGCGCAGGACGCTCTCCCCTCCGGCCAGCAGGGTGGCCGCCAGCAGCGGAAGGGCGCTGTTTTTGGCCCCGTGGACCCGAACGGTCCCCCGGAGCGGACGGCCCCCGACGATGCGGAAATAGTCCATTGGATCTCCCCCTATTCCGGTGGTTCCCGCCATTCTATGCCGGGAGGGGGAGGAAGGTGCCTGTCAGGTCAGGTGGGCATACCCCGGGTGATCTCTCCGGGGACCTCCGGCCGGAGATCCTCCGGCAGAAGCTCGACCAGAGTGCGGAAGATCTTCTCCGCCGCGTCGGGAATGCCCATGGCCCCCATAGCCAGGGACATGGCGTTGCGCCGGGGGGTATCCGCCAGCAGGCCCTGAACGGTCTGGTAGAGCACCGGACCGCTGCACACAGGCTCCAGCAGGACCACCGCGCCCCCCTGGTTGGCCAGGACGTTGGCGTTTTTCTCCTGGTGGTGGTTGGTGACGTTGGGGGACGGAACGATGACCGCCGGCTTTCCGATGGCCGTCAGCTCCGACAGGGTGGAGGCGCCCCCCCGGCAGAGGACCAGGTCCGCCGCCAGCATCACCTGGGGCATATCGTAGATGTACTCCCGGAGCTGGATGCTCTCGGGAAGGGTCAGGTCGGACAGGGCGGCCTTCATGGTCTCGTAGTTCCGGCCCGCACCGTGGATGTGGACCCAGGGGGCCCCGTCCTGGACCTCCCGGCGGATGAAGTCCACCATGTGGACGTTCATGTCGTCGGCCCCCAGGCTCCCCCAGTAGGACAGGAGGATGGGGCGGTCGTCTTTGACTCCCAGGGCGTCCCGGGCCTGCTGCCGTCCGGTCTGGAGGAACTCGCCCCGGACGGGCGTGCCGGTGACCACCACCTTGTCGGGGTCACTGTAGTTGGCCCGGGCCTCCTCATAGCCCACCAGGACCCGGTCGGCCACCTTGGACAGACGCTTGGTGGTCAGGCCGGGGACGGCGTTGGCCTCGTGGACGGCGGTGGGGATGCCCCGCTTCGCCGCGGCGGAGACCACGGGATAGGAGGCGTAGCCCCCGGTGCCCACCACCAGGTCGGGCTGAAAGTCGTCCAGGATTCTCTCGGCTTCCTTTTTGGAGACGGAGAGGTTCCGGACGGTGCGGAAATTATGCTTGAGACTGGAGGGACTGACGCTCCGCCAGAAGTTGCTGATGGTGACGGTCTCCATGGGGAAGCCCTCCTTGGGGACCAGGTCCTCCTCCATGCCGCCCTTGGCCCCTACAAAGAGGACCTGACAGCCCTCCACCCGCTCCTGGAACATCCGGGCCAGGGCCACGGCGGGGTTGATATGTCCGGCGGTGCCGCCGCAGGTAAACAGTACTTTCATAGGATGGTTCCTTTCCAACAAGGACTGCCGGAGGCTGTCCGGCGCAGCAGGGTGGGGTCCGGCTATCCCGCCGGGTTCTGCCGGGAGATGGCCAGCACCAGCCCCATCTCGGCCAGCTGGATGAGCAGGGCCGTGCCGCCGTAGCTGAAGAAGGGCAGGGAGATGCCTGTCACGGGGAACAGATTGGTCACCACCGCCACGTTGGCGAACACCTGAAAGGCGAACAGGGTGGTGATGCCCACGATGATCAGGGACCCGAACTTGTCCCGGGCCTTCAGGGCCAGCCAGTAGCCCCGGATGATCAGCAGGGCGAAGAGGACCAGAACCAGCACCGCGCCGATGAAGCCCAGCTCCTCGCAGACGATGGAGAACACGAAGTCGTTCTGGGGCTCAGGCAGATAGAGGAACTTCTGCCGGCTCTGCCCCAGGCCCAGACCGGTGAGGCCGCCGGAGCCGATGGCCATCAGGGACTGGATGGCCTGGAGGCCCTTGTCCAGGGGGTCGCTCCAGGGGTCCCGCCACATGTTCAGGCGGGAGGTCATGTAGTCGGTGGCCAGCATGATGTAGGTCAGGCCCGCCGCCGCCACCGCGCCGCCGGCCACGAACCACCCCAGCCGGATGCCCGCGGCAAAGAGGATGGAGGCGGCGATGACCAGCATCTGGATGGTGGCGGACATGTGGGGCTCGATGGCCAGCAGGCCCACCATGATGAAGATGATGAGCATATAGGGGATGAGCTCAAAGAAGCCCAGCCGCTCCAGCAGGTCCAGGAACCGGCCGAACACCGTCCGGCGGCTGAACTCCAGGGGGCGGCGCTCCTCCCGTCGGGACAGACGGGAGGCGAAGAAGAGGATCAGGGCAAACTTGCCCAGCTCCGAGGGCTGCCACTGAACGGGATATTTCAGCCAGCGGTAGGCGCCGTTGGCGTAGTGCCCGATGCCGGGGACCCGGACCAGGGCCATGGCGACAAAGGCCAGGGCCAGCACGATCCAGGTCATGTCCTTGAGCCCCTGGTAGTTCAGCCGGGAGACGAAGATCATCACCAGGATGCCGCCGGCGGCAAAGACCGCCTGGCGCTTGAAGTAATAGAAGGCGTCGCCGCCGGTGATGTTCTTGATGTCGTAGATGGCAGTGGGATAGGAGGCCGACAGGAGCATGATGAGGCCCACGATGACCAGCACCACCACCAGCAGGAAGAAGGGCATATCCATGGGGCCCCATCCGCCGGTCTTTTTCGGTTTTTCCTTCAGACGCATGGCTCTGGCCATCGGTCACGCCTCCTTTCTGTCAGGCTGCCCCGTCCCGGCTCCGGGACGAAAGGGTCAAAGGGTGGGGTATCTCCCGATCACCCCGGCCAGGGCCAGCAGGCAGAAGGCCAGGGTGATGAGGGTGAACACGAAAAACAGCTTAGCCTCGCTCCAGCCGCCCATCTCCAGATGGTGGTGGAGGGGGGCCATGCGGAAGATCCGCTTGCCGTGGGTGGCCTTGAAGTAGGCCACCTGGATGATGTCCGACAGGGTCTCCGCGATGTAGATGATGCCCACCGGAATGAGGATCAGGGGCATATCCAGGGCGAAGGCCATGCCGCAGACCATTCCCCCCAGGAACAGGGAGCCGGTATCCCCCATAAAGACCTTGGCGGGGTGGAAGTTGTGGACCAGGAAGCCGGCCAGGGCCCCGAACAGGGCGGCGGCCAGCACCGTCATGCCTCGGCTGCCGGGCTGATCCCAGTTCACGTGCCCGTAGGCAAAGGCGGCGGCGAAGAAGGCGCACACGGGCAGGGTGACCCCGGCGGCCAGACCGTCCACACCGTCGGTGATGTTCACGGCGTTCACCGTGCCGGTGATGACGAAGGCGGCGAAGATCAGGTAGATCACCCAGGGCAGATGCCACACCGTGCCGAAGAAGGGCACGTACAGGTCCGGGGACAGGATGCCCAGCCGCCGCAGCAGAACGATGAACAGGATGGCCGCCGCCAGCTGGAGCAGGAACTTCTGAGGAGCGGTGAGGCCGGTGTTCTCTTTTTTCTTCACCTTGGCGTAGTCATCCAGAAAGCCGATGATCCCAAAGACCAGGGCAAAGGCCAGCACCACCAGCCAGGTCCATGCCCCGTTCTCCGGCGAGGCGGCATGGGCCCGCAGACACAGCGCCACGGACACCACCGCCGTAGCGGCGATGAACATGATCCCGCCCATGGTGGGGGTCCCCTGCTTGGCCATGTGCCAGGTGGGGCCGTCCTCCTTGATGGACTGTCCGGCCTTCAGCCGGCGAAGCATGGGGATGAGGAATTTTCCCAGCACCGCGCTGATCACAAAGCCCGCGATCACCGCGATGGGGATATACAGCACAATGGCGTTCATACCTTGGTACCTCCGGCGCTCTTCCGTTCTCTCTTTTTTCCGCCCGATCTGACCGCCCCGGCAAAATCTTGTGGCGGGCGGTTTCTCTGACACAAGATTCTGTGGTTTTTCTCTCCGGACCCATGGGCGGTCTAATCGCAGGATGATAGGATGCTATTCTCCGATAAAACCAGTTGAATGCTTTTATCACCACGGGCAAAAGCCCGCGGCAGCCGCATAGTTTGTGCGGCTGGAGAAGCCGCGCAATCCTGGATCCCGCAAGCCAAAGCTTTGCAGGCCACGGCTGTCAGCCGTGGCTGATAAAAAAATGTTTTTATCAGAGTAAGTATTATAGCGTATCTTTCTGAAAAAAGAAAGCAATTTCTTCACGTTCGTCAAAATGAATAGGATTTCCCTTGATCTCTTGTGAAGTTTCATGCCCCTTTCCCGCCAGCAGCAGCACGTCTCCCGGCCGACACAGGCCCAGGGCCTGACGGATGGCGGAGCGGCGGTCCGGGTCCCGGATATAGGGGCTGGACCGGTCGGTGAACCCCGCCACTACCTGGTCCAGAATGGCCTCCGGGTCCTCGGTGCGGGGATTGTCCGAGGTAAGGATCACCAGGTCGGCCAGGTCCCCGGCGATCTCCCCCATGATGGGCCGCTTGGTCCGGTCCCGGTCCCCGCCGCAGCCGAAGAGACAGATCAGCCGCCCGGCGGTGCTGTCCCGGAGCGTCAGGAGGATGTTCTCCAGGGCGTCGGGGGTGTGGGCGTAGTCGATGACCACGGTGAAGGGGGCGGGCACCGGCACCACCTCCGCCCGGCCCTTCACCCCGGGGACCCGGGCCAGGGCGGCTGCGGTCCGGTCCAGGGGCAGGCCCAGGTCCAGACAGCAGGCCAGGACCCCCAGGGCGTTGCACACGGTGAACCGCCCCGGGATGGGCACCTCCACCGGCTGCCGCACCTCCCCATGGCAGGCGGTAAAGCCGACTTTGTGGGGAAACAGCCGAAGCCCTTCCCCCACCAGGTCCGCCGGCCTGCCCAGAGACCAGGTGACGGCCCGGCAGGGGGCCTCCCGGGCCAGCCTGCGGCCCGCCGGGTCCTCCAGGTTGAACACCCCGGCGCTGCACTGGCGGAACAGCCTGGCCTTGGCCGCCAGATAGGCGGACATGGTGCCGTGGAAGTCCAGGTGGTCCCGGGTGAGATTGGTAAAGATCCCGGCCCGGAAGGTCAGCCCCGCCGTCCGCTCCAGGGCCAGGGCGTGGGAGGAGACCTCCATGACCACGTGGGTGCACCCCGCCGCCCCCATCCGGGCCAGGAGCCGATAGAGCTCCCGGGGGTCCGGCGTGGTCCGATGGGCGGGCAGGACCTCCTCCCCCACCAAGTTCTGGTTGGTGCCGATGAGGCCCACCTTGGTGCGGAGAACCTCCTCCAGCACCGCTTTCAGCAAATAGGTGGTGGTGGTCTTGCCGTTGGTGCCGGTGACCCCCAGCAGGGTCATCCCCGCCGCCGGGTCCCCGAACCAGGCCCGGCACAGCAGGCCATAGGTCCGCCGGGGGTGTTCGGTCACCAGCCAGGGCCCCGCCTCCTCCGGGGCCTTGCGGCACAGCACCGCCGCCGCGCCCTTGTCCAGGGCCTGACGGATGTAGTCCCTTCCGTCCTCCCGGGTCCCCGGCAGGGCGGCAAACAGGGCCCCGGGGACCACGGTCCGGCTGTCGCAGGTGACGTCGGTGATCTCCGGGTCGTGGGGAACATGGGACCCGATCTCCAGGTCCCGGATGAGCTCAGACAGCTTCATGACTGCACCTCCATGGTCGTTTCGGCGGACCGCAGGCTGAGAAAGGCCGCCCGGTCCGCGTCCTGCTCCTCTTCTCCCTCCCGGCCCAGGGTCAGGGCCACGGCGCCCCCGGAGGGCACGGCGCTGCCCGGGGCGGGGACCTGCCTCGTCACCACAGGCCCCTCTCCTACCAGCCGGGCGGAGAGGCCCAGCTCCTCCAGCTTCCCTTTGGCCCGGGCCGGGGATTCCCCTACCAGGGGCGGCAGGGTCACGTCGGTCACCCCCGCCTTCTCATAGCCCAGGTAGTCCAGGATGTTGGCGATGAGCTCCCCCGCCATAGGGGCCGCCATGTAGCCGCCGCTGATGGTGATCCCCCCGGCGGTGAGGGTGCTCCCGGGGGCGGCGGGACGGGGCCAGTCGTAGGCCAGCAGCACCAGGAAGGCCGGGTCGTCCGCCGGGGCAAAGCCCGCAAAGGACACGATGGTGTGGTCGGTCTCCCCGGTCTGGGAGCTGCCGGTCTTGCCGCCGATGCGGTAGCCCTCCACCCCGGCGTTCTTCCCGGTGCCCGCCGCCACCACCTGCTCCATAAAGCCCCGGACGGTATCCGAGGTCTCCTGGCTGATGACCCGGCGGACCTCCCGGGGTGCCCGCTCCCGAAGGACAGCGCCGTTCTCGTCGGTGACGGTGGCCACCAGGTAGGGCTCCATAAGATGCCCGCCGTTGACCACCGCCGAGAGGGCGGTCACCATCTGCATGGGGGTCACCAGGAACCGCTGGCCGAAGGAGGCGGTGGCCAGAGAGGTGAGCCCGTTGGGGCTGACAAAGTCCTCCTCCGGCCAGAATTTGCTCCCGGACTCCCCCGGCAGCTCCACCCCGGTTTTGTCCGGAAAGCCGAAGGCCTGCCAGTATTCGTAAAACTTCTCCGCCCCCAGCCGCTGGCCGATGGCGATGTGGGCGGGGTTGCAGGAGTTCATCAGGGCCTCCTGGAGGGTCTGGGTCCCGTGACCGGTGCGCTTGCTGCACCGGATGGGCCAGCCTCCCACGTTCACCACCCCGGCGCAGTGGAACCGGTCCTCCGGGGTCACCGCCCCCTCCTCCAGGGCGGCGGACATGACGATGGGCTTGAAGGTGGACCCCGGCTCGTAGGCGGTGTTCAGGTACTTGCTGCTCCATTGGACGAACTGGGCCTGGGCCCTGGCCCTCTCATAGGAATCCCCGTCCACCGAGGGGTCGTTCTTCAGCCGGGTCAGCCGCTCCGCCGTTCCCCGGTCGGCGATGTCCAGGGGGGCGTTCAGGTCGTAGTCCGGGTAGCTGGCCAGGGCCAGCAGGGCGCCGGTTTTCGGCTGGATAACGATGCAGAAGCCCCCCTTGACGGCGTCGTATTTTTGGACGCCCTCCTTCAGGGCCTTTTCCGCGAACCGCTGGATGCCCGCGTCCAGGGTGAGATGGAGGTCGTGTCCCGCCGTGCCGTCGGCCAGGTCGGTGAAGGGCTGGGGCATCTCGGTCCCGGCGGCGTTTTTGGCGGTGAGGACCTTGCCGTTCACCCCTGCCAGCTCCTTGTCGAAGGCGGCCTCCAGGCCGTAGGCCCCCCGGTCCTCCCCGTTGACAAAGCCAATGGCGTGGGCCGCCAGGGAGCCCTGGGGATAGTACCGCCGGGTGTCGGCGGTGAGGGTGACGCAGCCGTCCAGGCCGTTCTCCTCCACGTAGGTCCGCACCCGGTCGGCGGTGTCCTCCTCCACCTTCCGGGCCAGGACCTCCCAGGCAGAGTTGGTCTTTTCCAGCCGCTTGCGGATCTCCCCCGGGTCGGTCCCCAGGATCTCCCCCAGGTCCCGGGCCATGGCGTCCCAGGTCCGGTCCAGCCTGGCCTGCCGGTCTGCCTGCCGGCTCTCCCGGTCCGTCCCCTCCCCCGCCGGCACCAGGGCCAGCACGTCCCGTGGGGAGAGGACCACGTTCTGGACCGAAGCGCTCACCGCCAGCTCCTCCCCGTTCCGGTCGAAGATGGTCCCCCGGCGGGCGGTGGCGGTAAACTCCCGGGTCTGCTGGTCGATGGCCTTCCCTTCCAGCTCCTCGTGGCGGACCATTTGCAGCTGCCACAGCCGGGCGGCCAAAATGCCGAAGGTCACCACACCGAAGCACAGGGCCAGCACCAGGATGCGGCGCAGGGACAGCAGGGTGGGCCGGGGGGACGGGGGGAAACGGGACATGGCGGTCAGCTCCTTCTTCCGGGATGGGCGGGGGCAAAAAAAGAGGGCGTGAGAAATCGGGTTCTCACGTCCTCGGTATCCTCGTGTTATCCTATTGTCCCGGCGTCAGAAATATTCTTTCACCGCCTCCAGGAACTGCCTGGCCACGTCCCGCAGGTCGCCCCGCCAGGTGGATTCCTGGAAATACTCCACCGCGTCGGGCTCGGAGAGCTCCAGGGTGTAGGTCTGCCAGCTCTTGATCTTGTTCATCTGGCCGCTGTTGATCATGTCAGTCTCGATCTCCTGGAGGTCGTAGGCCAGCTCGTACTCCGCCTGGAGCTTGGTGGCGTCGCTCTGGAGCTGGGACAGCTCGCTGCGCAGGCCCACCGCCTGGTCGTTGACCATCACCAGCTGGGCATAGCTGAACAGGGTCAGCACCACCACCGCCGCCACCGCCAGGATGCCCACCAGGATGGTGGGGGCGGTCCGCCGGTGCTGCTGGGGCTCCGGCTCGGCCTGCCGCGGGGATGCGACCCGGGCGACCTGGGCCCGCTGGGCCCGTTGGGCTCGCTTGCCGCCGCTCTCCCGCCGGGGACGCCGGGTCTCCGCCGGGGAGGATTCCATTTTCAGCGCGGCGCTCCCGTCCACCGGGACGGCCCGCGCCATCGATCTGGCATTCACGGTCGATCCACCTCATATCTACTATTTGGACCATGCAACATGGCCAAAACAATACCCTTGATTCAACGCCGCCTTGCTGGCCGCAAACGGGGCAACCGCAAGGCATGGCGTCGATTCCTCCGGCCACAGGAAGCACAGGATCGTTTGTCCGTGTTTCCTGGCCGGAGCCATATCGCCACCGCCCAGGACCGGAGGTCCGATCCAGGCGACATACTCTCTGGTTCTCTTACCCCAGCTTCTCCGCCACCCGCAGCTTGGCGCTCCGGGCCCGGGGATTCTTCTCCAGCTCGGCCTTGCCCGGCAGAATGGGCTTCCGGGCCACCAGCTTCACCTGGGGAGTCTTTCCGCACACGCACACCGGGAACTCCGGCGGGCAGGTGCAGCCTCTGGCCGCCGCGGCCAGTTCGCTCTTCACGATCCGGTCCTCCAGGGAGTGGAAGGAGATCACCGCCAGCCGCCCGCCCGGGTTCAGCCGGGGAATGGCCGCCTGGAGCATCCGGGAAATGGCCCCCAGCTCGTCGTTGACGGCGATGCGGATGCCCTGAAAGCTCCGTTTGGCCGGGTGTTGCTTCTCCCGCAGGGCCGCCGCGGGCAGAGCGCTCCGGATGAGGTCGGAGAGCTGCCCGGTGGTCTCGATGGGGGCGGTCTGTCTGGCCCGGTCGATGGCTGCGGCGATGGGGCCGGCATACCGCTCCTCCCCGTACTGGGAGAGGATCCGCCGCAGCTCCTCCCGGGGCCACCGGTTCACCACCGTCCAGGCGGTGAGGGCGTCGTCACGGTCCATGCGCATGTCCAGGGGGGCGTCGTGCATATAGGAAAAACCCCGCTCCGGGTCGTCCAGCTGAGGGGAGGAGACTCCCAGGTCAAAGAGCATCCCGTCGGCCTTTTCCACCCCGGCCCGGTCCATCAGCTCCGCCAGGTCGCCGAAGTTGCCGTGGAGGAAGGTGATCCTGTCCGCCCAGGGGGCCAGCCGCTCTCCTGCCTCGTCCAGGGCCTGTCGGTCCCGGTCCACGCACAGGAGCCTGCCCCGCCCGGACAGCCGCTTGGCGATCTCCCGGGAATGCCCGCCCCGGCCCAGGGTCCCGTCCAGATAGATCCCGTCGGGCCGGATGGCCAGGGCCTCGATGCACTCCTCCAGGAGCACGGGCCGGTGCAGATACGTCTCCCCCATGGGTCAGCCTTTCCCTCGTCCGCCGGAGCGGCGAGATTTTTGTTTCTATTTTGTAACCTTTTCCATTATAGAGGACCCGGCCGCAAATTGCAATAGTTTTTTGCCGCAAACCGTGCCTTTGGGAAAAACAGCAGGAAAAGCCCCGCGGCCAAGCCCATCGCTCAGCCACGGAGCAGTCCGGTCCGGGTGGATCGCCCGGCGCCGTTCGGTTTTTTTCAATCAGTCCTCGTCCAGCTCGGCGTCATACATGGGCCGGCGGGCAGGCTGGGGACGGGCCGTCTGGGGCTTCTCAGGCTCCAGCGCGCTCAGGGCGCTGCGGAACTGGGCGTGGGCCCGCTTCACCTCGTCGAAGGCCTCGCTGACCGCCTCCTCCAGACGGCGGAGGGTATCCTCGCAGTATTCGTTGGCCGCCCGCTGCAGGACCCGGCTCTTCTCCTCGGCCTCCGCCACGATCTCGTCGGCCCGCTCCTGGGCCTCCTGGACCACATTGTCCTTCTCCAGCAGATCCTTGGCGTAATCCTTGGCCTTGTCCCGGATCTCATCGGCCTCCCGCTTGGCGGAGGCGATGTAGTCGTTCCGGTTGGCCACCAGATCCTGGGCCCGCTTGACCTCCACGGGAATCTCCGCCTTCACGTCGTCGATCATGTCCAGGACCCGGTCCCGGTCCACGATGCACTTGTCGGCATTGAAGGCCGGGGATTTGGCCTCCTCGATCTCCGTGTACAACAGCTCCAACAGTTCCTCAATATTGCCTGACATCGCTCTCATCGCTCCTTATCGGTTATTTGCAGCATTGCTGTTCTTCTATCTTGTTTTTCACATCCTCGAGGATCTCCCGAGGCAAAAATTCCGTCAGATCGGCGTGGTACCGGGCCAGCTCCTTCACCACCGAGGAGCTGAGATAGGTGTATTTCTCGCTGGAGGGGAAGAACACCGTGTCCAGGTCGGGGTTGAGCTTGCCGTTGATCAGAGCCATCTGGACCTCGGACTCATAGTCCGACACGGCCCGCAGGCCCTTGACCAGGACCCGGGCGTTCTGCTGCTTGGCGTATTCCGCCAGCAGGCCGCGGTTGATGTCGAACTCCACGTTGTCCACGCGGATGCTCTTGCGCAGCAGCTCCAGCCGTTCCTCAGGGGTGAACAGGCCGCCGTCCTTGGCGGCGTTGACCATCACGCAGACGATGACCTTGTCAAAGGCGGCCGCCGCCCGCTTGATGATGTTGATGTGACCCAGGGTAACGGGATCGAAGCTCCCGGGATAGATGGCGGTCTTCATGATATCCTTGTCCTCTCCTTCCCCGGCGGGGCTCAATCGTCCCCCTGCCGGCGGTACAGGGCTGTTTTGATCTTGCCGTACCGGTACTCCTTCTGGAGACGATAGGGGGGCAAAACCTGGGGCCAGCCTGCACTCGACCCATTTTCGCAAACTATTATACCATTTTCGGACACAATGTCAATCGTTGTGACAAGTTCCATGGTTTTTTCCAACAATCCGCTCTCGTAGGGCGGGTCCAGGAAGATCACGTCGAAGGGCTCCCGGCATCGGCTGAGAAAGGCCAGGGCGTCCCCCTGGATGATCTGGGCCCGGTCGGCGAAGCCCGTCAGGTTCACGTTCTCCCGGATGACGCTCACCGCCTCCTTCCGCAGGTCCACAAAGGTGCAGTGGGCCGCTCCCCGGGACAGGGCCTCCACCCCCATCTGTCCGGTGCCGCCGAACAGGTCCAGGACCCGGCGGCCCTCCAGCTCAAACTGAATGCTGGAAAAAATGCCCTCCTTCACCCGATCGGTGGTGGGGCGGGTCTCCATGCCCGCGGGCTCCTTCAGCTTCCTGCCCCGGGCGGTTCCTGTGATGACACGCATGGTCTAGCCCTCCTTGTCTTCTTTCGTATCCGTAGTATCCGGTTTTTCCGTATGGAAATATTCATACACAGCCCGGGCCGCCGGCTTGGGCACCACGGACGCCAGGTCCGCGAAATCCGCCTGCCGGATGGCCTTGATGCTGCCGTAATGCTTCAGCAGCTGCTTGCGCCGGGCGGCGCCGATGCCCGGGATCTTCTCCAGGGTGGACCCGGTGCCGGTTTTGGTGTGGCGCCTGTGGTGGAAGCCCACGGCGGACCGGTGGGTCTCCTCCTGGATCTGCCCGATGAAGGCGAACAGAGCCGGGACCGCCTGGATGCCGATCTCCCGGCCGTCGGGGGTGATCAGGGCCCGGGTCCGGTGGCGGTCGTCCTTCACCATGCCGAAGACCGGGATGGTCAGGCCGAAGTCCTCCAGCACCCGCGCCGCCACCGCCGCGTGGGTGTCGCCGCCGTCGATGAGCAGCAGGTCCGGGGCGTCCTGGGCGAAGGTCCCGTCCCCCTCCTTCTGCCTCCGAAAGCGGCGGGTGAGGGTCTGCTCCATGGAGGCGTAGTCGTCAGGCCCCTCCAGGTCCTTCATGATGAAGTACCGGTAGGCGTTCTTCCGGGGCTTTCCGTCCACGAAGACCGTCATAGCAGAGACGATGTCCGAGGCTCCGGTGTTGGAAATGTCATAGGCCTCAATGCGCCGGGGAGGCGACGGCAGCTCCAGCTTTTCCGCCAGCAGCTGCAGGATCTTGGCCGTCCGCTCCTCCCGGGTGGTGACCCGAAGGCACTCCTCCCGGGCGTTCTCCGCCGCCATGCGGATCAGGTCCATCTTGGCCCCCCGCTGGGGAGTGGCCACCTCCACCTTCCGCCCCGCCTTGTCCGACAGGAACCGGACGATGGAGGCCTCGTCCTCCACCTCCTCGGGCAGCAGGATCTGCCGGGGCAGCAGGCCCCGTCCGCCGTAATACTGCACCAGAAAGGCGGAGAGGATCTCCGACGGGCTCTCCCCGCCGGTGGGAAAGAGCTCCAGGTCCCGGCCGGTCAGGTCCCCCTCCCGGAAGTGGAGGACCGCCGCGGCAGTGCGCACCTCGTCGGAGAAGATCCCCAGCACGTCGGTGTCCGCCAGATAGCCCGCCACCACCTTCTGCCGCTTGCCCAGCAGAGAGATGGCCTTGATCCGATCCCGGAGAGCGGCGGCCTTCTCAAACTCCAGGTCCTCGGCGGCCTGGAGCATCTGGTCGGTCAGGTCCTTTTCCACCTCGCTGAATTTCCCCTCCAGCAGGCGGATGGCCTGCTCCATGGCCTGGTCGTGGCGGGCCTTCTCCGCCTGGGGGCGGCAATAGCCGTCGCACTTGCCCATGTGGTAGTTGAGGCAGGGCCGCTCCTTCCCGATGTCCCGGGGGAATTTCCGGCCACAGTCAGGCAGTTTCAAAGCCCCCCGCAGGGCGTCCAGGATGCTCTGGGTGTCGTGGCGGCCGCCGAAGGGCCCGAAGTACCGGGCCCCGTCCTCCTGCATTCGGTTAGCCATGGAGAACCGGGGGTAGGGGTCCCGGACGGACAGGCGGATGTAGGGGTATCCCTTATCGTCTTTTAATAATATATTGTATCGGGGCTTGTGGCGCTTGATGAGGGAGTTCTCCAGCACCAGGGCCTCAAACTCCGAGCCGGCGATGATGGTGTCGAAGCGGTCGATCTGGCTGACCATGGCCCGGGTTTTCTCCGTGTGGGAGGCCTGGTCCTGAAAGTAGCTGGACACCCGGTTCTTCAGGGCTTTGGCCTTGCCTACGTAGATAACCGTCCCTGTCCGGTCCATCATCAGGTAGACCCCCGGCTTCAGGGGCAGGCTGTGAGCCTTGTCTTTCAGTTCGTCGAAGGTCATGCCGTCCTCTCCCATCCTCACCTGACCGAAAAAAAGCGCCGCGAACAACGCGACGCTTTTCGTAGTGCTTCTTTTTCCGGAATCAGTCAGCGAAATCAGAGCTGATGAGCTCCACCAGCGCGTCCACGGCGTCCTTCTCGTCGGTGCCGTCGGCGATCAGGTCGATGGTGCTGCCCTTGATGATGCCCAGGGAGAGAACGCCCAGCAGGCTCTTGGCATTGACCCGCTGCTCATCCTTCTCCACCCAAATGGTGCTCTTGAATTCGTTGGCCTTCTGAATAAAGAAGGTGGCAGGTCTTGCATGGAGGCCTACCTGGTTGTTGACCGTTGCCTGCTTGATATACATAATAGTCCCTCCCGATTTCGTTCCCTGATTGCTAGTTTAAGAATAGCAAATTTCTTCCTTTCCGTCAATGCTATTTTTTATGTCATTGCGGAAAAAATCCACAAAATTTTCGTCATTTTGCAAAGAGAGGGCCTTTCGGCTCACTTCAGCTCCACGATGGTGACTCCGGTCTCGCCTTCCCCGTAGCGCCCCAGCCGGAAGCCGGCCACCCCCTTGGCCCGTTTGAGATAGGCGTGGACGGCCTTGCGCACCGCGCCGGTGCCCTTGCCGTGGATCACCGTCACCTGGGTGAGATTGGCCAGAATGGCCCGGTCCAGGAACTGGGCCAGGACCCCTTCGGCCTCGTCGGTGGTCATGCCCCGCAGGTCCACCTCGGCCTTGGCCCCCAGGCTGCGCAGCTGGTGCTCCGACCGCTGGATGAACTTTTTGGCCTCCTTCTGGGCCTGGGTCTCCCCTTCCACCACCCGGACCTCCTCCTGTCTGGCGGTGATCCGGAGGATGCCCGCCTGGAGCTGGAGGACGCCGTCCTTGTTCTCCGACAGGACGGTGGCCTGGGTGCCGGTCTTGAGAAGGGTCACCGTTTCCCCCTTTTTGGCGGGCCGGAGCATGGGCGGGGCCTCGGGCTCCTCCTGGGCCCCCAGCCTGCCCTCGGCCTCGTTGAGCCGATGGCGCAGGTCGGCCCGGCGCTGGTTCTCCGCCTGGACCCCCTCGCCCTGGGCGCCCTGCTTCCGGGCCTGCTTCCGCATGTCGGACAGTTCCCGGAAAACCTGGTCGGCGGTGCGCCGGGCGTCCTCCAGGATGGCCCGGGCCTCGGCCTTGGCGGCGGCCTCGTTCTTTTCCTTTTCCTTCTGGAGGCTGTCCCGATAGGCCTGGGCCTTGGCGGCGGCCTCCTCCATCTCTCTCCGGAGCTGGGCAGCCTTGACCTGCTCCTTCTCCATCTCCTGGCGCTGGGCCTCCAGCTTGGTCAGCACATCCTCAAACCGGACGTTCTCCGCGCTGACCCGGTCGTTGGCCTTCTGGATGATCTCCGTCGGCAGACCCAGCCGCTGGGAAATGGCGAAGGCGTTGGACTTGCCGGGGATGCCCACCAGCAGACGATAGGTAGGGGCCAGGGTCTCCACGTCAAACTCGCAGGAGGCGTTCTCCACCCCGGCGGTGGTCATGGCGTAAACCTTCAGCTCGGCGTAGTGGGTGGTGGCGGCCACCAGGGCCCCCAGGCCCCGGGCGTGCTCGATGATGGCGGCGGCCAGGGCTGCCCCCTCCACCGGGTCTGTGCCGCCCCCCAGCTCATCGAAGAGGATGAGGGTGTCCGGGTCGGTCTCCTCCAGCATCCCCACAATGTTGCTCATGTGGGAGGAGAAGGTGGACAGGGACTGGGCGATGGACTGCTCGTCGCCGATGTCCGCCAGCACCCGGTCAAAGACCCGGACGGCGCTGCCGTCGGCGGCGGGGATGTGCAGGCCGCACTGGGCCATGAGGGTCAGCAGGCCGATGGTTTTCAGGGTGACGGTCTTGCCGCCGGTGTTGGGGCCGGTGATGACCAGGGTGTCGAACCCGTCCCCCAGGGACAGGTCGTTGGCCACGGCGGTCTTTTTGTCCAGCAGGGGGTGCCGGGCCTTCCGCAGCAGCAGGCTCTTCCGGGACAGGGCGGGCTCCATGGCGTCCATGTTCACCGACAGCCGCCCCCGGGCGAAAATGCCGTCCAGCCGGACCAGCAGGTCATAGTTCTCGCTGATGTCGTCCTTGAAGGCGGCGCACTCGGCGGACAGCTCCGCCAGGATGCGGTCGATCTCCTTTTCCTCCCGGGCCTGGAGCTCCCGCAGCTCGTTGTTGGCCTTCACCACCCCCATGGGCTCGATGAAGAAGGTGGAGCCGGAGCCCGACAGGTCGTGGACCAGGCCGGGGATCTCGTTCTTGAACTCCGACTTCACTGGCACCACATACCGGCCGGACCGCTGGGTGATGATGGCCTCCTGTAAGTACTTGGCCTGGGAGGAGGAGATGATCTTCTGCAAAATGTCCCGGACCTTGCTCTCGGTGGCCCGCATGTGCCGCCGGATGGAGGCCAGCTCGGGACTTGCCGAGTCGGCCAGTTCCCCGTCCCCTACGATGGAGCCGGTGATCTTGTCCTCCAGGAACCGGTTGGGGTGGAGGGACCGGAAAAACTGGTCGATGACCGTCTTCTTATCAGAATCGCTCTCCCCGTAGTCCTTGGCGGACCGGGCGGCGGCCAGGACCCCGGCGATGTCCAGCAGCTCCCGGGTGTTGAGGCTGCCCCCCATGTCCGCCCGCTGGAGGTTCCCCGCCACGGGCTTCACCCCGGAAAAGGCCGGGGAACCCTTGAGGACCATCATCTCCACGGCAGCGGTGGTCTCCTGCAGGCAGCGGCGCACCTGGTCGGGATCGGTCTCCGGACGCAGGGCCCGGGCCCGCTCCTTGCCCTCCTGGGTCACCGCCTGGGCGGACAGCAGCTCCAGGACCCGGGGCAGTTCCAGGGTCTCCATGGATTTTTCAAACAGATCGCTCATAGGCTCTCTCCTTTTTCCGTCTCTCCGCCCGGCAGGCGGGTGATGGTTTTATAGTAATCTAAGGTCCGGAATCCCCGCTCCTGCTGGGTCATCAGGAAGGCCTCGGTCATCTCCCCCAGCTCCTTCATGCTCCCTTCGTCCAGCCGGAAGGAGAACAGCTTCTTGGGGTCCCCCAGGACGATGTGCCGGGCCGCTGCCAGGGCGCCGGGCGACAGGGGCATGGACACCCCGTCCCCTACCCCATGGCGGCAGGCGGCGCAGTGGAGGACCCCCTGGCTCAGATTCAGCCGGGGCTCCACCGGGTCCGGCCGGCCGCAGACGGCGCAGGCGTCCACCAGGGGCTCATACCCCGTGAGGCACATCAGCCGCAGCTCGAAGGCAGCCTTCACCAGCTCCTTGGGCTTTTTCAGCGTGTCCAGCGCGTACAGGCTGTTGAGGAGCAGGGAAAGCAGGTCTCCCGCCTCCTCCCCCTCCTGGGCAGTGGCCTCCAGGACCTCGGCGAAGTAGGAGGACACCGCCAGCAGGTCGATGTCCTGGCGGACCGACCAGAACTGCTCCAGCACCTCCGCCTCGTTGAGGGTGAGGAAGTCCCCCCGCTGGTAGAGGGTCATATCCGACCACACCAGCAGCTGGCTGGCGGCGGTGAGTCTGCTGGTCTTCCGGCGGCAGCCCCGGGCCTTGACGGTCCGTTTGCCGTAGTTCCGGGTGAGAACAGTGAGGATCTTGTCCGCTTCCTTATAATTGGTCTCCCGCAGGACGATCCCCGGGGTGGTCAGCAGCATGGCGCGGTCCCTTTCTTTCTCCGCGGGCCTCCCGCCGGGCCTTGGCCCGGGAAAGACAGTAGGCCGAGGGCAGTCCGGTCCGGAAGAACAGGTCCCGCAGTTGTTTCGATGTCATGGCATCGCCCCCTTCTCCCTTATGGTGACGGGAGGGGGCGGTATTATGCCCGGCAGTTTTTGCCGGTCAGATCCGTTTCAGGTCGGCGGTCACCCGATCCCCGTCCAGGGTGAGGACGGCGTAGCTGGGGTGGGCGCCGTAGCCGATGGAACCTGGGTTCACCATCTCCATGCCCCACACCCGTTGGTGGCAGGGCACATGGGTGTGGCCGAAGAGGACGATCCGGGCGTCGGCCTCCAGGGCGGCGTACCGCAGGGTCTGGAAGTCCCGGTCGTACTTCACCTTGTAGGCGTGGCCGTGGGTGGCGAAGATCTTCTTCCCCTCCAACTCGATGCGCAGCAGGACAGGATCGGCAGAATACAGATCGCAGTTGCCCCGGACGCTGTGGATGGGCAGGTCGGGATAGTCCCGCCGCACTGCCCGCAGGTCCCCCTCCCCGTCCCCCAGGTGAAAGATGGCGTCGGGGGCCTCCTTCCGGATGGCTCGGAGCATGTGGTCGGGGCAGCCGTGGGAGTCGGAAAAGACGCACAGTCTGGTCATGGCGCCGCCTCCGGTCCCGTCCGGTCCCTGTTGGGGATGGTTTTCTCTCCCATGGTCCCTGTCCTCCGTCCAACGATAGTAATAATAAGGAATTATACCATACTCCCTCCGCAACTTCAATATGCGGCGCCCCAGGCGGCAGGGCAAAAAAGCTCCGCCGGGGACAAGGCTGTCCCTGGCGGAGCTTTCACGCGGGTTTGATCGGATCGGGTCGATCACAGGCCCTTGGCCCAGGCCGCCACGACGTCGGTGTTGTCATCGGGCTCGCCGTCCACCTTCAGGGGCTCGCAGACCAGATTGCCGCCGCAGTCGGTGACCTTCTTGCTGAGGATATCGGCGGACCAGCAGAAATACTCCTCGTAGTTCTCCTTGTCGCCCAGGCCGAAGACGGCCACGTTCTTCCCCTTGAGCAGAGCGGGGTTCATCCGCTTTTCATAGTAGGGGATGAAGTCCTCCTGGAGCTCGCCCAGGCCCATGGTGGAGCAGCCGTACAGGACCAGGTCGGCCTCCTTCACGGCGGCATCGTCCTTCACGTCGGTGACATAGACCACGCTGACGTCGTAGTCCCTCATGTTTTCCGCGATGGCGTTGGCCACGGTCTCGGTGTTGCCGGTGGTGCTGCCGAAGATAATGATTGCTTTTTTCATAAAAACACTTCCTTTTCCCGATTTATCACTTACTTGTTAGCAATAGCTAACTACCTAAGACGGGCGTATATTAGCACAAGCTAACATCTGTGTCAAGTCCCTTTTTCGCAAGCTCCTAACCCCTGCTTTTTCCCGCCGTTTGTCCCCGGAGAACACGAAATCCCCCGGACCAAGCGTCCGGGGGATCGTCCTGCTTTTCCTTATTTCTCCCGCCCGGCGATGTAGTCGTTCACCGTCCCGATGAGCTGGGTCACGTCGAAGGGCTTGGACAGGTGGCTGTTCATGCCGCTGGCCAGGCTCTCCCGCCTGTCCTCCTCCCTGGCGTTGGCGCTGAGGGCCAGGATGGGCAGGGCCTTGGCGTCCTCCCGGTCCAGGGCCCGGATAGCCCGGGTAGCCTCGTAGCCGTTCATCACCGGCATCTGGATATCCATGAGGATCAGGTCGTAGTACCCCGCCGGATGGGTCTTCACCGCTTCCACAGCATCGCAGCCGTCAGAGACGGATTCCACCAGAAAGCCCGCCTCCTCCAGGATGGTCTCCGCCAGCATCCGGTTGATCTCAATGTCCTCCGCCACCAGGACCCGGTGATCCCCCTCCGCCCTGGGATCGGGGGCCGGGGCGGTCTCGGGCTCCTGTGTGGTGTCGCCGGCCTGCTTCATGGCCAGGTCCACGGTGAATACGGAGCCCTCCCCTTTCGCGCTCTCCACAGAGATGGTGCCCCCCAGCATATCCAGCAGGTTCTTGGTGATGGTCAGGCCCAGGCCGGTCCCGGCGGCGCCGGTCTGCGTGGAGGTCTGCTCCCGCTCGAAGGCATCGAACATCCGCTCCATAAACTCCTCGGTCATGCCCACACCGGTGTCGGCCACGGTGAAGGTATACCGGCTGAAGCCGGATTCGGAGGTCTGGGTCCGCCGGGCCGACAGGGTGACCTTCCCCCCGGCGGGGGTGAATTTCACCGCGTTGTCCAACAGGTTCCCCAGGATGCGCCGCAGGCGGGGGGCGTCGATGACCACCCGGTCTCCCGCCAGGTCCAGATGCTCCTCCAGCGTGAGGCCCTTCTCCTCGGCCTGGGCCCGGACCAGGTCCAGGGCCTTCTCCACCTGCTCGGCCAGGTCCCAGGGCTGGAAGTCCAGGCGGATGGCCCCGCTGTCCAGCCGGTTGATCTCCAGCAGGTCGTCGATGAGGTCCAGCATGTGGTGACCGGCCTCCTCCACCATGCCAAGGTACTCCTCCAGCCAGTCCCGTTCGTCCATGTGCCGCCGGGCCAGGTCCGCGAAGCCGATGACGGCGTTCATGGGAGTGCGGAGATCGTGGGAGAGATTAAACAGAAAGGTGGAGCGGATCTCGTTGAGGTGCCTCTCCTGCTCCAGGGCCCGGGCCGCCGCCTCCGCCGCCTTCTTGTCGGTAATGTCGTTGAGAAAGACGTAGTACAGGTCCCCGTGCTCCCGGCTGCGGACCAGGTGACCGTAGTCATCCACCCAGCGGATGGTCCCGTCCCGGCGGCGGATGCGGTACTCCACATAGTCCAGGTCGTTGTTGCTGGCGTCGGAGATCTGCTCGTCGATGGACCGGAGGACCTCCTCCGCGTCCTCCGGGTGGATGAGGCCCGGAAAGGTGAAGCCGGTCAGGTCCTTGAACTCCTCCAGGGTGCCGCAGCCGAAGATCTCCAGCGTCCGGTGACTGACGTGGAGCAGGTCCATGGTGCCCCCGGCCCGGTAGAGGAGAAAGCCGCCGGGCATCTGGTCGGCCACCTGGGCGATGAGGGGCAGGGTCTCTTCGGTGACCCGGAATGCCCGGCTGTCCGAAAGAAAGGTGTCGTTCATGGTATCAAGTCCTTTCCATGGCATTCTTGAGATGGGTTTGCCGCTGCTCTATTCTATCCACGCTCCGTTGGAAGCGTGCGGAAAATGACGCAGAAGGATACAAGGATACGATAGCACACCGGGGTTTTCCTGGCAAGAGGGGCCGGGTCGACCGTTGGGCGAGTTTCCACCGGGTCCGGTCCCAGGGCGCAAAAAGCCGCCGCGGAAAAACAGGCTCCGCGGCGGTCACGCTTTGGTTTCGGGGATTTGCGATCGGCTCAAATCTCGCCCAACTCCCGGAGGCAGTGGGCGCAGATATTTTTACCCTTGAAGATGGTGATATCCTTGGCACTGTCACAGAAGATGCAGGCTGGTTGATACTTCTTGAGCATGATGGAGGATCCATCCACGTAGATTTCCAGAGAGTCCTTTTCCGCGATGTTCAGGGTACGGCGCAGTTCGATGGGCAGGACGATCCGTCCCAGCTCGTCTACCCGGCGGACAATACCAGTTGATTTCATGACGGGAGCACATCCTTTCTGTTTTTGCCCCTCCGGGCGGAACAGCCCAACACAATGTGACACGATGGTTTGGATTCATTCTAATTATAACAAAACCCGACGTGAAGTCAATCGAAAAATGTCGATTTCCCATTAAAAGGGAGGGAAGCCGAGGGGAATGCCCCCTCTCTCCCCGGCATAATCTGGATCAAAACGGAAGGAGGGCCCTGCCTTGGCGATGACTGCGATCTGGACGGGGATGACGGTCCTCTCCCTCCTCTGCGCCCTGGTCCTGGGGACCGGGAGCAGCCTTGCCCCCGCCGCCCTGGAGGGGGCCGCCTCGGCGGTGGAGCTGGGGCTGGGCATGGCCGGGGCCCTGTGCCTGTGGATGGGGGTCATGGAGGTGATGCGCCGGGCGGGGCTGGCGGAAAAGCTGGCCCGGCTGCTGGGTCCGGTGCTCTCCCAGCTCTTTCCCGACTTCCGGAAAGACCGACCGGTCATGGACGCCATCGCCGCCAACGTCTCCGCCAATCTTCTGGGCCTGGGCAACGCCGCCACCCCTCTGGGTCTGGAAGCCGCCCGGCGGATGAGCGTAAAAAGTCCCGGCGTGGCAGGGGACAGTCTGTGTATGCTGGTGGTGTGCAACACCGCCTCCATCCAGCTCCTCCCCACCACCGTGGCGGCAGTGCGGCTGGCGGCGGGTTGCCGGACCCCCTTCGACATTCTGCCGGCGGTGTGGGTGACCTCCCTGTGCTCGGTGACGGTGGGCATTCTGGCCGCCCGGCTCTTTTCCCGGCTATGGAGGGACCGGCGGTGACAGGGCCCCTGGATCTGCTCATCCCCGCCATCCTGGCCGGGGTGTCGGTGTACGGCATGGCCAAGGGGGTGGACGTGTACGGCGCCCTCCTCCAGGGAGCAGCGGAGGGGCTGAAGATCCTCCTGCACATCCTTCCCGCCCTGGTGACCCTGCTGACAGTGGTGGCCATGCTCCGGGCCTCCGGGGCCATGGAGCTGCTGGCGGCGGCGCTCTCCCCCGTCATGGACCGGCTGGGGATCCCGGCGGAAACCGTTCCCCTGATGCTGGTGCGGCCCATCAGCGGCAGCGCGGCCCTGGGGGTTGGCTCGGACCTCATCGCCGCCTGCGGGCCGGACTCGGTCGTGGGCCGGACGGCGGCGGTGATGCTGGGGTCCACGGAGACCACCTTTTACACTATCGCCGTCTACTTCGGCGCGGCGGGCATCCGGAAGACCCGGTACGCCGTCCCCGCCGCCCTGTGCGCGGACCTGGCGGGGTTCTTCTTCGCGGCCGTCACCGTTCGGCTGTTTTTCGGGTAGTTCACCCCCGAAGCAGACACCAGACGACGGGCACGAGCAGGGCGGGCAGGAAGTTCAGGGGCTTGAAGTCCTTGATCTTCATGATGGCCAGCCCTGACATGGCGATGAGGAAGCCCCCCACGATGGACAGCTCGGTCATCATGCTGTCGGTGATGACGTTGCCCGCCAGGAGGGTCAGACCGTAGATACCTCCCTGCCAGGCCAGAAGCACGATGGCGGCCAGGGCCATGCCCACCCCGTAGGTGGAGGCCAGGACCATGGCGGTGACGAAGTCCAGGGAGGCGTTGGTGAACAGGAGGGTGTGGTCCCCGTACAGGGCGCTCTGGACCGGCCCCAGGATGGACAGGGTGCCGATACAGAAGATCAGGCAGCCGGTGACGATGCCCTGCCCCAGCTGGCTTCCCCCGGGGCTCCGGGCGGACAGGCGGCTGACCCGGTCGTCCAGTCGGATGAGCAGTCCCAGCACACAGCCGATGGCCAGGCTTACGATGAACAGCACCGGGTACTGGCTCTTGGGCATGTTCTGGATGATGGAGTTCATGCCGATGCCGAAGGCGGCAAAGCCCATGACATCCATCAGGTTTTTGTTCATCTCCTCGCTGAGCCCCCGCTTCAGCAGGCCGCCAATAAGGCTGCCCGCGACGATGGTGCCCATGTTGACGAATGTGCCGATCATTGGGTCTCCTCCCCTGTGGTTTGCTTATCATACTATAATCTCCATAATGGCGAGAAAGTCAAGGCCCTTTTCCCGTTTTTTTCAAAAACCGGGTATCAGGGGCGGCGGGTCCTGACATTTTCCTTGCCCTCCCCCATCATTTTATGGTAGGATAAAGAGAAACCTACGAGACGAACAGAATCCCTTCGGTCCTCATTGGACGGGCCGGGGAACGGAATAGAGAGGAACACCATGGCAAATCAATTCATCGACACCGCCCGCATCACGGTGAAATCCGGCGCGGGAGGCAACGGCGCGGTGGCCTTCCACCGGGAGAAATACGTGGCGGCCGGCGGGCCCGACGGCGGCGACGGCGGCCGGGGCGGCGACGTTATTTTGAAGGTCGACGACCGGATGTCCACCCTGATGGACTTCCGCTACAAGCGCAAATATGTAGCGGAAAACGGCGGCAACGGCTCCGGCAAGCGGTGCACCGGCAAGGACGGCGCACCCCTGGTCATCAAGGTCCCCCGGGGCACCGTGGTCCGGGACGCGGAGACCAAGGAGATCATCCAGGACATGTCCGGGGACGAGCCCTTCGTCCTGTGCCGGGGCGGCAACGGCGGCTGGGGCAACAAGCACTTCGCCACCCCCACCCGGCAGGCCCCCCAGTTTGCCAAAGCGGGGCTGCCCGGCAAAGAGCGGGTGGTCATCCTGGAGCTGAAGCTGCTGGCCGACGTGGGGCTGGTGGGCTTTCCCAACGTGGGCAAATCCACCCTCCTGTCCGTGGCCACGGCGGCCCGGCCCAAGATCGCCAACTACCATTTCACCACCCTCTTCCCCAACCTGGGGGTGGTCTTTGTGGACGAGGGCGTGTCCTTCGTCATGGCGGACATCCCGGGGATCATTGAGGGCGCCGCCGACGGCGCCGGTCTGGGCCACGACTTCCTGCGGCACATTGACCGCTGCCGCCTGCTGATCCACCTGGTGGACGTGTCCGGCTCCGAGGGCCGGGACCCGGTGGAGGACTTCGAGGCCATCAACGCCGAGCTGGCTCAGTACAGCCCCGACCTGGCCTCCCGCCGGATGCTGGTGGCCGCCAACAAGGTGGACATCCTGGAGGACCGGACCCTGCTGGAAAAGCTCAAGGCCCACGTGGAGGGCCTGGGCCTGCCCTTCTTTGAGCTTTCCGCCGCCGCCCACATGGGGGTCCGGGAGCTGATGAAGGCCGCCGCCGGGGAACTGGCCCACCTGCCTCCGGTGAAGGTCTTCGAGCCGGAGTACGTGGAGCGGCCCCCGGAGGTGGACACCTCCGAGCCTCTGTCTATCCGCCATGAGGACGACGTGTGGATCATCGAGGGGCCGTGGCTGCAGAAGATCATGGCCAACGTCAACTTCTCCAACTACGAATCGAGGAACTGGTTCGACCGGATGCTCCGTCAGGCGGGGCTGTTCGACAGGCTGGAGGAGCTGGGCATCCAGGACGGGGACCTGGTGAGCCTGTACAACCTGGATTTTGAGTATCAGCGGTAAAAGCAGCGCCCGACGGGATCGAACCTCCCGTCGGGCGCTGTTATTTCATTCCGTTTTCTCCTTGGGCGTCCAAACCTCGCTGACGATGGTGGACCCCAGCACCAGCACCGCCCCCAGGACCCCGAAGGCCGTCATCCGCTCGTGGAGGAGCAGGGCGGAGAGCAGGATGGCCGTCACCGGGTCAATGTAGCTGAACAGGGCCACAGTCTGGGCCCGGAGGCCGTCCATGGAGCCGAAGTACAGGGCGTAGGCTATCCCGGTGTGGACCACGCCCACCAGCAGGAGCATTCCCGCGGCAAAGGGGGTAACGCTCAGTGCGGACAGGTCCTCGGTGACCGCCAGGTAGGGCAGCAGGACCACCGCCGCGGCGGAGAGCTGGAGGATGGTCTTTTCATAGGTGCCCACCCCCTCGATCTTCTTGTTGAGCATGACCACCACGGCGTAGAGCACCGCCGCCGCCAGACCGTAGGCGATACCCCGGGCCTCTCCGGCAGAGGGCAGGCCGTTGTCCGCCGCCCCGGAGACGAAGACCATGCCCAGCAGGGCCACCGCCACGCACAAGAGCTTCCGGGGAGGCAGACTCTCCCGCAGGACCAGGGGGGAGGCCAGGATCACCAGCACCGGGGCCATGTAGTAGCACAGCGTGGCGGTGGCCACGGTGGTGTAGTTGTAGGCCTCAAAGAGGAAGATCCAGTTGATGCCGATGAGGGCCCCGCTGAGGAGCAGCAGCCCCCACTTGTTCCCCACCGAGTCCCGGTCGAAGGGCTTCTTCCGCACCGCCAGCAGGCCCAGCAGGAAAAGCGCGCCCATCAGGCCCCGGGTGCAGGCCAGAATGCCCGAGGACAGGGGGATGGCCCGGCGGAAGATGCCGATGGTGCCGTAGATGAGCATGGAGCCCACCAGCATGAGAAGAGATTTTCTGTCGTTCATTTCGTCGTTTCTGTTCCTGAAAGGTTAAAGGTCCCGGGCAGCGTGGTAGCCGGCGTGGATGGCGTCCCAGAAGGAGCCGCCGGTCACCCGGTCCCCGATGGGGATCACTCTCCCGCAGACCCGGTCCAGCGTATCGCCGTAGGGGGCCTCCGGTTCGGTGCCCAGGGACAGGACCACCCGGTCGCAGGGGTAGACGTACTCCTCCCCGGTGCGGGTGTCCCGGAACCAGATCCGGTCCGTGCCGATCCTTGTGAGGGTCCGGTCCACCAGAAAGACCACGCTGCCCAGCTCCAGCACCGCCGTGACGCTGTTCCGGTTAGAGCCCTGGGCCCCGGGGGCCAGGCGGGGGGCGGCCTCCAGCACCAGGACAGCGTTGTTCTTCTCCCGCTGGCACAAAATCTCCGCCGTCTCCAGGCCGGTCATGCCGGAGCCCACCACCACCACGCTCTCCTCCAGGGGAGAGACCCGGCCGGTGATGATCTCCGGGGGCGTGGTCACCATGGGGCTGTTGACGCCGGGAAGGTCCGGCAGCTTGGGGCGGCCGCCGGTGGCGTCCAGAATGGCGTAAGGGGCCAGCTTCCTCAGATCCTCCGGGGTGGGAGCGGTGTAGTAGTGGAAGGTCACCCCCGCCTTGACGCACCGGCTGGACAGGCTGTGGATCAGCTTCCACAGCTTCTCCTTCCGGGGCACCTGGGCCGCCAGGCGAAGCTGTCCCCCAGGGAAGGCGGTCTTTTCATACAGCTCCACCCGGAACCCCCGGCGGGCGGCCACCCAGGCGGCCTCCAGCCCGGCGGGACCGGCGCCCAGGACGGCCACCACCCGGCCTTCGCCGTCCTCCGGCAGAGGAGGCAGCCGGGATTCGTATCCGGTCTCCGGGTTGACGGCGCAGGTGATGTGGCCCTCCTGGCCGAATTTCTCAAAACAGGCCATGCAGGACACGCAAGGCAGGATGTCCAGCTCCCGGCCGGAGAGGGCCTTCTCGGTCCAGTCCGGGTCGGCCAGATGGGCCCGGACGGAGCCCACGAAATCCAGCACCCCGTCCCGCAGCAGCTTCTCCCCGTAGGCCGGGTCCCGGACCAGGGCCACCGCCAGCACGGGGATGGACACGCAGCCCTTCACGGCCCTGGCCAGGTGTTTGCGCCAGCCCTGGGGATAGCTGATGGGCTCCACGCTCTGGCTGAGCTTGCTGTCGGTGCCCGAGGCGGTGGCGTTGATGGCGTCCACTCCCCAGGACTCCAGCAGCTGGCAGATCTTGATGCCGGTGTCGGCGTGGTAGCCCTTCTGGCCGATGTATTCCTCAATGGAGATCCGGAACATCAGGGGGAAGTCCGCCCCGCAGGTGGCCCGGATGGCCTCCACGATCTCCCGGAGGACGCGGGTGCGGTTTTCCAGGCTGCCGCCGTACTGATCCTGCCGGTGGTTGGTAACGGGACTTAAAAAGCTGTGAAGAAAGTAGTGGTGGGCGGCGTGGACCTCCACCCCGTCAAAGCCCGCCTCCTTCACCCGCCAGGCGGCCTTGCCGAACTTCTGGGCAATGTCGTGGATCTCCTCCACGGTAGCCTCCCTTGCCTGGCCGTGCTTCTTGCCCCGGGCGGGACTGGCGGAGATCAGGTCCCCGGGATTCAGGGCGGGGTCGGCGTTGGCCCCGGGGTGGAAGAGCTGGGCGAAGATCTTCGTCCCGTAGGGGTGGACCCGGTCGGCCAGCCGCCGGAAGGAGGGGATGTTTTCCGGACAGGAGGCGTTGAGCTCCCGGGGAAAGAGGACCCCCCGGTGGGCGTCCACGCAGACCATCTCCGTGATGATGAGGCCCACGCCCCCCTGGGCCCGGCGCTCATAGTAGGCCAGCATGGCCTCGGTCATGGTGCCGTCAGGCTGGGTGAGGCAGGCGGAGGCGGCGGTCATGGCCACCCGGTTCTTGATGGTCAGGGACCCGATGGTCCCGGGGGAGAAAAGGAGAGGATACATAGTCTGGCTCCTTTGTGTTCATCGATTTTCTCTATTCTATCCGTTCCCGGCGGGAAATGCAAGGGCGGCAAAAAGAGCCTGCTGCAAAAGAAAGCCCTCACCGTCATTGGCTGCGCGAATGCCAGCTCTCCCATCGGGGGAGGTGGCACGGCAAAGCCGTAACGGAGAGGGCGTTCCCTTTCTTTTGCAACAGGCCTCTGCGGTTTTTCCGATCACGACCGGCCCAGATACCGGTCGATCTCCCCGTCGTAAAGGGCCATGACCCGCCGCAGCACCGGGTCGTTCACGTCGTACCGCAGGTCCCCCACCCTGGCGATGGGCAGGACCTTGGGGGAGGTGCCGCTGATGAAGCCCGCGGAGAACTGATCCAGCCCCTCCGCCGGGATGGGCTCCTCGGACACCGGGACCCCGTGCTCCGCCGCCAGGCGGAGGATGCGCTGCCGGGTGACTCCCAGCAGCACCGCGTCGGCGGGACTGGTGACCAGGGTGTCTCCCCGAATGAAGAAGAGGTTGGACTTGCTCCCCTCGGTGACCTCCCCGTTCTCGTTGACCAGCACCGCTTCAAAGAGCCCCTTTTCCGCCATGAGGGCGTCGGCGTCGTCCCGAAGGGTCTGGTTGATGATCTTGGCGTGGGGGTTGGGACGGATGGCGTTGAGAAAGTCGGTGTCCACCCCCTTCTCGTACATCTCCGCCGTGGGATAGGCGGTGGGGGTGAAGAACAGGTAGACCGTCCCGCCGTGGTCGAAGTCGTTGTAGATGAGCTTGGCGTTGTAATCCTCCACCCCGTTGACCCGGGCCAGGTCGGTGACGTGCCCCTCCAGCTCCTCCAGGGTAAAGGGCAGCTTCTGACCGATGCTGGCGGCGGTGGCCACCAGGCGGTCATAGTGCTCGTTGAGGAACAGGGGGCGCCCCTCCATGAGCCGGATGACCTCGTAGCAGGAGGGCTCCAGGACGTGATAGCGTTGGGGGAACTCCCCGGTGGGGAAGCATTCCCAGTTGACCATAAACTGCTGGAGCATGGCTTGATCGGACATGATTATCGTCTCCTTTACTCATCCTTCTTCCCGAAGGATCCGCATGAATTCCTCGCCGGTGATGGTCTCGTGCCGGTAGAGATATTGGGCCAGCTGGTCCAGCTTCTCCCGGTTCTCCGAGAGGATCCGGGCGGCCTTGTCGTGCTGGCGGCGCACCAGCTCCACCACCTGCTCGTCGATCTTCCGCTGGGTCTCGGCGGAGCAGGCCAGGGTGGTGTCGCCCCCCAGGTACTGATTGTTCACCGTCTCCAGTGCCACCATGTCAAACTCCTGGCTCATGCCGTATCGCGCGATCATGGCCCTTGCCAGGCGGGTGGCCTGCTCAATGTCGTTGGAGGCCCCCGTGGTGGAGGTGCTGAACACCAGCTCCTCCGCCGCCCGGCCGCCCGTCAGGGTGGCGATGCGGTTTTCCAGCTCCTCCCTGCTCATGAGGTAGTGGTTGTCCTGCTCCACCTGCATGGTGTACCCCAGGGCCCCGGAGGTCCGGGGGATGATGGTGATCTTCTGCACCGGGGCGGAGTCGGTCTGGAGGGCCGCCACCAGGGCGTGGCCGATCTCGTGGTAGGACACCACCTGCTTTTCGTGCTCGGTGAGGATGGCGTTTTTCTTCTGGTACCCGGCGATGACCACTTCGATGCTCTCCTCCAGGTCGGCCTGGGTGGCAAACTTCCGCCCGTCCCGCACTGCCCGGAGGGCCGCCTCGTTGATGATGTTGGCCAGCTCCGCGCCGGAGGCCCCGGAGGCCATCCGGGCCACCTGAAGGAAGTCCACATCGTCAGCGATCTTGATTTTCTTGGCGTGGACCTTCAGAATGGCCTCCCGGCCCTTCAGGTCGGGCAGCTCCACCGGCACCCGGCGGTCGAACCGGCCGGGGCGGGTCAGGGCGGGGTCCAGGGACTCGGGCCGGTTGGTGGCGGCCAGGATGATGACCCCGCTGTTGCCCCCGAAGCCGTCCATTTCGGTGAGAAGTTGGTTTAAGGTCTGCTCCCGCTCGTCGTTGCCCCCGCTGAGGCTCCCGGCGGAGCGTTTCTGGCCGATGGCGTCGATCTCGTCGATGAACACGATGCAGGGGGCCTTCTCCTTGGCCTGGCGGAACAGGTCCCGGACCTTGGAGGCCCCCATGCCCACGAACATCTCCACGAACTCCGAGCCGGACATGGAGAAGAAGGGCACGTCGGCCTCCCCGGCCACGGCCTTGGCCAGCATGGTCTTGCCGGTGCCCGGCGGCCCGACAAGGAGCACGCCCTTGGGCATGGAAGCGCCGATCTCCCGGTACTTGTCCGGGTTGTGGAGGTAGTCCACGATCTCCTGGAGGTTCTCCTCGGCCTCGTCCACGCCCTCCACGTCGGTGAACTTGATGCCGTCGGAGGACTTCACGTAGATCTTGGCGTTGCTCTTGCCCATGTTGAACATCATGGACCCGGCTCCGCCGCCGGACTTGTCCATCATCCGCTTGGTCAAAAGCCGGCCCAGGAGGATGAAAATGAACAGGGGAAGCAGCCAGCTGAGCAGGAAGCTGGCAAAGGGAGAGGTCTCCCGGACGATCTCCCCGGAGAACTCCGCCCCGGCGTCATAGAGCCGCTGGGTCAGGCCGGGGTCGTCCAGGGGGGCGGTGACATAGATCTTGCTCTCGGCCTGGTCGGTGAAGACGATCTGGTTCTTCTGGACCTGGACCTTGCCGATGTTCTTCTCCTGGATCATGGTCATGAAGGTGCCGTAGTCCACCTCCTGGATCTGCCGCTGGGCGATGGCAGGGCCGATGAGCAGGTTGAACACCAGCACCGCCGCCAGGACGATGAGGTAGTAGAAAAAGAGAGGTTTTCTGGGCTGTTTGACTTCGTTCACGCTGGCGCCTCCTTTGTGTGCTTCGCCATGGGCGGGGCCTGACCGTCAGATCAGCACGCCGTCGCAGTGGTCGATCTCATGCTGGACGATCTGGGCGGTATAGCCGGTGTAGGTCTTGAACCGGGTCTGGAAGACCTCGTTCTGATACTGGATCTTCACGGTCTTCCACCGCTTGGCCTCCCGCAGGCCGGGCAGGGACAGGCAGCCCTCCGCCGCCCGGTAGGGCCCGGTCTTTTTCACCACCTTGGGGTTGAACATCAGGGTGATCGTGCCCTCGTCGTCAAAGACGATGACGCGCTTGAGCTGACCGATCATGTTGGCGGCCATGCCCACGCACCGGTCCTTGTGGGCCTCCAGGGTGTCCAGCAGGTCCTGGCCGATGGCCCGGTCCTCCTCCGTGGCGGGCTGGGAGGGCTGACCAAGGAAAATGGGGTCTTTCATGATTTCACGGACCATAACGGGTCCCTCCTTTTCGATTGGCGTCCCATGGGGACGGGATGAAATCTTCCGCGCCGGGTCATCGGGACTTGCCAAGCCGCCGGGGTTCTGGTAGAGTAGGGAGTAGAAAAACGAACCCTCCAGGAGGCGAGACTATGGCACAGCGCAGAGACAAGGAAAACTACTATCTGGACATCGCCGACAGCGTGTCCGAACGCTCCACCTGCCTCCGTCGGCGGTATGGAGCCATCATCGTCAACAACGACGAGATCATTTCCACCGGCTACAACGGCGCCCCCCGGGGCAGAAAGAACTGCTCCGACCTGGGCCGCTGCACCCGGGAGGAGCTGAAGATCCCCAGCGGACAGCGGTATGAGCTCTGCCGCTCGGTCCACGCCGAGGCCAACGCCATCATCTCCGCCTCCCGGCGGGACATGATCGACGCGGTGCTCTACCTATCCGGCCGGGACGGGCACGACGACCAGCTGCTGCGGGACACCACCTGCTGCTCCATGTGCCGCCGGATGATCATCAACGCGGGCATCAAGAAAATCGTAGCTCGGGTGGGCGACCAGGGGGAGTATACCGTGACCCCGGTCAGCGATTGGATCGACCACGACGATACCGAGCCCACCACGTGAGTTACTCCCCCCGCAGCGCCCCGTCCAGGGCGGCCCGGACCCCGGCCTCGATCTCGGGATAGTCCTCCGCGGGATGGGCCTCGTAGAGCTTGTCTCCCCCGGCAAAGAAGGTGGGGACCCGGAAGTAATCGTACGCCTCGGCCACATCCGGCCGGGCGGACTCGTCGATCTTCTCAATGTCCACCTGGCGATAGATGGGGTTTTCGGCCATGAGAAGGTCCAAAGCCTGGTTGGCCTTCCGGCAGTAGGGACAGCCGGGCAGATAGAACATGGTCAGTTTTTTCATCGTTCGTTCTCCTGTTTCCCGGCGGTCCGTTTCTGCGGGAAGCCCGCCGGGCGTTCGATGGGATCGGTTTCCGTGATGATACTATTCACCAATCAAAACATTTAAAATGGTTTGATTGGGTTTGATTGCCATGGGCTCTGCCCCTGGCGGCCACACAATTTGTGTGTCCGGTGAAGCCGTGCAATACCTGAGGACAGCAAACCAAAGGTTTGCAGGTCACGGCTTTCAGCCGTGCCGATAAAAATGAATATTTTGATCGGTGATCAGTATTATACCATCCTCCCGTTGTCTTTGCAAGCTGACCGCCTGAGACGGCAAGAGGAAGATCATCCCACCAAAAACCGCGCCTCCCTTGCCCGGCTGATGTCCGGGACTGGGGAGGCGCGGTTTCGTTTCTCCGGCTGGGCGTTTCTCCGGCCGGAGGCTGTTTTATTGCTTTCGTCTGCTCTGGAGCCAATACACCGCGGAGACCGCCGCCGCCGCGGGGATGGCCTTCACCAGCACCCGGGCGGCACGGAAGGGAAGGCCTGGGACGATGTAGAATTGGTCCAGATGGGCCAGGGCGTACTCCGCCGTCTTCCGCACGTCGTCGCCATTAAAGTGGAAGGTGATGTTGGCGGTCCGGGCGAAATTGGTATCCACGGGGCCGGGACAGAGGATGCTGATCTTCACCTGGGAGCCCCGGGCCCGGAGCTCCTGCCGCACCGCTTCGGACAGCCGGACCACGTAGGACTTGGTGGCGTAATAGGTGGCCATCAGCGGGCCGGGCAGGAAGCCGGCGATGGAGGCCACGTTGAGGATGCGCCCCCGGTCCCGGGCCACCATGTCCGGCAGGTACAGCTTCGTCAGGATGTGGAGGGCCTTGATGTTGGTGTCGATCATCTCCAGCTCGGTGTCCAGGGCGGTCTCCGTAAACGCCCCGAAGGCGCCGAAGCCGGCGTTGTTGATGAGAAAGTCCACGTCCGGGTGATCCCGGTGGAGGCGGACGCAGTTTTCCGGGCGGCTCAGGTCCAGGGACAGGGCGGTCACCTGGAGCCCGGGGTGGGCAGACAGCTCCTCCCCCAGGGCCTCCAGCCGCTCGTTGTTCCTGCCCACCAGGATCAAGTGGGTGCACGCCGGAGCCAGCAGGCGAGCCAGCTCCCGTCCTATGCCGGAGGACGCGCCGGTGATCAACGTTTTCATAACAGTATCGCTCCTTTCCGGGGCTGTGCCCGCTGGGGAATTGGGATGGGGTCAGGGTTCGGGGAAGACGAAGGTCCGCACCTCGCAGTTTTCCATGCTGAAGGAGAGGAATTCCTCCTCGGACAGGTCCAGGAAATAGCTGGCGATGATCCGGCAGATCCCGTTGTGGGTCACCACCAGCACCGTGTCGTGGGGGTGGCGCTTCCCCAGGTCCTCCAGGAAGGGATAGACCCGGGCCGCCGCCTGGAAATAGGACTCGCCCCCCGGATACCGGGCGAACAGGCGGCGCTTTTCTGTCAGATAGCGGGGATCGTCCCGCTGGAGCCCCTCGCAGCGGCCGAAATCCAGTTCGATCAGCCGGGAATCGGTCCGGCAGGTCAGGCCGTGGTCCTCCGCCGCCATGCGGCCGATGGTCTGCGCCCGGACCAGCGGTGAAGAATAGACCGCCTGGAGGTCCGTGCCCCGCAGCCGCTCCACCAGCTCCTCGGCCTGGCGGAGACCCACGTCGTTTAAGGGTGCGTCGGTCCGCCCCAGCACCCGGTTTTCCCGGTTCCAGTCGGTCTGGCCGTGCCGTGTCAGAAGTAGTTTCATATCCGTTTCGCTCCTGACCCGCGCCGTCCGTCGGATGGAGGCGCGGGTGTGTTTTTGTAATTATACCACACTCCTTCCGCAGATTTCACGCTTTCCCGACGATTTGGTGAAAAAGCTGAAAGAGACGCGAAAACCCGCCGTCTCTCCCCTCTCCGCCTCTCTTGACATTCTGATATGAATGCGCTATAACCAAAGCACCCACTTTCTCAGTGGGTTTTAAACAAACAAAACGGGAGGGGTTCCCATGGTAAACAGAGGCCGCCTGGTGTCGGCGTTTCTCCGGCTGACAGGCATCGACGCGGAGTCCTGCGAGGAGGCCGAACTGGCCGCCGAGCTGACCCATCGGCTCCGGGCGCTGGGGCTGACGGTCTCCCGGGATGCCGCCGGGAATCTGTACGGGTTTCTCCCGGGCACGACGGACGGGGCTCCCTGCCTGTTCACCGCCCACATGGACACGGTCCGCCCGGGAAAGGGCAAGCGGGCGGTCCTCTCTCCTGACGGAACCATCCGCTCCGACGGAAGCACCGTCCTGGGGGCGGACGACGTCTCCGGCCTGGTTTCCATCCTGGAGGCTCTCACGATGATCCGGGAGAAGGCCCTCCCCCATCCGCCCCTGGAGGTGCTGTTCACCGCCGCCGAGGAGCCCTACAGCCGGGGCTGCGCGTCCTTTGACTTTTCCAACCTCCGGTCCCGGATGGCCTATGTGCTGGACCTCACCGGGCCGGTGGGGACGGCCGCCGTGGCCGCGCCCTCCATCCTCTCGGTGGAGGTGACGGTCCATGGCCGGGCGGCCCACGCGGGCTTTGCTCCGGAGGACGGAGTCAACGCCCTGACCATCGCCGCCCGGGCCCTGGCCGCCCTGGACGCCGGACGGACCGCGCCGGACACCACAGTGAACTTCGGGCTCATCGCCGGAGGAGGCGGAAAAAACATCGTTCCGGCAGAGGTCAGCATCCGCGGCGAGATCCGCAGCCTCCGGCACAACACCGCCATAGCCCAGGGGGAGCGCATCCGCCGACAATTTCAGCGGGAGGCCCAGCCCCTGGGTGGCAGGGCGGAGGTAACCGTCACCGAGGAGCTGCGAGCTTACCGCATCCCGGAGGCCTCCCCCACGGTGCTCCGGTTCCGCCGGGCGGTGGAGGAACTGGGATACGGCCCAGCCCGGCTGGTGACCACCTTCGGCGGCAGCGACAACAACCGGCTGGCGGCCCACGGGGTGCAGGGCATCGTCACCGCCTGCGCCATGGAGAACGTCCACACCACGGAGGAGTACACCACGGTCATGGAATTGGAGCGGTCGGCAGCGCTGACCCTTCGGCTGATGACTATGGAGGGGTGAGTTCGCAGCGTCGTCCGGTGTGATCCGCGGCGGGAAAGGCATTTGCAATCCGCCCATAATGCGCTATAATGGGGAAAAGATCAGTAGGATTTGTCCCAAAGCGGGGGCGCAACAGCACGAAGCTCCGGACCGGCCCTTCCGCCGGGCATCCGGGGTTGGGTACTCCTGCCGAAAGGAAAGGAACGGGAAGCATCATGCGCACAAAACAGGAACTGCTCACCGCGGGCGCCCTGTCCGAGGACCGGAACGAGGACGCGGTGGGGGCGGGAGCCGACTACCTGTTCGTCATCGACGGGGCCTCCGGCCTCACGGGGGACAACCGGATGGGACAGGCCAGCGACGCCCGGTGGTTCGCCCAAGAGATGGCGGCGGCCCTGGCCCGGGACCTGCCAGTTCAGAGCCTCTCCACAGAATCCATCCTGACCCGGGCGGTAAATGCCCTGGCCGCCCAGTGGCCGGGGGCCCTGGAGGACGGTCCCTCGGCGGGCATCGCTCTCTGGCGGCGGCAGGGAGACTCCCTGGAATACTTTGGCCTGGGGGACTGCGACGCCTCCGCCCAGAAAACCGACGGAAGCATAGCCCTCTGGCAGGAGAGACGGCTGACCGCCCTGGACGCCGGGGTCCTGGCGGAAATGACCGCCCTGTGCCGCCGGACCGGCTGCACCATGGCCCAAGCCCGGGAGGCCTGCGCCCCCCAGCTCATCCGCAACCGGAACCTGCGGAATACCCCGGAGGGATACTGGTGCCTGGATCTGACCGGCGCTGGCATTCCCCACGCCCGGCGGGCCAGCCTGCCGGCGTCGGAGGTCCGGAGCCTCTTCGTCTGTTCCGACGGATTCAGCCAGCTCATCGGGTTCGGAGTGGCGGAGGATCTTCCCTCCCTCCACAGGCTAGCTCTGGCCCGGGGTCTTTCCCCCTTAAAGGACTTGCTGTATCAGCTGCAGGAGCGGGACCGGGACTGGACCGCCCTGCCCCGGTTCAAATTCAGAGACGACACCAGCGCGGGCCTGCTGGAGTGGGAGGAACACCATGCCTAATCTTGGATCCATCAAGCAATTCTTTCAGCCCCTTCTGCGGGACATCTCCAACTGGAAATCCTACCACCACTATGTGCTCACCCGGTCCAGCTTTAGCTCGGCGGGGCGGTTCACCGTGGAGGTGGCTCTGTTTCTCATCGGTCTCGTCAGCTTTCTCTACGACGGGATCAATTCCCTGAAAAATCCCTTCCTTCTCACCCTGACCCTGCTGTCTTGGGGTATTACGGCGGTGATGACCTTCCTGGACTGGGTGGCCAACCTGGACAACAAGTCCCTCTACACCGAGCAGACCCCGGGGGCTTACGACAACGTGCTGCCCCCCGTCCTTCCCGGGGGCCAGGCGGGGATCTGCTCCCCCTGGAAGCGGAAGATCATCCGGGTGATGAAGGCCGGCGCCCCGGCAGAGGAGACCGCCATCTATACCAACGACGACATCGACCGGTGGCTGTTCGAGGGGGCCCGGGGCGTCCGCATGGAGCGGGACTCCGACTACGAACGGGACCTGACCAGAAAGATCCGATCCAATATCAAAGAGGTTTACAAGCCCTTCCTCCGACATAACTACCGGGTGTCCATGTTCTACGGGCGGCAGTTCACCAACGAGCCCAAGTGGGGCATCTCCCGGGAGTTCTACCCCGGGGACACAGTGATCCGGGTCCACCGGACCTGTTACTTTGACACCTATCTGACCAACATCATCCCCGGCTCCCAGCTGCGGTCCAACCGTCGGGAGGAGACCGTGGTGGAGGCCGACGGCGACACCTTCATGCCCTACTCCATCGACCGGGATGGCGGCAAGCGGCTCCAGCCTCTGGGCACTCAGGCCACAGCCAATGAGTTGGGCGTCACCACCCTGTGCATTCTGGGAGAGACCGATACCATCCCCTTGTGGCGGCAGAACCACCAGGCCCAGAGCAGCCGGGCCCAGCTGGTGGCCACCGGCAGCGGCTCGGCAGACTGGGACGACTGTGAGGCCAGCCTGAAGGCCGAGGGAAAGAGCTTCCGGGACGCCGTAGTCCGGGGCATGGAGCGGGAGCTCTATGAGGAGTCTATCGGCACCCGCAGTGTGACCAAGCAGCAGTTCATGGACCGCACCCAGACCCAGATCACCGGGTACTTCCGCTGGCTGGCCAAGGGCGGAAAATCCGAGTTCGTGGGAGTCTCCCGGACCGACCTGGAGCGGCTGCTGGACAAAATCGCTCCGGAGGAGTCCGAGGTGGCTGATGGGATCCGCATCCCCTCCCGGACGGTGTTCGCCCTGCTGGAAAAGCTGGACGAGCTGGTGAGCCCGGATCCAGAGGACCCCGCCGGGGAGGTCTACATCTCCCATCAGTGCTCGGTCTCCTGCTCGGCGGCTATCCTGGCCCTCCAGGCGGTGTGCCGCCGGACCGTCTGCGCAAACTGTCCCCACAGGGAGGATTGCCGGGCTGAGGTCTGCCGGCAGCGCCCCTTTGACGTTCTGTTCCCAATGAACCGATGACGCAGACGAGACGGAGGTCCTCTGTCCCTATCGGTGCCAAAGACGGCACCGCTCTCGATCTCAAACAAGAAATACAGCGCCTTTGCCCCGCAGATCTCTGCATGGCAAAGGCGCTGTTTTCACTTAGATTGTCCGCCCCGGGTCCCGTCAGGTGTGTTCCAGAAACCGCGCCGCCTTCAGCGTTCGGTTGATCTCCTCGGCGGTCATTCCTGACCAGCCCCGAAAGGACTTGCTTACGGTTTTCCTGGGATAGGATCGAATCAGAGCCAGGGTATGGGGGGCAAACCGGAGACAAATGGTTTTGCTGTACCGGACCTCCCGGGGATACCGTCCCGCCTGTCGGATCGTCCGCAGCAGTTCCTCTGTGACATACCGGGTCATTCCGCCTGTTCTTTCCCGGCCTTGCGGATCTTGTAGATGCCCTGGGTGACCATGGGAAGGGCGTAGATGATCAGGAAGCCGTAAACCGCCGCGCCGCAGCCCTTGACGATCAGGTTCAGCAGGCCGAAGGTGGAGATCAGGATGCCGATGACCACCATGCCGATGACGATGAGGGGATGGCCCCACTTGGGCATCTCCTTGCCGTTGCGGGTGGCCGCCACCTCGATGCGGTCTGCCACCGCCTTGATGAAGCCGGTCCCCGTCTCGATCGCCGTAGTCGCAGGTCTTAAAGACCCGGACGAACTCAAAGGTGATGGCGCACATCACGGACCAAATCACCAGGGTCACCATGGCCGACAGGATGCCGCCCACCAGACCGCTGGCGCTGAAATACCGGGCGATCGCCGCACCGGTGCCGTATCCGCCGCCGATACAGACCGACTGGAAGATCAGGCCGGGGATGAATCATTTGGTGATTACCTTTTTCGCTTGCACAGGTTTTCTCGTTTTTTCAGATGGCGGTTTGTGTGTCTGTCACCATCCTGCCCGATAGGACAGGACCTCGTCGCCGATCTTCCCGGCCTTGAAGTCCTCCATAGCCCGGTCAATAATCTCGAAGCCCTTCTCCAGCAGCTCCGACTTGATGTTCAGCGGCGGCTGGATCCGGAGGATGTTCCCCCCGACAGAGATAATGACAAGTCCCGTCTCGTAGCTGCGGAACAGGATCTTGAACACCCCGTCCAAGTCTGGCTTCCCGTCGGGGGTCTGGATGCCGATCCCCAGGGAGAAGCCCAGGTTCCGGGTGAAGGAGACGATGTCTCCGTGCTTTCTCTTCAGATCGGCGGCCAGTTTCTCCAGCAGGGCGATGTTGCTCCGCAGGATGGTCTGGAATTCCTCCGTCTGATAGTAGTCAAAAGCCGCGATGCCCGCCGCGCAGGCGATGGCGTTGCCCGCCAGGGTGAAGGCGTGAGCGGGGGCCTCCAGGCAGTCCATGATCTCCGCCCGTCCCATAAAAGCCCCCAGGGACAGGGAGGCTCCCACGGACTTGCCCATAATAATGCCGTCGGGGACGATGCCGTAGTGCTCGATGGCGAACATCTTCCCCGTCCGCCAAAAGCCCTGCTGGACCTCCTCGGAGATGAACAGGATGCCGTTGTCCCGGCAGAGCTGGAAGAGCTTCTTCATGAAGATGGGGTGGGCAGGCAGCAGGCCGCCGTCCCCCTGAACGGGCTCGATGATGACCGCCGCCACCTCATGGGCGGGCAGCCAGGAGGCGAAGGCGGTCTCCATCTGGGTCAGGCAGTCCTTCTCCACCACCTCGTCGGGCTGGTCGATCCCGAAAAAGGGAAAGACGTAGCACTCCGGCAGGAAGGGCCCCATCTTCTCCCGCATCCGGGTGGTGCAGGTGGTGAGGCTGGCGGAGCCGTAGGTGCTGCCATGGTAGCCGTTGAGGAAGGTGATGATGCCGCTGCGGCCGGTCCAGGCCCGGGCGAACTTCACGGCGGCGTCGTTGGCGTCGGACCCGCAGTTGCCGAAGCACACCTTGGCGTCAAGGCCGCCGGGGTAGGCGGAGACCAGCCGCTCGGCGTAGGCCACGGTCTGCTCGCTGTAGCTGTAAGCGAAGATGTACTGGGTAAAGCGCTCCAGCTGGTCCTTGATGGCCCCGGTGATCACCGGGTCGGAGCTGCCCAGGTTCAGGGAGGAGGCGGAGGAGAGGAAGTCGATGAACTTGTTTCCATCCACGTCGGTGAGGACGGAGCCCTCGCCCTTGGCCACCACCAGGGGGAAGTAGGACAGGTGGGAGCAGGGAGAGATCACTCTTTTGTCCCGCCGGACCAGGGCTTCGCTCTTCTCTCGATTCATGGTTTGATCTGACCTTTCTTTCTGATACTATATCCTTCACTTGGATCGAATGCCGTCTATTACGCGGCTCCCCAATGGCCGATCGGCCCCTTGCTTCGGCGCAATTTAGCAGATTATAACATAAAAGTCATGGAATGAAAAGTCCTCAAGAGGAATTATGGGCGATTTCTGTTCGGGCGATGTGCGAAAATCCTTTTCTCAGGGAAAAGAAAAAGCCCTGAAACCCTAGAGTTTCAAGGCTTTTCTCCTGGTGGACGATACAGGACTTGAACCTGTGACCTCCCGCACGTCAAGCGGATGCTCATACCAGCTGAGCTAATCGTCCGTCTCTTGCGGAACAGTCATTATTTTAGGCGATAGAAGGCGATTTGTCAATACCTTTTTTCAACTTTTTTCATTTCCTGGTCCCACCCCATCTTCAGGTTCAGGTTCTTCCCTCGTCAGACAGGCCAAATTTGCAGGAATCTTGTCATATATAGCGGTCTTTTCGCTTCAGTACGGGAGAATTCCTGCATTTTTGCATTTTTTCTTTCAAACATCCAGAAAATATGAAAGATTTCATATTTTATCTTGCAAATTCCTCCAGAACGTGTTATGATGACAACGATGAATCCGCACGATCCTGCCGGGTTTTCTGAAGGCCCGGCCCTGATTTCCCCTTTCCTTGCCATAGCGAACGGCTCCCGGGTGCTTCTGGGGGCCGTTTGGCTGTTTTCACGGAAAACCAGGCCGGATGACTGTGTTTCTTCCCCTATTCTCACCCGGATTTTCCCTTGAATTTTCTTTTTATATTTTGTAGAATAAGAAATACAGGAATTCAGCAGGCTCTCTGCTCATGATCACATATCACACTTTTCGAGGAGGAACTCATTATGGCAGACGTCAAAGTTGCAATCAATGGTTTTGGCCGAATCGGCCGTCTCGCCTTCCGTCAGATGTTCGAGGCTCCCGGCTACGACGTGGTGGCCATCAACGACCTGACCAGCCCCAAGATGCTGGCCCATCTGCTCAAGTACGACTCCACCCAGGGTCGTTTTGTTGACTTCGAGAATACCAACGCCATCACCGCCGACGACGAGGCCGGCACCATCACCGTCAAGGGCAAGACCATCCGCATCTACAAGGAGTCCGACGCCTCCAACTGCCCCTGGGGCGAGCTGGACGTGGACGTAGTGCTGGAGTGCACCGGCTTCTACACCTCTAAGGCCAAGTCTGAGGCCCACATCAAGGCCGGTGCCAAGAAGGTGGTCATCTCCGCTCCCGCCGGCAACGACCTGCCCACCATCGTTTACAACGTCAACCACAAGACCCTGACCCCCGAGGACAAGATCATCTCCGCCGCCAGCTGCACCACCAACTGCCTGGCCCCCATGACCAAGGCCCTCAACGACTTTGCCCCCATCGAGTCCGGCATCATGTGCACCATCCACGCCTACACCGGCGACCAGATGATCCTGGACGGCCCCCAGCGCAAGGGTGACCTCCGCCGCTCCCGGGCCGGCGCGCTGAGCATCGTGCCCAACTCCACCGGCGCTGCCAAGGCCATCGGCCTGGTCATCCCCGAGCTCAACGGCAAGCTCATCGGCGCCGCTCAGCGGGTGCCCACCCCCACCGGCTCCACCACCCTGCTGTACGCTGTCGTTGACAAGGCCGGCTTCACCAAGGACGACGTGAACGCCGCCATGAAGGCCGCCTCCGACCCCGAAACCTTCGGCTACAACGAGGACGAGATCGTCTCCTCCGACATCATCGGCATGACCTACGGCTCCCTCTTCGACGCCACCCAGACCCTGGTCAGCCCCGCCGGCGACGGCAAGAGCCTGGTCCAGGTGGTCTCCTGGTATGACAACGAGAACTCCTACACCAGCCAGATGGTCCGCACGATTAAATACCTTGCTCAACTGTAAGGCAGTCTTTCCCAGGATCGAAGGATAATTCTAAGCGGTCCGGTTCTTCTTCGGACCGGACCGCTTTTCTATGACAAAAGGAGATATACTATGGCAAAGAAAACTGTTGACGACCTCCAGGTCAAGGGCCGCCGGGTCCTGCTGCGCTGCGACTTCAACGTCCCCCTGAAGGCCGGTCAGATCACCGACGAGACCCGCATCGTGGCCGCTCTGCCCACCATCGAGAAGCTCCGCAAGGACGGCGCCAAGGTTATCCTCTGCTCCCACCTGGGCAAGGTAAAGAACGGCCCCAACGAGGGCGAGTCCCTGGCTCCCGTGGCAAAGCGGCTGACCGAGAAGCTGGGTGCCGAGGTCAAGTTCGTGAACATCGACACCGTCACCGGCCCCGAGGCCACCGCCGCCGTGGAGGCCATGGCTGACGGGGACGTGATCCTCCTCCAGAACACCCGGTTCCGCAAGGAGGAGACCAAGAACGGCGAGGCCTTCAGCAAGGAGCTGGCGGACCTGGCCGATGACTACGTGTGCGACGCCTTCGGCTCCAGCCACCGGGCCCACTGCTCCGTGGCGGGCGTCACCGACTTCATCCGGGCCAAGGGCGGTCAGTGCGCCGTGGGCTACCTGATGGAAAAGGAGATCGCCTTCCTGGGCGGCGCGGTGGAGAGCCCCGTCCGGCCCTTCGTGGCCATCCTGGGGGGCGCCAAGGTGGCCGACAAGCTCAACGTTATTGACAACCTCCTGGACAAGTGCGACACCCTCCTCATCGGCGGCGGCATGGCCTTCACCTTCCTGAAGGCCCAGGGCTACGAGATCGGCGCCTCCCTGCTGGACGAGTCCAAGGTGGACTACTGCAAGGAGATGCTGGCCAAGGCGGAGAAGCTGGGCAAGAAACTCCTCCTCCCTGTGGACGCCGTGGCCACCGATTCCTTCCCCGACCCCATCGACGGCCCCATCGACACCGTGGTGGTGGACGCCGACAAGATGCCTGCCCACAAGATGGGCATGGACATCGGCCCCAAGACCGCCGCGCTGTACGCCGAGGCCGTCAAGAGCGCCAAGACCGTGCTGTGGAACGGCCCCATGGGGGTCTTTGAGAATCCCACCCTGGCCGCCGGCACCCTGGCGGTGGCTCAGGCTCTGGCGGAGGCCGACGCCACCACCATCATCGGCGGCGGCGATTCCGCGGCGGCGGTGAACCAGATGGGCCTGGCGGACAAGATGAGCCACATCTCCACCGGCGGCGGCGCGTCCCTGGAGTATCTGGAGGGCAAGGCCCTGCCCGGCGTGGTTTCCGCCGACGACAAGTGAGAAGGAGAACGACATGGCTAGAAGAAAAATCATCGCGGGCAACTGGAAGATGAACATGACCCCCAAGCAGGCCGTTGCCCTCATCGAGACCCTGAAGCCCCTGGTGGTTAGCGACGAGGCCGACGTGGTCTTCTGCGTCCCTGCCATCGACATCATTCCCGCTCTGGAGGCCGCCAAGGGCTCCAACATCGCCATCGGCGCAGAGAATATGTACTTTGAGGAAAAGGGGGCCTACACCGGCGAGATCGCCCCCAATATGCTCACCGAGGTGGGCGTGAAGTACGTCATCCTGGGCCACTCCGAGCGCCGGGAGTACTTCGCCGAGACCAACGAGACCGTGAACAAAAAGGTCCTGAAGGCCTTTGAGCACGGCCTGACCCCCATCATCTGCTGCGGCGAGAGCCTGGAGCAGCGGGAGCAGGGCATCACCATCGACTGGATCCGCCAGCAGATCAAGATCGCCTTCCTGAACGTCACGGCGGACCAGGCCAAGACGGCGGTCATCGCCTATGAGCCCATCTGGGCCATCGGCACCGGCAAGACCGCCACCAGCGACCAGGCCCAGGAGGTCTGCGGCGCCATCCGGGCCTGCATCAAGGAGCTGTACGACGACGCCACCGGCGAGGCCATCCGCATCCAGTACGGCGGCAGCGTCAACGCCGGCAACGCGGCGGAGCTCTTCGCCAAGCCGGACATCGACGGCGGCCTGGTGGGCGGCGCCTCTCTGAAAGAGGAGTTCGGCAAGATCGTCAACTACAAGTGATCCAACCCCACAAGCATAAAAAAAGCTGTGACGGCAAACCTGAACTGCACCCCGTCAAGTAGACAGTGAAATAATAAAAAGAAAGTTCACAGCGCTGCGGCGCTGTGGCAACCGCAGATTCCGGTTGGCTGCTAAAGCATCCGACCGGAATTTGCGGTTTTTATGCCGCTAAATACAAGTTGTGTTTCTCCAATGGCGTGAGGACGCCGAGGTTGCGCTGAACGCGCCGGTTGTTATAGTAACGGATATAATTCTCGATCATATCTACCAACTCTTTCTTGCTGGTAAAGCGTTTGCCGTAGTAACGCTCCCGTTTCAGGATGCCCCAGAAGCCCTCCATTGGCCCGTTATCAATGCACTTGGCCACGCGAGACATGCTCTGAGTCATTCCAGTCTTTTCGAGCTTGTGATGGAAGGTTCGGTTGGTATACTGAAATCCTCTGTCACTATGGAACAGCGGGTGCGCGCCGGGATTGGCCTTTACCGCCCGATCAAAGGTCTTGAAAACCAGTGGATTATCATTTCGGTCACCTATGACATAGGCAACAATGCGACGGTCATAGAGGTCAAGGATCGCGCTGAGATAGACCTTGTGTACCTCAATGCCCTCATACCATTTGAACTCTGTTACATCGGTCAACCATTTCTCGTTAGGTTTGTCCGCATGAAAGTTGCGGTCAAGAAGATTTTCAGCTACATACTGCGGATTCCTTGCCTGCCTTGTGCAACTGTGATTATTGTACTTGATGGTGGACTTGATGCCTTTGATCCGGCAGATGCGGAGAACGCGCTTGTCGTTTACATGGATATGTTCGTTGTGCCGTAGATCGTCATTGATGCGGCGATAACCCTTATCCGGGCTCTCCATGTAAATCTGCTCGATCTTCGCCGCAATCTTCTCGTTCTCCATCGTTCTGGCACTCTGTTTCCCGGACATCCAGCGAAGGTAGGCAGCTCTGGAAATGTGCAGCAGCTTACAGGCTGCCTCAACAGGATAGTCTTTCTCTGCCTGGCACTCCTGAACGGCTCTGTACAGACGAGCCTGCTTCACTTGTGAGAGGCATCCCTCCTCTCGATCTCGTCCAATTTTTTTAGCAGATCACGCTCCATCTCTGCCATATACAGTTGATGCTTTAGGCGCTTAATCTCAATCTGCGCCGCTTCCAGTTCCGTCCGCGGCGTCTGATCCTTCTTCCGTTTGCCTCGACGATCCTCCAGCCCTGCCTCACCCATCTCCTCAAACCGCAGCGTCCAGGTGCGTACCTGTTGATAACTCACCTTGTACTTTAGCGCCATCTCTCCGTAATTCTTCCCCGACGCCAGACATTCCTTTGCGATCTCCAGGCGTTCTTCTTTCGTCGTATCCCGACCCTGCTTCATGTAGCTTCCGCCTCCCGAATGTTTTACGGAGTTGAAATCTCCATGAGCATTATACACCTTGATCCAGTTTTGAAGCGGATGCTTTGATTGGATGTTGTATTTTTTGCAGATTTCAAGCTGGCTTCCTTTTCCGGAAAGATAATCCTCTACTGCATGCCTTTTGGTTTCTTCACTATATTGTTTATACTTACCTTTTCCACAGAATGCAGCTACTCCCTCTGCCTCATATTTCATTATCCATTGTTGAAAACTCGCCAAAGACACTCCCGCTACTTCTGCTCCCTTGGTCTCGCTGAATTCCCCTGCCAAATATCCTTTTACGAGTTTTACCTTCGTTTCCGCTTCTATTTTTTCCTCTTTGACACTGATATGCTCCCCCTATGATGACAGTTTTTTTCTTTCACTGTCTCTCATAGAGGGAGCATATCAACCCACCGTCACAGCTTTTCTTTTGTCGTTTTTGGATCATTTGGCGGAGAAAACCGTCTCCTCCACCGGATCCTTATACTCCAGCGTCAGCTGCGGGTCGTTGCTGCACAGATGGAGCATCAGCCGGAACACGTCGCTCTCGTCGGCTCCCAGCCTGGCCGCCAGTTCTGCGGCGGTCATGGGTGCCTTGGCGGACAGCAGGACCTCCGCCGCCTTGTTTTTCAACTCAATGAGGCCGCCGGCGGCCTTCTTACCGAACTCCACGGCGGGCTGATGATAGGCGTTGATGTGGATCATGAGGGCGTAGATGCTTACCGCCCGCTCAAAGACAGCAATGAGCTGGCCCACGTGGTAGGCGTTGACCTCCGGCACGGTGAGCACCAGGGTCCGCTTGCCGTGGTCCTCCAGGGCTTTCTTGGAGCCCAGCATGAAGGCGTTGAGGTAGTCGCCGCTGGTGCTGCCCTCGCCCACCTCCATGGATTCTCCCGCCCGGTCCTTCAGGACCTGGACGAAGGTGACGAAGATATTGGCGGGGCCCGCCACCAGCTGCTGCACGTAGGAGTGCTGGTCGCTGGTGCCCTTGTTTCCCATAACGGCCAGGCCCTGGTGGACCTCCTTGCCGTCCAGGTCGAACTCCTTGCCCAGAGACTCCATGATCAGCTGCTGGAGGTACTTGGCAAAGAGCATCAGGGAGTCCTTATAGGGCAGGACCACTTGGGTGGTGCCCCCCTGTCCGCCGCTGCACCGGTACCAGGACAGGGCCAGCAGCAGGGCGGGGTTATCGAATACGTCCTCGTTCCGGCCCAGAGCATCGCAGGCGGCGGCTCCCGCCAGGAAGCTGTCGACGTCGACCCCCTTCAACGCCAGAGGCAGCAGGCCCACCGCCGACATGACGGAGGTGCGGCCCCCCACCCAGTCCCACATGGGGAACCGGTCGATCCAGCCCTCAGCTTCTGCCACGCCGTCCAGCTTGCTGCCCGCGCCGGTGACGCAGACGGCGTGCTTGGCGAAGTCCAGGCCGTTGGCCTCATAGAAGGCCTTGGCCTCCACCATGCAGTTGCGGGTCTCGATGGTGCCGCCGCTCTTGGAGATGATGATGGTGAGGGCGGCGTCCAGATCTGGCTTCACCGCCTGGAATACCTTGTCCATGCCGTCGGGGTCGGTGTTATCCATAAAGTAGAGGTCCATCTTCGCCCCGGGGTCGTCCAGGGCGTCGGCCACGAACATGGGGCCCAGGCTGCTGCCGCCGATGCCGCCCACGATGACGTGGCGGAAGGTATCCCCCTTCTCGGTCTTGACCTGGCCGCTGTGGACCTTGGCCACAAAGTCCTTGATCTTGGCCACGCATCCCTCGATCTCCCCCCGCAGCTCCGCCGTGGGAGCCAGCGCCGGAGCCCGGAGCCAGTAGTGGCCCACCATGCGCCCTTCGTCGGGGTTGGCGATGGCGCCGCCCTCCAGGTCCTTCATCCCCGCCTGGGCGGCGGCGATCTTGTCGGCCATGGTCTGGAGGAAGGCCTGGTCCAGTCCCATGCCGCTCCAGTCCATCATGAGCCCCGTCTGGGGCCAATACCTCATGGTTTTCTCCATTCGTCTCAGCTCCTGTCTGATTCCTCTGTGAGGGTCCGCAGCTTTTCCGCCGCACCCTCCATGTCCGTTTCCTTCGCCTGCCAGGTCCAGTTCGTCCCGGTGGTCCCCGGGGTGTTCATCCTGGCCTCGTCCCCCAGGCCCAGCACGTCCTGGAGGGGCAGGATGACCACGTCGGCCCGGCTGTTCATCACGATCTCCTTCAGCTTTTCGGCGGTCTCCTCCGGCTCCAGGTCCGGATACCGCGCCTCGCACCAGCCCACCAGGGTCTGGTTGTCGTGGGTGCCGGTGTAGGCCAGCTTCCCCTGGGCGGGCTCGTAGCCCCGAAGGGGGTCCCCGTCATAGAACTGCACCACATCGGTGCCGGGGAAGCCGCACCGGTCCACCAGGCCCCGAACCGCCGGGGTCAGGCTGCCCAGGTCCTCCGCCAGCACCGGCAGGGGGCCGAAGGTCTCCTTTGCTTTCAGGAACAGGTCCGCCCCGGGGCCGAACCGCCAGCGCCCCTGGGTGGCCTTCTTCCCGGCGGGGATGGTCCAGTAGGCCTCAAAGCCCCGGAAGTGGTCCAGACGGACGTAGTCGTACAGGTCGAAGACCCGGGCCAGTCGGCGCATCCACCAGCGGTAGCCGTCGGCCTGCATCCGGTCCCAGTCGTAGAGGGGATTGCCCCAGAGCTGGCCCTCCTTGGCAAAGTAGTCCGGGGGCACTCCGGCGCACTGGTTGGACCGGCCGTCGCTGTCCACGGTGAACAGGTCCCGCTCCGCCCACACGTCCGCCGAGTCGGCGGAGACGTACATGGGCAGGTCCCCGATAATGGCCACGCCCTTTTCCCTGGCGTAGGTCCGCAGCCCGGTCCACAGAATATGGAATCGGTACTGGCAGTAGGTCTGGAACTCCGCCTCCGCCCGGACCTCCGGGTCCCTGGCGGACTGGGGCGGATCGGCACGGTCGCCCTTGGGCCAGTCCTGCCACGCCTTGCCGCCGTGCTTTTGCTTCAGGGCGGTGAACAGGGCGTAGGGCTCCAGCCAGTCCCGGTTTTTCTCACAGAAAGCCCGGTAGTCCGGCCCGGCCTCAAAGGTTTGAAATGCCGTCCGCAGCTCCGCCTCGCTCTCCGGCAGCAGGGCCGGGTTGGCGGCAAAGGCGGAGGCCCCGGCGTAGGGGGACCCGTGCTCGTCGGTGGGATTCAGGGGCAGGATCTGCCAGTATTTCTGGCCTGCCGCCGCCAGGAAGTCCACGAACCGTTTGGCGGGCTCCCCGATGTTCCCCGGCCCCTTCTCGTTGGGCAGAGAGGTGATGTGGCACAGCACCCCGGCCCCCCGGGGCATGGCCGCCCCCAGCCGGGGGGTGTCGTCCCGGAAGAAGACCACCGCCGAGCCCATGGGCCAGAGGGTAAGCTCCGCCGTGCCGTCGTCCTTCATGGTCACCGGCCGGCCGCCCACCAGGTCGGTGGCCGTGGTCCCCCAGGCGGGGATGGTCACGGTCTGGCTCTCATACAGGCTGCGGTTGATGACCACTGCGCACCGGTCGGCTCCATCCTCCCGGGTAAATCCGAACACATGATCATTGCAGGCGAAGGGGGTAAAGTCCCCATCGGTGAACACAGGGTAAAGCTTCCGCAGGGAGATGGCGTTGCGGTAGATGGTCTCCAGGTCCTTGTCCTCCCCTCCCCAGGGGAAGGTCCCCCGGTTGTAGGGGTCGGCGTAGCCCTCCAGGCCGGCCTCGTCGCCGTAGTAGACGCAGGGCACCCCGGGAAGGGTCATCTGCATCAGGGTCATGAGCCACACCCGGCCCTTGGCCAGGCCCTTCTTGTCGTCGGGCAGGCGGTAGTCCCGCTTCTCCTCCTCGGTGAGGGTCTCGGGAGCGGGGGCCTCCCCCATGAGGGTCAGCAGCCGGGGCCGGTCGTGGCTGCCCATCAGGTTCAGGCCGCCGTACAGAGCCTGTCTGGGATAGTTCTCCTTCAGGGCGGTGAGGGTCTCGCACAGGTCATAGGCGGAGAGCTTCCCCAGCAGATACCCATGGACCGCGTCCCGGAGGGGATAGTTCATCACCCCGTCCAGCTCGTCCCCCAGGAGATACCGCCGCAGCTGGCTGTAGCTGATCTTGTGGGAGGCGTCCTCCCAGACCTCGCCGATGAGCAGGCCGTCGGCCCCCAGGGTGTCGGTGACGGCGGATTTGATCCCGGCGATAAACTCGTCGGGCAGCTCGTCGGCCACATCCAGCCGCCAGCCCTTGGCCCCGGCCTTCAGCCATTTCCGGACCACACTGTCCTTCCCCTGGAAGATCAGGTCCCGGTATCCCGGGGCGGACTCCTCCAGATTGGGCAGGTCGTCCACCCCCCACCAGCAGTCGTAGCCGGCGGGGCTGTCGTCAAAGCGGTACCAGTCCCGGTAGGGGGATTCCTGGCTCTGGTACGCGCCTACGGAATCGTAGTTGCCGTATTTGTTGAAGTACAGGCTGTCGCAGCCCGTGTGGTTGAACACGCCGTCCAGGATGAGAGAGATGCCCTCCTTCTCCGCGGCCTGGGCCAGGTCCCGGAAGGCCTCCTCTCCCCCCAGCATGGCGTCCACCTTGGTGTAGTCCCCGGTGTCGTACCGGTGGTTGCTGGCGGCCTCGAAGATGGGGTTGAGGTAGAGGGCCGTGACTCCCAGTTCCTTCAGATGCCCCAGCTTCTCCCGGATGCCTGACAGGGTCCCTCCGTAGAAGTCCCAGGCGGTCACCCGGCCAGCCTCGTCCTTCTCATAGAAGGGAGTCCGATCCCAGTCCTCACAGAGGCGGCGGGCCGGGCCCTTCCGGGGCCTGGACAGGGCGGCCTGCGTCAGCTCCTTCCAGTCCGCCCCCCGGCAGTACCGGTCAGGGAAGATCTGATAGACCACGGCGGTTCTGTACCAGTCCGGCAGAGGTCGGGGCCGGTAGACGGTGAGCTGGAAGGAGGGGGGCTCCCAGCCGTAAAGCTGGCCTTCTCCCCCCACCCGGCCCTCCCGGGCGCCGTAGCGGCAGAGGTTCCCGTTGGACTCGTAGAGGAGGAAGCTGTACCAGATCAGGTCCGGGTCGCCTAGCTTCACCACGCAGGTGAACCGCAGCCGGTCTCCCAGCTCCCGCCGCTCCATGGGGATGAGGGTCTCCCCCTTGCCGTCCACCCAGGTCCGGCAGACGCAGGAGACCCCCCAGTCATCCCAGACGTCGATGGAAAGGGTCACGTCGGTCCCCACGGCCACCGCGCCGAAGGGACAGCGATAGTCGGTCTGTCTTGAATCGTGAAATGCTCTCATGCTTCGGTTCGTTCCTTACTTCTTGTATGGTTTGATCTCGGGGTGGGTGCTGTAGTAGATGGCCGCGTATTGCTCCGCCGCCTTCTCCCAGGAGAAGTCCTGGTCCATGGCGTTGTCCATCAGCTTTTCCCACACGTCCCGATGGTCCCGGTACAGCTCCGCCGCCGCCAGAACGGTGCCCATCATCTCGTGGGCGTTGTAGTTGGCGAAGCTGAAGCCGGTGCCCCCGCCGGTGTACTGGTTGTAGGGGATGACGCTGTCCTTCAGGCCGCCGGTCTCCCGGACCACGGGCAGGGTGCCGTACCGCATGGCGATCATCTGGGCCAGGCCGCAGGGCTCGAACAGGGAGGGCATCAGCAGGATGTCCGCTCCGGCGTACATCCGGTGGGACAGGGCCTCATCGAAGCGGATCTGGGCGCTCATCTTCCCGCCGGAGGACAGGGCGTAGCCCTTGAGCATCTCCTCATACTCCCACTCGCCGGTGCCCAGCACCGCCAGCTGGATGGGCTCCCGCAGCAGGTCTCCCACCACGCAGTGGACCAGGTCCAGACCCTTCTGGCCCGTCAGGCGGCCGATCATCACCACCAGAGGCACGTCCGGGTCCACGTTCAGCCCCAGCTCCTTCTGGAGCTCCGCCTTGCAGACCGCCTTCCCCGCCTTGTCTTTGGCGGAGAAATTGGCAGGCAGGCCGGTCTCGGTCTCCGGGTCGAAGGCGGCGGTGTCGATGCCGTTCAAAATGCCGTGGAGCACGCTCTGCCGACGGCGGAAGATCTCCTCCAGATGCTCGCCGAAGAAGGCGGTCTGAATCTCCCCGGCGTAGGTGGGGCTCACGGTGGTCAGCACGTCGCTGTAGGACAGGCCGCCCTTCATAAAGTTGATGGACCGCTCGTCGCTGCGCAGCTGGTCCGCCGCTGCCGGGATGCCCGCCAGGCCCAGGATGTCCCCCAGGACGTAATCGGACATCTGTCCCTGGAACTTCAGGTTGTGGACGGTCATCACCGTCTTGACGTTCTCATACAGGGGCAGGCCCTGGTAGAACTCCCTGAGGAAGACCGGGGCCAGGGCGGTGTGCCAGTCGTTGCAGTGGAGCACGTCGCACTTGAAGTCGGGGAGGTACTGCAGGCTCTCCACGATGGCCTTGGAGAAGAAGGCCAGGCGCTCGCCGTCGTCAAAGTAACCGTAGGCCTTCTCCCGCTTGAAGTAGTATTCATTGTCCACGAAATACCAGGTGATCCCCTTGTGCTGGAGCTTCTCAATGCCGCAGTACAGGCTCCGCCAGCCCAGGCTCACCTGGAACTCGGTGACGTGGGTCATCTTCTCCCGGTATTCCTGGGGGATGGTCCCGAACTTGGGCAGCATCACCCGGATCTCGCACCCGGCGTTTTTCAGCACCGGAGGCAGGGAGCCGGCCACGTCGCCCAGACCGCCTGTTTTCAGAAAGGGCACGGCCTCAAAGGCCGCGAACAGGACTCGTATTTTTCTTCTCATGGCGTCTCCTTCCAGACATGGGACGGGCCCCCGATCGCGCACCGGACCGGAGGCCGCCCCTGCCTTTGTTTCAGATCATGTGCTTGTTCAGGATGAACACGTTGTCCGGCGAGCCCTTCAGGACCGTGCCGGCGGCGATGGTGTTTCCCCGGTCGATGATGGCGTTCTCCACCACCGCGCCGGGCTCCACCACACAGGACTGCATCAGAATGCTGTTCTTCACCACAGCGCCGGGCAGGACCTTCACGCCCCGGAACAGAATGCTGTTCTCCACGGTGCCCTGAATGACGCAGCCGGCGGGGATGAGGGCGTTTTTCACCACGGCTCCCGCCAGATACTTGGTGGGCACGGAGTCCTGGACCTTGGTCATGATGGGATTCTCCCGGGAGAAGAGCTCCTCCCGGACCTCAGACCGCAGCAGCTCCATGGAGTGCTCGAAATAGTCCCGGACGGTGGCGATGGAGCGGATATAGCCGGAGAACCGGTAGCCCCGGATGTCCATCTTGCCCAGGTCGGATTCCAGGGCCTCGAAGATGTCCAGGTAGTCCACCGCGGCGTACCACTCCAGGATGTTCATCAGCAGCGCCCGGCTGATGACGAAGCAGTTCCGGAACAGGTACTCGCCCTTCAGCCCGCCTCGGGTGAAGCCCGTGACCTGGTCCCCGCTGAGCACAAGACCCATATCGTTGGGGGCGTCAGAGGTGGCCTCTCGATAGACCATGGTGATGTCCGCGCCGGTCTCGATGTGCCGCTCCACCAGGGGGCGGTAATCCATGTTGTACACCGTGTCGCTGGAGGTCAGCAGCACGTATTCCGCCTGGGACCGCTTGAGGAAGACCTCGTTGCGCTTGAGGTCCCGCAGCAAGAACTTGGAGTTGGAGCTGGACACCCCGAAGACCGAGCCGGGCAGGATGAACAGCCCGCCGTTCTTCCGGTCCAGGGACCACTCCTTGCCGGCGCCGATGTGGTCCATGACGGACCGGTACTTATAGGGGGTGATGAGGCCCACGGTCTGGATGCCGGAGTTGACCATGTTGGAAAGGGGAAAGTCGATCATGCGGTACCTGCCGCCGTAGGGCAGGGACGCGATGGTCCGCTCGCTGGTCAGGGATCCAAGGGCCTTGGTCTCATAATTGGCTGAAATCAAGCCGGTGATTCTATCCATCTTCTTATCCTCCTCACTCTACCACGGAGTCGTCGCCGGTGACTACGATCTCCCCGTCGGCGTTTCCAAAGATCACCCCGGCCTTGACTTCGGTGTTCTCACCCAGGATGGCCCGGGTGACCACGGCGTTCTCCCGCACCGTCGCGCCGGGCAGGAGGACGGAGTCGGTTACCACGGCCCCCTTGCCTACGTAGCTGTCCACGCTGATCACCGAGTGGACCACCTTGCCAAAGATCTGGCTGCCGTTGCCGATGAAGCTGTTCTCCACAGCGGCGTCGGGGCCGATGTACTGGGGCGGGCTCAGGTTCTCATTACTGAAGATGGGGAACTCCTCGTCGGCCAGGTCGAACTTGGGCTCGGCCTCCAGCAGGTCCATGCTGGTCTCGTGGAAGCTGGGGATGGTCCCCACGTCCTTCCAGAAGCCGGAGAATTCGTAGGTATACAGCCGCTTGCCCTCGGCCAGCAGGTTGGGGATGATGTTCTTGCCGAAGTCATGGTCGGACTGGTCATCGGTGCTGTCCTCGATGAGGGCCTTCTCCAGCACGTCGGCGGAGAAGATGTAGATGCCCATGGAGGCCAGGTCAGAGTCGGGCTCCTTGGGCTTCTCGGCAAACTTGACGATCCGCCCGTCCTCCTCGGCGGTCATGATGCCGAACCGGGACGCCTCCTCCATGGGGACCTTCATGACGGAGATGGTCAGGTCGGCCTTTTTCTCGATGTGCCGGCGAAGCATCTTCTGGTAGTCCATCCGGTAGAGATGGTCGCCGGAGAGGATGAGCACATACTTGGGGTGGTAGAGGCGGATGTAATCCAGGTTGCGGAAAATGGCGTCCGCGGTACCCTCATACCACCGGCCGCCGGTCTCTGTGGCGTAGGGCGGCAGGATGGACACGCCGCCGCTGCTGGCGTCCAGGCCCCAGGCGCTGCCGGTGCCGATATAGGAGTTGAGCAGGTAGGGACGATACTGGGTCAGCACGCCCACAGTGTCAATGTTGGAGTTGGCGCAGTTGGACAGGGAAAAATCGATGATCCGATATTTCCCCCCAAAGGAAACCGCAGGCTTGGCAATGGTCTTGGTGAGCGCCCCCAGCCGGCTGCCCTGACCACCGGCCAGAAGCATGGCGATGCACTCTTTTTCCTTCATTTTCTTCACGGACGGACCCTCCTTTGATCTGGCGGTACCGGTACGGAATACAGATACTGCCGCTGCTTGTTCTGTTCTCTGCTCTTTTCTCTGATGGATGGGGTTCTCTTTTGCGGGGGCGGGTTACTTTTCCAGCTTCCAGATACCCCGGACATAGTCCTCGATGGTCCGGTCGCTGGAGAAGTAGCCGGAACGAGCGGTGTTGTGGACGGAGATCCTGCCCCAGGCGGCCTTGTCCCGATACAGCCGCTCCAGGTCGTGCCAGGCGTCCACATAGGCGGCGAAGTCCTTCAGGACGAAGAACTCGTCGTTCTTGCGCATGACGTTGTCGTAAATCAGGTCGAAGCTGCCGGACAGCCGGGAGAAGGTGCCGTCCACCAGGTGGTCCACCACCTTTTTGAGCCTCGGGTCGCTGTTGTAGGCGTCCCAGGCCAGGTAGCTGCCCTCCCGGCGGTAGCGCTCTACCTCCTCGGTGCGCAGGCCGAAGATCTTGATGTTCTCCGGGCCCACCAGGTCGGCGATCTCCACGTTGGCCCCGTCAAGGGTGCCCAGGGTGATGGCGCCGTTCATCATGAACTTCATGTTGCCGGTGCCCGAGGCCTCCATGCCGGCGGTGGAGATCTGCTCGCTGATCTCCGCGGCGGGATAGATGAACTGGGCGTTGGACACGGAGAAGTTGGGCACGAAGACCACCTTGATCCGGTCCCGGACCCGGGGGTCGCTGTTGATCACGTCCGCCACGGAGTTCACCAGGCGGATCACGTCCCGGGCGAAGTCATAGCCCTGGGCGGCCTTGCCGGAGAACAGGAAGGTGGCGGGGTGGATGTCGAAGGAGGGGTCCTCCACCAGTCGGTCGTAGAGTTCCACCACCTTGAAGATGTTCAGCAGCTGCCGCTTGTAGCCGTGGAACCGCTTGACCTGGATGTCAAAGATGGAGTCCGGGTCCACCACCACGCCGGTGACATCCTTGACATAGGAGGCCAGCTTGATCTTGTTGGTCCGCTTGGCCACGGCGGCCCGCTCCAGGAAGGAAGGGTCGGTCTCGAACTGAGCCAGCTTCTCCAGCTGGGCCGCGTCCTTCCGCCAGCCGTCCCCAATGGCCTCGGTGATGAGTTCGGAGTAATAGGGGTTGGCCTGGGCCAGGAACCGGCGGTGGGTGATGCCGTTGGTCTTGTTGTTGAACTTCTCCGGAGTCAGGGTGTAGAAGTCCTTCAGGACGCTGTTTTTCAGGATCTCCGTGTGAAGGGCGGCCACGCCGTTGACAGAGTGCCCGGCGATGATGGACAGGTTGGCGGTGCGCACCTGGCCGTCCCACAGGATGGCGGTGTTCATCAGCAGCTCCTGCCACCGGTCGATGTTCTGGGGGAAGGACTCCCGGTACCGGCGGTCGATCTCCTCCACGAAGTCGTACACCCGGGGGAGCAGGGCCCGGAACATGTCGATGGGCCAGCGCTCCATGGCCTCGGGGAGAACGGTGTGGTTGGTGTAGGAGATGGACCGGACCACGATGTCCCAGGCCTGGTCCCAATCCAGCCCCGCCTCGTCGATGAGCACCCGGAGCAGCTCCGGGGCGCAGAGGGAGGGATGGGTGTCGTTGATGTGGATGGCCACCTTGTCGGGGAAGAGCGCCCAGTTGTTGCCGTAGGTCTTCCGGAAATTGGAGACGATGTCGGCGATGCCGGCGCAGACGAACATATACTCCTGCTTCAGCCGCAGCAGCTGGCCGGGGCTGGCGTTGTCGTTGGGATAGAGGATGCTGGTGACGGCCTCCACGTCGGCCCGGTACTTGATGGCCCCGGCGTAGTCGCCCCGGTTGAAGGCGTCCATGTCGAAGTTCTCCTCAGCGGGCTCAGCGCTCCACAGCCGGAGGGTATTGACGGTCTCCCCGCCGTAGCCTACCACGGGCACGTCGTAGGGCACCGCCAGGATGCGCTCAGCCTCCTGGTAGACGAAGCGGGTGGTGTTCCCGTCATACTGCCGCTCCACCCGGCCGCCGAAGGGGACCGCTACGGTGTCCTCGGGCCGTTTCACCTCCCAGGGGTAGCCGTTGGCCAGCCAGTTGTCCGGCTCCTCCACCTGCACACCGTCCACGATGGACTGCTTGAACAAGCCGAAGCGGTACCGAATGCCGTTGCCGTGGCCGGCGTAGCCCAGAGAGGCCAGGGAGTCGATAAAGCAGGCGGCCAGCCGGCCCAGGCCGCCGTTGCCAAGTCCGGGATCTCGCTCCAGGTCATAGTAGGACTCCAGGTTCTCCCCCAGATCCTCCAGGCCCTCCCGGACCAGGTCGGTGATGCCCAGATTCATCAGGTAGTTTTCCAGCAGGCGGCCGATGAGGAACTCCATGGAGAAGTAGTAGACCTGCTTTTTCTCCTCCGCCGCGGTCTGCTTGGCGCAGCCGTTTCGGATCTCCACCGCCTCCGAGGCGATGAGCTTGGCCAGGGCGTAATACTTGTCTTCCGCGCTGCAGTCGGTGAAATCCTTCCCCAGCACGGTCTGGGCGGTTTCCTGTAGTTCTTCGATAAATTCAAACTTGTCCTTGAACATGAATGCGTTTCCTTCCTGTTATTGGTTTTCGCTGTTCTCTTTCAGTTCTTTTTTCCCCACCCGCTTCAGGATGGTCCCGCCGATGGGCGGGGTCTTCAGCACGATGGAATAGGGCTGACCGTGCCAGGGGGTGGCCTCGGCGGTCAGGTATCCCTGGTTGATTCGCCCCGAGCCGCCGAAGTCCTCGGCGTCGGAGTTGAAGACTTCCTTATATACGCCCTTTCTGGGCACCCCCACCCGGTACTCGTCGTAGACCTCGGGGACGAAGCTCAGCAGCACCACCAGGTCGTCCATGGGCCGCTTGGCCTTCCGGGTGTAAATGACGATGGACTGCTCGTTGTTGTCCGCGTCGATCCACTGGAAGCCGTCCCAGGAGTAGTTCTGCTGCCAGAGGGCCTTTTCCTTCAGGCAGAAGTTGTTCAGGGCCTTGATGAAGGCCTGGTGCTTCCGGTGGGTCTCGTAGTCCAGCAGGAACCACTCCAGGCCCTCGTAGTACCGCCACTCGATGAACTGGGCGATCTCGCTGCCCATAAAGTTGTGCTTGGCGCCGGGGTGGGTCATCTGGTAGAGGGCCAGGGCCCGCAGGCCGGCAAACTGCCGCCAGTAGTCCCCGGGCATCCGCCCGATGAGGGAGCACTTGCCATGGACCACCTCGTCGTGGGACAGGGCCAGGACGAAGTTCTCATTGAAGCAGTACATCATGGAGAAGGTCAGCAGGTGATGGGCCCCGGGCCGGAAGGGGAAGTCGGCCTGCATATAGTGCAGGGTGTCGTGCATCCAGCCCATGTCCCACTTGTAGTGGAAGCCCAGGCCTCCGTCCTCCGGGGGATAGGTCACCAGGGGCCAGGCGGTGCTCTCCTCGGCGATCATCATCACGTCGGGGCAGGCCCGTCCCACGGCGGTGTTGATCTTCTGGATGAAGGCGATGGCCTCCAGGTCCTCCTCGGTGCCCTTCTCGTTGAACTTCTTCTGGGTGGGGTCGTCCACGCCGAAGTTCAGGTAGAGCATGCTGGTGACCCCGTCCATGCGGATGCCGTCGGCGTGGTACTCCTTCAGCCAGAACAGGGCGTTGGACAGGATGAAGCTCCGCACCTCTCCCCGGCCCAGGTCGAACTTGTAGGTCCCCCACTGGGCGTGGTCCTCCTTCTCATAGAGCTTTTCCCCGCAGAAGGAGGCCAGACCGTGGGCGTCCCGGCAGAAGTGGCCGGGGGACCAGTCCAGGATGACCCCCAGACCCGCCTGGTGGCATTTGTCCACGAAGGCCCGGAACTGGTCCGGGGTGCCGTATCGGGAGGTGGGGGCGTAGTACCCCGTGATCTGATAGCCCCAGGACCCGTCGAAGGGGTGCTCCATGACGGGCAGCAGCTCCAGATGGGTGTAGCCCATCTCCACGGCGTAGGGCACCAGGGTGTCCGCCAACTGCTCGTAGCTGTAATAGCTGCCGTCCTCGTTCCGCCGCCAGGAGCCCAGATGGACCTCGTAAATATTCAGGGGGCTGGTCATGTGGTCCCGGCGCTTCCGCCGACTCATCCATCGGGCGTCCTTCCAGACATATTCGTCCAGGTCCCACAGCCGGGAGGCGGTCTCCGGGGGCTGCTGGGCCCAGAAGGCGTAGGGATCGGCCTTGTACAGCAGGTCTCCGCTCTGGGTCTCCACCACATACTTATAGGTATCCCCCGATTTTGCGCCGGATACAAACAAATGCCATACTCCCTCCGTGCTGGTGGGGAGCATGACATATTTCTCGGGGTCCCAATCGCAGAATTCCCCTGTCACCCGGACAGACTTCGCCCCGGGGGCCCAGACCGCAAACTCATAGCCCTCCTGGCCGCTCACAACGGCCTTGTGGGCGCCGAAGCGGGTATAGGCCTGCTGCCAGGAGCCTTCCGCGAACAGATAGCGCTCGTCTTTTGTCAGATATCTTTTTGCCATGTTTGTCAACTTCCTCGGTGTCTCACGGTCCCGGAAGGGCCGGAACCTCGCGCGATGCCGCGCGGCGTTCGGTTCTTCAGTGTGTGATTATTGTACCACTTTTTTGGTGTCTTGTCCACCCATCCGCCCCAGTTTTCCTGTGGTTTTCTCGACATTTTTCACGGCGAGGTCATTTTTCTCCCAATTTCTTTTGTGGATAATCCACAAGTCCAAAGGGGCGGGCATGCAATTCTTCCGTCATGGCATAGCCCGCCCACGCCATGGTTCCGTCAGTCCGCCGTTCCGTTTTTCGCCAGCAGGCAGGCACCCAGCAGACCGGGCTCCCGGTGAGCGGCCCGGGCGAAGGCGGTCTCCCGCAGCTGGGGGTGGGCCATGGCCCGGAATCGCGCAACAGCCTCCTCCCAGAAGTGGTCCGCCGCCTGCATGACGCCGCCGCCGGCTACGATGATGTCCGGGTTGAAGGTGACGGCCAGGTTCATAAACAGCACCGCCAGATTCCGTTTGAAGGTCTCCACGATGGCCCCGGCCGCCCGGTCTCCCGCCGCCGCCAGGTCGAAGACCTCCCCCGCCGTGTCCACCGGCCGGCCCAGCCGGTCCGACAGCTGCCGCCGCAGAGCGGTGCCGCTGAGGAGGTTCTCGCAGTTGTGCTCCCCGTCCAGGATCATCCGGCACAGGTAGGAGCCCATGTTGGAGCTGCCGTGGTAGATCCGGCCCTTCCGGACCATGCCGCCCCCCAGTCCGGTGCTGATGGTCATGTAGCAGACGGTCTCCCGCCCGGCTCCTGCCCCGCTGACGGCCTCGGCCAGCGCGGCCACCCGGGCGTCGTTCTCCAGGAGGATGGGCTTGCCCAGGGAGGGCTCCAGGGTCTGGGCCAGGGGCAGGCCGTTGAGGAGGGTCAGGTTGTCCGCCACGGTGACCCGGTTGGAGGCCAGATCCACCGCCCCGGGGACGCCGATACCGATGGCCTTTGCCGCCTCCCAACCGGGGATAGCCCGGATAAGGGCCTCCATCTTGTCCATGAGGTCCTGGCCGGTGGTGACCTGTTCATAGGTGGGGACCTTGGTCTCCGCCACGATCCGGCCCATCTCATCCATGCCGCCGGCCCGGATGCTGGTGCCGCCCACGTCCAGCCCGATATACTGTATCATAGCCATAGGGATCTCCCTTCCCCGTGACCCTGGATAAAAAAACGCCATGACCCCTTCTGGGGCCATGGCACTTCTGGCACCCCCGGCGAGACTCGAACTCACTACGTTCCGCTTAGGAGGCGGACCCTCTATCCTGGTGAGGTACGGGGGCTGGTCACGTCATGTTATTGTATCCCATCCCGCCGGGTTTGTCAATCTCCGGACGATCCCAGGCAGACAACCGCCGCCTCCCTTGTCCGAAGAAACGGGAGGCGGCGGCCACTGTGTACTGTGCATTATTTATAATGTATGGTTCCCGGACGGTCCCTCCATCACATCCGGTGCTCCTCCTCCCAGGCCAGCACCTGCCGCTGGACCACCTGCAGGAAGGCGGAGGTCACAGAGGAGCGCTCCTCTTTGGCCGGGCAGAGCAGGCTGATGGTTCTGCTAATGTTCTCCTTCAGAGGGAGGGCCTTCACTCTGCGGCCGGGCAGCAGGTCGTACAGCGCCAGCCTCGGCAGAATGGTCACTCCCAAGCCGGATTCCACCATGGCGATGCAGGTCAGATTCTCCTGGGGCTCGAAGTCCACCAGGTTGGACTGGGCGAAGGTCTGATACACGTCCCAGATGGCGCTCTCCGAATCGAAGCTCTCGTTGGTGGGGATAAAGGGGTAAGACCCCGCCACCTCCTGGACCGAAACCGCCTCTCTCTCATAGAGATCGCAGTTCTCCCCCACCACCAGATAGTAGGGGTCCACATGCAGGGGGACGCTCTCCAGACCCGCCGGGCACTTGCCGGTGAAGAAAGCGCACTCCAGGGTGTGCTCCTTCACCCCCAGCTCCCCGTCCAGATACCAGCCCTGGTGCTGGAGCTTGATGGCGGTGTTGGGATAATTCTCGCGGAACTCGGCGATAATCCCCGGCATCCACTGGGCGGACACACTGGGAAAGATGCCCACCCGCAGCAGGGTCTCCTGGCTGGTGTGGATGACCTCCCGGAGATGGTCCTCCATGTCCTCGATCTGCCGCATGATGTCGATGATGCTGGCCCCGGCCTCGGTGAGGCGGACACCCCGCTGGTCCCGGTGGAAGATCTTCACCCCCAGCTCTGCCTCCAGATTACTGATGATATAGCCCAGGCTGGGCTGGGTATATCCCAGGATCTTCCCCGCGCGGGTCAGGGTCCCGCACTCCGCGGTGACGATGATCGGACGATATTTCCCCATGGTTCTCTCTCCTTATTATTCTCCTTGGGTTTACATAAACTGGAAATTTCGCAGGTTTTTTTACATTTATTTTAATTATAGCGTATTTTCCCTCCTTGTGAAATCCCCTTGCGTCATAGTAATTTCTTATATTGTTATCCGCACGCTTGTGCCATTCAATTGTTTTATAGTGTTATTTTTTAATACTATCATCTTCTTCGATTTTACATTGTTTGGTGGATTCTCTATAATAAAACCGTTACCAAATCCCCTTCCCGTGGGTCGATTTGACCAAAAGCCCCGGGAAGGAATCCGGGGAAAGGAGGGCAAGTATCAGTTCCTCTCACACATCCTAACTGAACAATCGAGAGAGTAAAAGAAACCCCCGTCGTCCCCCCTGGGGGCGGCACCGAAAAGAAAAGAGGTAAGTTATGAGTAATGCTCCCGAAAAGAAGGGCGTAAGTGCTGTTGACTTCTTCTGCATCGGCTTCGGCGCCATCGTCGGTGTCGGCTGGGCCGTGTCCATCAACGGCTGGATGGCCTCCTGCGGCGGCCCCGTGCCCGCCGGCATCGGCTATCTGCTGGTTCTGATCATGATGGTCCCCATCGGCCTGTGCTACGCAGAACTCGTCCCCATGCTCCCCGTCGCCGGCGGCGGCATGGCCTTCGCTTTCAAGGCCTTCAATGAGAAGGTCGCCATGATTTCCGGTTGGGCCTCCCTGGGCGGCATGATCGCCATCATCCCCTGGGAAGCCATTCAGATCACCGACGTGCTCGGTTATCTGATCCCCGGCATCAAGTCCGGCCCCATTCTGTACAACATCATGGACTATGACATCTATCTGATCGTTATCGTCATCGGCACCATCTTCTCCTTCCTGCTGTTCGCTCTGAACATGCGTGGTCTGGCCGCCGCCGCTTTCGTACAGAAGATCCTCTGCTTCGTCCTGGTGGGCGCCGGCATCCTGGGCGCCATCGCGGCTCTGATCGGCGGCAACGCCGGCAACTGGCAGCCCATCTATGACGTCTCCAACCCCGACATCTACGGCCCCGGCCTGAGAGAGGTCTCCCACCACTCCATGTTCGGCGGCATGTTCGCCATCGTGGTCCAGGCGGCTTACTTCCTGGCCGGCTTTGAGACCATCCCCCAGGGCGTTGAGGATGCCGGCGGCGACGTGACCAGCGTCGGTAAGACCGTGGTCCTGTCCGTCACCCTGGCCTGTATCTTCTACACCGTGCTGCTCCTCTGCTTCGGCTATGGCTGGCCCTGGCAGGACTTCGTGGGCATGGCCCGCCCCGCCGCTTCCACCATGTTCAAGAGCCTGTATCCCGGCGCTGCCGGTCAGGTCCTGTATTGGATCATCACCATCGGCGCTGTGGCAGGTCTGTTCACCACCTGGAACGGCTTCTTCACCGCTTCCGCCAACATGATGATGTCCATGGGCCGCGGCAAGCTGATCCCCAAGGCATTCGCTTATCAGAACGCCAACGGCGTGGCCGTTCGCGGTCAGATCGTCTGCCTGATCCTCTCCCTGGTCGGCCCCTTCCTGGGCGCCAACCTCATCGACACCATCACCTGCTTCTCCGCTCTGGCCTTCATCCTGTCCTGGATGATCACCTCCTGGTCCGCCTTCATTCTGCGGAGAAAGCACCCCGAGATGGAGCGGCCCTACAAGATGCCCGGCGGCACCGCCATGGCCTGCTTCGCGTCTCTGGTCACCACCATCGTGTTCATCATGTCCTTCATCCCCGCCAGCCCCTTCTACGGTGGCGGCCTGGCCATCAAGATGCTGATCGGCTGGCTGGTCATCGGCCTGATCCTGTTCCTGGTCTCCGGTGGTCAGCGCAAGGGTCTGTCTGAGGCTGAGCTGGAAGAGGGCGTGTTCGGCAGCAAGATGGGCTAAGCCCCTGGCTGTGAACGAAACACGATCCATACGTAACACTTAATTTCCCCGGGTAACAACGAAACCACCCCGAGCCGCACGGCCCGGGGTGGTTTTTTTGCGACTGGCCTTCCCCCTGGGGGGAAGGTGCCCCGAAGGGGCGGATGAGGGGCAAGCCGGAGGGCTGAAACAGGTCGGGATAGGAAGACTCTCTTTGTTCTAAAACAACGTAGTGCATAACGCGGCCTTTCCACCTCATCCGACCTCGCTTCGCTCGGCCACCTTCCTCTCCAGGGGAAGGCTTTTCAGGTCATCTTTTCCTGCTTGACCTTTTTGTCGATGACGTGCCGGGAGGCCAATTCCTTCTTTACATCGTCCAGGCTGATGCCCAGCTCCAGCATGAGGACCATGACGTGGTAGGCCAGGTCGGCGATCTCGTAGATGGTCTCGGCCTTGTCCTCCGCCTTGCCGGCGATGATGACCTCGGTGGACTCCTCCCCCACCTTCTTCAGGATCTTGTCCAGGCCCTTGTCGAAGAGGTAGGAGGTGTAGGACCCCTCCTTGGGGCTCTCCTTCCGGCCCCGGAGCATGTCCATGAGGCCCTCCATGGTGAAGGCGTGGTTGTTCTCGCTCTCCCACAGGGGGTGGTGGAAGCAGCTCTCCGCCCCGGTGTGGCATGCGGGGCCATCCTTGTTCACCCGCACCACCAGGGCGTCGTAGTCGCAGTCGGCGGTGATGTCGATGATGTGCTGGGCGTTGCCCGAGGTCTCCCCCTTCCGCCACAGCTCCTGCCGGGACCGGCTCCAGAAGCAGGTCCGCTCCTCCCGGATGGAAATCTCCAGGCTCTCCCGGTTCATATAGGCCAGGGTCAGCACCTGGCCGCTGGTCCCGTCCACCACGATGGCGGGGATGAGCCCCCTTTCGTCAAATTTCAGCTTGTCAATGTCAATCATGTTATGTCCTCCAAACGCAGAGCAAAAAGCCTCGCAGAGTCGAATTGTCCGGGGGACAATTCGATCTAATTCATGTGCAGAGCACACATTTTTCTTTGTCCGTTTTCCACAGAAACGGAAAAAATCAAATCATCTTTTGGTGGCTTCGCCGCCGAAAAAATACCTCTCGCGCAGCGAACGTGCGGCCAAAGGCCGTGCGCTGAGCGGAGCGCGGGGAGGGGTTCAAAAGGGAACCATGATCCAGCTCCGCCGCAGGCGGAGTGGGCATGGCGCCCTTTTTCCTACCGCACCAGGACGCCGTTTTTCCGCAGGTCCGCCTTCAGATCCGGGATGGCGATCTCCCCGAAGTGGAACACCGAGGCCGCCAGCCCCGCGTCCACCCCGGGCAGGGTTTTGAAAAGCTCCACGAAGTCCTCCTTCTTCCCCGCGCCGCCGGAGGCGATCACCGGGACCTTCACCGCGTCGCACACGGCGGAGAGCATCTCCAGGTCGAACCCCCCCTTGACGCCGTCGGTGTCGATGGAGTTGACCACGATCTCCCCGGCTCCCAGGTCCACGCAGCGTTTGATCCAGCCGATGGCCTCCATGCCGGTGTCGTCCCGGCCCCCACGGGCGAAGACCCGGAACTGGCCGTCCACCCGCTTCACGTCAGCGGAGAGGACCACACACTGGCTGCCGTACCGCAGGGCAGCCTGGCGGATCAGGTCCGGGTTCCGGATGGCCCCGGAGTTGACGCTGACCTTGTCCGCGCCGCATTTGAGCACCCGGTCGAAGTCCTCCAGGGTGCTGATGCCGCCCCCCACGGTCAAGGGGATGAACACCCGGCTGGCGGTCTGCCGCAGAATGTCGGTGAACAGCCCCCGGCCCTCGGCGGAGGCGGTGATGTCGTAGAACACCAGCTCGTCGGCCCCGGAGTTGGTGTAGTATTCCGCCAGCTCGATGGGGGAGCTGACGTCGTTGAGGCCCTCAAAATTGACCCCCTTCACCACCCGGCCGTCCTTTACGTCCAGGCAGGGGATGATGCGTTTGGTAATCATATCTCATTTGCTCCTTCCGCCAGTCTGATGGCCTCCGCCAGGTCGATGGCCCCGGTGTAGTACGCCTTGCCGATGATGGCCCCGGCCGCCCCCAGGTCCCGCAGGGCCTTTACGTCCTCCAAAGTAGACACGCCGCCGGAGGCGATGATGTCCATGGAGAATTTCTCCGCCAGGGCCTTGTACAGGGCCCGGTTGGTCCCCTCCATGGCCCCGTCCCGGGCAATGTCCGTGCAGATGACGGTCCTCACCCCCAGGGCCTGCATCTTTTCCAGGAAGGCCTCCCCGGTCTGGCCGGTGGTCTCCAGCCAGCCCTTGATGGCCACCTTGCCGTCCTTCAGGTCGGCGCCCACGGCGATCTGTTCGCCGTACCGGGCAACGGCTTCGGCGGTGAAGTCCGGGTCGGTGACGGCGGCAGTACCCAGGATCACCCGGCTGGCCCCGGCCTCCAGGTACCGGCGGACGGTGTCCATGGTCCGGATGCCGCCTCCCACCTCGATGAACAGGCCGGTTCCCGCCGCCAGCTTCTCGATGGTGGGCAAATTGGTGGTCTGGCCGGTCTTGGCCCCCTCCAGGTCCACCAGATGGAGGTACTTCGCCCCGGCGGCCTCAAACTTTCGCACAGTGTTCAGGGGCTCGGGGTCATAGACCGTCATCCGGTCATAGTCCCCCTTGTACAGCCGCACCGCCTGACCCCCGAAGAGGTCGATGGCAGGGAAAATCTTCATCTCACCACGTCCCTTCGCAGAAGGTCCGCAGGATGTTCAGCCCCACGGTCCCGCTCTTCTCCGGGTGGAACTGGCAGCCCATGACGTTGCCTTTGGCAACCGCCGCCGTCAGCACCCTGCCGTACTCCGCCGTGGCGATGACGGACTCGTCGCAGTCCGTGGCGTAGAAGGAGTGGACGAAGTAGACGCAGTCCCCGTCCTCCACGGTCTTCAGCAGGGGGTGGCGGGGCTTGTCCGGAAACAGGAGCCGGTTCCAGCCGATGTGGGGGATCTTCAGCTCCGAGGGAATGGTCCCCTCCATGCCAACCACCTTGCCGGGGATAAGGCCCAGGCCCTTCCACTGTCCGAACTCGTAGCTCTCCTCAAAGAGGAGCTGCATCCCCAGGCAGATGCCCATGAGGGGCTTGCCCTTGGCGGCCTCCTCCTTGATGATCCGGTCCAGCCCGGTCTCCCGGAGCTTGGCGGCGGCGTCGGCAAAGGCCCCCACCCCGGGGAGGAACAGCCGGTCGGCCTTCCGCAGGGTTTCCGGGTCCCCGGTGACCACGGGGGTCTGACCGATGGCCTCTAAGGAACGGCAGAGGGAGAATACGTTCCCCACGCCGTAGTCGATGACTGCTATCATAGTAAATGACCTCCTGTCTTACACCAGGTTTCCCTTGGTGGAGGGTATCTCGTCGCTGCCGGTGAGCCCCACCGCCTGTTTCAGGGTCCGGGCGGCGGACTTAAACACGCCCTCTAAAATATGGTGGCTGTTCTCCCCCGCCAGCTGGCGGATGTGGAGGGTGCAGTTGGCTCTTCTCACAAAGGCCAGCCAGAACTCCTTGGCCAGCTCCGTGTCAAAGGTCCCCACCTTTTCCGTGGGCAGCGTCACGTCCCAGCACAGCATCCCCCGGCCGGACAGGTCCGCCGCCGAGAGGATGAGGGCCTCGTCCATGGGGAGGATACAGTGGCCGTAGCGGGTGACCCCCCGCAGCTCCCCCAGGGCCTGGGCGAAGGCGTCCCCCAGGCAGATGCCGATGTCCTCCACGGAGTGGTGGTCGTCCACCTGGACGTCCCCGGTACAGGTCACGGTGAGATCGAAGCCTCCGTGACGGGCGAAGGCGGTGAGCATGTGGTCGAAAAAGCCCACGCCGGTGTGAATGTCGTAGGTCCCGGACCCGTCCAGGTCCAGGGTCAGGGTAATGTCAGTCTCCGCCGTCTTCCGGCTGATCTGTGCCGTCCTCATGGCAGGCCCTCCTCTTCCAGGATGGTTTTCACTTGTTGGACAAATTCCCCCATTTCCGCCGGAGTGCCGATGGTCACCCGGTTCCAGTCCGCGATGCGGGGGTCGGAGAAGTGGCGGATCAGGATGCCCCGGTCCTTCAGCTTCCGGTACAGGGTCTCCCCGTCCAGGCCCGTCTTCCGGATGAAGACGAAATTGGCGCTGGAAGTGGGGGCCGTGAAGCCCAGGGCTCGGAGCTGGTCCGTCACCCGGGTCCGGGTCTCCATGATCTCCCGGGCGTTTTTCCGGAAGTATTCGTCGGAATCCGCCGCCGCCTCCCCCAGCTTCAGGGTCAGGCGGTTGACGTTATAGGGGTTGGTGGAGTACTTGATCTTCTCCAGGTCCTCGATGAGGGCCCGACCCGCCAGGGCGAACCCCAGCCGGGCGCCGGCCATGGACCGGGATTTGGAATAGGTCATGACCACCAGAAGGTTGTCGTATTTACGGATGAGCCCCGCCGCGCTCTGGCCGCCGAAGTCCACATAGGCCTCGTCGATGACCACCACATGGCCGGGGTTGGAAGCGATGATCTCCTCCACCTGTTCCAGGGGCAGGGCGATGCCCGTGGGGGCGTTGGGGTTGGCCAGGACGGTGAGCTTTCCTCTCCCCTTCATCTCCTCCACGTTGACGGTAAAATCCTCGTTGAGGTCCACGGTCTCGTAGTCCACGCCGTGGAGGTCACAGAACACGGGGTAAAAGCTGTAGGTCAGAGAGGGAAACACCGCCCCGTCCTCCGAGAAGGCCAGGAAGGCGAAGTTGAGAATGTCGTCGGACCCGTTGGACAGGAAGACGTTCTCCGGGCCGCAGCCGTAGAGCCGGGCCAGCTTCTCCCGCAGGTCGGTCCCCTCCGGGTCGGAGTAGAGCCGCAGATCGGCCACGTCCCGCTCCGTCAGGGCACGCAGGACCTCCGGAGAAGGGGGGTAGGGGGACTCGTTGGTGTTGAGCTTGATGTACTGCTTGTCCCGGGGCTGCTCCCCGGGGGTGTAGGCCTCCAGGGAGGAAAACCTGCTGTGAAGAAACCCGCTCATTTCTTGTCCTCTCCCACCACCGCCGGGTCAAAGCGGATGTCCACGCTGCGGGCGTGGCCGGTGAGTCCCTCCTTCTTGGCGAAGTGGGACACCGTCTCCTGGGCCCGGCTGAGGGCCTCGTAGGTGTAATAGGTGTACTGGCTCTTCTTCACGAAATCGTCCACCGACAGGGGGCTGGAGAACCGGGCGGTGCCGCTGGTGGGCAGGGTGTGGTTGGGCCCGGCGAAGTAGTCCCCCAGGGCCTCCGGGCAGTTCCGGCCCAGGAAAATGGACCCAGCGTTTTTGATCTTGTCCAGGTAGGCGAAGGGCTCGTCCACGCACAGCTCCAGGTGCTCCGGAGCGATCTCGTTGGCGATGTCGATGCCGGTGGCCAGGCTGTCGGCCACGATGATCTTGCCGTTGTTGTCGATGGAGGCCCGGGCGATCTCGGCCCGCTTCAGCTGGGGGATCTGGTCCTCCAGGGCGGCCTGAACGGCCTCGGCCAGAGCCTGGCTGTCGGTGACCAGAACGGCGGAGGCATTCTTGTCGTGCTCGGCCTGGCTGAGCAGGTCGGCGGCTACGATGCGAGGGTCGCACTTCTCATCGGCGATGACCAGGATCTCGCTGGGGCCCGCCACCATGTCAATGCCTACCTTGCCGAAGACCTGCTTCTTGGCCTCCGCCACGAACTGGTTGCCGGGACCCACGATCTTGTCCACCTTGGGTACGCTCTCGGTGCCGAAGGCCAGGGCAGCCACCGCCTGGGCGCCCCCCACCCGGAAGACCCGGTTCACGCCGCAGACCTTGGCGGCGGCCAGGATGTTGGGGGGGACCTTCCCGTCCTTGCCGGGAGGCGTCACCATGCAGATCTCCTTCACCCCGGCGATCTTGGCGGGGATGGCGTTCATCAGCACGCTGGAGGGATAGGCCGCGGTGCCGCCGGGGACATAGAGCCCCACCCGCTCCAGGGGCAGGACCTTCTGGCCCATGACGATGCCGTCCTCCTCGTTGACCAGGAAACTGTTGCGCACCTGATGCTGGTGGAAGGCCACGATGCGGTCCGCCGCCCGGAAGAGGATCTCCACCAGCACCGGGTCGGCCCGGCGGAAGCCCTCCTCTATGTCGCCCATGCCCACCTCCACGGTGGGGATATCCGTGCCGTCAAACTCTTTGGTATAGCGCTTTAATGCCTCGTCGCCATGCTGCCTCACGTCTTCGAGAATGGCCCGGACGGGCTCGGCCACGTTGGCCACCGGGTCCTCCCGGGCGAAAATGGCCTCCCGCTTGGTCTCGGATTCCTTCAAAATACGGATCATACTGCCGCTTCCTCCTTTGCCTTGGCTTCTACCTGGGCTTTCAGGTCGTCATAAAGCCGCTGAATGGCTTCGTGCTTGAACTGGAAGCTCACTTTATTGGAAATGAGACGGGCGCTGATGGGCACGATGGTCTCGATGGGAGACAGATCGTTCTCCCGGAGGGTGGTGCCCGTTTCCACAATGTCCACGATCACGTCGGTCAGGTCCAGAATGGGGGCGATCTCAATGGACCCGTGGAGCCGAATGATGTCGATGTCCCGGCTCCGGGCCCCGTAGTAGGTCCGGGCGATCCGGGGGAACTCCGTGGCTACCCGCAGGGTCCGGTCCGGGTCGTCCCGGAAGCCGTTGGGGGCGGCCACGCACATCCGGCACTTGCCCACGTTCAGGTCCAGCAGCTCGTAGACGTCCGGCCGGTACTCCAGCAGGATGTCCTTCCCCGCCACCCCCACGTCGGCGGCCCCCCGCTCCACGTACACCGGCACGTCCGAGGGCTTCACCCAGAAGTACCGCACCCCGGCCTCGGGGTTCTCAAAGATCAGCTTGCGCTTGGGGTCCAGCAGTTCGTCGCAGGGGAAGCCCGCCTGGGCAAACATCTTGTAGACCCGCTCCCCCAGCCGCCCTTTGGGCAGGGCCACGTTCAAAAACTCCTTCACGGTCGTCCCCTCCTTATCCTCTCAAGTCCACGGTCTCTCCCGCGGTCAGGCCGTCGGCCCCCTTCCGGGCCAGGACCCGCTTTCCGCTGCCGGTGAGCTGGTCCACCTGGCGGGTCAGCTGGTCCAGGTCGGTCCGGTCGTTGTAGAGCACCAGCACGTCGGCGTCCAGGTCGGTCCGGGCGGGACCCAGCCGCTCCAGCTCGTTGAGGTAGATGGCAAAGCCGATGGCGCCGCAGCGCTTGCCCATCTTCTCCGCCATACCGTCGTACTGCCCGCCGGAGAGGACCCCCGCCGCCAGGCCCTGGAGAAAGCCCCGGAAGACGATGCCGCTGTAGTAGCGCATATCCCCCTCCACGGAGAAGTCCAGGTAGACCCGGCTGTCCAGGCCGTTGGCCTTCAGCAGGTCGCACAGACGGCGCAGCTCCTCCCAGGCCTCCCGGGTCTTCTTGCCGCCCACGCACAGGGGGGCAAGGCTCTCCAGAACGGCGTCCATGGGGCCGTAGGTGGTCACCAGCTTCTCCAGCAGGGACCGGACCGTGCCGCTCAGGCCCTTTTCCCGGCAGAAGTCCCCCAGGGCGGTGAGGTTCTTCTCCCGCACTGCACCCAGGACAGCGCCGTATTCCGTGGGGTCCACCCCCGCCGCCTCCAGGATGCCGGACACCAGGCCCATGTGAGAGATGTTGAGGATGTAGTCCGGGTGGATGGAAGCCAGGCTTGCCACCGCCAGAGCGATGACTTCGTAGATGTGATACAGGTCCAGGTCCCCAATGCACTCCAGGCCGGTCTGCATGATCTCCTGGAAGGTCTCGTCGCTCTTGTCGGTGCGGTAGACGTTCTCGTTGTAGTAGACCTTCCGGGGTCCGGGCTCCTCGGGCCGGGTGTTCTTCAGGATGGAGAGGGTCACGTCGGGCTTGAGGGCCATCAGCACCCCCCGGGAATCGGTGAAGGTGATCATCCGGTCGCTGACCAGGAAGTCCTTGTTCCGGACGTAGAGGTCGTAGGCCTCGAACTTGCTCATTTTGAACCGCCGGTAGCCGTATTTCTCATACAGGCCCCGCAGGCGGTAGATGGTCTGCTCCCCGCTGCGGAGGATGCTCCAGTCAAAATCCATGGGGTTTGCCCCTTTCTTAGTTTAACTGTAATATAGTACAGCGGTTTTGCGCTTCCGTCAACCGCCGGTTTTGCTCTGTTTAGCATACTACCACACTACTTCGCTAAAGTAAAGGAAAACTTTGCGGATTTCCTCTGCTCCGCCGCAAAAAAATCGGCCCATTCTCCCTGCGCTTTTGTGCAGTTTTTCCGTCGGTTTTCATTGACAAACCGCTTGCCTTTCCGCTATTCTATATCTAATCTGTAAATACCGTTGTGCGATGACGGGAATAAGTCAGATCCCCCTCCATCCCAGAGAGCGGCCGTTTGCTGGAAGGCCGTATGGCGGGCGCTGGCGTCTCACCCCTGAGCGCGTTTCTTTGAGCGGGCGTCCTGTGGACGTCAACAAGAGTGGTACCGCGGAAGCTGTTGCAGCCTTCGTCTCTTGAAGAAAGGAGACGAAGGCTTTTTTGTCTCCGCTTGGAAAGGAATGACCCACCTATGAAGAATTTTGACAAGTATCGCCCCGGGTATTATATGCCCCCCGAGCCCTCCAACGACTGGGTAACAAAGGAGCGGCTGACCCAGGCCCCCGACTGGTGCAGCGTGGACCTGCGGGACGGCAACCAGGCCCTCATCACCCCCATGAGCCTGGAGGAGAAGATCGAGTTTTACAAGTTCCTGCTGAAGCTGGGCTTCAAGGAGATCGAGGTGGGCTTCCCCGCCGCCTCGGAGACCGAATACACCTTCCTCCGCACCCTCATCCGGGAGGACCTGATCCCCGACGACGTGACCATCCAGGTGCTGACCCAGTCCCGGCCCCACATCATCAAGAAGACCTTCGACTCCATCAAGGGCGTGAAGAACGTGGTGGTCCACCTGTACAACTCCACCTCCTTCGCCCAGCGGCAGCAGGTCTTCCGCATGAGCGAGGACGAGATCGTGGAGATCGCCGTCTCCGGCGCCAAGCTCTTTGACGACTACGCCGCCAAGATGCCGGAGACCAATTTCCGCTTCGAGTACTCCCCTGAGAGCTTCACCGGTACGGAGATCGAGTTCGCCGAGCGGATCTGCAACGCCGTCATCGACGTGTGGAAGCCCCGGCCGGACCGGAAGGTCATCATCAACCTGCCCTCCACCGTGGAGATGTCCATGCCCCATGTCTACGCCTCCCAGATCGAGTACATGAGCAAACACCTCCACGACCGGGAGAACGTGATCCTCTCCATCCACCCCCACAACGACCGGGGCACCGCCGTAGCCGCCGCGGAGCTGGCTCTGCTGGCCGGCGGCGACCGCATCGAGGGCACCCTCTTCGGCAATGGGGAGCGGACAGGCAACGTGGACATCGTGACGCTCTCCATGAACCTCTTCACCCACGGGGTGGACCCCAACCTGGACTTCTCCGACATGCCCGCCATCGTGGAGTTCTATGAGAAGATCACCGGCATGCAGGTGGGCTATCGCCAGCCCTACTCCGGCCACCTGGTCTTCGCCGCCTTCTCCGGCTCCCATCAGGACGCCATCAGCAAGGGCATGAAGTTCCGGGAGGAGACCGGCGAGCACCGGTGGACCGTCCCCTACCTCCCCCTGGACCCCCACGACGTGAACCGAGAGTACGAGACCGACGTGATCCGCATCAACAGCCAGTCCGGCAAGGGCGGCATCTCCTACATCCTGGAGCACAACTTCGGCTACTCTCTCCCCAAGGAGATGGCCGCCGAGGTGGGCTACTTCATCAAGGACATTTCCGACCACGCCCACAAGGAGCTCACCCCCGACGAGATCCTGGTGTCCTTCTGCCACGAGTATCAGAACAAGGACGAGCCCATCGCCCTGGAGGACGTCACCTGGGTCCGGGAGGGCGGCGCCACCCTGGCCGACGCCACCCTGAACATTGCCGGGGAGACCTTCTACCTCAGCGCCCGGGGCAACGGTCCTCTGGACGCCGTCAGCAACCTGCTGAAGATCGCCAACCCCAGCATCAAGTATCAGTTCATCGACTATGAGGAGCATGCCCTCCAGACCGATTCCGACTCTCTGGCCTCGGCCTACGTGGTCATCGCCGACGACGAGGGCCGCCGCTACTGGGGCGTCGGGGTGGACAGCGACATCACCATGGCCTCCGTCCACGCCCTCATCACCGCCATCAACCGCGAAAACAAGGTCAAGCAATTCATCCCCACAAAATAAGAAAAGGAGGCTCCCACCCTATGGGCATGACAATGACGCAAAAGATCCTCGCCGCCCACGCCGGACTCCCCGAGGTCAAGGCCGGACAGCTCATCCGGGCCAGGCTGGACATGGTCCTGGGCAACGACATCACCTCTCCCGTGGCCATCCGGGAGTTTGAGGCCCAGGGCTTCACCGGGGTCTTCGACAAGAGCAAGATCTCCATGGTCATGGACCACTTCACCCCCAACAAGGACATCAAAGCCGCCGAGCAGTGCCTCCAGTGCCGCACCTTCGCCCGGCGCTTCGACATCGACAACTTCTACGACGTGGGCCAGATGGGAGTGGAGCACGCCCTCCTGCCGGAAAAGGGCCTGGTGTGCGCCGGGGAATGTATCATCGGCGCCGACTCCCACACCTGCACCTACGGGGCCCTGGGGGCCTTCTCCACCGGGGTGGGCTCCACCGACATGGCCGCGGGCATGGCCACCGGCGAGACCTGGTTCAAGGTCCCCGAGGCCATCCAGGTGAAGCTCACCGGCTCCCTCCAGCCCATGGTCAGCGGCAAGGACGTGATCCTCCACCTCATCGGCCTCATCGGCGTGGACGGGGCCCTGTACCAGAGCCTGGAATACACCGGCGAGGGGGTCAAGTCCCTGTCCATGGACGACCGGCTGTGCATCGCCAATATGTCCATCGAGGCCGGGGCCAAGAACGGCGTCTTCCCCGTGGACGAGATCACCATCGCCTACATGAAGGACCGGGTTGACCGGCCCTGGACGGTCTACGAGGCCGACCCCGACGCGGAGTACGTCCGCACCGTAGAGATCGACCTGAACACCGTGGAGCCCACGGTCTCCTTCCCCCATTTGCCCGAGAACGCCCACCCCATCTCCGACGTGGGCGAGATCGCCATCGACCAGGTCATCATCGGCTCCTGCACCAACGGCCGTCTGGAGGATATGGCCGTGGCGGCGGAGATCTTAAAGGGCCGGAAGGTGGACCCCAACGTCCGCTGCATCGTCATGCCCGCCACCCAGCAGATCTTCAAGGACTGCATCTTAAAGGGCTACATGACCACCTTCATCGACGCCGGCTGCGCCGTGTCCACCCCCACCTGCGGCCCCTGCCTGGGCGGTCACATGGGGGTCATGGCCAACGGCGAGAAGTGCGTGGCCACCACCAACCGCAATTTCGTGGGCCGCATGGGCGGCATCACCTCGGAGATCTACCTGGCCAGCCCGGCGGTGGCCGCCGCCTCCGCAGTGGCCGGGAAGATCGCTGACCCCAGAACGCTCTAAGGGAGGGAGCACAGTATGAACGCAAAAGGATTCGTCCACAAATACGGCGACAACGTTGACACCGACGTCATCATCCCCGCCCGCTACCTGAACATCGCGGACAAGAAGGAGCTGGCCACCCACTGCATGGAGGACATCGACACCGAGTTCGTCAAGGTGGTCAAGGGGGGCGACGTGATGGTGGGGGGCTTCAACTTCGGCTGCGGCTCCTCCCGGGAGCACGCCCCCATGGTCATCAAGGAGAGCGGCATCTCCTGCGTCATCGCCAAGACCTTCGCCCGCATCTTCTACCGCAACGCCATCAACATCGGCCTGGCGATCCTGGAGTGCCCCGAGGCCAGCGAGAAGATCGCCGCCGGGGACGAGGTGGCCGTGGACTTCGACACCGGGGTCATCACCAACCTCACCAAGAACGAGACCTATCAGGCCAACCCCTTCCCGGAGTTCATCAAGGAGATCATCCAGGCCGGGGGGCTCATGGCCTCCATCAAGAGCAGACAGGAGGGCTGAGCCATGGAATACAAGATCGCGGTCATCCCCGGCGACGGCATCGGCCCGGACATCATCGAGCAGGCCCTGCTGGTACTGAACAAGGTGGGGGATAAATTCGGCCACACCTTCCACTGCCGGACCGTTCTGGCCGGCGGCGCGGCCATCGACGCCACCGGCGGCTGTCTGCCCCAGGAGACCATCGATGTCTGCAAGGCCTCCGACGCCGTCCTGCTGGGGGCGGTGGGCGGCCCCAAGTGGGACACCCTCCCCGGGGACCAGCGCCCGGAACGGGCCCTGCTGGGCATCCGCAAGGAGCTGGGGCTCTTCGCCAACCTCCGCCCCGCCATGATCTTCCCGGAGCTGGCGGACGCCTCCCCCCTGAAGGCTGAGATCCTGGAGGGCGGCCTGGACATTCTGGTGGTCCGGGAGCTCACCGGCGGCATCTACTTCGGGGAGCGGGGCACCAAAGACACCGACATGGGCCCCGCCGCCTACGACGTGGAGATGTACGCCGAGGGCGAGGTCCGGCGCATCGCCAAGGTGGCCTTCGACATGGCCATGAAGCGGAACAGGCACGTCACCAGCGTGGACAAGGCCAACGTGCTGGACTCCTCCCGGCTGTGGCGTCGGGTGGTCACGGAGGTTGCCAGGGACTATCCCGAGGTGAAGCTGGACCACCTGTATGTGGACAACGCCGCCATGCAGCTGGTGCGGAACCCTCGGCAGTTTGACGTCATCGTCACCAGCAACATCTTCGGGGACATCCTCTCCGACGAGGCCAGCCAGATCACCGGCTCCATTGGGATGCTCCCCTCCGCCTCTCTGGCCACGGGCAACTTTGGCATGTACGAGCCCATCCACGGCTCCGCCCCGGACATCGCCGGCCAGGACAAGGCCAACCCCGCCGCCACCATCCTTTCAGTGGGCATGATGCTCCGGTACACCCTGGGCCTCTCCGCCGAGGCCGACGCCGTGGAGAACGCGGTGCGGGCGGTGCTGGCGGACAACATCCGCACCCCCGACCTGTACACCGGCAGCGAGACCCTGGTGGGCACCGCCGAGATGGGCCGCAGGATCGCGGAGAAACTCTGAGCAACCAAGCAAACCCTCCCCAGAGAGGCCCGTCCTCTCTGGGGTTCGATTTGAACACAATGAAGGAGGAGAACCAATTAAATGAAAAAGCTGTTACCCCTGACCCTTGCCCTGCTGCTGGCCCTGACCATGTGCGCCTGCGGTGGGACTGAGACCACCTCCGCGGAGACCACGGAGGGGACCGAGACCGCAGAGACCGCCGAAGCCACTGAGACGGCCGACACCGCCGAGGGCATCGGCATCCACCACGTGGAGATCGACGTCCAGGACTACGGCACCATCGCCCTGGAGCTGGACGGCGACACCGCCCCCATCACCGTGCAGAACTTCCTGGACCTGGCGGAGAGCGGCTTCTATGACGGCCTGACCTTCCACCGGATCATGGACGGCTTCATGATCCAGGGCGGCGACCCCGACGGCAACGGCATGGGCGGCTCCGACACCCCCATCAAGGGCGAGTTTTCCGCCAACGGCGTGGACAATGACATCAGCCACGTCCGGGGCGTCATCTCCATGGCCCGGTCCAACGCCCCGGACAGCGCCAGCAGCCAGTTCTTCATCGTCCACCAGGACAGCACCTTCCTGGACGGCAACTACGCCGCCTTCGGCCACGTCACCGAGGGTATGGACGTGGTGGACGCCATCGAGGCCGACATCGCCCCCAAGGCCACCGACGACAACGGCACCATCCAGCCGGAGGACCAGCCGGTGATGACCGCGGTGCGGGTCATCGACTGATATTACCCCAGCATACAGCAAGACCGCCAGCCAAACAGCTGACGGTCTTGTTTTTTGTGTTTCGCTTGTTCTTTTACCGTTCCATGAACCGGGAGAGGAACTCCCTGGTCTCGTCCTTTTTCGGGTCCACGAAGATCTCGTGGGGGCCACCCTCCTCCCAGATGACGCCGTCCCGCATGAAGACCACGTGGCTGGACACATCCCGGGCGAAGGCCATCTCGTGTGTGACCACCAGCATGGTCAGGCCCTCCTTGGCCAGGTCCCGCATGACCGACAGGACCTCCCCCACCATCTCCGGGTCCAGGGCGGAGGTGGGCTCGTCGAAGAGGAGGACCTCCGGCTCCATGGCCAGAGCCCGGGCGATGGCCACCCGCTGCTTCTGCCCGCCGGAGAGCTGCCGGGGCTTGGCGTTGATGAAGGGGGCCATGCCCACCTTGGTGAGGAATTTCATGGCCTGCTGCCGAGACTCCTCCCGGCCCTTTTTCAGCACCTTGGTCTGGCCCACGATGCAGTTTTCCAGCACGGTCATGTTATTGAAGAGGTTGAAGGACTGGAACACCATGCCCACCTTGGAGCGGTACTTGGCCGCGCCGCCCTTTCGGGAGAGGATGTTCTCGTCGTGGAAGAGGATCTCCCCGCTGGAGGGCATCTCCAGAAGGTTGATGCACCGCAGGAGGGTGGACTTGCCGGAGCCGGAGGCCCCGATGATGGAGGTCACGTCCCCGGCCTTGACGGTAAAGTCGATGTCCCGGAGGACCTGGTGGGTGCCGAAGGATTTGGACAGGTGGTTGACCTGCAGGATCGCGTCGCTCATGTCACTGTCCCTCCCTCTGGTCGTTGTTGGGGGCGTGGATGCCGCCCTCCCGCCGCTGCTCAGCCAGCTGGCCCTGGCGGAGGGCCTCGTCCCGCTCGGCCTGGCGGCGGAGCTCCTCCCGCATCATGCTCTTGACGGCCTCGGGGTTCCGCTCGTCAAAGGGGGTGCCCCGGCCGGGGTGGTTGTAGGTGCCGGCGGTCATGGTCAGGGAGTCATCCTGGACCAGCTCATAGCTGTTGGAGCCGTCCATCTTCTTCTCCAGCAGCCGCAGAAGGAAGGAGGCCAGCAGCGTCATGATCAGGTAGCCGATCATCTCGATGGCCGCTGAGGGGAAGTATTTATAGGACGCGCCCACCACGCTCTTGTGGGTGGCAAAGAACTCCGTGAAGCCGATGATGAACATGACGGAGGTGTCCTTGATGTTGATGATGAAGTTGTTGCCGATCTGGGGGATGATGTTCCGGATGGCCTGGGGCAGGATCACGTGGATCATGGTCTGCACGTGGGTCATGCCGATGGCCTTGGCCCCCTCGGTCTGGCCCGGGTCCACGGAGATGATGCCGCCCCGGACGGACTCGGCCATGTAGGCGCCGGTGTTGATGGAGACCACCAGGATGGATACGGCCCAGATGTTGGTCCACTGGTGGGCTCCGTTGGTGAAGTAGGGCAGGCCGAAGAAGATGAACACGGCCTGCAGGATCATGGGGGTGCCCCGGAAGACCTCCACATAGGCCCGGAGGACCACCCGGACCAGCTTGAGGATGAACCGCTTGGGCAGGGGGTCGTTTTTCGTGTAAGGGATGGTCTGCAGGATGCCGCAGACAAAGCCGATGAGGCAGCCGATCACGGTGCCGATGACGGCCAGGACCAGGGTGTTGACGATGCCGTGCCAGTATTGCGCCTGATACTTGGTCCACAGGGTGGACATGTCCAGCCCCAGCATAGCGAACCGTTCCATGGCGTTCACTCCTTTTTTCTATTGATGCGTAGGTCCCGTTTGGCGCATGGCGAAAGGGTCGTCAGGCTCCAAACGGGGCTTAGGAAAAACGGGCCAAGGCGAGAGGGGAAATCCCCTCCCGCCAATAAAGCCTCGCAGAGTTTCATTTTCCGCGGAAAATGAAAGAAAATCTAATCATATTTTCGCCGGCCAAGAGAGGGTGGCCTGGGCCATCTCCCGGTGAAAAATTACTTCTCACGGAGAGAGTCAAACAGTCCGGGGGGCTGTTTGATCAAATCCGTTGCGCTTCAGCGCACCGAAAGCATAGCGCTCGCCCATGGGGCGCGCGACCGAAGTGCGATCCCCACTTTGGGAATGGGCAGCGTACATCGCCAGCAGCGCGGCTCCCCCGCGCACGCAGGTTCAGAGGGCCGTAAAACCTCTCCGAGCCCATTTCAAAAGTCTTAGCCTTCGATGGGCTGGATGGCGGTGGCCTCGGCCATGAGTGCGTTGAAGTCGTCGGCGGTCATCTCAGACAGCACGGCGTCCAGGGCGTCCTTCAGGACGGTGTTGCCCTTCTGGACGGAGATGCCGATGTTCACGTCCTCGTCGGAGACGTCGAAGTCGTCGTCAGAGCCGGCGAAGTCCAGGATCTTCAGGTCGGGATAGGCGATGATGGCGCCCTGGGCGGTGGGCATGTCGGTGCAGACGAAGTCCACAACGCCGGACTCCAGAGCCATCAGCATGGCGGGAGCGGACTCCTGGGCGGGCTGGATGTCAGCGCCGTCGATCTGGGGCAGGCAGGTGTCATACCAGATGGTGCCGATCTGGCTGGTGCAGGTGCCGGACAGGTCGGAGATGCCGGCGGCGGAGGCCAGGTCGCTGTCGGCCTTGGTCAGGCAGACGATGGAGGCGTACAGATAGGGACCGGCAAAGTCCACCATCTCGGCCCGCTCGGCGGTCATGGACTGACCGGCGATGACGGCGTCCACAGTACCGGCCTGGACAGCGGGGACCAGGGAATCCCAGTCCAGACGGACCACTTCCAGCTCCCAGCCGTTGGCCTCGCAGAGCTTCTTGGCCATCATGACGTCATAGCCGTTGGCGTAGTCGCTGGAGTCCTTGATGGGCACAGCGCCGTTGGAATCGTCGGGCTGGGACCAGTTGTAGGGGGCGTAGTTGCACTCCATGGCCACGGTGAGGACGCCGTCCTCCACGCCGGAGCTGACCTCGGCCTCGGTGCCCTCAGCGGGCTCTTCGGTCTCGGTGGTTTCGGTCTCTTCGGTCTCGGCGGGCTCGGTGGTTCCGCCGCCGCAGGCGGCCAGAGCAAGGACCAGGACGGAGGCCATGAGCAGAGCAAGGATCTTCTTCATGTTCAGGTTCCTTCTTTCATAAAAATTTTTGCTTTGACAAAACAAAACCATGGATCGGAGACCCATGGCAAAACAAACGGGGATGCCGGACGGGGACCGTCCGTGTTCACCATGATAGCGCTCCATTTAAATGAGAAATGGCAGTCCGTGGGATGTTCTCCCACAGCCCAGGCGTCGGACGGAGAACACCCGCCGGACCCTTCGGCGGCGAGCCCTTTCCCCGCTCCGGCGTGTCTGCCGGGATGGAACGGGTACTGATGCGCGCCGCGCCTCTATCAACGGAAACATTATACGAAGGCAGCCCGGTGTTGTCAAGAAAAGAAAGCACGGAAAACACCCCGTTTTCCCGGATTCCTTTGGAAAATGTGTAAATTCCGGCGGGGCGGGTGATTTGACTGGCAGCGGCACAAATGATAGACTGCTGTAAATCAGGCTCCGGGAGGCATTGACTATAGCGTTTTTTCCACCGATCCCTTTGATTCGCAAAAAGGTGATCGTCAATCATCTGTGGCTTGCGGGGGCGACATCGGAATCTGCGGCAAAGTCCCTGGCAGAGGCCAGCGTGATCAATCCCAACGGTTTTCAGCGAATCACAGACCGGCTTGTCAAGACAGGCGTCATACACAAAACGCCGGATAACAAGTATTACATTCCATGAACGAAAACCCAGAGGGCGGGCGCCCCCTGGGTTTTTCTTTCCACGTTTTCCGGTCCTCCCGGGACAGCCGTCTCATTTCCCCACGCAGAACCGCTCAAAGATCCGGGCGGTGATGTCCTCCCGGACCGTCCGGCCTGTCAGCTCCCCCAGGGCGGAGATGGCCTCCTCCACGTCGATGAGGAGCAGGTCTGGCGGTGTACCGTTTTGCAGGCCGTCCAGGGCCTGGCAGACCGCCCCTCGGGCCCGGTCCACCGCCTGGGCCTGGCGGGCGTTGGTCAGGACCTCATCGGGCCGTCCCTGGTCGGACAGGTCCGCCAGTCGGGCCAGGGTCTTTTCCAGATCCCCCAGCCCCTGGCCGGTAGCGGCGCTGACCTCCACCAGGGTCACGTTCTCCGGGAGGTCCTCCGCCGGGACGGGACCGCAGTCCAGATCGGTTTTGTTCCAGACCAGGACCGCCTGCCGGCCCTCCGCCGCCTGGCGCAGGATGGCCCAGTCCTCCCCGGTCACCGGCCGGGACCCGTCCCACACCACCAGGACCAGGCCGGCCTCCTCCATGGCCTGGCGGCTGCGTTCCACCCCCATCCGCTCGATGGGGTCGTCGCTCTCCCGGACCCCGGCGGTGTCCACCAGCCGGAAGGGCACGCCCCCCAGCTCTGCCTTCACCTCCACGGTGTCCCGGGTGGTGCCGGGGATGTCGGTGACGATGGCCCGGGGATACCCCGCCAGGGCGTTGAGCAGGGAGGACTTCCCCGCGTTGGGCCGCCCCACAATAGCGCAGAGAACGCCGTTTTTCACCGCCAGCCCCCGCCGCCGGGTGGCGGCAAGCCGCTCCAGGGCCTCCGCCTGGGCCTGCAATACCTTCTCCATCTCCTCCACCCGGAAGGGGTCCAGGTCCTCGTCGGGGTAGTCCAGCACGGCGTGGAAGTGGGCCGACAGGTCCACCAGGGCGGAGTAGATGGCCTCCACCCGGCGGAACAGGGCCCCGGACAGCTGCCCCGCCGCCTGCCGGGCCGCCGCCGGGGTCTCTGCGTCGATAAGGTCGATGACCGCCTCGGCCCGGGTCAGGTCCAGCTTTCCGTTGAGAAAAGCCCGTTGGGTAAACTCCCCCGGTCCCGCCAGCCGGGCTCCGGCGGCCAGCAGGGCCTCCAGCACCAAAGACAGGACCATGGGGGAGCCGTGGCACTGGAGCTCGGCGGTCTCCTCCCCGGTGTAGCTGCGGGGGGCCCGGCTGACGAAGGCCAGGCCGCTGTCGATGACCCGTCCCCCGGCGTCCAGCATCTGCCCGTAGAGCAGCTGCCGGTCCGGTGCCTGGGCCAGAGCCGTCTTTCCGGCGGGGCGAAAGACCTGCCCGGCGGTGTCGGCGGCCCCCGGTCCGGACAGCCGCAGGATGCCCACTCCGCCCCGTCCGGGGGGCGTGGCGATGGCAGCGATGAGGTCAGACATAGGCGGTCCTCCTTGGGGCACAGGGCCCCGAATTTTTGGCGAATCCACGGGAAGTTTCCTCTTGACAGGCTCTTTTGACAGCCGATTTTTGCATAGACGGCGAAAAGCCGGGCGTGTGGAAAACCCTGTGGAAATGTGCAAAACCTTTGTGGACTCCCGGGTTTCGTCCCGGATCGGTGGAAAACTCTTCCCGGATTTTATCCATTTTCCGCTGAAAAATGGTTGGTCAGAACGCACAAAGGGCCAACTGTCTTTGCAAAATGACGAATTTTGATTCCGAAAAAACGCCGTGGATCAGTCCAGCCGCCCCAGGATGGCCCGGGCAGCCCGGACTCCTGACGCCCCCGCCTGGGCCAGGCCCCGGGTGATGCCCGCCCCGTCCCCGGCGGCGAAAAAGTTGGGCAGGGTGGTCTCCAGCTCGGTGGTCAGCTTCAGCCGGGCGGAGTAGAACTTCACCTCGGCCCCGTAGAGCAGGGTGTCGTGATTGGCGGTGCCGGGGGCCAGCTTGTCCAGGGCGTAGATCATCTCGATGATGTCGTCCAGCTGCCGCTTGGGCAGGGCCAGGGACAGGTCCCCGGGGACCGCCGCCGTCAGGGTGGGCCGGGTGGTGGACTTGCTCATCCGGTGGTCGTTGGACCGGACCCCCTTCACCAGATCCCCGAACCGCTGGACCAGCACCCCCCCGGCCAGCATGTTGGACAGGGAGGCGATGTGCTTGCCGTAGCGGTAGGGCTCGTTGAAGGGGGAGGTGAAGTGGTTGGACACCAGCAGGGCGAAGTTGGTGTTCTCGCTGCGGAGCTTGGGGTCGGAGTAGGAGTGGCCGTTGACGGTGATGATGCCCTCCACGTTTTCCGACACCACATGACCGTAGGGGTTCATGCAGAAGGTCCGCACCTGGTCCCCGTACTGCTTGGTGCGGTAGATGAGCTTGGACTCGTACACCACGTCGGTGATGTGCTCAAAGACCAGGGCGGGCAGCTCCACCCGGACGCCGATGTCTATCTGGTTATTGGTCATGGGCAGGTCCAGCTTCTGGCACTGGCCCGCGAACCACTCCGCCCCGGACCGGCCGGGGGCGGCGATGAGGTATTTGGATAAGTATTCATCCCCGTCCTCGGTGACCAGCCTGTAGCCGCCGTCGGCCTTCTCGATGTCCGCCACGGCGGTGCGGAATTTGAAGTCGATCTTCTCCCGGAGCCCCTCGTAGATATTCGTCAGGATGCGCAGGTTGTTCTCGGTGCCCAGGTGCTTGACCCGGGCCTGGAGCAGGTGGAGGTCGTACTCCAGGGCCTTCTTCTGGAGGGCTCTGGCCGCCGGGGTGGCGGTGGAGTAGACCTCGGTGGTGGCCCCGTGGGCGGTGTTGATGGAGTCCACGTAGTCGATGAGGTCCATGACCTCCTCCTGGGGCATGAAGTCGGTGAGCCAGCCGCCGAAGGCGGTGGTGAAGTTGTATTTCCCGTCGGAGAAAGCCCCCGCCCCGCCGAAGCCGCACATGGTATGGCAGACGGGGCAGTTGATGCACTCCCTGACCTTCCCCGCCACGATGGGGCAGCTGCGGTGGTAAATATCATAGCCCTGGTCCACGATGAGGACCTTCAGGCCGGGGCTTTTGTGGATGAGCTCATAGCCGGCGAAGATCCCGGCCTCGCCGCAGCCCAAAATGGCGACGTCGTAGGTGGTTTTCATGGATGGACCCTCCTATATGGAATGGTGCGGTGATTCCTTACTATTATAATTGGTTTTGCGAAAAAGCACAAGGGGCGGAAATTGACGGTGGGGGGATGGTTGTAGGTGTTACAATGATGTGTGACAAAAGACCAGAGAATTCATGAGCAGCTAAGCTGCTCACAAATTCTCAGGTAAAAAAGAAAAGCGAATAGGACGAACCTGTGATAAGGTTGAGTTGAC